>Ga0207867_1000082_pt1 | contig 111394 bp, 101 predicted proteins | sample HigsolmetaAR206D_FD_184838 | JGI IMG/M metagenome (GOLD analysis project Ga0207867, IMG submission 184838) | Ionic liquid and high solid enriched microbial communities from the Joint BioEnergy Institute, USA - AR20-6-D (SPAdes) (version 2) ...
TACTGTAAGTTTTTCTGATTTTGCCCATAAAAATATCCCCTCCATAGTAGACAGTACATCCCTTTCTTTTTTTCTGTCTACTATAAGGGGATAATATCATCACACGAAGGTCCTCCATTTTTTCAAAATCATCCCTTGTCTTTAACAGGATGATTCGTTTCATGTGATCAATCCTTATCTAAACCGTGACAAGTAATGGAATGAATCTGGAAATTTTCGGTCCATTACGGCCGAGATGTCCTCAATCAAATTCTTTAACAACAAGGAATAAAAGTGGCCGGTCTCATCTTATCGCCTCAACTTTTCTGTAGTCTGAAAATCATGATGGCCCGGCCTCGGTCGAACCCCGCCAGACGATTAGCCGCCTTTAAACGAAGCTTCGGTTCGTCATGATCAAGCCGGCTTTTTTGCGCCGGTAAACGGTCAGAACCCGAACGCGCTGCAAAGAATGAATCCGGCATCGATTGGGAAAAAGAGGGGTAAACGCGCCAACAAGAGGTGAACAGGATCGTGCATGGGAATGAAGCGTACCGGCCCGGAGAGATCGTTTATGTCATGATTCGGAATCCGCACGCCCAGGATGTCGCCAATATACAGGCGGCTGCCGTTGTGGAACATCCCGGCGAGCCTGGGCGGCTGTGCCTTTTCATCTATGAGACGTATTACCCGCTCGATGATGAGATTGCCGTGTTCAAAACCGAAGAAGAAGCCGAGGCGGCATACCGTTATTATTTCGGCGGCGCAAGTGAGGATACGTTTTATGGTTAAGCCGTTCGTTCCCCAGCTTGTCTACGTCGAACCGCGCGCCCTGGACTATCCGCTTGGGCGCAAGCTCGCCCGTCGTTTCCAGGATATGGGCATCGAAATCCGCGAAACGACCTCCCACAACCAAATTCGTAATTTTCCCGGGGAAAATCATTTTCAACGCTACCGTCTCGCGAAGTCAACGCTCGTCATCGGCGTCAGGAAGACGCTGAAATTCGATACGTCCAAGCCTTCGGCCGAGTATGCGATCCCGTTTGCCACCGGCTGCATGGGCCATTGCCATTACTGCTATTTGCAAACGACCATGGGGTCCAAACCGTACATCCGCACCTACGTGAATGTCGAAGAAATCCTGGACGCGGCCGAAGCGTACATGAGGGAACGTGCCCCGGAAATCACCCGCTTTGAGGCATCGTGCACGTCGGACATCGTCGGCATCGACCACCTGACCCACACGCTCAAACACGCCATTGAATATTTCGGCCAGTCGACCTATGGGAGGCTTCGCTTCGTCACGAAATTCGCCCACGTGGATCATCTGTTGGATGCGCGCCATAACGGGAAGTCGCGCTTCCGCTTCAGCGTGAACGACGATTACGTCATCAAATTTTTTGAGCCCGGCACTTCTCGTCTCGATGAACGAATTGAAGCCGCAGTAAAGGTGGCGGAGGCAGGTTATCCGCTCGGCTTCATCGTCGCGCCGATCTATCTCCATGAAGGCTGGAAGGCGGGCTACCGGGAAATGTTTGAAAAACTGGAAGCGACGCTGCCCGCTCACGCGAGAAAAGATTTGACGTTTGAATTCATCCAACACCGTTTTACGAAGCCGGCCAAACGCATCATTCAAAAAAACTACCCGATGACGAAGCTGGAACTGAATGAATCGCGACGCATGTGGAAGTGGGGGCGTTACGGCATCGGCAAATACGTCTATAAAACCGAAGAACAAGAAGAAATCAAAGACACACTTAAATGCTACTTAAAAACATATTTTCCCGAAGCGCGTCTGGACTATTTTACTTGATCAAAACGCGCGACATCCCGCTCCTTCGGGGGAGTTTAACCTGTAAAGAGCCGCTCGGAAATCGTTACTCTCATCATTTTATGGTACGGTATGAAAGGATGGGGGACGGTCGCCTTTCATGACACCGGTTTTCCGAGGCTCGGCGGTTTAAGGACAGAAGCAGCCTAAAAACGGGATGACGGAAAAGGTGTGTACGTCAGATTATGAACCGAAAGATGATGACTGCGGTGACCACGGTCCCATCCCGCCGTCCGCCCGATTGTCTAAAACTTTCCTCACTTTCCATAACTAAAGTGGTAAAATAGAAAGAAAACGGAGGGATTTTATGACGGACTTTGAACAAAAATTAGAAAAATATGCGGAACTCGCCGTCAAAATCGGGGTGAACGTGCAAAAAGGGCAGACGCTCGTCGTCAACGCACCGGTGGTGGCGGTCGATTTTGTGCGCAAAGTGACGCGGATCGCCTATGAAGCCGGAGCGAAAAACGTCTATCACCGTTGGACGGACAATCTGCTCACGCTGACGAAATTCCAACTGGCTCCGGATGAAGCGCTTCAGGAATTTCCGAAGTGGGAAGCCGACGGCCTGGAACAATTGGCCAAAGAAGGGGCGGCGTTTCTCGACATCACGACGCCGCAACTCGACTTGCTGAAGGATATCGATCCGGAAAGAATCGCCCTGAGCAACAAAACCGTCTCGCAAGCACTCCACACCTATCGCAACTATCGTATGGCCGACAAGGTGAGCTGGTCGATTCTCGCTTATCCGACGGAGGAATGGGCGAAAAAAGTGTTTCCTGAAACCGAGGGGCAGGAAGCCCTAGAGAAGCTTTGGGAACAAGTCTTCAAGCTGACGCGCATCGACCGCGAAGATCCGGTCGCCGCCTGGAAAGAGCATCAGAGGAATTTGTCCGAGAAAGTGCGCTATTTGAACGAGAAAAAATACAAAAAGCTCCATTACCGCGCGCCGGGGACCGATTTGACGATTGAGTTTCCCGACGGTTACATATGGGCGGGAGGCGCGTCCAAAAACGAAGCGGGCGCGGACTTTTTTGCGAATATCCCGACGGAAGAAGTGTTCACGCTTCCGCTTAAGACCGGCGTGAACGGCACCGTCAAAAGCACGAAACCATTGAACTACGGAGGCAAGCTGATCGAAGGGTTATCGTTTGTATTTAAGGACGGGAAAATCGTCGATTTCAGCGCCGAACAAGGCTATGATACGGTGAAAAAATTGCTCGACACCGACGAAGGCTCGCGTTATTTGGGCGAAGTCGCGCTCGTCCCGTACAATTCGCCGATCTCCGAATCGGGTTTGATTTTCTTCAACACGCTGTTCGACGAAAACGCGTCCTGCCATCTCGCCATCGGCGCGGCTTATCCGACGTGCTTGGAAGGCGGCGAAAAGTTGACGCGGGAAGAGCTCGAAGCGCGCGGCGTCAACTCGAGCTTGACGCATGTCGATTTTATGATCGGCTCTCCCGAACTGGAAATCGACGGCGAAACCCGCTCCGGCGAACGAGAACCGGTCTTCCGCAACGGCGTTTGGGCGTTTTGACGCCAAACGCTGGAAGCTTTCGTTTCCGCGCGGGAGATTCAGATATTCGGACCATCGCAAAAACGGCCGGCCATTCCATATGGATGGCCGGTCTATTTTTGCGGCGCGGGGACCATCAGCAAACCATGGTCGGATTCCGCAAAAGCGCAAAAAGGCCGAGTAAATGTCGAAAAAGTTGCAATATAGGTATCTAAAGGTTATAATGGGTTAAAATAACATTATTTTTTAAATTTAACCAACGGAGGGGACGATCGGTTGTCCCTTCGGCTTTCCATTTTGGTAAAACGGTTTCGCTTGCGGCGTTTTGCTTCCGATCAAAAGGACGGCGCATTCTTTTCCATCATACTTGATTCATTTCAAGTCAACAGGTCCCTTCCATCATCGCACTTCATTGTGTTTACCCTTCTCACATCAAGAGGACATCCCGGATTTTTCTTTTTGCTTGGTTGCAAGAGGAACGACGGAAAAATGAAAATCCCTTCCGCAATGAAACGGCATGCACCGCTCATAGATGTTCATGGATGACGCGGGCGTGTAAAGGAACCGTTTAAACCGCGTCCCATGGCCGGAACATGGCGACGCTTTTTTTATGGTTGTTCGTGTCTCATTGGGGCATAGCGGTTTTGTGGCAGCCGTTTGCCTGCCAAACCAAAATATACGGGACATCGGCGGGGCTATCATCGCGTTGTCCGGCCGTTTCAGCGCTTTATGGCTTCTGGATCGCCTCTTTTGCAACACATGTGTGTGGCGGACGGGGCCTTAGGCGGAGGCTGGGGCCTGCTCCATCCGGTTCATGTCCGTCAGCGAGGGGGATTGGCAAACCGCCTTGTAAGTGAAAGGGGTGAGGGCGATGTGAAACGATGGATGCACAAGAAAATCCCTTAAGCGAAGGCCTGGTCAGCGTGCGCTTAAGGGATTAGGTAAGTTGGGCATCCCAACTTTAATGAAAATTATACCTTGTATGATAAATCGGTTGCAATGTCCGTTTTTTTCCAGATAACGTGCGAAAGGGCTGCTTTCCTTTAAAAATCATCGCTATAGAGGTGAATTCATATCACCTGCGAGAATGCGGAAACGGCGGCTTGAAGCGGCCGTGCGAAATGCAGCCGGAAACGATCAAGGTGCGGATTAATGTTGGGATGCCCGTCCAATGGGAGAAGGTTCCTTCATCATCAGAGGTAGGAGTGAGAAACCGTTTAGTTTCTAAAAGGGGGACGAACTGATTGGAAACGGTGCAAGAATACAAAGAATACATCATTCAGCCGTTGACGATGGCGCTTCTGCCGATGGACGGGCCGTACGGCGAATGGTGGACGATTGTCGTAGAAAAGACGGGCATCGTTGTGGTTCAAAAAAAGCCGTTGGATATCATCGATGATTCCTGCGGATATTTTGGGCACAGTTTTTCCGGCGCCAAACAAGGGGCGTGGGCGGTGACGGGCATCACGCGCATGCCGCCGCTCGCCGTATCGGCCGAACTGGATTTGATCATCTTCCCGCTCGCCTCGCCGGAAAATCGCGATTGCGTTTGGCTCGTTCACCTCAATGTTGAAAGCTGGGGCGAGGCGGGCCGCAATGCGACCGTCGTGCGCTTCAGCAACTATCAAACCTTTACATTCGATATCAGTTATACCGCTTTTGAAATTAAAGCGTGCCGCGCCGCCCAATACCGTTGCTTGTTGCGGGAACATACCGCCCGCTATCAAATTTCGCGCCCGCCGGCAGCGGGAGAGCGGCTGCCGGATTTGCACACATGGATTCGGAAAAAGGACAACGGGACGTATCAAATCATTCGCGCGTGACTTCGCAGCCAAGATCGAATCCATCCAAGGAATGCAGACCAAGCGGTTCCGGCCGTCGTTCATATCGGCAGTCACCAATCGCCCTTTTGTCAACATCAAACGTACATTGTTCGGAAGCGACGGAATGGATGGCCAATGATATGTCGATGTCGCAGGCGGGGAGAATGTGGATTAGATCCAAGTAGAAAACGTCGTTTGCGTCTATCCAAGCGGCCCCGCGCATCCCTTCAACCCCTGCGGTCAAAGCGTCTTCGGCCTGATTTTAACCGAACGTCGGCAGCGGAGATCATCAGAATGGGGGCGTTGGAAGCGATGATCTCCGAATGGCTCGGATGATCACGCGCCCCGTTCCCCCGGCGCTATCAGCATCCAGGATGCATCGAAAAGGGCGGCACGGCCGCCGCGCATGCGCTGTCGGCTTTACCGAATTTTGTGTGTCCTTAATCGGCACCTTGATCGCAGAACGAACGATCCCCCGCATCGCGTCAAGCGGTGCGGGGGTCTGCCTTTAGAAGGGGAAATCCGAGGGCCGCCGTGTTTGGCGGGCGGTAAGGCAGCCTTTGGACAACCGATTTGAAGGGCCGGAACGCTTACGCCCGCGTTTCGTATTGCTCGGCGAGTTCCGCCGAGCGGACCATGGCGCGGCGGATGCAGGCGCAAAGCGCTTCCTTTGTTTTGTATTGTTCGAGAACTTCCAAGCCCGCTTGCGTTGTGCCGCCGGGGCTCGTCACTTGCCGCCGCAATTCGGACGTTTCGGCGCCGGACGTTTTCAACATGCCGACGGCGCCGGCCAGCGTTTGCAGGATGAGTTCGCGCGCGATGTCCGGTTTCAGCCCCGCTTCTTTAGCCGCCGCTTCCAAAGCTTCCGCGAAATAATAAACGTACGCCGGTCCGCTGCCCGAAAGCGCCGTGACGGCATGAAGCTCGCGTTCGCTGACGACCGCGGTGGTGCCGATCGCTTTAAAGAGGCGTTCGACTTGGGACAAATGGTCCTTTGTCGCGTAGCGGCCGGCCGCTATCGCGGTCGCCGACTGGCCGATGGCGGCCGACGTATTGGGCATCGCCCGGACGACGGGAATTTTGATGCCGAGCGCGCGGGCGATCGAATCGGTCGTGATCCCGGCCATCACCGACACGATGATGTGCTCCGATCTGACGTAGGGTTTGATGGCTTCCAGCGCCTCGCGGGCGTCCTTGGGTTTGACCGACAGAAGGACGAGGCCGGCAACTGAAAGAGCTTCTCTTTTATCCCGCGTCACGCGGACGCCGTATAATGTTCGGAAACGCTCCAGGCGTTCGCGATTTTCCTTGTTGTTGACCCAGATTTGTTCGGGGCGGAAAATCCCTTTGGAAATCAATCCGGAGACGATCGCCTCCGCCATGGCTCCGGCGCCGATGAAAGCGATGTGTCGCATGACCTTTGCCTCCTTTCGAAATAAAAAACCATTCCGCCCTCTGCAAAAGGACGGAATGGTTGAATTCCGCGGTACCACCTTTATTGGCATCGCCGTTAGCGTGCCCGCTCTGATCCGATAACGCGGATGCGGCCGGGTTTTTGCCCGGCGACTTCGAGGTGGGTCCGATCTGCTCTGATGGGCGTGGAACCTTGCAGCCTGAGGATTCCACTCTCTGGTGCCCGGGCGTCGATCGGTTGGCCTCTTCATCGTCGCTCCCGTTATTTTTTTAGTATTATGCGGCGGCCGCTCGGAAATGTCAATACCCTGTTTTAATACGTTTTCACGTATGCATCTATTAGTAACACTATTTTAAAAACTCCCCATTCATGGTACTATTGTTCCAAGTCTATGGGAGGGGAGGGGACGAAGTGGACAAAACACGGCGGCGCACGGCACTGGTCACCGGGGCGTCCGGCGGATTTGGGCGCCTGATCTGCCTTGAACTCGCCCGAAAAGGCTTTTATGTCATCGGCACCATTCGCGATGAGACGAAGAAAGGCGCTTTGCTGGAAGCGGCGAAACGTCTGGGCGTCGGCGAGCGCGTGGAGACCGTGCCGTTGGACGTCGCACGCGAGGATGCCGGTGACATCGTCGCCGCGGTGATGAAGAAAATCGGCACCCTCGATGTGCTCGTAAACAACGCGGCCTACGCGTCCGGCGGTTTCACCGAAGACATCCCGATGGATGAATGGAACAAACAGTTTGAGACCAATGTTTTCGGGCTGATCCGCGTCACAAAGGCGGTCTTGCCGTACATGCGGGAAGCGGGAAGGGGCACGATTATCAATATGAGCAGCATCAGCGGGCGCATCGCGTTTCCCGGTCTCGGACCTTATGCGGCGTCCAAGTTTGCGGTTGAAGGATTCAGCGAAGCGTTGCGGTTGGAAATGCAACCTTACGGCGTTCACGTTGTCCTCGTTGAACCGGGCTCTTATAAAACGGAGATTTGGGCGAAAGGGTTGGCGGCCTTCCGCGCCGATCCCGGTTCACCGTACGGCGACAAAACTGAACGCCTGTTAGAGATGGTTCGGCATACAGCCAACACCGCCGGCCCTCCCGAGGAGGTGGCCAAGATCGTGGTGCGCATTGCCTTGGAGGAAAAGCCCCGCTTCCGCTATCCCATCGGCCGAGGCGTAAAAACGGCTCTCATTTTGAAACGCATTATGCCTTGGCGGTGGATCGAACGGGCGATCTTAAAGAGAATGTCGTGAAGCCGGCAAATTTCGTTTTGATAGAAAAAGTTTCGCCAGCTTACAAGGACGCCGGAGGCATGGCGTGAAGAGGGAGAGACATGTTGAGGTTCAAAATGGTCGCGAGTTTGCCTTCTCCCGGCCGCCATTTATGCGGTTTGGCCTGGGACGGCGAAACGTTGTGGCATTCAGACGGAACGACGAATCGCATCTACCGCATCGATCCGGGTGACGGGACGGTATTGAGGTCCATACCGTGTGACCGCGTTCGCACGTGCCTCTCCATTGACGAAGAGGGAAGGCTCTGGCAGATTGCCGGGAACCCGAAACGAATCCGGGTGCTGGATCCATTGGATGGGCAAATGGTGCGGGAAATTCCATTCGATGATGACGCCGAGTCGGTTTGCGCTCTATATGTCGGTTCAAGCTCTTATTGGCTCGGCTCGAAAACGACGGGGCGGGTGGAAGAACGGGATATCAACACGCACGCCGTTCTCCATGCTTATCAAACACATGGCTCCGTCCACGGCATTGCCCTTGTGGAGCGGGTCATCTGGTATACGGACTTTCCGGCCAGCGCGTTGGTTGCGTTTGACTTGGAGCGCCGGACGGAGGTGGCGCGATATCCGTTGCCCGGCCAGCCGACGGGCTTGTGTTGGGATGGCGGCCGATTATGGTATTGCGATTACACGAATAAACGCATCACGGCGGTTGAGGTCGACTTGGGCTCCCGCCATGTCCGTTAACCATCAGGGTGGCGCTCACTCCGGTTTGTACAATAAAATATTCGCTTTAGTGACCGGCTGGATGTGCCCAGTGGAGAAAATCACAAGCATTAGAAGGGAAGCAAAGCGGCAAACTTTGCTTCCCTTTCGATTTTTTCTTTAGTCAATCCATGGCCATTTTTCAACGCATTGTGGCGACGCCGCTTGGTCGGCAAAAGAAGGCTTGTATGAGAAACGGTAAGCCTCACTGAGCTTCGCCATCGCATTTTTGACCGTGAAATCGTCGAGGGTTTTTCTATTGGAAGACACCAAATTGAGTAAGGACAGCGATGAGTAATCCGGATGACGACATGATATCCCTTTCAAGTTTCCTCTTTCCAACCCATCCAACTGGTCTGTATCCATCAATCTTTTGTACTATTTTTTCTTTAAAGTTCGGATTCGCGATTTGCCGCTTCCGGCGTGAATGTTATCGCTTACAAACATTTTCTTTATTAAAAACTTTGAAAAAAACAGCCTGTTCAAACATTGAAGGCTGTGCTAGAATCCTAAAATTACAAAGACCCATAACATCGGAGGTGATGGCACGGCTGCACAATTGGCGTGAACCCGACGGAAACGTGCGCCGGGACGAAGGCGGGTGCGCTCGCGAAAAGCTTCGCGGCAGGTGCGGCAGCCCGAAACAAAGCGGTCATTCAACGTTTTTGAAGCCGTTGTGCCTTGGCGAAATTTTTGAATCAAGGAGAGGGATCAGTCATGGCGTACAAGTTGATTAAAAACGGAACCTTGATCGATGGAACGGGAGCGGATCCGGTCAAGGACGCGGCCGTTTTGATTGAAGACGACCGAATCGTGGCCGCGGGCCCGAAAGCCGCCGTGCCGGTTCCGGAAGGGCAAGCCGAAGAGATTGATGCCGGCGGCGGTTTCATCCTGCCGGGATTCATCGATGCCCACGTGCACTTGATGATGGAAGTCGAACGATTGGAAGACCGTTTGACGACCCCGTTCTCCTATAACTTTTATAAGGCGGTGCAATACATGCGCCGGACGCTCGATGCGGGGATCACGACCGTCCGCGACGCGGGCGGGGCGGATGCCGGCGTGAAAAAAGCCGTGGAAGACGGGCTTGTGGCCGGCCCGCGCATGCAGATCAGCATCACGGCGCTCACGATCACCGGCGGGCATGGCGACAGTTGGATGCGTTCGGGCATCGATTTAAATCTCGGCGGGTATCCCGGCAGTCCGGACGGCATTTGCAACGGCGTCGAGGAAGTGCGGAAAAAAGTGCGGGAAGTGTTGCGCGCCGGAGCGGACATCATTAAAGTCCACGCGACCGGAGGGGTGTTGAGCCCGACGGATCATCCGGAGTTTACCCAGTTCAGCCGCGAAGAGTTGGAAGTGATGGTTCAGGAAGCGCATTTCCGCCGCGGATTGAAGGTCATGGCGCATGCCCAGGGGGCGGAGGGAATTAAAAATGCGGTGAAAGCCGGCATCCATTCCATAGAGCACGGCATCTTTCTTGACGACGAGGCGATCGAGCTCATGCTTGAGCGCGGCACCTATCTCGTACCGACGTTGCTCGCGCCGGTCGCCGTTTTGGAAGCGGCGGAAAAGAACGATTCCATGCCCGCTTACGGCGTGCAAAAATGCCGGGAAGTCGTGGAGATTCATAAAGAGAGCATTGCAAAAGCATATAAGGCCGGCGTGAAAATCGCGATGGGGACCGACGCCGGGGTCATGCCCCACGGCACCAATCTCCGCGAACTCGGTTTGATGTGCGACATTGGGATGTCTCCGATGGAAGCGATTGTTGCGACGACGAAAACCGCCGCCGAATGTTTGGGCTGGGACGATAAAATCGGCACCGTGGAACCGGGCAAGCTCGCCGATCTCGTCATCGCGAAGACCGATCCGATCGCCGACATTCGCTCGTTGGAAAACCCCAAGAACATCGTCGTGGTCATCAAAGGCGGCACTGTCGTAAAAGACATTCGCAATAAAGTGGCCGTCATCCCTTACTGAGCGGTTTGACAATGAAGAGAAAGCGTAAAACGGGCCAGTCTTGTATGGAATGAAAAGGTGCGCTGAAGCGGGGCGTCCCAAAGCTGCCTGTGTAAATGGGAGCCAAGCGGATCGGCGGCGCAGCGGCGGTCGTTTCTTCATTTTAGATGGAGATGGGAGTTCCGCTTTGCCGCTTGATAGACGCATTGCGGTGGCGGGACGGCCCGGTTCATCTTATCAAGCGATATAAGGTATCGCTTTTCGAAAAAATTTTTTGGGGGAGGTTCTCATGTTCAGCGAACCCGTGGTTGCTTCGCTGCTCTTGCTCGTCCTGTTGGTCGCCGGTGAAGTCGTCTCCATCCTGACGCGGGCGCGCGTACCGATGTTGCTCGTCGTTTTGTTGGGATATTTGCTTTTGCTTTGGACCGGCGTGTTTCCGAAAAACATCGTGGATACGTCGACGCTCGCCACTTTCGGTTCCTTGATGATCGCGCCGTTGATCGTCCATATGGGCACGCTTGTCCCGCTCAAAATCATTAAGGCGCAGATCCGGGCGGTGGCGATCGCGCTTTCCGGCGTGATTGCGGCCAGCCTTTTGATTTTGTTGATCGTCACGCCGATTTTCGACTACGGCACGGCGGTTGCGGGGACGGGCCCTTTAACCGGAGGCACGATCGCATATCTGATTACGGCCGGCAAGCTGCAAAACGTTGGGTTGGAAACGCTCGTTCCTGTCGCGGCGCTGATTTTGTCCATACAAGGTTTGATCGGCATGCCGCTCGCTTCCTTTTTTCTCCGCCGCCATGCGTCGTCTGTAAAGAAAGCGTTAGCTTCCAAAACGCATCAGGAAATCGCGGCGACCGCTGAAGCGGAAGCGGCACCCGCGCCCGAACGGAAGGGCTGGATTCCGGAACGGTTTCAAACGCAAACGGTGTATCTCTTGCAAATTTTTCTCGGCGGGACGTTTGCCGTTCTGCTCGGCAAATGGACGGGGATCAGTTACAGCATCTGGGCGCTTCTCATCGGCTTGGTCGGTGCCTTGGTCGGTTTTTACCGCGACCGAATGTTGGAACGCGCCAACTCGTTCGGCATTGCCATGGCCGCTTTGATTTTCTTAACCATGGCTTCGATGAACAACGTGACCGTCCAAATGTTCGTCCAGACGTTGCCTAGGGTGTTGGTCATCATGTTCGTCGGGGTTGTCGGTCTCTTGGTCGGCGGTTACTTCGCCTCCAAGGCCCTGAGATGGAATCCGAATAAAGGGGTGGCCGTCGCTTTGACCGCCCTGTTCGGGTTTCCGGGCGACTATTTGCTGTGCGAAGAAGTGAGCCGCAGCGTGGCCGATAACGAGGAAGAAAGGAAAAACATCTTTGACGAAATCCTGACGCCCATGCTTGTCGGGGGATTTACGACGGTCACCATCGCGTCGGTCGTCATCGCCAGCATTTTGGTGAAGACGATTTAGCCGGATCGGCGCGGCGCTCAGCGTTTGGCAGGTCGTGGAGAGAAACGGAAATGGTCTTTATCCTTTCATTATCATTCGGGCCGCACCCTGTTATCGGTGCGGCCCTTCGCGCGATGAGCGGATGGCGTTTACGCGGCACCGTCGCTGGAGCCGGTGCAAGTTTCTAGTGATCGAGGAAAGTTCCGTGACTTATTGATCCGACCCAAGTTTTCCATTGTTTCTGCGCTTGAGCCATCGCTCCAGAACGACAGCGTGGTTGTGCACGGGATCCTTTGCGGCGTAAAGCAACGTGACGGTTTTCTCGCTCGCCAGTTCGCGAATTTGATCGGCGAGCGCAAGGCTTATTGGATTTTCATCCAATTCTCTCTCGTAGCGGGCTCGGAATTCCTCGAACCGCTCCGGACGGTGGCCGAACCATTTGCGCAGTTCGGGACTCGGAGCGATGTCTTTTTTCCATTCGTCAATCGCGGCCCGTTCTTTGGATATGCCGCGCGGCCAAAACCGGTCGACGAGAATGCGGACGCCGTCATCAGGGGAAGGCGGCTCGTAAATACGTTTAACTTTGATGTTCGAATGTTTGACTTCAGTCATTGGGCGATCCTCCCGGAAGCAATGCTGCTTGTTTTTCAAAGGGGGCTGAATCAAAACAATCAATTGCCCTAAAAAAACGTTTTGCGCATCAGCCGATCAATGACTTTCTTTCACGGTAAGAACTACGCTAGGTTAATTATAGCGCAAGAAATCGCTGCGGCGGTCGAGGGCTGGGATCGGACGATTCGCTTTCCGCACTCGGCGCGTGAGTAAAAGGAAAGTTCCATTATCGGGCGGTACAGTATATCAGGGGGCGATTAACAACCTCCTCGGAGACAAAAGTGGAAAGAGCCGGTTCGTGTTTTGCCTTTAAGGGTTTGACACGCGTGCGGATGACATTTGATTGATGCGGACTTCCTTTTGCGACGCGAAAAAACGACTCATCGCTTGGCTCTCTCTTTCGACGTTTGTGCCTTATCCTTCTTCCTTCCGGTAGATCAGAACGGCGACGCCTGAACGGAACGTCTTCGTTTTGACGAGTTTCAGAGACCGTCTCACAAGCCCGTCCTTAAAGAGTTTCTTTCCGGTCCCCACGATGACGGGGAAGATCATGAGCCGGTATTCGTCGATTAGTCCAGACGGATGCAGTTCGTTGACGAGGTCGGCGCTGCCGAAAATCAAGATATCCTTTCCGGGCTTTTCTTTTAATTTCGCCACTTCTTCGCAGACGTTTCCCTTGATGAGATACGACGGCTTCCACACCGCGTCATTCAAGGTTTTTGATACGACATACTTCGGATAGTTGTTCATCCTCTCCGCGTATTCGCCACCTGCTTCGGTCATGTTCGGCCAGGCTGCGGCGAAGCCTTCATAAGTGACCCGCCCCAAAAGAAGGGCATCGGCGGCCTTCAGTTCATCAAATTTGAATTGTTGCTGTTCTTCCGCGTTAAACGGCCACGTCCAGTCCGGATTTTCTATCACACCATCCAGTGAAACGAACTCCGACACCACCAGCTTTCTCATCGTTTCAGCTCCTCATGTTTAATTTCCATCCCTATTTAATGAAACCGGACCGAAGAAACGTGTCCAGACGGGCACCGATCGGATTATCGTGTTGGTGGGTGCCCTTTTCCCGTGAAGTTCCCGCGGCCGTTTCCGGGACAGCGTCGCCGTGAATCTCCGTGAGGAAGATCAAACATGCCAAGGATGCGCGAATTCTCTAACAATAATAGTGTACCCTAGAAACGGTGAAAACAGGGACACTTATTTAACGAAAGAACCGTTTGGTTGAAGCGCAATTGATCTTTTCGCTCATTATCCAATAAAAGTTTAAATAAAGCGTTGAAGGAATAGGCGGCTTCTCGGCGTCCAAACATGACGAAACCGCGCTAAGAAGAGCCGATGCGTGTTAAAATAGGGGGAGCTCATTAAAATACCGAAGCGGATTGGGATCAAAAGAAGGATCTGACCTCCGTGCGGGGACGCGGTGTGGAAGCCAAGCGGAATCGCCGGTCGGGATGATCCAATGCTTGCCGATTCAGTGAGCAAGAGTTTGACCCCATTAAGGCCGATCATTTGGAGGGATAGCGATGAGCATGACCGGGTTGACGTTCGGCATTTATCCGTTGGGCGTGGCGGGCACTCCCACCGGATTGGCCGTGGGCCCCAAAGATGCTTACGAAAAAATCCAACAAGCGTTGCAGGCATTGAAAGGCGAAGGCAAGACGCTCTTGGTACGGACTTATATCGTCTACATGGGCGAGGATACCGTGGAAAAAATGTTGGCGGCGGCAGAGCGTTATGCCCGTGCCGGACTTCTGGGGGATTTGACCATCGGCGTTCACGGTTCGAATTCGGATCTGAAGGGTTGGCTCGCCTTCGTCCGCACGATCGTCCGGGAATATGGTGCTGAGTTGGCGTCGCTTCAAATCACGAACGAACCGAATCTGTCGTTCATGGAGGGCGCAAACCCGAACATCCGTAAAGTCTTGGTCGAGGGCGTGATCACCGCCAAGGAGGAAGCGCGCGCCGGCAATCTTCCCGTGAAAATCGGATTCGGTTCGGTTCCGGATTCCGAGCACGCCGTTCCGCATTTTTGGGAAGACCTCGCCGAAATCGGTGGAAACACTTTCGTCGAATCGGTGGATTATGTGGCGCATAATTTTTATGTCGACATGTTCGAAGCGCCTCTCCCGGTGGCTGAAATTCCGGTGACCGTCGAACGCACGTTGCGCAAACTGCGTGAGGAACATCTCGCAGCCGCGGGCATTCCGCCGGCCGTTCCGATACGCATCGGCGAGAACGGCTGGCCGACCGGCAGACATCCTTTAACGGGCGAGTTGCGAACCGGTGAGCGGCAGGCGGAAGTGCTGGAGGCCGTCATCCGGACCGTCCATCGCCTTCGCGGGGAGTTGAATATTACGCATTATTCCTTGTTCGGCTTGCGCGACGCCGACAGCTCTAAAGACGATATTTTTCATCAGTTCGGTATCATGCGCGACGATTACACACCGAAACCGGCGTTTTATAAGTACCAAAACTTGATCAAGGAGCTCGGCGTTTGATCAATGTGGGATCAACTTTTCTCCGGTTTTTCGGGAGAAAAGTTGATCTCGTTATTTTTTAGCCGAGCCATGTTTCCTCCCGACCGAAAAACGGTCACCGTGCGAAACGGCGTTCATTCCATCAGCGCCGACGGCTTGTCGGCGCTTTTTTCTTCTCCTGGACAACCTAATCCTGGCATCAAGTCGACGCTCTGAATCGAAGCGGTCCGGAAGGCGGATGTCCGATCGGATGAGGGGGAGGTTAAAAAGAAAGACAAAGACAGGCCTAGCTCAAGGTTGCCGTCTAACGCCGACATGTGCCATTGACGAGGGCGGGGCTTGACTGCTCTTTTTCAGACGCCGCCCCGTTTTATTTTTTTGGCGAAAAGCTTTTCCGGCCGGTAAAAGAGGCAAGTTTTGGCGGGAGGACATTTCATGAAGGTTTCATAGTTGTCTCGGCAAACGGACGGCGGAAAAAGGTATGATGAGAAGTGGGATAAGGTCATGAAAGGCGGGTTTGAAATGGGGACTCTTTATAAATGCCTCGTTTTCATCCATGTTTTTTCGGCCATATTGGGGATCGGCCCGGGCTTCGTTCTCGTCAGCATCGCCAAGTCGGCGAAAACCATGACGGAGCTCAGGCATGCGTATGCGTTGAAGCGCCGCCTGCATAATTATGTCATGATCGGCGGGACGCTGCTCCTCGTGACGGGATTGTCGATGGGGGCGCTCAATCCGGCGCTTTTCCATGCGGGATGGTATGTGACGAGTCTCGCGCTGTTCATCGTCACGTTGATCATGGGGCCGACGGTGCTCGTTCCGGATACGAAGCCGATCAAAGCGCTGCTCGCCGAATATGACGGGGACGACATCCCCGAAGAATATCACCGTTTGGCGAGGCGGCTTTATCGCCATGAAAACATTTTGAGCCTCATTTTCGTGATTATCATCTCTTTGATGATCTTGAAGCCCTTTTAACGGAAAACGACCTGGAGCCGGGCCGGCGAGGCAATCGAATTATAATTAATAGACATGCACACACAACATTCGACGACAAAAAAGCCATCTCCTTGACGGAAAGGAGATGGCTTTTTCATATGAATGGGGAGGTTCCTTTCATGCTTTGGATCGAGAAGTGATGTTATGAATTACGACCGTCGTTTTTAAAGCGCAAGTACCAGCTCTTGTAGTCGAGCCCTTTGGCTTTCGCTTCTTCTTCGTTTTCGATGGCGCCGCTCGTCGGCGTCACGGGCACGATCACGGGATCACCGGGTTGCCAGTCGGCCGGCGTGGTGTATCCCGTCGTATCGGTCGTTTGCAAGGAATCGATCACCCGCAGGATTTCCGGAATGTTCCGCCCGGCGCTCATCGGATAATAAATCACGGCGCGCAAAATGCCTTTGTCGTCAATGATGTAGACGGCGCGAATGGTGGACGTGTTCGAGGCGGACGGATGAATCATGCCGTACAAGCGGGACACTTTCAGGTCCAAGTCCGCGATAAGCGGGAAAGTGATTTTGACATCAAAAATCCGCTCGATGTCGCGAATCCATGCCCAATGGGCTTGAACGCTGTCCACGGACAAGCCGATCAATTGGGCATTTCGTTTTTCAAATTCTTCCGCGTATTTGGCGAAACCGCCGATTTCCGTCGTGCAGACGGGCGTGAAATCGCCGGGGTGAGAGAAGAGCACGACGTATTTTCCCCTGTAATCGCTCAATTTGATCGGGCCGTGCGTCGACTGCGCTTCGAAATCGGGAGCGGGCTCGTTCAACAACGGCATCGATACTCTTTCTTCCGTTACGGACAAGCTGGACACCTCCATAATTTTAAAATAGACTAATTCCATAAAAATACTTGGAATTAGAGGATATTTGTGTTTTATTATACACGGTCTTTATGATAATATCTACAAAAAAACGAAACTTTTGACGTCGAGCGTCCTGATTGGTAGAAACGGATCGCCGAGCGTTTCCGCAACCCCGCACCTGAGCGTTCACCCGCTCACGCCATGTTTGCCGATAACGGGAATCGTAAAAAATGAAGCTGTCGGATGGTTGCTGCTCATCCGCCGAAATGAGGAGGGAGTGAGGTTCTGTATGAGATTATGGAGAGTGATGTCGGTCATGGTGTTGGCTTCGGCGGGCCTGTTTTTCATATGGGATCATGGCCGCGCCGTTACCGCTTCTTCGTCCGCCGCGCTCAGCAATGAGGCATCCAAACAATTGGCGCGAACGGCGGAAGGGCTCGGGATCAATCCGGAGGGCAAAACCTCGGACGCCTTGATTTCCGCCATCCATGAAAAGGTGCTTGAGCGGTTGAAGGCGCAAGCGGATAGGTTCGGCATCCCGGCCGACGGAAAAGATGAGAAGGCGCTCTATTCGGCCGTACAAGAAGCCAAGCACGCCCGCCTGGTTGAGAAAGCGAAAAGGTTCGGCATCGATCCTGCGGGCAAAAGCGATGAAGAGTTAAAGGCCGCGCTGTCCGAGAAGAGAAAAGCAAGGCTGATCGAAAAGGCCAAGGCGTTCGGCATCCGCACCGAAGGCAAATCACCGGCCGAATTGAGGCGCGAAGTCCATCAAACGCTCAAGGCTAAACACGAGGAACATATGCGCGATTTTGCGGAAAAGCTCGGCATTGACGTGAAAGGAAAATCTCCCGAAGAGCTGCGAACGGCGATCCGGGAAAAATTGAAGGAAAGAATGCATGAAAAATTGATCAGGCGGGCCGAAGCGCTCGGGATTCCCACTGAGGGGAAATCGGACGAGTCGTTGCGAAAAGAAATTGAGGCGAAGCAAAAAGAAAAAACTTCCGACCGCACGGCGCCTTGAGGTCGAAGCGCCGTTTCCAAAAGGCCGGAATCGGGGAACGCCTTGGGTTTAATGGCGCCGCCGCAGGTACGGGCGGCACGATCGTGCGTCTGAGTGTGCGCCAACCAATCGCGGCTTCGGGTAGGCTTGGCGGATGCGCCGCCGTTTTTTCGCCGCGTGTCGGAATTGCCCGCCGCCGCGGCGATTGTAGCCAAAGATGGAAACAACGCATGCGCTGCTTTTTAATGCTCAATAGAAGACAGCGGCGGCCCGTTTCCTTTTAAGGAGCGGGCCGCCGGCCGTGCGGGCGATCGGTCAGCGGCGCGATTCACGGCGCGCGCCCGGATCGCCCATTTTTCGTTCGCTTATTTTTCGGCCTTTTCCAGTCGACCGGACAGCAGTTTCAATTGATCGTTTTCATAGCCGACGGTGTAGACCGCTTGATATTTTGTTTTCACGACGCGCCCGTTATCCGCCTGTTCTTCGGCGATGACCGTTGCCGTTACCGATGCGCGCCCGTCTTCGGCGGGAGCGCTTTTTATTGCTTGGACGCGGATATCGAGCGTGTTCATATAGCCGTTGCGGAACGTTTGATACGGCGTTTTCTCTTGCCTGTCGCTGCCGAGAAGCGCGTAAGCCGTGACGTAATCGTGGGCGGTGAGGCTTTCATAAAAATAGTTGACGACATATTTCGCGTTGGCCAACAGGCTTCTATCCGCTCCGCCCGCCGTTCCGTTGATGCCGTCGACGGCTTGCGGATGCGCCGACCACGCTTTGATTTGGCCGATGCAATCGGCGAGCGGCAGGCTGAAACCGATTTTGCCGTCGTCCGTGCCCGCCGTGTTGATGGCGATCGCACGGCCGTTTTTTTTCAACAGCAAAGGCCCGCCGCTGTTTCCGTGGGTGATCGGCGCGGTGATTTGGTACATGTTTTTATAGGTGTACGGATCCAGACGAAACGCGCGGTTCGTGCCGCTGATCATGCCCGTGGATACGCTGTTTTGCAGCCCGAGGGGGCTGCCGATCGCGATCACTTCGTCTCCGATGTCAGCGGTTCCGGCGGTGTCGATTTTAAGGGGCGGTTCGCCGGCGAGCGGCGGGACGCGGACGACGGCGACATCCATAGAATCTCCGATGCCGATGACGGTGCCATCGTAGTTTTTGGCCTCCGACGTTTTTACCGTGACCGTTTTGGCGCCGGCGACGACGTGCGCGTTCGTGATGACGTCGCCTTGGTCGTTGTAGAGAAACCCCGAACCAATGCGTTCCTCATTTCCGGCCATGACGATGATTTGCACGACGCTCTTTTGGCTATCGTGAATGATGGTTTTCAAACTTTGTTTCGCGGTTTGTGACGGCTTCGAAGCGCCGACCCATTCGGCCAAACCGGAAGCTTTGGAGACGCGCGCACCGTCGAAGCGGTCATTCAGCCAAGAAAAAGCTAACCCCCCGGCAATGAGAAGAATGACGGCCAAAAACCATGGGAGCAGCCAGAGCGGTTTTGGGCGCATGAGAATGCCTCCTATTCGTTCAAATACCATTTGAAACCGGTGACCTTCACGGTTTTCGGGCCGTTCGCCATGAGGTGCGTGTAGGAAAACGTGCCTTTGTCACCGGGATTCAGCGTGTCGGGTGTGACATAGACTTCGTTTTGCGCGTAAAGATGGCCGTCTTTATCGTACAATTCGTAGCGTACCGATACGGTGGAAATCGGCACCGTTGCCGTGCTCTTGACGGTTCCTTTAATCGTCAAGTCACCGTATTTGTTTAAGACCGGCTTGACGTCGATGAGTTCGATGGCGTCCGTCGAGTTGTGGTCGTATTCGCTTTGGGCGGCGGCGAGGGCGGCTTGCATGCGCTCTTGTTCTTGCTTTTCATAAGCGGCTTTCGCTTTTTTAATCGCCATCTTTAATGCGAGCAGTTTCCCGTTTTGAGGAGCGTATTGCAAACCGTCTTCCACCTTTTGCAAGGCATCGGAAAATTGCTTCTCGTTCAACGCTCGGGTCGCGTCGGCGTAAGCGATCGCGATGATTTGTTTGCGGATTTCATCGGCGATTTGTTTGGCTTCGGGGACGCCGAGCGATTCAGCGCGGCGGAGGATCGGCGCGAGTTCGTCCATGCGCCTTTTTCCTTTCATTTCTTCGCGGAGCTGGCCGACCGTCGCGGTGATTCGGGCATCGGAAATGGATTCAAGCAGTTGATCGACGAGTTTGCCGCGATAGTTTTGCAAATGGCGTTCCGTCTGATCGATGCGCTTGAGCGCTTCATCATACTTGTGCGCGTTTTCCAAACGTTTGGCCGCGGCGAGATCTTTTTGAATCGTTTCGCCGATCCGGACGATCTTCAAATCCAGTTGCGCGCCCGGAAAATTCGGCCGTTTTTTCAGCGCGCTTTGGAAAAGGGCTTCGGCATCCTGATAACGGCCTTTCAACGCGAGGGCCTCGCCTTTTTTCACATCCCGGAGGGCGGCCTTCGTGACGGCGCGTTCATAAACGTATTTTCCGGCGAGGACCGCCGCCACCGCGATCAACACGGCGAGCGGCAGCAGCCACATGCGCCGCAATGGACCGCCTTCCGCTTTCGTCCGGGTCAATCGTTTTCCGCAAGACGGGCAGAACCGCGCGCCGTCATGGGCCTCGGTTCCGCAATGTGGACAAAGCATAGAGTGATCACCTGCAGATTAAAAAATGAAGAATCAATGGCGTGTGGAGCGGGGGGGCAAGTCTTGAAAACTACAAAAATCGACACCTTACCCCCAGTGTGCCACAAGTCGGCCGGAAAGGAAACAACGATCCGAGCCGGGTGCCGCGACATAAGTTGTTAAAAAATGGGTCACATCCGGCACGGCGTGAACGGCCAACCTCAAGGGCGGTTCGTCCAACGCATCGGCCTCTCTTGTTTCCTATTAAATTCATTCGTTGCTTGCGTTTAAAGATTGCACGCGTGGGACGAATTCTCGCAAACAAGCGGAAAATAACGGCCGTGGGCGATGGGTGGGTAGGAGAAAGCCGTGCGGCGTCTTTTGCAGGCGGGTCGGCAGAAACGGTATGTTTTCGTTCCCGTTGGCCGTTTGTGGCGTGACTGCACATATTGGCCTGGTGCGCGCTTTGCGGGCACATGCGACCGCGCCGGCGATTATGGTATAATTCTGTCGGTCCGCTTGCGGCTAACTTTTTTGCGTTGAAACATGGAGACGGTGTACGGTTTTCCGCGACGTTGCAAGGCGGAAGAAAATAGACCGGTTTTTCATTGGCCAGAGGATGGAGGGTTCAGGGATGAAAAAAATATTGATCACCGGCGCATTGGGGCAGATCGGGTCGGAACTCGTCATGAAATGCCGCGACGTGTACGGTGCGGACAACGTCATCGCCACCGATATACGCACGGCGGACAGCCCGGTTGTTCATTCGGGACCGTTTGAATTGGTGGATGTGACCGACCGCCAGGCGTTGTACGACACCGCGAAAAAGTACGGCGTCGACGCCATCATTCATCTGGCGGCGTTGCTCTCGGCGACCGCCGAGAAAAAACCGCTTTTCGCCTGGAATTTGAACATGGGCGGGCTGGTGAACGCCTTGGAAGTGGCGCGCGAACTGAAGTGTCAATTCTTTACGCCAAGCTCCATCGGCGCTTTCGGCCCGACGACGCCAAAGGTCAAAACGCCGCAGGATACGATCCAAAGGCCGACGACGATGTACGGGATCAATAAAGTCGCCGGGGAATTGTTGTGCGATTATTATTTTCATAAATTCGGCGTCGACACGCGCGGCGTTCGTTTTCCCGGTTTGATTTCCTACGTGACGCCGCCGGGCGGCGGAACGACCGATTATGCGGTGGAAATCTATTATAAAGCCGTGGAGGAAGGGCGGTATACAAGTTACATCGCCGAGGGGACTTATATGGACATGATGTATATGCCCGACGCTTTAAATGCCATCCTCACCTTGATGGAAGCGGACGGGAGCAAGTTGGTCCACCGAAACGCCTTTAACATTACGGCGATGAGCGCGGCGCCGGAGGATTTCGCCGCGGCGATCCGCAAACACATTCCCGATTTTGAAATCGAATATGAAGTCGATCCGGTGCGGCAAGCGATCGCCGAAAGCTGGCCGGATTCGCTCGATGATTCGGCGGCCCGTGAGGAATGGGGATTCCGCCCCGAATATGATCTTGAAAAAATGACCGCCGACATGCTGGCAAAGGTGAAAGAAAAACTGCGTAAATAATCGGCGTGGGGCGCCATGCTTAAACTTAAAAGGGATGTTTTCGGCAAAATCCGGAAACGGTTTGCCATCGTCTGTCGTCCCTCACACCATGAATACGAACAACAACCGCCGCGTTCTCTGCGGTGGTTGTTGTTTGCGCGCATTATTGGGCCGCGAACGGCTCAAGGTCCGGACGCCGCTGTTTGGTCCGCATTCAGGAACGCGGCTTGGGATCGTGCCGTTCCACTTCCGTCGGAGGCAAACCGGGACGGGCTTTCAATGAATAATGATCGTCCACGGCTTTCGCCACTTCAAGTTCCTCTCCGTCGATGGAGGGGCGTTTCCACTCCGCCGGGGTTTGCGGCAACGTTAACCGGTTTTTGTCTTGATTGACGCGATGTTTTTGCCCTCTGCCCATTCGGATCCGCCTTTCTTTACTTGGGAGTTGATAACCATAGGTTGCCCGCCCGCGTTGTAAATTAACCTAAAAAACCGGACAGGGAGCCCTGTCCGGTTGGTTGAATGAGATTGCCCGGGAAAACATGTTTCGTTGGAGTAAAGCGCGCCCGGAGGTATGCGGCGGTGCGCGTGCCGCTTATGACTGATCTTTTAAGGCGGCTTTCAGCGCTTCGGCGAGGGGGTTGCCGAATGCTTCATCTTTTTTGCTGTATTTCTTCAGCAGTTCCCGTTCTTCGCGCTTGGAGACGGTTTTCTTGATCTCCTCGGCTTTTTCCACGATGTTGCACATGCGGCATTTGAAGTAAAGCCCGGCTTTTCCTTCGTGAATTTCCATGCGCTTGTGGCATTGCGGGCAGCGGCGGTTGGACAGTTTCGGGTCTTTCCGACGCCGGTAGCCGCAGGAACGGTCGGGGCAGACGAGCATGCGCCCGTCTTTCGTTTTGATTTCCCGCAAAAACTCCCCGCATTCGGGGCACTTGGATCCCGTGATGTTGTGGGCGCGGTACGTCTGGTCGCTTTCTTTAATTTCCGCGACGAGGCGTTCGGTGAGCTTGCGGATGTCTTTCATGAAGGCGTCGGGATTGCCTTTTCCACGGGCGATATTTTCCAATTCCCGCTCCCAGCGCGCGGTCATCTCCGGCGATTTGAGTTGGTCATTGACGAGCTCGATGAGCTGCTTCCCTTTGGGCGTCGGATAAAGGCGGCCGTTTTGGCGGTCGATGGCTTGGGACTGCAGCAATTTTTCAATGATATCAGCGCGCGTGGCCGGCGTACCCAGTCCGTACTTTTCCATCCGCTGCAACAGATCGGCTTCGCTGAACCGCTCGGGCGGCTCCGTCCAATGCTGCTCGATACGGAGATCCTTGACGCGGAAGGTTCTTCCGGGTTCAAGCGTCTCCAAGGAACGGGCATCGCCCTCTTCTTTGCCCGTGACGAGGCGGAATCCCGGGTCCGTGCAAACCGTTTCTCTGACGACGAATGTTTCGCCGGAGATTTCAAACACCGTCTGCACGTGCTCATACCGGCAAGGCGGATAGAAAAGGGCCAGGAAACGGCGGACGATGAGATCGTACAACTTGCGCTCATCCGCGCTTAAATCCTCGATGAAAACCGGTTCGTCGGTCGGAATGATCGCGTGGTGATCGGTCACCTTTGCGTCGTTAAACACTTTTCCCGCCAGAACCTTGCCTTTCCGTTTAAGGGCGGGGCGGACCTCGTCGGGATAAGCGGCGGCGACCGCCTTCAACCGTTCGGACATGGTCGCGGCCATATCTTTCGTCAAGTAGCGCGAATCGGTGCGCGGATAGGTGACGAGCTTGTAATGTTCATACAACCGCTGCAGTGTGGAGAGCGTCTTTTTCGCCGAGAAGCCGAAGCGGCGGTTGGCGTCGCGCTGCAGTTCCGTCAAATCGTAGGGGAGCGGCTGAGATTCCGTTTTTTCTTTGCGCTCCGCGGTGCGGACGACGGCGGTTTGGCCCGCGGCTTTCGCCATGATGGCTTCCGCTTCTTCTTTGTCGAACAAGCGCTTTTCGCCGCGGCGTTCCCAGACGGCCGAAAACGGGCCGACGTCGGCCGTAATCGTCCAATAGGCTTTCGGTTTGAATGCCTGAATTTCTTTTTCCCGTTCGATAATCATCGCCAAGGTCGGCGTTTGCACGCGCCCGGCGGAAAGCGGGTCGTTGTATTTGGTCGTGAGCGCCCGCGTCACGTTCAAGCCGATGAGCCAATCGGCTTGCGCGCGGCAGACGGCCGATTGATAGAGGCGATCGTATTTTTCGGCGGGCGCAAGCTTCTGAAAACCTTCGCGAATGGCGCGATCGGTCTGCGAGGAGATCCAAAGGCGCTTCACCGGTTTTCGCCAGCGAATTTTCTCGATGATCCAACGCGCGACCAATTCGCCTTCCCTTCCGGCGTCGGTGGCGATGATCAATTCTTTTAGGTCGCGCCGTTTGGCGAGTTCGTCGATGGCGCGAAACTGCCGGCTCGTTTCCCGGATGATTTTCAAGCCCATTTGGTTCGGGATGATCGGCAAATCTTCCATCCGCCAATCTTTATATCGGCGGTCATAGTCTTCCGGCATTTTCAGTTCCACAAGGTGGCCGAGCGCCCAGGTAACGACGTAGCGCGGACCTTCGATATGGCTTTTATGCATTTGTTTACAACCGAGTACGCGGGCGAGATCGCGGGCGACGCTCGGTTTTTCCGCTAGGACGAGAGATTTCATGTCCGTTGCTCCTCTCAAAATGAAAACCTTAATTTGGAAACGCGCCGTGCGGCTTCCGATTCTCAAGCTCATGCTTCCGATCGGGTGGCGTTCACTCTTTATCATAAAAGACCGAACCAATTGGGAGCAAATTAAAAAATGCCTCCACCGAGTTTCGGCTTTGTGGGAAAATTGAACGAAGCGGTTTCAAAAAAAGTTATGGTATCTGTGACGGGATTCACCCATTTGCGCCTCCCGATTTTTTAGGATGGGTTTGAAGACGATCGGGAGGAGGCAGATGTATGAAAAAGAAGACGCGCAACCTTTGGTTGGTGCTCGGCATGATGGGCCTTGCGGCGGTCATGTTGATCAGCAGCTGCGGCAACCGCGGTGATGCGGGGGCGACGAACGACGATAAAACACAAATGTCGACAACGGCGGACGATATGGCATCCCATGCGGTCCAGGCCCACCGGAAACTCAATCAAAAACCCGTTCCGGTCAAAATGGAGCGCACGGGACAACATGAGGTACATATCCGCTTGACGGCCCAAGTGACCGATATCCGGGTGGACAAGGGTACCGAGTATAAAGCGTGGACGTTCAACGGGCAAGCCCCGGGGCCGCTCCTCGTCGTCCGCGAAGGCGACCTCATTCATCTTTCGCTGACCAACAAGGATCCCGCGATGTCCCACAGCATGGATATGCACGCGATCGAAGGGGCGCCTTCCAAACATTTCACGGACGTTTCGCCCGGGCAAACCGTCACCTTTACTTATCGCGCCGACCGGCCGGGCGTGTACATGTACCATTGCGGAACCGCTCCGGTCTTGCAACACGTCGCGAACGGCATGCACGGGATGATCATCGTAAAGCCGAAGGCCGGTTATCCGACGGATCGCGACGTTGACCGGGAATATGTCATCATCCAGAACGAGTGGTACAAGGCGAATGACTATCAAGACATGTTAAACGGCATGCCCAAAGATGTCGTCTTTTCGACGAAGGCGTTGAAAAGCGGCGATCCGAACACGAACGGCGACACGTTCACGCTTAAAGATCATCCGCTGACCGCTAAAGCCGGGGACCGGGTGCGGATCTATTTTGCGAACATGGGGCCGAACCGTTCCAGCGCTTTTCACGTCGTCGGCACGATTTTCAGCGATGTGTATGTCAATGGGGCGCCCGAAAACCATATGAAGGATTTGCAAACGGTGCTCGTTCCGGCGGGCGGAAGCGCCGTCGTCGAGTTTACCGTCAAGGAACAGGGCCGCTATACGATCTTGGATCATTCGCTCGCCGATGCGGAAAAAGGCGCGATGGCTTACCTCGACGTGAAGGAATGAGATTGTCAAGAGCCAAACAAAATGGTGGCCTTTGGACACAATACGTGCGCCAAAATGCGATAAGGCGTTTGATTCGGACACCCATCGAATCTTTTTTATGCATGCGTTGCGGCAGATTGAAAACGGGCGATAAAAACCGTTGTTCCAAATATATTCATTGAAAGGGGCAGACCGAATGTTTTTTCGGCCTGCCCTAATTTTTTTCTCATTCCCCACAATATTTCCAACTCGCGGTTGCGGGAAAATCCGGGAGCCGAAAAGGTAAAATAGATCCCCCTACACTGATAAGGTCGATGGACAGGCCGTTTTTTCGATGCGACGACGGGGCAGTTAACCCATTTATGGTATGGGTTATATAGTAAGATCGGCATGAAACAGCTTACAGGAGGAATGCCACATGAAAAAACACGTCTTGCTTGCCGCGCTCGCGATCTTGTGGATCTTTCTTGCCGCGTGCGGCGGTTCCGATGAAAACAAGAATGATGGCGCGGCGACGAAAACGTCGAAGAGCGAAACGGGCGTGAAAAAAGGGAAAAAGCTGACGGATGAAGAATTTGTTAAAATGTACTCGAATCCGGACAAGTACATGGGGGATCGCGTCGACTTTTATGCCCAAGTGTTCTCGGTCGAAAAAGACGACGGCGGCACGTATCTTCAAGCTTGGCTCGATCCCGAAAAGTCCGACAAAAATATTCTGATCGGAATGAACGATTCGAAATTGGACGTCAAAGAAGATGACATCGTCCACGTGACGGGAACGGTGAAAGGGGCGTACACGGGCGAAAACCTATTGGGCGGTAAAGTAACGGCACCGGTGATTCTAGCGGATTCCGTGGAAAAGGCGGACTACGCCAAAGCCTTTGCCCCGACGGTGAAAACCATCGCCGTCAATCAGACCAAAAATCAGTCGGGCTTTGTCGTCAAAGTGGATAAAGTCGAAGTGGCGAAGCAAGAAACTCGCGTCTATTTGGAAGTTAAAAATCAAACGAAGGATAAAATTGACTTCTTCGAATACAATTCGAAGCTCGTCAGCGGCGATAAGCAATTAGAAGTTAAGGACGATAACTTTGTCGAATCTTACCCGAAAATCTCGGATGAAATCCTTCCCGGCGTCACGTCGAAAGGCGTCGTCGTTTTTCCGGCGATCGACGCCGGAACGGGCCGTTTCACCTTGCATTTTGAAGGGGCTTCCGAAAACTATAACCTTGATATTCAGCCATTTGTTTTCAACGTCGCCGCCAAGGAGTAATGCGGCAGGACACCGGCGGGGAACGGCTTTCGCTTTGGGCCATATGCAAGGCTTGTCCGGGCAAAGCGAGGACTCCCGATTGTGCAAAAAACGTTCGCGAACGGAATGGAAGAACCGTCTTTAGGAAGGGGGATCGGTGTGGCCGAGGTGAACATTCGCCGCCGGCTTTTGGCGCTCATCGATATTTTTGTGAACGAAACCGACGAAGACCACCAATTGTCCTTGCAAGACATTAAAGAAAAATTAAAGCTGCAGTTCGGACCGGATTACCATGTAAAAGATTCGGTGCTCCGTGAGGATCTCGATGCGATCAGCCAAACGCTCATGTCCCTGACGGTCAACAACGGACCGCACGGGAAAAAATATTACAGTTTCCAAGAAAGGCTGTTCGAACGTTACGAGTTGCGCATGCTGATCGACGCGGTCGTAAGCGCCCGATTTATTACGAAGAAAGATGCGAAGCGGTTGATTTCGAAAATCAAAAAATTGGCGAGCCGTCACGAAGCGAAAAAGCTCAATCAAAATCTGTACGTCGAGGACACGGTAAAAAGCGAAAGCGACACGTTGAAGTACGACATCGACCAGCTCCACAACGCCATATCGGAAAACAAGAAGGTGTTGTTTCAGTATGGCACCTATGACGTGAACAAAAAGTTCGTGCTTCATCGCGACGGGGAATGGTATTCAGTCAAACCGTATTCGCTCATCTGGTATAACGACTTTTATTATTTGGTCGGCGAATACGAAAAACTTGGGGAAGTGCGGCATTACCGGGTCGACCGCATGCGCCGCGTCACGGTCAAGGAAGAAACCTTTAAGCGGCCGACGATTAACATTGGCGAATACGTGAAGAAGTCGTTTCAAATGTTTACCGGACCGGAAGAGTGGATCGAACTCCAAGTCTCCAACCATTTGTTCAACGTGATGTTGGACCGGTTCGGACTCGACATCAACATCACGCAGAAGAACGACGACTCCTTTGTCTTTAAAACCAAGGCGGCGATGAGCGACGGGCTCATCGGATGGCTGCTCAGCTGGGGCAGCGACGTCAAGGTGCTCGCGCCCGACGCCTTGATCGAACGGCTGAAGGAACGGACGGAAAAAATGTATCACCTCTATCACAGCTGATCCAAAAGCGGATCAGCTGTTTTTTTAAAATAAAAGCAGACCGGGCGGAGGTTGTTATCGCAAAGTTTCGTGCGCCTTCGCAAGGTTTCCGGGACATGGGCGTAGGATCGGAAGCGAAAGGCCGATAAAGGATCGGCCCATCTTCGAAAAAACAGCAGAAAACGAGGGGGGATGGCGATGGCTTCTGCTCGATTCGTGGCGATTGTCGGTACGCAGTATTATTTCGGCGCCAAAGTGTTTCAACTGGATCAGACCGTCGTGTTGCGGAAAGATAAAGAGAACGTCCACGACGCCGAAGCGATCCAAGCGGAAATCGTCCCGATCGGCAAGGTCGGCTATATTGCCAACAGCGTCCATACCGTACCGAGAGGCTGCCATAGCGCCGGAAGGATTTATGACACGTTTGAGGAAACACTTCAAGGTAAAGTCCGTTTTATCGTCAACGATGTCGCCATCGTGGAACTGACCGATGCATCCGCGTAACGTTTTGGTATATGGCGGATCGCGCAGGCGCAAAAGGCGACAAACACCCAACGCCGGTAACCCGGCGTTGTTTTTTTGCGCAATCGAACGCGCTTGCCGGTTTTTTCTATTCATCCATCAGAAAGGGTTCGCGGCAGGTCATGGCGAATGTTTATAAGAGTAGGAATACCATAAAGAAAACGGTTCGATCATGGCTTGATTCTTTCGCAGCGCCTCAGCCGCAGGCGAGGGCGGCGGATTCTGACAGCGCCCGAACGTCTGCGCGGCTTCTGGTTCGTCGGCGTCAGGCGCATGGGGTGCGGCCGGACTTGACCGCCGTTCGATGCGGCAAAGCCTCCTTGACCGCGCGTTGAACGGGGCGGGCCGCAGAGGGGCAGGCAAAAGCAAGGAGGGGAAGGGATGAACGTAAACTTATGGAAATGGATTTTGGAGCACATGGACGACCGCCGGCTCATGGCGTTAGTCAACCGCGGCGATCTGACGATTCCGGGTTTTCGAAGGGTCACGCCGAAGACGATCGGCAAGGCGAAGAAAAAAATTGTCGCCGAAGCGGTCAAGGGCGCCAACCGGGAAAAGCTCATCGAACGTTTTCGGCAAGTGACCGCGAAAGATCGAGATGGCCTCCGAGGCGAAGAGCTGTCCGTCATAAAGAAAAGGCTTGAAGAAGGCCGCTTGGAACCGGTGATGACCATGGCGGCGCTGGCGGCCGGCGAAGACGCGAAAACGCGCGAGCGGGCGCAACGCTTATTTCACGAGATCACGCCTTTGAAGTTGTCGCAATGGGCCCGCCGTTTTGCGGAGGCCGGCGCATCGCGGGAGCAAGTTCAGAAACACAAGGGAGAAAAGGCGGTGGATCCCAACGCCTTTCAGCGGCTCCAAAAGATGTGGGAGAAATCGGAAGCCAAAAACCTCGAGTTAAAGCAGCGCTTGGAGGAAACGGAAAAAGATTACCTCCAGTTGAAAAGGGAGAACGCCGAAAAGGTTAAAGCCTTGAAACAGGAAATGATCCGGCTCGAACAAACCGTCGGGCGCCTTCATCATGAAGTCGCCAAACTTTTAGAAGAAAACGAGCGGTTGAAGGCGGCCAATGACGAACGAATGCGCCGAACGGCAGACAAAAAAGAAGAATGGGAGCGGCAGCAAGAAGTGGCCGCGGCGAAGGATGCGCTGGAGAGCGCGGATATCCGGTCTCAGCGGACCGTGCGCCGAATCGCCATGATCGGCAACCCGAAAAATCCGTCCATCGAACAAACCGCCGGTTTCGACATTGAAATGATCGAACCGGCGGAACTGGAAAAGGCGTTGGCGGAAAAGCGCTTTGACGACGTCGATGAAGTGTGGCTCTTGACCTATCGGACGCCGCTCGTTTACCAGCGGATGATCAAGCGCCGCGTCAAAGCCGACCGCCTCATCAGTTTTAATCATTTTATCGCTTTAAAAAAACATATGAAGAAAGGATTGTCCGATGAATAACAAACTGTGGCCGATTGATATGGTGGGCGTTTTGCCTGATGATCACCGTTTTCAGGAAAAATTCGGAAAACATTCGGTCTTTCGCAATCATATGAATGTGATTCAATTCAATTTAAAAATGATCAGTCGACCGCCTAACCAATTTCCCAATGTGGAATATTTTACGGGATTTAGTCATGATTTGGAAAAATGGGGGTTTGAAGATAATGTCTATCTTAAAGACGAAGCGCGCATCGCCCGCCTGCGGTCATTTCTGGACGATATGCTCGTGGTCTTTCAACCGGAACGGCGCCTCGTGCAAGAAAATAAAACCGTATTCGTCGCACAGAACATACGGGTGATCCCGAAATCCGAAGATTACCGGACGGAAGACGTGCTCGTCGGCCTGCCCGTCTTCAGCCGGGCCGCGCACGGTTATGAAACCGATGAATTTTTCGAGCGTTTAAAAAACCGCAAATATCTCGGCCATATCGATTTCATATCCAATGAACCGGAAGATACGCCGCCTTATATTTTATGGAAGGATGAAAACGACAATTTTTACGCGTGCGGACGGTTCGAACACCATCATCACGCCTACGGCGGCTTCAAATTCATTGAGGCGGGCCGGACAAAGGTCATCCCTTTTGAGGAAGAGTGGGTGTTTAAATCTTACCAGATTGGAAATCTTCTTTATGTCCCGTTAAAAATTATTGAGGCCATCGATAAAAAAAACGCCGAACATCCGGCGTTTTCGGGGCGTTTGGCGACGGCTCCGCCGCCGGCGCCCGCCCGCGTTTCCGAAGAAGGCGCCTTTCCATGGACGGAAGACGATGAGCTCGAACAGGCATTTCTTGATCGTTTGGTCGCTTTGACGTGCGCGCAAGGATTGTTTTATGAAGAGAAGGATTTGTACAACTTCCATACGGCCATGAAGGTCTCCGGCCTCGTCATCTTGTCGGGGATGAGCGGGACGGGAAAATCTCGGCTCGTTCACGCTTATGCCAAGGCGCTCGGCCTCGAACCGGACCGGTTGGCCTTCATCCCGGTCCGCCCGTCATGGACGGACGATGCCGATTTGCTGGGCTATCCCGACACGCTTCACGGGGTCTACCGCCCCGGTGACGCCGATCTCGTCAACCTTTTGCTTGAAGCGGAGAAAGAAGAAAACCGCAATAAATTGTTTATGGTCTGCTTCGATGAAATGAATCTGGCCCGCGTCGAACACTACTTTTCCCAATTTTTGTCCGTGCTCGAAATGGATGGCCCAAACCGCGTGCTCCGTTTGTATAACGACGAGCTCGCCGGCACGTTAAAAAATGCCGCCCATTACAAACCGACGGTGACCATCGGCGACAACGTGTTGTTCGTCGGCACGGTCAATATCGATGAATCGACGTTTCATTTTTCCGATAAAGTTTTGGACCGCGCCAATGTGATTGAATTAAAAGTGCTGCCGTATTCGGTGTTGAAAAAAGAGCCGGGGACGCGCGGTTTGGAATCGTGGGAAGCGGTCGATGCGGCGGCTTATGAACGCATGAAAAACCAAAGCGCCGCTTTTGAATTGACCGAAGCGGAAATCGATTTCTTCTGGTCGCTGCACCAAGAATTGCAAAATCTGTCGACGAAGCTCGGGATCGGGCCGCGGGTCATCCGCCAGATTGACGCTTATTTAAAAAACATCCCGAAGAACGGCGTGTTGACGCGCGCGGAAGCCTTGGATTTGCAAGTCGTGCAACGCGTGCTCACGAAAGTGCGCGGGACGGATGAAATGCTCGGCCGCTTTTTCGGCCCGAAGAAAAACGGGGTGCTGACGGAAGCGGTGAGCCGGTTTATCGAATGGCTCGATCAATTCAAGGCGCTGTCCGATTTCAAGGAGACGCGCCGGGTGGCCTTACAAAAAATGAAGGAACTGAACGACAATGGCTTTACCCTTTAAAGTGACGTTCAAACAGGGGTACCGGGTCGTGCCGGTCTTGGATTTCAGCGAAAACGACGCGGTGGACCGCCTGCCGGAAACCGTTTTGTATGAAAACGTGCCGCTCACGGTGCTGTTCGAATCCGACGACGATCAAGCCCGTTTTTACATGGACGGCCTCGATGCTTTGCCGGTTCGGCAAATTCGTGAAGATGACGAAACCGGCGAAGCGTATCTCGCGCCGTCGCCCCACCCCGTCGTTCTTTATGAGAACACCGAAGCCTTTTATCCGTTTATTCCTGGCCATTATCGCATCGAGGTTGCGGCGCGCGGCCGCACGTATTACTCGTGGATGACGATTGCGCCGAAACAAGTCGACCGGGCGGCGTGGCAGGCGATGCGCGATGAAATCGAAGCGGTTTTGACGGGGCTTGCCCGCGACTTCGGGCGCCAAGCGACGGTCGGCGTCCCGCTCGGAGAAGAGGGATTGTCGCCGCAAGCGGTTCGCATGCTGACGACCGTCAAACAGCGCTATGCGTCGATCATGGCCGCCATTCACGACATTTACAGGGCGCCGCGCGGGAAGATCAAAAAAATTTATACGCGCGTCCCGGCCGGACGGTTCGCCGTTTATGATGAAGCGACGATCCGCCATCGCCTTCGCCATCCGGAAGAAATGCGGCGTTTGAAAGTGCCGCAACGGGAAATCGACTACGATCTCATCGAAAATAAAATGTTAAAACGCTTGATCCGCGCCTGGATGGCCGTTTTGGCAGACCATCCCGGACAAGGGAAGCGAAACGGAACGGAACCGGACGACTGGCCCGGCGCGAGGGAGGGGGCAACGGATGATCCGGCCCGTGGCGTTGACGAGCAGGAATGGGCGGATCGGCTTCTAAAAATGAAAAAGGCCTTGCAGCGGCTTTACAACGCCCCTTGGATGAAAAAAGTCGATGCGACGAAACCCGTCTCCGCCTCGCCCCATGCGCTCAGCGACAGCCGTTACCAAGTCATGGTCCGGTTGTACGAGGAATGGTTCAAGCCTGCGGCGCCTCGCGAGGCGGCGGGGCCGTGGAAACGGACCGACAAGCTTTATGAAATTTGGGGCGTCATCAAATTGATTCGCTGTTTGAGCGAAGGCCCTCTCGGCTTCCGGCCGGTTGAAGGATGGTTGTTCGACGGGAAGGAGGACTCCGGCGCCATTCAGGATTTGCCGGAGGGGACGCGCATTGTTTTTGAGAAGGGCGCGGCCCGTATTCATTTGGTCTATGATGAAAAACTGCCGAGGACGAGCGGACCGACGGATCCGGACCGCTTGCCGCTTTTCATGACCCACGGCCACAACCGTCCGGATGCGCGCCTGGATTTTTACGTGGAAGCGGTGTATATCGGCAGTTTATTGGTGGATTTTAAATACCGTCCCCGCGCTTATATCTGGCAACCTGAGCAGCTTGAAACGGGAGTCCGTCCCAAAGTCATGGCCCAGCTGATCGATTACGGAAACGCGTGCCGGTCGCGGTTTCTTTTTGGAGCGCCCGATCATCCCTTTTTTTTCGGGATCAACCCCGTCCTTGAAGTGTGGGGGCTTTACCCCGACGAACAGCGTTCCGGGGAAGTCATTCATGATCCGGACTACCGATTGCGCCTGATGGACATGACGCCCGGCCGGTCCGATGTCCACGTCGTCCAGGCGCTTGAAGCCTATTGGCAACGACTGTTTAAACGGTACGAGTGGGCGCGGGCGGCGTGGAGCCGGGAGTTTTTTGAAGAGGAGCGCACAGACAGCGATCAATGAAAAAATCGGCCGCTTAAGCGGCCGAAAATCAAAACACGTTCATATTCATGTGGAAGCGTCTTGTTTTTCTTCGGGCGAAATCCATTGTTCCGCCCATTTTTGGATTTCATCCATCACCGGCTTTAACTCGTGCCCCTTTTCCGTCAATTCGTATTCGATGCGGACGGGGGTTTCGGGATAAACGATCCGCTTGATGATGCCGGCGGCTTCCAATTCTTTTAAACGCTCCGCGAGCATGCGGTCGCTCATGTGCGGGATCATTTCGGATATATCGCAAAACCGGCGGCAGCCGGAAAGAAGCGCGTGGATGATCAGACCGGTCCACCGTTTTCCGAGCAATTCAAACGCCGATTCGAATTTGGGGCACATCTTAAGATCAACCATGTGTCAAACCTCCATTCTCTATTCTTCATTATAACATTGTTCTTGACAAAAGTAAGTCACTATATTATCGTAACTCTTGCAGCTATTACTTACATTAAGTAAGTCTGTTTAAAAATAAAAGTTAGACGTCAACGATCGGGAAAAAGGCGTCATCGTTTTCCGAGCGCTTTTCGTTCACTTTCAAGGAGGGTTGTTTTTGACGCCGGCTTTATTTGTCGCCCACGGCGCGCCATTGCTCGCGTTGGAAGATCATGCGTACACGCGTTTTCTCGACCGGCTGGGCAACGACCTCGGCCGGCCGCGTGCGATCTTGCTCTTTTCGGCACACTGGGAAAGCCCGGTTCAGCTGGTAAGCCGTGTGGACGCCTATTCGACGATCTATGATTTTTACGGTTTTCCGGAAGAACTTTACCGGATCGTTTATCCGGCCAAAGGCGCTCCTGAGTTGGCCGATGACATTATGCAACGGCTTGGCGATGCGGGGATCGCCAACCGTTCGGAAGAAGAACGCGGTCTCGATCACGGCGCATGGGTCGTTCTAAAGAGGCTCTATCCGAACGCCGATGTCCCCGTTGTCGCGATGTCTGTCAATCCCCATCTACTTCCGGCGGAGCAGTACCGTATCGGCAAAGCGCTGTTGGAATTGCGGAAAAGGGATGTTTTGATCATCGCCAGCGGCGGGACCGTTCACAATTTGGCGGCCGTTGACATGCGGAACCACTCCGACGTCCCGGAAGCCTGGGCTCTCGAATTTGAAAACTGGTTGGAAGACGCCGTCACCGCATGGGATGTGGAGCGTCTGTTTCGGTTCAGAACATTGGCCCCGCATGCGGAACGGGCCGTTCCGTTCCACGGGCAGGAGCATTTTATCCCCCTTTTCTATGCAATGGGCGCCGCCGATGACGAGCGAAAGGCTGAATTGTTGCACCGCAGTTTCCGTTACGGCACCTTGAGCCAGAGCGTATGGCGGTTTGGAGAATCTTCTTGACAATCCGAACAATATTAAATATATTATTTTTAGTTTCTATATTAAAGTAAGTTAGTAAATTTAAATTTGCTGAAATGGAGGCGTCGAAATGGCCAAAGTAAAATGGAACATCGATCCAGCGCACAGCAGCGTGGAGTTTTCGATCAAACACATGATGTTCGCGACCGTCAGAGGTTCGTTTCACGACTTCGAGGCGAACATCACGGCCGATCCCGCCGATTTAACCGGCGCGGACATCGAATTTTCGGTCGACATCGCCTCGATCGATACCCGCAATGCGGATCGCGACAATCATTTGCGTTCGGCGGATCTGTTTGACGTCGAACATTATCCGAAAATGACGTTCCGCGCCACGGAAATCGTCAAAACGGGCGAAGGCGAATACGACGTCACCGGCGATTTGACGATTCGCGGCAACACGCGCAAAGAAACCTTTAAAGTCAAGTTCCTCGGCGAAGGCAAGGATCCGTGGGGCAATGTCAAATTTGGTTATAGCGCCGAAGGCAAAATCAAGCGCAGCGATTACGGCGTGACCTATAACGCGCCGCTTGAAACCGGCGGATTTTTGATCGGCGACGAAGTCCAAATCTCCATCGTCATCGAAGCGTCCCGAGCCGCCTGATCGGACGGGAAAGACGCTTCGGGGCAAAAGCTAAAGGCTGAGCCGGCTCCAGAGCATGCGTCGCCCGCATGTGGATTCCTCTTTCTCATTGAGGGATCTCCTGAGGGCAGCGGATGAACCGGTCTCCTCATGAACGGTTAGGGGAGCGGTTCAGCCGGCCGAGCGGTATGCACCGCTTGAAAAACGGGTGTCCGTGCTTACGGTGCCCCTTTTTCGTTGTCGCCGTCATTTTGGGGCGACAGTCAGTCAAAATAAAGAAAGATAGAGGTTGATGGAACATGAAAATCACGGCCATCGTCGGCAGTTTGCGCAAAGATTCCTACAATATGTGGCTCGCTCAAAACATAAAAGAGCGTTACAAAGATAAATTGGAAGTCCAGATCGCGGATATCGGGCATTTGCCGCATTACAACCAAGATGAGGAACTCGACCCGCCGGAAGTCGTCAAAGCGTTTAAAAAGCAAGTGGCGGAATCGGACGGCGTCATCATCATTACGCCCGAATACAACTGGTCGATTCCGGGCGTGCTCAAGAACGCCTTGGATTGGTTGTCCCGCGTCGATCGCGTGCTGATCAACAAGCCGGTGATGACAGCCGGTGTTTCGCCGGTGACCCTCGGCACGGTGCGGGCGCAGTTGCACTTGCGGCAAATTCTCTCCGCCCCCGGCTTGTCGGCGCGTGTCCTGCCGCCGGCCGGTAATGAAGTATTGGTGAACTTTGCGAGTGAAAAATTCGATGCCGACGGGCGGCTCATCGACGAGAATACGCTCAACTTCTTGGACGGCGTCATCGACAAATTCATCGACTGGATCCGATCCGCTTGATCGGATCGATCCGCTCCTCTTACAACCTGGCTTGCGCCAGGTTTTTTTATTTTGGAGAAAACGCCACCTTTTCCTTTGTCTAGGCAGAAAAGGCTGGACGGGCATTTTAAGAAAAATTTAAGAATCGCCGCTCATAATTGGGGGTGGTTATGGAAACGTCCCGAAACGGGGTCAAGGAGGTTCGCGCATGAAAAAGTGGTTCATCATCGTTCTATGTGTAGTTATGGTCGCCGCGGGCGGCGGCATCATCTGGTATATGAACAAAGGCAAGGCGGAGCAGCCCGAGGCCATCGTTCCCACGGCCGTTGTTCAAAAGGGCCCATTGGAATCTAAAGTGAGCGGTTCCGGCAGTTTGTCTCCGGCGATTGATGAAGATCTGAAAGTGACGGAAAACAAAACGGTGAACGAAGTGCTTGTTTCAAAAGACGAAAAGGTCAAAAGGGGCGAGGATTTGGTCACCTTTACCGACGGCAGCGTGCTGGAGGCGCCCCACGACGGCACGATCACGTCCGTTAACGTCTATGACGGCAGCCGCGTCAACGCCGGCCAGGTCATCGCGCATTTGACGAATTACAGCGATCTCAATATGGTCGTTCAAGTGGACGAATTGGATATTCCCAAGGTCAAAGCGGGCCAAAACGTCGAGGTGATCGTCAACGCCTTTCCCGATCAAAAGTATGAGGGCGTCGTGAAGAAAATCGCCTCAGAAGGAACGGTGACCAACGGGGTGTCGAAGTTTGATGTGACCGTTCATCTGTCGTCTTCCAAAAATCTAAAAGCCGGAATGACGGCCACGGCAGACATCATCATCGCCAAGAAGGAAAACGCCCTTTACGTTCCCATCGGAGCGGTTCATTCTTTGAACGGAAAGTATTTTGTGTATGTCCAAGACACTGCACAACAAAACAATGAATCTGCGGCGACCAACGGCTCCGCGACGGATAATGAAGAGAGCGGGCGCCGGGTGGTTGTGAAAACGGGTTTGCATAATGACAACTATATCGAAATCGTCTCCGGCTTGAAGCAAGGCCAAGTCGTTTTGTTGCCGAAAATCGTCCGAAATGCCAATCAAAATCAATCGTCGAACGGCCAAAGGATGCCGGGCATGTTCGGCGGAAACATGGGCGGATTTGGCGGATTCGGCGGGCAATACAGGATGAACGGGGGAACCAACCGAGGAGGGGATCGGTAAATGGCTGACGAAATCATCCGCCTTCAGGATGTCGTGAAGACTTATAAGATGGGTGATCATGTCGTGAAAGCCTTAGATCATGTCAACCTGATCGTCCATTCAGGCGAATTTCTTTCCATTACCGGTCCCTCCGGCTCCGGAAAGTCGACCTTGATGAATATTCTCGGCTGCCTGGATCTGCCGGACGAAGGCGAGTACATCTTGGAAGGGCGGAAGGTGAATCAATTAAAAGATAACGAGATGGCCGTCATTCGCAACCAAAAAATCGGGTTTATCTTTCAAAACTTTAATTTGATCAGCAATTTGAACGCCTTGGAGAACGTGGAGCTTCCCTTGATTTATAGAGGATGGGGCGCGAAGCAGCGCCGGGAAATCGCCTTGGCCTGTTTGGAACAAGTCGGACTCGCCGGATACGCCAACCATTTGCCAAACCAGCTATCCGGCGGTCAGCAACAGCGCGTGGCCATCGCCCGCGCGCTGGCCGGGACGCCGCCGATTCTGCTCGCGGATGAACCGACCGGCGCGCTCGACCGGCGAACGGGAAAGGAAGTCATGGACATTTTAGAAAAGCTGAATACGGACGGGCATACGATCATCTTGATCACGCATGATATGGAGGTCGCCCAGCGGGCCAAGCGAACGGTGCGCATCGTCGACGGCCGCCTTTATGCCGGAGAGGAGGCGGATCATGGGCTTCATCACATCCATTAAGATGGCGTTGCGAAATATTAAGGGGAATAAACTGCGCGCGTTTCTCACGATGCTCGGGATCATCATCGGCGTCTCGAGCGTGATCGTCCTCGTCGCCATCGGACAAGGATCCACCCGGTCGGTCACCGACAGCATCAACAATCTGGGAGCCAACCTCATCACCGTGAATATCACGACGACCGACCCACCGTTCACGCTCGATAACATCAACGCCATCAAAAAGCTGAACGGGGTGAAAAACGTTTCACCCGTCGTGTCGGGACGCGTCACGTTAAAAAATAATGAAGACACGACCGAAGAGGTCAACCTGCTCGGTTCCGATCCCGCTTATAAAGACATCCGGATTTTATCGGTGTCTCATGGGCGCTTTATTTCCGACATCGATATGAAGTTCCGCCAAAAGGTCGCCGTCATCGGCTCGACCGTCGCACAAAATTTGTTCGGCAACCGCTCGCCCATTGACCAGAGCCTGCTTATCAACGGCGATCGCTATACCGTGGTCGGCGTTCTCGCTTCAAAAGGAGGCTCGATGGGGCAAAACATCGATGAAACGGTGATCATTCCGTTTACAACCGCACAGAGGTTTTTGAATACGACGTACATTCAACAGTTTTACGCGCAGGCCGACAGCGCGAAGCGCCTGGATTTTGCGATGTTGAATATCGAACGATATATGGCGCAAGTGTTCAATTATGACACCGACAATTACAGCGTCTTCAATCAGCAGGACGTCATGGACACGATGGCCTCCGTCAATCGGACATTGACGCTTTTGCTCGGCGGCATCGCGAGCATTTCTTTAATCGTCGGCGGCATCGGGATTATGAACATCATGTTTGTCTCCGTCACCGAGCGGACGAAAGAGATCGGCATTCGCAAATCGATCGGAGCGAAGCGGAAAAACATCCTCCTCCAATTTTTGATCGAAGCGAGCGTGTTAAGCGCGCTAGGAGGGCTCATCGGCGTCGGACTGGGAATTTTCGCATCTGAACTCTATGGCATGGCCACCGGCACGTCACCATCGCTCTCGCTATCCGTTATCGGATTCGTTTTCCTGTTTTCCGTCGCGATCGGTGTGATTTTCGGTGTTTTCCCCGCCAATAAGGCGGCGAAGCTCCCGCCGATTCAGGCGTTGCGCTTCGACTGATGGGCATCGAGCAAATAAGCATCGTATATTTTTCGCTTATACGATGGCTTTTTTGCTTTATTTATTCAAAAATAAAAGGGAGGGAGGTTTGGCTTTGCGCCTATTGGTCGTTGAGGATAACGAAGTCTTGTTGGATTCCATTGTTCAATTGTTGTCGGATGAATACTCTGTCGATGCGGCGACCCGGGGCGACGATGCGTTATTTCTCGCCGAACAAAACATTTATGATTTGATTGTACTTGATGTGATGCTGCTGGGAATGGACGGGTTTGAAGTGCTCAAAGCTTTGAGAGAAGCCCGTGTCCACACCCCCGTGCTGTTTTTGACGGCCAAGGATGCTTTAGAAGATCGCGTCAGAGGGTTGAATCTCGGCGGGGACGATTACATCGTCAAACCTTTTCAAAATATGGAACTGAAGGCGCGCATCCGGGCGATTCTCCGCCGAACCGCCAGCATGATGATCGATCAGACGTTGTCTTATAAAGGCATTGTGATGGATTTGCAGAAAAAGAAAGTGACGATCGATGGGGACCCCATTGCGCTGACGATTAAGCAGTACGAGCTTTTGGAGTACTTGATCCAGAACAAAGATCAAATTTTGACGCGGGAGCAAATTTATGACCGGATCTGGGGATTCGATTCCGAAATGACGGTCGGGATCGTCGAGGTCTATATCCATCATCTGCGCCGTAAATTGGCTCCTTATCATTATGACAAAGACATCCAAACGATCCGGGGCATCGGTTACATGTTGTCGGAAACCTAAGGAGACGAAACGGGTGTTTCGAAAAACGTTGATCCGGTTGACGCTTTTAAATGCCGGCATTTTCATCATCTTAATCAGCGTGTTGGGCGCGGCGGTTTACCTTTATACGGCGAACGTCTTGTATCGCTCGGTCGATCGCGTGATCCATCGCGCCGAGGACATGACCTTGCGCGCGCGCGTCCCGGGTTTTCAAGGCCCCAGGGAAATATGGGTTCTTTATTGGGACGACCAGAAACGGTTCATCGGTCCGGAAGGGCAATTTCCCATATCAGATGAAGTGATCGCGAAATTAAAACCCGGGGCGCTCGATCGCATGGAGGAACGCAAGGTCGACGGCGTCCATTACCGATGGCTGGCCACCCGCGCCTTTACGCCAAGAGGCGTCGTCATCGTTCAGTTTATCGCCAACGTGAACCCGGAAAAAGCGTTGTTGAATACGCTGTTGATCATCATTTTAACGAGCTTGGGCGCCGGGACGGTTTTGGCGGTCGCCGCGGGCTTTTTCCTGGCGCGTCGGGCGTTGGAACCGATCCAAACGGCTTGGGAAAAACAACAGCAGTTTGTTTCGGACGCTTCCCATGAATTGAGAACGCCGCTCTCCATCATTCAGACGCGCATAGAACGGCTGCTTCAAGCGCCGCAGGCGACGATCCGGGACAGCGTTCAGGACATCTCGGCCACGTTAAAGGAAACGAGGCGGTTGTCGAAGCTGGTCTCCCATCTCTTGACCTTGGCGCGCTCCGACGCCGACCGTCTGGAAATCAAAAAAGAACCGGTGCTTCTGAACGACATCGTCCGGCAAGTCTTTGAACATTTCGCCGAAATCGCCGATTTCCAAGGCAAAAACCTGTCCCTTAACATGGGCCATCAGCCGATGACCATTCTCGGGGATGCGGAAAAAATCCATCAACTGCTCGTCATTCTCGTCGATAACGCGATGAAATTCACAAAGAGCGGCGGCCATATCTTGATCACTTGCACGTTGGAAAACCACGCGGTCCTCATGAGCGTCGCCGACGACGGCATCGGCATTAAAAAGGAGCATCTTCCGCGCATTTTTGACAGGTTTTTTCAAGCGGATCCGTCTCGGACGGACCGCGAAGGAACGGGGCTTGGCCTTTCCATTGCCAAATGGATCGTCGATCAGCATAAAGGGAAAATTTCGGTGGAAAGCGAACCCGGCAAGGGTACGCGTTTTCAAATCGCCTTTCCCAAATATAAAGCATGACCGCATCGCTAACCCAAGCGCGTGCACGAGGCGGTCAAGCGGCGAAGGCCTTGCCGCGAAATCACGCGATTTTTATATACGAAAAAAGCACCCCCGGTCGAATCCGGATGTTTTATCCGATTCCGGGGGTGTTTTTTTGTTTTTAAATCGATAGGCTTGTAAAAGAAGACATCGCAATATGAAAACTAAGAAAGGGGAACCTCAATTTTTTCCGTCGGCGGCCTGAAAGGCGCTGCGGCGCTTCAGGACGGCTCGTTTTCGCCTTTCGGCAAGCAACAGGCGAATGGACAAATAAATGCCTGTGGAGGTCAAAAGAATGATGGCGATGGCCGCCGCGTCCATGAGCCAGTGGACGTCCACGCCGTTGATGACACCGCGATGAAGCTGTTCAACAAAACTTCGAAACGATCCGCCTTCCCTGCGGCCGGGAAAAACGCCTTGTCCCATGTTCTCCCGCCCGTTTAGCCAATTTCCGTCTCCGGAACGGCCCGTTGTCCCTGAATCCGTTCCGTTGTTTTGGCTGCCGTTATTGACCGCGGCCCCGTCTGAAGGGTTGCCGATAAACGGTTCGGTTTGGATATTGTTGCGGTTGAACGCGGGACGTTCCCCTTTCATCCCGAACCAGCCGGGCTCTTCCAAGATCAAGCCGGTGATCGCTTCCACCAGCAAGAGCATCGATGTCACCAGTCCGATCCATAAATGGATTTTGCGCAGTTTTTTCATGTTCTCGCCTCCATCTCTCCTTTCATCGCTTTCCAGTCTATCCGCCCTTTCTTAAAATTTGATTAACGGGGCGCCGGCCGGGAGGAAGTCGGCGGGACAAACGGAGGCCAATGCAAAAGAGGAATAAAGATATAAAAAATCCTTTACTTTTTCTTTTGTTATTTTATATAATAGTTAAGCAAATCAAGCGATGGGGGTGTTGTGCCATGATTTTACTTCACGCAGACGCAAAAAAAAGCATGAAAATGGTCGGTCTGTTCTGCGCAACCCCCATGCCGTCCGGCGGATGAGAACATGTGTCCTCGTCCGCATTCCGAAGATCAGTGCTAGGTGTATCTCGCCACGGGGTTGCTTTGATCCGTGGCGTTATTTTTTTCTAGGAAGCACGCGGGGCGTGCCGATTTTTTGCCGGCGGCAAAAAGTCGCTTAAATATAGAGAAATTCTGTCAGGAGGTTCCTATGCGTTTATTTCTTGATCTTTGGTGGTATTTCAAACAAGAAAAATGGAAGTATCTTCTCGGCATTATCTTTTTGATCAGCTCCAGTTTTTTGTCAATGATCCCGCCGTATGTCGTCGGGCTCGTCGTGGACGAGATGCGCTCCGGCACGTTGACGGGAGCGGTTCTCGCCAAATGGCTTCTTTTTCTTGCCGCCGTTGGCGCCGTCTACTACGGGACGGGGTATGCGTGGCGGCAGATGATCTTTGGTTCGGCGGTCCGGCTTTCAAAACTTCTTAGAAATAAGTTGTTCCACTTGTTCACCCGCTTGTCGCCGAACTTTTATCATCACCGCCGCATCGGCGATTTGATGGCGCACGCGACCAACGACATTCGCGCGGTCGAAGACGCCGCGGGCGACGGCATTTTGACGCTCGTCGATTCGTTTACCATGGGCGCGATGGTCATCGGAGCGATGGCCGGGCTTCTCAACTGGAAATTGACGATCATCGCCTTGATTCCGATGCCTTTTATGGCATGGGCGACGAGCAAGTACGGCTCGATGCTCCACGAGCGCTTTCATCTGGCACAACAAGCGTTTTCGAATTTGAACGACAAGGTTCAGGAGAACGTTTCCGGCATGCGCGTCATCAAGGCTTTCGGCCAAGAAGAAGCGGAAAAACGGACGTTCGCCGCGCTGTCCGAAGATGTCGTCAAGAAAAACATCGCCGTCGCCAAAATCGACGCCCTTTTCGATCCGACCATCACCTTCATCGTCGCGATCAGTTACTTTTTGTCGTTGACTTTCGGAGCGGTCTTCGTCGTCCACGGCACGATGACCATCGGCCAGCTCACCAGTTTTACGCTCTATTTGGGCCAGCTCGTCTGGCCGATGCTCGCCTTCGGTTTTCTCTTCAACATTGTGGAACGCGGCCGCGCTTCGCACGACCGCATCCAAACCTTGCTCGCTGAAGAACCGGACATCGCCGATCGAGAAGGGGCGCGCGACGAAGTGCCGTCCGGCAAGATCACTTACAATTTGAACGCTTTCACTTACAGCGGGGCTGTGGAACCGGCTTTGTCCGATATCCGCTTTGAACTGGAAAAAGGCGGAACGCTCGGCATCGTCGGCAAGACGGGTAGCGGCAAGACGACGCTGTTGAAGCTCTTGCTCCGGGAGTTTGACGCCCATGACGGCGCGATTGCCATCGGCGGCGTGCCGATTACCGAATATAAACTGGCAAGGCTCCGGGAAGCGATCGGATACGTGCCGCAGGATCATTTCCTGTTTTCGGCGACGATCGCGGAAAACATCGCTTTTGCCAAACCGGGCGCGACGCGGGCCGAGATTGAAGAAGCGGCGAAGCTTGCGTGCATTCACGACGATATCCTCGGCTTCAAGGACGGCTACGACACGATCGTCGGCGAGCGGGGCGTGACGCTGTCGGGCGGGCAAAAACAACGCATCTCGATCGCGCGCGCCTTGCTCATGGATCCCGAAATTTTGATTCTGGACGATTCGCTGTCGGCGGTCGACGCCGATACGGAAGAAGCAATCTTGAGCGCGTTAAAGGCGACGAGGCGCAATAAAACGACGCTGATCGCCGCTCATCGGATGAGCGCGGTGCAACACGCCGATTTGATTATCGTGTTGGAAAACGGGCGGATCGTTGACCGCGGCGACCACGAGACGCTCATGCGCGGCGACAACTGGTACAGCGCCATGTACCGCCGGCAACAGCTCGAATCGCTCGTCGCCAAAGGAGGTGTGGCGGAATGACCACGGCATTCAAAGAGGAGAAAATCACGAGCCAGCGCGTCTTTCGCCGTCTGCTCGGCTATGCAGTGCCGCATAAGAAATGGTTGGCTTACGCGTTTATCATGTTGATCCTCGGCACCGGCGCCGACGTGCTCGGACCGATTTTGATGAAAATATTTATCGACGACTATCTGGCCCCGCGCCGTTTTGATCCGCTCCCGCTGACGGCGCTTGCGGTTTCGTTCGTCCTTTTGTATGTCGTCTCGGTCGTTTTGCGCTATTACTCGACGATCCTTTTTCAAAAAGTGGCGCTGAAAATCGTCCAGCAAATGCGCATCGACGTGTTCGGCAAAGTCCAACATCTTGCGCTCCGCTTCTTTGACCGGACGCCGGGCGGCAGCCTCGTCTCGCGAATCACGAACGATACGGAAGCGATCAAAGATTTGTTCGTCAACGTGCTGTCGACGTTTCTGCAAAGCATCGTCTTCATGGTCGGCATTTTTATCGGCATGTTCGTCCTGGATGTCAAAATCGCGGCGTTTTGCTTTTTGATCACGCCGCTCATCATCGCGCAGATGGCGGTTTACCGGCATTTCAGCGCAAAGGTTTACCGGACGACCCGGCAAAAATTGAGCCAATTGAACGCCAAACTGAATGAATGCTTGCAAGGCATGAACATCATTCAGGCGATGCGCCAAGAAAAACGGTTGCGCCGGGAATTCGGGACGATCAACCAGGAACATTACCTCGCGGAGCGCGGGGCGATAAGATTGAACAGCTTGCTTTTGCGGCAAGCGGTTTATTCGGTTTATTTGCTCGCGCTCATCATCGTGCTCGCCATTTTTGGCGTCCGCTCCATCGGCGGTGTCATTGAAATCGGCACCCTGTACGCTTTCGTCAATTACTTGGACCGCTTTTTTGAGCCGATCAACTCGATGATGGTGCAGCTGACCCGATTCCAACAAGCGATCGTCAGCGCCGAGCGCGTCTTCGGCCTCCTCGATGAAGACGATATGGCCCCGCAAAAAATCGGGCACGACCATCCGGAAATTCGCGAGGGGCTCATCGAATTTCATGATGTCTCTTTTTCGTATGACGGGAAAACCGACGTCTTAAAACATATTTCTTTCGTCGCCCGCCCCGGCGAAACCGTGGCGCTGGTCGGTCATACCGGCAGCGGCAAAAGTTCGATCGTCAATCTGCTCATGCGCTTTTATCCGGTCGAACGCGGACGCATTACGATTGACGGCGTCCCGCTCGAACGCTTCGACGACAAGGAGCTTCGGAAAAAAATCGGGCTCGTGCTCCAAGATCCCTTTTTGTTCGTCGGGGATATTAAAAGCAACATACGCTTAAACAATGAAGAGATCAGCGATGAGGAAGTGAGGCGGGCGGCGGAGTTCGTGCAGGCCGACGCCTTCATTCAAAAATTGCCGAAGCAATACGACGAACCGATCGGTGAACGGGGGGCGACGCTGTCGAGCGGCGAGCGCCAGCTTCTGTCGTTTGCCCGGACGATGGCGCTGCAACCGAAGATCCTCGTGCTTGATGAAGCGACGGCGAGCGTCGATACGGAAACGGAAGAGGCGATTCAGCAGGCGCTCAAAAAGATGCGAAAAGGGCGGACGACGATCGCCATCGCGCACCGGCTGTCGACGATTCGCGATGCCGACCAAATCCTCGTGCTTCACAAAGGCGAAATCGTTGAACGCGGCACGCATGAGGAATTGATCGTGAAAAAAGGGTTGTATCATAAAATGTACACCTTGCAACAAGGCGAAAGCGATGCCTTGCGCGAAGGCGAAGAAGAATCGGCGCCGGCGGGGCGCTGAGCCGCGCGGCGCTTATGGAAAGCAGTAGGATGGGACCTGTCCGGCCCCATCATATGCAAAAAAGCAATGCGCAAATGGCAATGTATCAAATGAGCCGCGATAAGCCGCGAGTAAAAAAATCCCCGCTTTTCCATGGGAAAATGCCGACGGGTTGACTAAATGGACCTGATAAAAAAAGGGATTCAGGCAGCTTCTGCCTGAATCCCTTTGCGTTTGGCTGCGGCCCCGGCTCGAAACTCAAGAGTTGCCGGGCGCCCGCGTCATTTTTTAAAGACGTGATGACCGATGACCGCCGTGGTCGTCATATTGTTGAAGACGCGCGTTTTCGCGATTTTCGGGTTGTAGAAATAGAGCGAACCATCGGTGCGGTTTTCGGTCGCCAATGCCCGGTCGACCGCTTCGTAATCGGATGGCGCCGGCGTGTTGTGGATTGCGCCGGTCGCCACCGGTGTAAACTGACCGGGTTGTTCGATGACCGCTTTGACGGTGTCGGGGAATCTTGGGTCTTTGACGCGATTGAGGACCACTTGGGCCACTTTCACTTTCCCCTCAAACGGCTCGCCGCCGGCCTCCGCGTGCACGAGTTGGGCAAGCAGTTGGCGGTCAGACGGGGATAATGCCGTTTTTTGCGCTTCTCTATTTACACCAGCGGGTTTTTTCACTTTGTTCGTATCAAGGTTAATGGATTCCCCGACCATGATGAAATCGGGATCCTTGATTTGCGGATTGAGATGGATGATTTGGTCAAGCGTCAGGTGGTGCGCATTGGCGATTTTCCACATCGAATCTCCCGGTTTGGCCGTATAGGCGAACGCGGAGGCGCCGGGAGCCAGCAAACCGACAGCAAGTGCCATCGCTATGATTGGTTTTGTTTTTTTCATTATGCATCACCCGTCATAATCATACGTCCCCCGTCCGGATCGCTGAGGGTCGTTCCATTTACAAGTCGTTTACGTTCCGATGACAAGCCTGTCATCTTGTAACATTCATGTGGTTTGTACGGTTCGAGTGCGGACGATGGGCCCGGCCAAAGCGGAGCGCCGTTACGATAACGGGCGGACGATAAAACGCGGAGGCTCAGGTTACCCTAATACAGCATGGGTGTGTTCAAATTCCTTGACTGAGGGGGTGTCTCGGTTTATTCTGGATGGGTGTGTTTAAAAGTCACTATTCCTATCTGTTTGCTGGGAGGTAGACGAATGAAAAAATTCATGCCGTTTGTCGCCGCTTTGTTCCTCGTCATCGGCCTCGCCGGCTGCGGGAACGCCGGTCAAAACGCTGCCAAGACGGGCGGACAAAGCTTATATGATACCATCAAAGAAAAAGGGGTTCTCACGATCGGAACGGAGGGCACCTACCCGCCGTTCACGTACCGCGACCAACATCAAAAACTTACGGGATTTGACGTGGAGCTCGCCCGCGAAGTCGCCAAGCGGCTCGGCGTCAAACCGAAGTTCGTCGAAACGAAATGGGACGGCATGATCGCGGGCCTCGATTCCAAACGATACGATATGATCGCCAATGAAGTCGGCATTACACCGGACCGAAAGAAAAAATACGAGTTTTCCGATCCCTACATTAAATCGCGGGCGGTGTTGATCGTCGCGAAAAACAATCACAACATTCATTCGTTTGAAGATTTGAAAGGGAAAAAGGTCGCCCAATCCTTGACGAGCAACTTTGTGAAAATCGCGGAGAGTTACGGGGCGGTGAACACCCCGGTCGACGGCTTCGACCAAGCGATCAGCCTGGTCACGTCGGGGCGGGTCGATGCGACGGTGAACGACAATCTCTCGTATTACGATCTTTTGAAAAAACAGCCGAATATCGGCGTGAAAAAGGTCGATGAATTGGGCCAGGCTTCACAAAGCGCCTTTATGTTCCGCAAAGGAAGCGGAAAACTGGTGGACCAAGTCAACAAAGCGCTTGCCGAGATGAAAAAAGACGGCACTTACTTAAAGATCTCCAAAAAGTATTTCGGCACCGACGTGTCGAAATAAGTGAGGGTCGGCCATGTTCTTCAGTGATCGCGCGACGCAGGTATGGCATCTTTTGCTTGACTCGTTTTGGCCGTTGTTAAAAGCGGGCATCGTTTTTACGATCCCGCTGACCCTCATCACTTTTATTCTCGGCCTTATTTTAGGGTTTTTCACGGCGATCGCCCGCTTGTCGAAGTTTAAGGCGCTGGTCGCTATCGCCAGATTTTACGTATGGATCTTCCGCGGCACCCCGCTGCTCGTGCAGCTGTTCATCTTGTATTACGGGTTGCCGAGCATCGGCATCCTCCTGAATCCCTTTCTCGCCGCGGTGATCGGATTTTCGTTGAACGTGGGGGCCTATGCCTCAGAGATCATCCGCGCCGCGATTCAGTCGATCGATCGCGGTCAGTGGGAGGCGGCGTATGCCATCGGCATGACGAAAAGGCAGGCGATGTGGCGCATCATCATGCCACAGGCCGTGCGCGTCGCGATTCCGCCCCTCGGCAATTCTTTCATCGCGCTCGTCAAAGACACGTCGCTGGCGGCGACGATCACCGTGGGGGATCTGTTCCGCAAAGCACAAGAAATCGCCGCTGAACGATATGAACCGTTTTGGCTGTACATTGAAGCGGCGTTCATCTATCTCATCTTTTGTTCGGTCCTCAATGTGATGCAAGCCCAAATGGAAAAACGGGTGGACCGCCATGTTGCCAAATAAATGGGAGGACATCGCTCATGATCGCCATTCACGACTTGCACAAAGCCTTTAAGGGCCATGAAGTCCTCAAAGGCATTGATTTAACGGTTAAAAAAGGAGAGACGGTCGTGATCATCGGCCCGTCCGGTTCGGGAAAAACGACGTTTCTCCGCTGCATCAATCTTTTGGAATTTCCGGATAGCGGGTCGATTCAAATCGGCGACCGCGCTTTGACGTTTCAGCCGGGGATTCGCCATCGTTCGAAGGAAGTGACGGCTTTTCGCCAGCGGACGGGCATGGTCTTTCAAGGCTATAATTTATTTCCGCACCGAACGGCGCTGGAAAACGTGATGGAAGGACAGATCGTCGTCCTCAAGCGCCCGAAGGAAGAAGCGCGCGAAATCGCCATGGACCTTTTGCGCAAGGTCGGGCTGGAAGCGCATGCCGACAAATATCCGCACCAATTATCGGGCGGCCAGGAACAGCGCGTCGGCATCGCCCGGGCCATGGCGATGAATCCGGATGTCATTCTCTTCGATGAGCCGACGTCGGCGCTCGATCCCGAACTTGTCGGCGAAGTGCTCAAAGTGATGAAAGACTTGGCAAACGAAGGGATGACGATGATCGTCGTCACCCACGAAATGAGGTTTGCCCGTGAAGTCGCCGACCGCGTCATTTTTATGGATGACGGGCGCATCGTCGAACAGGGCACGCCCGAAGATATCTTTGACTGCGCGCAAAACCAACGGACACGGCAATTTTTGCGGCGCCTCACCGAAGCGTAATCATCACCTATTGCCAGGCCGTCACTCATCTTGGACAGCCTTTCCGAGCCGGCGGAAGGGCTATTTTTTATTCTGATAGAAAGGCGTCCGCCGTTTTTTAATGACCTCCGACTCCATGTGTAACGACGAACGGTTTCCGCAGCGAGGCGATCATCCATCGCGATGGGATGGCGCCGTGATTTTTTCCAAAAGCCATTTTAAAAAAAGGCCGATGCCCACGCCGGGTAGGACGCACATTATCGGGAAAAATACCGGACCGATCGCCCCGCTAATCCAATTGTCCCTCGCCGCATAGATGAGGCCGACGGTCACGCTGTAGGCGGAAAACACAAAGGGCAGAAAACTGAGCGGCGCGACCGGCTCGCCCGCGTTTTTATACGCGTCCCACATGGAATAAAAGTAAATACATGGATAAAACATGAGCCAATCGATGTCGGCTGCCGCAACGGCCATTCTCATCTCGCCGTTAAAGCTGAGTTGAATCACCCGGTTAAAATGGGCGTTGGTATTGACGACCATTTCCAATACGATAAAAACGATGCCTTTGAAAAAATGGCGGTTCAATAATTGACCAAAGCCCGGAAAGGCGATGGACCAAAATAATCTTTCGAACTTTTTCACGACCATGATCCTTTGCTAGTGGTGTTCGGTCGCCGGAGGCGCACTACAGCGCGAGTTTCTTGAATCATGCGGGGACCGCAGCGAAGCATCGATGTGCGATTCCCCCGAAAAACTCCGTTTTTTTTTATTATGTGATCTCTGGATAAAAATATCCCCTTCCGAAAATGAATCGCACCGCAGCCTGCCTGCGCTTATTCGACGAGACCGGCGTGGGCTAGGTTAAAGTCGATGTGGATTTCGAAGCGGCAGTTTTTATAACGATCCCTCCAATCGTTCGGATCCCAGTGGCGCGAATAACTGTGCACGTAGTTGCCGATTCTGAGCGGATCGACGTCGAGGGTTTGCAGCTGCCGGATCATTTTCAAGCCTTCTTTTTCGAGCGTCTGTTCCATCTTCTTTTTCAGAATCCTCATTTTCTGCGGGGTGAAATGGACGGCCGTTTCTCGTAAATAACCCTGCATATGGATATCGACACGGATGAGCGGCGCCGGGGAATCGGCGTTTTTGACGTGGTATTTGACCTTGGAACCGATGTTTTCAAACGTGATGTATTCTTTCTTCTTCCAAGGAATGGCGAACGATCCGCTTCTGAATGATTCGAAAAGCATCTTAAAGATCATCGCTTTTCCGAATGGGATGTAGTCGACATACCGGTCGCCTTTAAAAAGGGCGATCCCCTTGATCTTGATATGGTCGCCTTTCCTTTCGAGAAGCGGCATGAACGGATCCATGCCTTTTCCGTAATAACTGTAAAGGAAATCATGAAGGTCGTTCGACGGGAAATTTCTTTTGATGTTGTTCCTGATCAAGTTGCTTAAGTAAATGGAAACGAGCGGATCCGATCGGTACTGTCCCTTTAACATGTCGCCGGCGCTGCCGTCCACGATGGCGAGATTTAATGCCCGGCCGATATCCGGATTACGGTTCAAGAGATCCGCGTATTTATAAAGGCCGCGTTTGGCCAAGTCTTTTCCGTACAGGACGACGAGCAGTTTCCCGATCTCAAGCGGGTATTCCGACTCGGAGTCCAACAGAGACCGGTCTTGTACGCCTTTGGAGACGATGACTGAAAAGCTGTCGATCATCGATTGGACTTGTCCGCTCCCGCCGGTTTGGGCGTAGACGGGCGTGGCGACCGTGCCGTAAACTTTATCCTGTCCCGCGTAGTCATAACCGATGGCTTCGGCAAGTTTGATGTCATCAATGACTTTCGGTTCTTCGCATGCGGCCAAAACCGGGATGAGCATCAGGATCGCCAGGGCGGCTTTAACCTTGGCCATGTCGTTTCCTCACTTTTTGCAGAATGGTTTGATAGATGAACAGGATGGGGATATAAGCGTACAGCAGGTAAAATCCAATCAGTGCTTGCGTCATGTTCAGTTGGTTGACGAGTTGGCGATTTTTAAAGAAATAGCCGGCGATGACGATCGCGATGAGCATGATGAGGACGGTCACGCGTTGATTGAACCCGAATAAGCGCTTCGTCGCCCGCGACGCCGACCATATGGCCAAGCATAAGTTCGGCAGGATGGTGAACAACCAGATCGTCACCCCGATGTATTCAAACCGCTCCATAAAGGGCAGCTGGACGATCTCCCATAGTGCGAGCGACGGCCAGACAATATGGTTCAGTTCTTCTTCATTAAAATAAACTTGGGGGACGATCAGCACGAGCTCATAAAGAAAGATGGCCGTCCAGATGCCGTAATGCCCCCATTTCCTTGCCTGCTTCGGTTCTTTTAAAAACGGGTAAAACATCAGCAAGAATTCGAAGCCTTCATAACACAACGTGATTTGTTGCACGCCTTTCAGCATATCGGCAGCGGAATGGTTGAAGTACGGCAAGAGATTGTAATAATCGGCGTTTTTCAGCGGAAAGAAAAGGGTGAACAACAACGGCATCGTATAGATGACGCTTAAAAAATTGATGCCCACGATCGAGCGAAAACCGCCGGCAATAAAAGAATAGGCGACGATGGCGACGATGATGCTCAACATCCAATAAGACATTTTCGGAAACATCCAGACCGTGACGATTTCGACATACGTGCGCAGCACGACCAATCCGGAGAGGGCGAAATAGCCGGCCGCCGCTAGAGTGAGGAAACCGCCGATCCAGCGGCCGAACAGCGATTCGTGGAGAGTGATCAAATCGCCGCCGCCTCTTTCCAGAAGCCGAAACATCATCCAGAGAATGATCTGGACGCAAAAGCCGGCGATGAACACGACCATCCACGAGTCGCTCCCGGTCACTTGGCTGAGCACGCGTTGGTAACCCAATATACCGACACCTACGAGGACCGACTCAAAGAGAAATAATAGAAAGAACGGCGATACTTGATGATCTTCCGGTACTTTGACACGCATCCATGTTCACTCCATTTTTAAAAAGGCGTTCTCAGTCGATCATCGCATGGTGAAGGCGCCAGAGCGGTACGCCGGGATGCCGGGCGATCGGTCATTCATCAATATCGCGGCCCTTTTTCTTTTTATGGCTTAAGCGCCAGGTATCGAGGGGCCTGAGCTGTTGGGGACGGATGCCTTGTTGGTTGTAAGGCAATCGGACAAAGGCGTCTTTTAAGTCGCGGACGCGATATGGAAAGAAAGGTTCGATGTAAGGGCGCCCGAGCGATTTCAAGGTCAATAAATGCGCGACGATCAGGCCGAAGCAAGCGCCGATGCCGATCAATCCCCAAAAGGCCGCGGCGATGAGAAACGGGAAGCGCAGCAAGCGGACGGTGTTGTTCATCTTGTAGTTCGGCGTTGTAAAGGAGGCGAGCGCCCCCATGCCGACGAGAATGAGCAGGATATTGCTCGTCAAGTTGGCTTGCACCGACGCCGTGCCGATGACGATGCCGCCGACGATGCCGATTGTTTGCCCGACTTTGGTCGGCAAGCGGACACCGGCTTCCCGCAAGACTTCGATGGTGATTTCCATGAAGAACGCCTCGACAAAAGGCGGAAACGGAATGCCCATGCGCGAGGAAATGATCGTGCCGATCAAGCTTTTCGGGATCAATTGATAATGATAGGTTAAGACGGCGACATAAAGCGGGGTCGCCAATACCGAAAACGCAACAGAGGCCAGGCGGATCATGCGGAACGCCGACGCCAAATACCACGTCAGCGCGTAATCGTCAAACGCGCTGAAGAATTCGACAATGGTCGTCGGACCCATGAGCGCCAGCGGCGAGCCGTCGACGAGCATGGCGATTTTTCCTTCCACCAGTCCGGAAACGACCCGGTCGGGCCGCTCGGTGTCGAGGAGTTGCGGAAAGGGGGAATGGTTGTTGTCGGCGACCATTTGCGTGATGAAGGAACTGTCGATGACTTGATCGTATTGGATGTCTTTGAGCCGTTGCGTGAGCGTGTTCAAGTTTTCTTTATTCGCGATCCCTTCGATGTAGATGACGGCGATGCGCGATTTGGTCAATTTACCGACGACGACTTCTTTGATTCTGAGCTCGGAGATCGGGAGGCGCTTGCGTATTAAATATAAATTCGGCTCGAGCGATTCAACGAAACTTTCCTTCGGGCCGATGACGCTGAACTCCACTTCCGGTGCATCGACCTGCCGACCGCTTTTTGCTACGGTTTCTAACAAGATCCCGTTTGCCTCGTTTTGGTTTTCTTGAATCAGAACGTATCCCCGCAACAGCTTTTCTTTCATTTCTTTGACGTCTTTGGTGTGAATGACGGTTGTGTACGGCAAATCCGGAATCAAGTCTTCGAGCGTTGCCGCTTCCGATTTTAATAAATAGCGGGTGACATCGCGGTGCATTGTCTCGGTGTCGATGAGCGGTTTGACGTAAGAAATGCGCACCGTCATATTTTTTAAGGCATGGTCCCGGGAAACGAAGTCCTTTGATTGGCGCAAATCGTTGAACAAGTCAGCGAGCGAGCGTTCGGAATCGGCAGGCGCTTGCCGGCCGGCTGTTTCATCGCCCATAGACCTTTTTTTCCTTTTTCGCGTAAACCACATCATGAGTGTCCGCCCTTCTTATTCCTTTTTTCCGGTGGATTGGACAATTCATCGGCGAGCACCATCAGGAACGGCACAACCAGCAGCCATAGTGAGATGACGACGATCAAGGCGGTGGCGAGAGCGTCCCATCGGAATTGGACCGCGACGAAAAAGAGTATAAACATCGGAAACATTGAGTAGATCATGGCGGCTACTAACATGGTTCACCCTCGCAAAGGACGAATGGCTTAAATGCATGATTCGAAATTGGCGGCGTCTCACCTTTTACCGATTGAATCCACCGTTTGTGCAAGAAAGGGATGTCACTTTCCCCTGAATAATAATGTTCTCAGGCATTCACCAATTTTTTCTTTTTAGTGCCAAAGCATCGCGATCGACCGTTAACGGCGGTTGCTCGAACCAACCGTGATCGAGCATGATTTTCACTCCATCGTGGGCAAATCGTCCGATTTCCGCCGCGAGCCGGGCATAGAGCAAGGTCAGGTCGGGGCGCGGGCTTTGAGCGATGGACATGCCGTATTCACCGATTCCGTATGCAGAAAGCGCGCCGATATGGTACATCATGAGCTTGTCGGAAAAAGGGGGTTCCGTAGAATCTAAAACCTGTTCGTCCCAAGGCATGGGGGCCCGAAGGAACTCTTTGTTCAACACATCCGAAAAGGCATCGATATGTTTTTTGGAAATATCGCGGCCCCTGATCATATACGCCCGGACATCATCGGATTGCGCGACTTGACTGAAGCCGATCGACAAGGCTTTTCCGATCGTATTTCTTTTAATGTTGTATACCAAGCTCGTGATTTCTTGCGCCATGAGCGGCCGGGCTTTTCCGATCAAGCCCTTTAAAAAACTCTTTTCTTCAACAGTCTGATTTTGTTTCGAATTTGTGATGTAGGGCGGGCGAACGTAAAGACCTTTTTCTAAGGCCGTTTTTTTCGCGTTACGGTGTAAGTCCTTCGCCATGACCAAACTTTTGGAGTAAAAGTCGACGATGTCGAGCCTCGCCGATTGGGTGAGCATGAGGCCGGTCTGTGTCAAGAGAAATTTCGCCATGTCCAAGATATAATCGAGAAAGAAAGCGTCCGAATAAAGGCGCGGCGCATCCGTATTGACGTCTTTGTCGGTAAAGCCATTGGGCAAGGTGATGCTTTCCGAGCTAAAAAAATCGGTCACCTTTTGGACATCAAATAAGGCAAGGTTTTTCGCTTCATGTAATATCCTTTCAATATCCGGATCTTCGACTTTGGCGAGAAAATATTTCAAGCCGCACAAGGTCATGGTACCCCGCATATAGGTGATCCAAAGATTGCTCAACTCTGCGACGGTCAGGGGTTGCTTGGGTTTGCCTTTGAAGGCGTCAAGCCAGTTGCTTCCCGTCATGGCCATCTTCCTTTCAGTCGGAAATACCGCGAGATGTTCCCGTCTCTCTAGCGCGAACGCTAAAGCGTCAACGTGGATGAATCCTTGTCTTAGTATGCCAATGTTGTTTAAAAATATTAAAAAACGTGGGGCGGAAGGCGGTATCACCCATGGCTTGAGAAGCCGGTGCCGGCCGGCGAGAAGATGGCCACGCTCTGGATAAATGGCGCAGGCGAACAGGTGGAGAATTGAAAAGCGTGGGGCAAAACGGTGCAGGGCTTCGGCAACATACAAGAAGGGGCGTTTAGAGCATTGAAAACTATCAGGAGCAACGGAAACGAGCGGATGCGGGGGCGGCTATGGTCGTCGGAATGCATCCTTCGGCGCTACATTCGGATGCACCGTCAATGGTATGCTCGACCGATTGGGAATGGATGATCGGGACGGATGGCGGAGAAACAGGCGGCTTCCAAAAGCGCTCGTTCGCCGGAGAGAAAATGTGGTCAATATCGCATCAGCGCTCGTTCATCGGAAAAGCATGTGATCAATATCCGGTTAAGGAACGCATTTGAAAAGCGGTTTGGGAGCTGAAATGAGGGTGAATCCGTTCGACCGACGGCTGTTGCTGCTTGTTCACGAGAGTCCGGTCCATCTTGCGCGGCGAACAAGAAGAAACCCGGCTGTGAACAGCCGGGTGTGCAAACCGGGCGCAAAACAGGTTAATTAATCGGGGGGTTGGATTTGGGCAGCGGTTCGGAAGTTTTTTTGCCGGCGTATTCCAAAAAACGTTGGCGGGAAACGGCGACGATTTTCGGCGACAGCAGTTCGGTTTTTTGCCGCAATCGCTTCCGGCCGTTCGGATGCATGATGCCCATCAACATCCGCAAATAAAATTGCTGATAGGATCGCCCCAATCCCTTCGGCAGATCGATGACGCTGAACCCGAACTGTGTGGCGCCGCGATGCATCAAAGAGATGCCGTACAATCCTTTGTAGTGCGCGTATTCCGGGCGGGCGACCGTTTCGCTCAGATGGTGAAACGTCGTCTTCAGCATTTTGAGCATCGTCGTGATCATATGCATCGTATTTTTGGACTGGAGCGCCGTTTCGAGGAGCAGGCGGTTGTTAAAATGCAATTGGAGCACGGGGTCACCTTTTTCGATGGTGACGCCGTCATCCAGCCGAATGGTCGGCCCTTTATAAATGATCGGCCTTATGTATAGCATTTCTTGTTTATTGTCCGCTTGGACTTTGGCTAACCGATAATATAGGCGTTCCCAGGCCGAATACGTGTTGAGGATGAGCTTCCTCGGGCCTTTGATCTCTTTCATGTCTTTGTTTTTCACGTCCATGGTCCATCCCCTTCCCGTTGATTGACGGTGCGGGTATGTAACATCCGCTTTACAATGATTATAACATGATAAAAGTCGGCAAAAAAATGGCTTTATTTTAAATGTTTAGGAGGAGCTTCGCCTTTGCTCGCGAGCATTTTCCGCCGCGGACCGCATCGCGTTCACTTTTTTCTATGAACCTTGGCCGACGCTTTTCTCCTTGGTGTTTGGCACGGGTTTAGGCGAGCGGTTGACAAGAAGGATGCCGCTGACGATGGCGATTAATCCGACGATCAAGGAGACGGTGAGCGGTTCGTGCAACAGCAGCGTGCCCGACAATACGGCGACCAAAGGCACGAGGAAGGTGAACGCGGCCACCCGGCTCGCCTCGCCGGCGTTGATAAGGGTAATGTAAGCGAGCCATGCCGCGGGAATGCCGAGGATGGCGCCGTAAGCCAACCCGCTCAAAAAGAGGCCATTCCAAGTAATGGAAGAGACGTGTTCATACCCACAGCCGACCGCGGTCATCACCAAGCCGCCGAGCGCGGATTGCATCGCGACGAGCCAATAAGGATCGACGCGATCCGAAACCTTTTTGACGTAGACGACGCCGATCGCCCAGCTCAAGGCGGTGGCGAGGGCAAGGACGATGCCGAGCACGGAAACATGGCCGGTGAGCCCGCCGATGCTGATGATCACCACTCCGATAAATCCGAGAATGAGTCCGCCGATTTTCCGCACGGTCATTTTTTCCCCAAGCCACCACCACGAAAAGAGGCCGATCAATACGGGCTGGACATAGACAAGCACGGTGAACAAGCCTTCCGGCAAATAGTTGAGCCCGACGGTTTGCATGCCGAAGAACAGGGCGACATTGAAGAAGGCCGAGATGCTATAAACGGCCCAGTTCTTTTTAAGGTTTAATTTTTTGAGCGAAGGCAAGAGGGCGATGCCGAGCAAGATGCCGCCCACGAGCGCGCGCAGCCCGGAGAAAATGACGGGCGGGGTGTATTGCAGCGTGACCTTATAAATCGGCCAGCTCAGCCCCCAAACCAAGATGAGAAACGTCAGCAAGAAAGCCTTTTTTGCCGCTGTCAAGGGTTTCACTCGTTCCTTTCCTCCCAACGCATGATGGTTCTGTGCTTCCAGCGTTTGCCGCGAGTTTTAAATGAACGTGGAGCTTTTCCATTTGGCAGGCGCGTTCGCACGGCCGACATTCAATTCGAATGGATGAGTGCTTAAGAAAGGATGCGCGTTTTATTGATGAGCATGCGCACAAAGTAAAGGGCTGTTGCGCAGTAGCGGGCGATAATGCCCGATTGACAACGTGGACAAACGATATTTATTAATCCCTTGTCGTCTACAAGCGCTGTGCTCGCCGCCTTATGGTTGTGCGCCTCCTTAATTTGTTATTGTCCGGCATGAGGCGGTTTGTGACAAGCGATTCGCTCCAAGGCTTATGGAGCCATGGATCGGAAATAACGAAGGACAAGAAAAGAGCATGTGGAGCAGGTCGTTCGGCAAACCGAGTCGCACCATTGTCTGCCGGCACCGTGGCGTCGCCGTCGTGCAAAGTGCCGCCTCCGCTTGCCGGCGCTTGTCGGAAAAAGGGTGGCCGCAAGCGTCAGCGTTTTTTCAGTATCCTGGCGTATGCGGGCGCTCGGCGAATAAAACGCCGCGAAAGGATCATCCTAAAGCCGACATCAGAGAGCGGGAGGAATGGCAAATGGATCAATCCTTTAGAGAAAAGGTCGAGGACGCGACGCGCGCCGTCGAACAAGCTTTTCAAAACCCAAACGCGGCCGCGGACTATTTGGACCGGGCCAGGCATGATTTGCGCGACGCTTATGATTTGGCAAGGCGCACGAATGACCCCGGACGGATTCAACAGGTGCACGATGCGGCCAACGCGGTCGCACAAGCGAAAAAAGCGGCTAACCAACCTCATCAAGACCGCTCGCAGACGAACAACGCGATTGATCAAGCGATTCGCGCCTGCAAGCAAATTCATTGAGTGGCGGGACCGGTCTTGTCGCCATCGGTATTGCCAGATGGAAGATTAGGGCGTAAGCGTTGTTTACCCGATGTGGGTACAAAGGCCGTTTAATCGCTGCGCACGAGGAGACCCCTGGAAACAGGGGTTTTATTTAATTTAATCAAAAGCGGTTTGTCTGGCACTGAATTTTTTTCATTTTAAGATCAATGTTGCGGAGCCTTTCAAACCGCCTATTTTTTTATAAATGGCCCTCATGCATGTCTTTGTCCCATTCTTCACTTCCTCGATCAATTCGCGGATGAAAGCATGGGCCCATTTGCGGAAACCAAAACCCTTCACAGCAAAGAATGTCGATCTCACGTTTGTGACCGGCGGAGGCAACTTGTTGATCGGAAGCTCTATAATCAAAATGTTAGAATTGACTTAATGGATCTTATCGGGAAAGTGCCATCAAGCCGGCCATCGTTTATCGCGATCCCAACGGACAAGCTTTTTTTGTGCCGCTCCGTTGATTGGTTGTCGGGATGAATGCCATGGATGGATTGAGGTAGATGGCGTTTTTTTTCGTTGAACATTCATGATATCTACAATAGGGGGGATCCGTTATAAAAAAATCGCTTCTTGCTTTCTGCCTGCTTTTGTTCATGGCGTCAGGGTGTTTAAAGGAAACCATGGTATACAGAGAGAAACCGTTTATCAAAGATTTTTTGGCCGATGACAAAGGTTACTTTTCGATCTTTGAAATCGGTTACGAAATAAGCGATGAGGAGTTTGCAAAAAGGGGAATCGACAATCTGCAACTGATAAGATATGAAAGCAGTTTAAGGTCTGCCAAAGAAACATTGCCGAGTATTAAAACCGCCAAAACCCCTTATTTTATAATTTTTGATGACAAAAAAATCGTTCTTGAAATCCACCATCCTGATGAGGTGTTTCGATTTTTAAAAAGGAAGCAATGATCCCTTATAAGGGGTTGTGCTAAGCGAGGGTGACTTTTTGGTTCAGCCTCTTCTCTGGTTTGGTTTGCCAGAGGGGATCGTTCCGAACGGCCAAGGCGGCAGCGCAGGCGTCGCCATTCTTTTTGCTTAACGGCTGGGCGCGGAATGCCCCGATTGATGGGCGGCTTGGAGTTAGGTTCGGTTTTCCAGCGGTTTTGGCATAGATAAGTTTTCGGCCGCTTCCGCTATTCCGGGACCCGCTGTTATGACCAAGAGCGTCCATCATACCGTCCGATCCACAGACGCCGTTTTTGGCACTCCCGTTTGCAAAAACTTTTATCATGAAAAACGTCTGCTCTTGATCTATCCTTGATTTGGAATGGCCTTTCGACGTCTGTTTTTGGAAACCGTCCTTCTTGCCGCTCCGACGCCATCTTCCGTTCACCCAGACCGATTTTCGGCCGTCTGACGAACCATCCGGCTGCCGCTTGGCTGATCATGGATGTCGAACCAATTTTTGGGGGAAATCGATGAAGATTTTGTTTATAAAAAAGCGGCCATTTGATATACATGTTTGTCCTGGAATTAGTGAACAATTTTCCGTAGAGAAACATGACGAGCGGCACAAAAGCGGGTGCTTGAGCCGTCGTTCTGTATGGGAGGACGGGTGGCGTCGTCAGCGCAAGCGGGTTAGAAGCAATGAAGTTGAAAATCAGGTCAATGTTGCGGAAAAGGTGAGGACATTGGGAGAGACAATGCGTCTGAATGGGGTCAATCTTTATTTTGAACGGCATGGAGAACATGGACGCACGGATCGGCCGCCATTGGTCTTGATTCACGGTTATTTATCGTCGTGTTTCAGTTTCCGCCGCCTCATTCCGCACTTAAGGAACGATTACCCGATTTTTGCCCTCGATCTCCCCGGCTTCGGACGAAGTGAAAAATCGCCGGCATTTCATTACTCTCTTGAAAATTACGGAAAACTTGTCTTGGATTTTCTCCGCGCCCATGACATCAAAGAGGCGGTGTTGATCGGGCATTCGATGGGAGGGCAAATCGCCTTGCAGGCGGCTTATCAAGACGCGACGCGTGTTTTGAAAGTGGTTGGACTGGCGGCGGCCGGCTATATGGGCCGGGTGCGCCGTTCCCTCGTCATGCTCTCGTATACACCGTTTTTTCATCGCTTATTAAAGCTTTATTTTGCCAAAAAAGATGTGATGGCGGAGTTTCTCAGCGTGACGCATGACCGCTCGATCATCACTCAAGAGATGATGGACGGCTATTTGGAACCGTTGAAGGAAACGGCGTTTTATCGCTCGCTCGTTCGCTTGATGCGCCACCGTGAAGGAGATCTTCCGCCCGCGGCTTTACACCGGATCCAAACGCCGGTTTTATTGATTTGGGGCGACAAAGATCGGATCGTTCCCCCCGATATCGGCCTGCGGTTCGTCCGCGATTTGCCGAACGCGGAGCTCATCGTTTTTGAAAACGTCGGCCATCTCATCCCCGAGGAACGGCCGGAAGAGACCGCCGCGAGGATCCGAGCCTTTCTCGAATCGAATGAACCCGCGCGGTAAGGAGGCGGGCATGGTACGCCGCACGTCCTTTCGGCGGCGGAAAACCCCGATGCGCCCGGCAGCGGAATTTCAGTTTGGATGGGATTCGTTTCCTGGACGGGCCATGCCGTTATCTCCGCTGCCGGCGTCGCCTTCGCAAGGGGATGGGGGGCGGCAAGTTTTAAAAACCCATGTGTCGGAATGGTTCCAACAGATTTGGAATGCGAAAATCAGCTATTGGTTAAAAAAGACTCATTGTTTGTGGCCGGCGGCACGCGCAGAATGGGGCGCCCCGCCGGTAATGAATAATTGGCTTTTCACAATGGCGCGGTCCTCTTTATACAGTGTTTTTTAGGCGTACGGCTTGTAATCGGTGGGATGCGCCCATCCGACATCCGAATCAAAGCCGCCCGTTCCGCTTCACGATCGAACGGCACTTCCAGATAATTAGTTTTTCGTTCAACCGTTTTCCCGGCGCTGCCCCGCACGGTTGCATAATTAGGCAATAGAGCAATTGTGCATTTGGGCAGCCGAAACGTTGCTCATTCGGTTCAAAAACAAAATAAGCGTTTAACCGGGAAGTTTTGCCACGCGCCCAAGGTCCCGCGATTCTAGACAATTCATCGGTCTTCTTGTATATTTTAGTAGAGTAAAGGCTGGAAGGCGTTGGTGGTTAATATGGTCCGGAAAATGATCAGCTGGTTCGGAAATTTGTGCCTATGGGCGCTTATTCTATTTTCGCTCTTCGTCCTCGTGAAACGCATCGGGTCATGGACGCCGATGGATTACATTTGGATGGGCGCGATCATTTTGTTTTTTATCGCGTGGATCGGCGAACGCCTGGGGTCAGACCCCCAAAAATAATCCTTTTGAACTAAAAAATTTATAACCTATGACGGATTGCGTTCAGATAAGATTTTTCCAAATGCTTGTGGCACTTGATCTTTACTTCATTAAAGCTTTAAAGCAATGGGGGACTGTCCCCCATCAGACGTCGCGGCGGGTGAAAGCGACCCAACCGATGGCGATGAACACGGCGTAATAGACCAATAAGACCGTGATGGAAAAGCCGAGTGTCAGGCCTTCGACAGGCGGTTGGCCGGTACCGAAAAAACCGGAGAGGTCGAGGTTGGCGAACAGGACGTATTTGACCCAATCGTATCGGGCTAACAGTTGCAGCACGAGTTGCCCGCCCATCATCGCGAAAATTGTCAACCCGATCGCCAGCGAGGTGTTGCGGAACGCGCTGGATATCATAAAGGCGATCGTCGCCATGACGATGAGTTGAACGAAATCCAATCCGTATACGGCGAGGACGTGCACGAGCATGTTTTCTTCGACGACTTTGCCTCCCAATACGGTCAAGGCGGGATGATCGAGGTCGGTAAAACCGAACAACACGCCGCCGGTAAGCCACGAGCCGATCAAGCTCAGCGCGCTGAAGCTGAGACCAGCGAAAAGAACGGTCACGTATTTTGATAATAGAACGGTCGAGCGGCTGACCGGTTTCGTCAATAACAGCTTGATCGTCCCGGAATGAAACTCCCCGGAGACGATGCCGCCGGCGATGATGATGGTAAAAATCGTGATGATGAGCATCATGTCCGTGGCGTTATTGGTGAATCCCCAAATCGATCGATTGGATAATGGCGGGATGTTGTGCGCCAGCCGGTATTCGTTCACCGCGATTTGTTTTTTCAGAGCCTTCGCCGCGTTCCCGTGGGTGTGGCTCAATTGTTGTTTCAACGCCACCGTTTCACTTTTGACGTTCTGCCGCCAATCGGTGTCTTCCTGTAAACCGTTGTATTTGGTGATCGCTCCAACCGTGATGATCGCGCCGATCAACATCAATATCATGATGAGCGTCGACGTTTTGCGAAACAGTTTCATGTTTTCGTTCTGCACAAGCCGCAAAAACTTATACAATTTGTTGCCCTCCCGTCACTTCCAAAAATTTCTCCTCAAGCGATTTTTTCTGTGTTGTAATGCCGTACAGTTTTATGCCGGCGTTCACGAGGATTTCAACGATGCCCGGAATCGCTTCGCGCTCCAGCGACAGCTGTAGTTGATCGCCCGTTCGCGCCGGTTGTTGGCCCGTCGTGCTTTTCAGCACTTCAATAGCGAGATCGACGGGATCAACGATAAAATGAACCGTCATCTCGGCATCGGCGTTGACAAATTCGTTTACGGTTTGCACATCGATGAGCCGGCCGTTTTGGATGATGCCGATGCGATCGCACATGCGCTCGATTTCGCTGAGCAGGTGGCTGGATACGATGATGGCGAGCCCTTCTTTTTCCGCAAGGCGGCGGATATATTTGCGGATTTCGATGATGCCGGCGGGATCCAAGCCGTTCGTCGGTTCATCCAAAATCAAAATCTTGGGCCGATGGAGAAGGGCTTGAGCAAGCCCGAGCCGCTGGCGCATCCCAAGCGAATAGGTTTTGACTTTATCGTGAATGCGGTGTTGCAGTCCCACGAGTCGGACGACTTCGTCAATCCGCTCTTTTGTCACGCCGGAGACCATGCGGGCGGTATGCACGAGATTTCGATAGCCGCTCAGATGGTTATAAAATTCGGGATTTTCGACGATGGCGCCGAGATGTTGAATCGCTCGTTTAAACTCGGTTTTGATGCTATGGCCGAAAATATAAATGTCGCCTTCCGTCATTTTCATTAAGCCGCAGATCATGCGGATGGTCGTCGTTTTCCCCGCGCCGTTCGGGCCGAGAAAGCCGAACACCTCCCCAGGTTGAATATCGAAAGTCAGCCCGTGGATGATCGTCTTCTTTCCAATTGTTTTCTTTACATTTTTCAATTGAATCGCCGGCTGAACCATTGAATGACCTCCTTTGGGGGACAGTCCCCCGAATTTAATACGAAATGCCTAAAAAAATTAGTCAAAATGGTCTATTGATTTTGATCGAAAGTTTCGCCAACCCTTGTGGGGCAACCACTTCAACGCTTTATCGCTTTAAACCGTTGGGGGACAGTCCCCCGCATAGACTTTGGTCATCCATTCGACGAGGCCGAGGTTTTCGCGGTCGCGGAGTTCTTCGACGTTCTTATGACCGATGATTTCGCCGCCTTTGATCAGCAGGACTTCATCGAGAATCGTCTCGACTTCCTTGATCTCGTGCGTGGTGATGAGGACGATTTGCCGTTCGAGATCGATGAATGAAATCAACCCCTTGACGATGGCATCGCGGACCATGGGGTCGAGGCCGGATAAAGGTTCATCCATCAGCACGACCGGCACTTCCCGCGCCAGCGTCAGCACGATTTTTAGACGTCCGCGGTTGCCTTTCGACAGATTCTTGATTTTGCTGTCGGGTGCGAGCTTCATAAACCGCCGGATTTCCTCGGCTTTTTCTCTATTAAAATCGGGGTATTGCGAAGCGAAAAACGCGATCATCTCGCCGACGGTAAAAAATCCGTAAAATTCGTCGAGTTCGGAAAGATAGGCGACATGTTCCGAGATTCGCCGAGTCACTCGTCTTCCGTTGACCGTCACCACGCCGGACGTTGGCTGAATGAGTCCGGCGATCAATTTTAAAGTCGTTGATTTCCCGCTGCCGTTTTCTCCAATCAATCCGACAATTTTTCCCGGTTTAAGCTCCAAATTGATGTCTTTCAACGCGACTTTTTTCAAATACCGTTTTCCGACATGCTCAAACTTAATCATCCTCATACCTTCCTTCCGCTTCCGTTAAATGATCTTTCAGACCGGCAATGATCTCCGCGTCGGAGAAGCCCATCGCTTTCATCCCTTCAACAAAACGGGAGATTTCTGCCCGTTTGAGCGATTCGCGCAACGTCTGCAGCACCTCCGGGTTTTCGCTTACGAACGTGCCTTGGCCTCTTCGCGTTTCCACGATCCCCATCGCCTCCAATTCCCGGTAAGTCCGTTGAACGGTATTCGGATTGACCCCGGATTGCACACCCATGTCGCGGACCGACGGCAATTTTTCCCCAGGTTTTAAATCCCCGCGAACGATCTGTCGCTGAATTCGTTCGGCGAGCTGCAAATAAATCGGCGTCGCCGAATCAAAATCGGTCATGGCTCACACCTCGACTTTTTTGTCCAAAATCCAACACGATGCTGCAAAAAGAACGACCGCAATGCCGGTGTACCAAATATAAACGCCCAAGTAGATATGACCGGAACTGATTCCCGTTTGATTCAAAATGCTCGGGCTCGAAATTTTTCCCCAGCGGACGATCGCATGGTAAAGTTCGGTTTTTTCAAACAGATTGGTCAAATAGGACAAAAGCCATGCGAATAGCCCCGTGATCACCCCGCTCGTGATGCCCCCGAGACGACGAAGAAGCATCCGATAGATCATCCAAAAAAAGACGAAACAAAGGGCAAAGAAGATGGACATTAAATAGATGTTAAGGATGATAAATCCGCCGTTGGCAATAAGTGTTCCCCATGTGTATCCTTTTGGAAGATCATGCAACAAAGCGGTAGTTATGAGGCCGACGGCGCTTGAAATCGAGAGGGTGACCGTCATGGCCAACAACCCATTTGCCAGTTTTGCCGACAACAGGACAGAGCCAGGCAAAGGCGAGGCGAGCCAAAGATGCAGTTTTTTTCTTTCGCTTTGCAGGCTGTAAACCATATAGCACAGCAAATACAAAACATGGGCGGTGATCAAAAGCAGGGACGCCGCCTTGACGGCTTGGAGCCCCTCATGGTCGCCGCTGCCCGCTCTAGTGCCCAGATAAAACGCGAGCGTCAAGACGGCAACCAAGCCGATGAGCGTAAACAAAAAGGCGGGCAACCCAAGGCGAAATTCTTTTTTGGACAATTGCCACCATGTGTTCATGTTCAAACCCTCCAATGGCTTCACAAGTGAATGTCTGTTTTAGTGTACTAGTAACATAGTACACACAAACACAAGAATCGTCAAGATCGTCGAAAAATTTTTTTGAAAGGGTTGGGGTGTCTCAAAAGAAAGGGAATTTTCCGCAGTTGGGTGAGGGGGAAGCCGTTGCGGACGTCGCTGCCTTTGGGGCAACATATAGGAACGCCCAGGCGAGGAATGAAAAAACGGATTTTTCCGCTCTAAAACTCCATCTGCCGTGAGGCAAATAAATTGGCAGAGATCGAAAAGGCCCTTCGAAAAAGCGTGCATCCTCCCGGTTTTAATTAGTAAAAGAACACGGTGGCGGAACGCTTATCCTTAAAGCGCCAGAAATGCCGAGGGCGTCTACTTGTTTTTCTGGCTAACGGAAATCACAGCGACGATCAAAGAGGCGAACGCGATCATGAGCGACAACCCGTTCGAAATCGAGATCAAATATCTTCCTCCTTTTGAAGAAATACGAACAAGCGTTCCGTCCCGTGTTCGTGTATTATTGTACCACAATCATACGAACAAATATTCGCTTTCCGTCAGACGCGAGATGGGAAAAAGGACGATGCCGTGCCGTGCGCCCCTCCGCGTCTGGTGATTGAAAGGCATCGGAACGATGCGACAACTTTTTAGAAAATGGTCCAAACGCATATTTTAAGAAACGCTTGAAAAAACATTCAATTTGCGGTATAGTACGGATACGTACTAGTACTTAAATGGAAGCATATGACGAAAATTTGCGGTGAAGCGAAAAGAAAGGAGGTTGTGGATTTGATTTCATTTCAACCAACCGATGAGGAAACGGCGTTCATCACGCTTGCCAAAACGCTTGCCGAAGAAGTCCTGCGTCCGGCCGCCCGGTCCAGTGAAGAAGAACGGCAGGCCGCACGGGAATGGACGATAAAAGCGAATGAGCTGGGTTTTGCGGCGCTCGAACTCCCGGAGCGCTGGGGCGGTATGGAAATGACTCTGATCTCGCAAGCGCAAATTCTGGAGGCGCTGAGTAACGGCGATCTTGCTCTTGTGCAAGGGCTGCCCGGTCCCGGAGACGCCGCATCCTTTATGCGCCTTGCTCCGGAGAATCAGGCCTTTGCCGCGTATCGACGGACCGGTGAGGGCGGGCAATGGCCCACCGTCGCTTTTCTCAACGCCTGCGATCCGGGGGTTTCGCAAAGCATAAACATCACCGGTGCCTCCTTTGAAAATGGTTATGTGATCAAAGGGATTTCCCGGCCCGTCAAAATGGCCGCTTTTGCCGCCTATCTACTCCTGGCTGCGCCGGGACCTGACGGGAAGACGCGCCTGTTCTGGCTGGATAAGGAACAAACCCGTTGGCGCGCCATCCCGGGTGATTATCGCCTCGGATTGCTCGCCAGCGGGTGGGCGCGCGTTCAATTTGACGATCTCACCGTTACCAAGGATGCGGTCGTGGCCGAAGGGCGTGACGCCGATCGCTTGCTTTCCCGGGCGCTTGCCCGCCTTCGCGTATTGGAGGCGGCCAAAGAAGTCGGACTCATGACCGCGGCATTGTCGTATGCGACCGAGTATACAGCCACCCGGCGCGCCTTCGGGCAAGAACTGGCAAAATTTCAAGGTGTTTCTTTCCAGATGGCGGATATGGCGGTCGCGGTGCAGGCGGCGCGCTTGCTCGTTTGGCGGGCGGCGTCCGCGCTTGACCGCGAAGAGCCGGAAGCGCCGGGTTTATCCCTCGACGCGCTTTCCCGCGCGCACCGGTCGCTTCGTCTGGTGACCGATTCCGCGGTGCAATTGCTTGGCGGTCACGGCTATGTGCAAGACCATCCCGTAGAAAAGTGGATGCGGGATGCCTCGGCGCAAATCGCGCTCAACGGCGGCGAGCAAGATTTGTTGCTGCGCCGAGGGGAACAGTTGTTGACGGAAGAAAGGGAGACGGTAAGTTGAGGCATCGTTGTTGCCTCTTAATTGGAAAGGATCATCGATCTGATGTTTGCCGTCTAAGATGCTATATCTCGAATGCGATAGGGGTCCCATGACACGACGGCTCCCTATGGCAAGGATTAAGGGATGCCATCCCGTCCTAGGGAAAACCGAACGCCGGAAAAATGGGTGGATGGAAAGGAGGTTTCGGCGTGATATCTTATCAATTATCCCCGCACCAACAACAGGTTAAAGACATCGTCCACTGGTTTGCGGAAAATGAGATGCGCCCCATTTCACTCGAAGCGGACAAAATTGGCAGGGTGCCGGACGACTGGCTGGAAAAAGTAAACAGCCTTGGCATCACCTTAAGCACGGCAACTTTTGGTGAATCGGATCACGAACACATGGATTCGGCGGCGAGCGGGAAAGAAAACGAACGGAAAGGCGAGCGCCAAGGAAACCGCCTTGCAGTGATTGCCGCCGAGGAACTCGGCTGGGGGGATGCGGCGATCGCCTTGACGCTTCCCGGACCGGGTCTCGGCGGACCGCCCATACAGGCCATTGGCACACCGGAACAAAAACGCCGCTTTCTGTCGATTTTCAACCGGGATGAACCGCCGCGTTGGGGGGCTTACGCATTGACAGAACCGGAAGCGGGGTCCGATGTCGCGGGCATCCAGACGACCGCCCGGAAGGTGGAAGGCGGCTATGTGCTGAACGGGCAAAAAATCTTTATTACCAACGGCAAGCGGGCTTCTTGGGTGGTCGTGTTCGCGACGATCGACCGGCGGATGGGGCGAAGCGGCCATCGGGCGTTTGTCGTCGAAAAAGGCACGCCAGGCTTCAGCTGTCCCCGGCTCGCCCACAAGATGGGGCTTCGCGCCTCCGAGACGGCGGAATTGGTATTCGAAGATTGTTTTGTTCCAGACGAAAATTTGCTTGGAGGAGAAGCGTACTACGAAAACCGTCAATCCGGTCCTTCGGGATTTCGCGTGGCCATGCAGACTTTTGACAATACGCGTCCGATCATCGCGGCCATGGCGGTCGGGATCGCGCGGGCGGCGTATGAAAGCACCTTGGACATGGTACGCCGTGACTACCCGAAGCGCGGACGTCCATTCCAGTTGGCCGCCGGGACGTTGGCGAACATTGAGCAAGAGATTCAAAGCGCCCGCCTGCTGACTTGGGAGGCGGCATGGAGAGCGGATATCGGGCGGCCGAACGCGAAGGAAGCGGCGATGTGCAAAGCGTATGCCGGAAAGATGGTGGTTGACGTGTGCGCCAAGTGTCTCGAATTGTTCGGCACCGCCGGCCTGGACGGACAATGGGTCGAGAAATGGTACAGGGATGCCAAAATCTTCGATATTTTCGAAGGGACCAACCAGATCCAACATTTGATTATCGCCCGCCATTTGTACGCGCCTTTCGGTGTCAGGGTGTAAGAAAAAGGCTTGAAGGGCGCGGACGGTTCAAGTAAAATAAGAGTACGAATACGTACGCGTATAAGTCACAGGAGTAGATGTCACATTGGATAGGTTATTATTTGCAGAACATATGCCGAAAGAACCGCGCCAAAAATTGCTCTTTGCCGGTTTACATCTCTTCACCGAAAAAGGGTTCAAAGAAACGTCCGTGCTCGATGTCGTGGAATGCGCCCACGTATCCAAAACAACTTTTTATCAATTTTTTGAAAATAGAGAGGATTTGCTCGCCGGTTTGTTTCAGCACCTAGTCGACGAAGTGCTCGCTGAAGTCGAAGCGGCGGTCAAACTGGAAAAACGGATGGCCTATAAAGCATTGGCCGGCATACAGCGCTATCTCGATCTGTGCTTGCAGCGGAAGTCTGCCGCCCGGCTGCTGTTGGTTTCATCCGTCGGCGTGAGTCAGAAGGTCGAAGAGGTGCGGCAGAACGCCCATCTCCGGTTTGCCGAACTGATTCAGCGCACGGTGGAAAGCGAGCTTGGCTCGGTGCGGGCCGTCGGGAGCGAAGACATCCGGACGTTGGCTTTGGCGATGGTCGGCGCCATTAACGAGGTCATCATCCATAAAATAATTGCCCCCGATGAAATCTTAAATACGGAACCGCTCGCCCGGCTGTTGAACCGGATCGTCGTCGGATCCTTCAACATGTTGTTTATGGAAAAACCGTCGGAGGCGGGCAAGCCGTAACCTTTCCGCTATAAGGAAGCGCTGGGGATTGGCCGGCACTTAACGAACGGTGGAACAAAATTAAAAGCCTTCTTTCTTTAAAAAATCGGCTAGACTGTAAACGTTTTCACTCCGTCGGTTTCCGTGTTTTAGTGGCTTCGAACGTGAACGCCGAGGCCGTCCGATGGTAGAAAGCGATTTTGTCCAGTGAGTACGTATACGTATTGGTACCCGGTCATAAAAATAGAGGGAAGAGCGCGCCAGCTGCGCCTTCATCCATAAATTCTATTAATCTATGAAAGGAGCATGGGATCATGACGAAAAGCCTCGAAGACTACACCCTCGAAGAAGCCGGACAAAAAATCGAACAGGTGCTGAACGAAAATCCTAAGCCGATTGAAGGGTTGAACGCGATTTATCAGTACGATATTACGGATGAAAACCAATCCTTTCAGCTGCATTTGGCTGACGGAAAAGCGAAGGTGGAATTCGGCGCGCCGCAAAAAGCGGACTGCATCTTGCAAATCTCGTTCGCCGATTTCAAAAAATTGCTCCTCGGCGAGTTGAGCGGCACGGTCGCTTTTATGACCGGCAAGCTAAAAATTAAAGGGGACATCGGCAAAGCCATCAAGATGGAAAACGTGTTGCGCCAATATAATGTGAAGCAATATCTTTGACCGCGAGGCCCAGTGATTGAAACTGGGCCAAGCCGTATTTTATCCGTTTTCGACTGGGGGAGGTTCCATGAAACCCAACAATTTGGTGGACATGGTCTTTCGCACCGTGCAACGGTACGCCGACAAAACCGCCTTGGCATGGAAGAGCGAGGCGCATTACCGCCGCCTGACGTATGGCGAGTTTTGGCAGGCGATCCGTCGGACGGCGTCGGGCCTGGCGGCATTAGGGGTCGGCAAGGACGACAAAGTGGCCATCCTTTCCGAAAATCACCCGAAGTGGCCGGTCGCCGATCTCGCCATCATGAGCCTAGGCGCGGTGAGCGTTCCGATCCATGCCACCCTCCCGGCTGATCAAGTGCTTTACATTCTCAATAATGCCGACTGTGAAACGGCGATCGTGCAAAACGGCGCACAATTGGAGAAAGTGGTTCATGGTGCGGATCGCCTTCGCCGCATTGTCGTCATTGAGCCGCCAAACGACATGGCGGAAAATGAAAGGGTTTTCGGTTTTTCCAAATTGGAAGAAATCGGGGCGCGTCCGCTGGAAAACTGGGAAGCGACTTGGCGGGACATCGGCCGCGACCATCTGGCGACCATCATCCATACGTCGGGGACGACGGGAAATCCCAAAGGGGCAATGCTGACGCACGGGAACATCTTGGCTAATATCGAAGGGGTCCAGTTTTGGATGCTTGAAGCGCGTCCCGATGATGTGCTGCTTTCTCATCTTCCGCTTTCCCACGTGTTTGAACGGATGGCGGGTCAATTTGTGCCGCTGTCGGTCGGCGCGACCATCGCTTACGCCGAAAGCATCGATGCCCTTCCCCGGAATTTGTTGGAGTGGCGGCCGACCGTGCTCGTCAGCGTCCCGCTTTTATTTGAAAAAGTATACGCTCGCGTCATGGAAAAAATCGAATCCGGCACGCCTTTGCGCCGAAAAATTTTCGACTGGGCAGTGCGGGTCGGCATGGAACGGTACGATTTTTATTTAAATCATTCCGTGGACGAATTCATTCGCCGCGGCGAACTTCCTGGGCCTTTGCGGCGGCGCTGGAAGCTTGCCGACAAGTTGGTTTACAGCAAAGTGAAACGGGAATTGGGCGGGCGCCTCCGGGGTCTTATCTCCGGTGGCGGGGGGCTAAATCCTGAAATCGCGCGGTTTTTTTGGGCCGTGGATCTGCCGGTATTAGAGGGATACGGGTTGACCGAAACCTCTCCGGTGGTGGCGACCAATCCAATGGTCCGGGCCAAAGTCGGCACCGTCGGCAAGCCGCTTCCCAACCTTGAAGTTCGCCTCGCTCCCGACGGTGAAATCCTCGTTCGGGGGCCAAGCGTGATGAAGGGCTATTACAAGGACGAAGCGGCGACGAAAGAGCAATTTGAGGATGGATGGTTTAAAACGGGCGATTTAGGGGAAATCGATGACGATGGATATCTGAAAATTTTGGATAGAAAAAAACGAATTTTTGTTCTGAAAACCGGGAAAAATGTCGCGCCGCAGCCCGTCGAAAACGCCATGAATCAGAGCCTCTACATAAAAAATTCCGTCCTTGTCGGACACGGGCAAAAGTATGTCATCGCTTTAATCGTCCCGGACTTTGAACAGCTCGTGCCGTGGGCCCGGCAGCGCGGGATTGCCGAAGAGCCCAAAGCCTTGATCATGGATGACAGGGTGCAAAGCCTTCTGCGTCAGGAAGTCGCGCGTTTTACTCAGCGCTTCGCCCGTTTTGAACAGCCGAAAAAAGTATTGATTTTATCAGCGGATTGGACGACCGAAACGGGTGAACTCACGCCTTCGCTGAAAGTCCGCGTCCCGGAAATCGAAAAGCGTTATCGGGACTTGATCCAACGCTGCTATGCCGAAGAAGTCGTACCGGAATACCAGATGGCGGCCAACGAATGGGCCGCGAGCGTCGAAGTCCACCCAAAAGGAGGAACAAAGGCATGAGCCTTCCGCTTGAAGGAAAAGTGGCCGTCGTCACGGGGGCGTCGAGGGGCATTGGACGGACGGATGCCCTCGTGCTCGCCGCGGCGGGCGCCGACGTCGTCGTAACCGACATATTGATTGAAGACGATGAACGCTTGGAGGAAACATCGGAGAAGATCGGTCCGGTCGCCCAAGTCATGGCTTATTCCAAAAAAGTGTACACCCGCTCGACCGCGGAAGAAATCAAGAAGATGGGGCGCCGTTCGGCGGCTTTCCGGATGGACGTGACCGACAAAAAAGAAGTTCATGACGTCATGGCGCAAATCAAGGAACAATTCGGACGGATTGACATTCTCGTCAACAACGCCGGAACGCTTGACCATACCGCGCGGTTTGAGCACCAAAACGATGCGTTTTGGGAACGGGATCTCCGCGTCAATCTGACGGGCGCTTATAATTGCTGCCAAGCGGTTTGGCCGTATATGAAGGAACAACGATGGGGCCGCATCATCAACATGTCGTCCGTCGCCGGGACATTGGGCGGTTTCGGTCAGGCGAGTTACGCCACGACAAAAGCCGGATTGCTCGGGTTGACGCGGACGTTGGCGCTCGAAGGGGCGAGGTACAATATTACGGTGAACGCCATCATTCCCGGCATCATCAATACCGAAGCGTTCCAAATGACCAATCCGGAAATGCGGGAACGGATGATCGCCCGCACGGCCTTCAAACGGCCGGGCGAACCGGAAGACATTGCCCATGCGATCGCGTTTCTCGCTTCGGATCAAGCGGGATACATCACGGGTATCGGGTTGCCGGTCGCAGGCGGCATTGATCTCTTTACTTTCTAATGCGACCGTGAATGCCGGGTTTGGTGGGCATTATGGGGACGGGAGAAGGCATTTTGTTTGCGGTGCGGTTTACCCCAATATTCAACGGGGCGATCCATAAAGCCATCAGGTGCCAATGATATGTGAGGGGAGAAGTGAATGCAATGCGGGAAAGAGATGCGGTGATCATCGATGCGGTTCGTTCACCGATCGGGAGAAAAAAAGGTTCGCTTTCCGGGGTGCGCCCGGATGATATGGCTGCGCATGTGTTGAAGGAACTGGTCAAGCGCAACCATCTCGATCCTTCCCACGTCGAGGATATTAAAATGGGATGCGTGACACAAGTGGGCGAACAAGGGTATAACATCGGGCGGATGGCCGCACTGATCGCCGGTTTCCCGGTGGAAGTGTGCGGCGTCAGCGTCAACCGGATGTGCGCCTCCAGCCTCGAGACGCTCGCTCAGGGAACGCATGCGATCATGGCGGGCATGGCGGACTGTGTGATCGCCGCCGGAGTGGAAAGCATGAACCGGGTGCCGATGGGCTCGGACGGCGGGACTTTCAGCGATCGCTTGCTCGAACGCTATGAAATTATTCCCCAGGGATTATCGGCGGAACTCATCGCGGAAAAGTGGCATTTATCGAGGGAAGAGCTGGATGCTTTTTCATTGAAGAGCCACGAAAAAGCCATCCGGGCGCAAAAAGAAGGGCGGTTTGACAATGAAATCGTTCCGATCGAAGTGGAAACGCCGGACGGCGAAAAAAGGCGGTTCACCGCGGATGAAACGCCGCGCCCTGATACGAGCCTCGAAGCGTTGGCCAACCTTAAACCTTCCTTCCGTCTGGACGGCAAAGTGACCGCCGGAAATTCCAGCCAGATCAGCGATGGCGCGGCCGCCGTCTTGCTCGCTTCGCGGGAAAAGGCGGAAGCGCTCGGTTTAAGGCCGCGAGCGCGCGTCGTGGCGACCGCACTCGCCGGTGTCGATCCGAAGATCATGTTGACGGGGATCATCCCCGCGACGCACAAAGTCCTGAAACGGGCGGGTCTGGCACTGGACGACATCGATGTATTCGAAGTCAATGAAGCGTTTGCTTCCGTCGTGCTCGCATGGCTGAAGGAAATTGGAGCCGATGAAGAAAAGGTCAACCCGAACGGCGGCGCCATTGCGCTCGGCCATCCCCTCGGCGCGAGCGGCGCGCGGATCATCGCCACCCTCGTCAATGAACTCGAACGCCGCGGCGGCCGCTACGGTCTTGCCGCCATGTGCATCGGGTTCGGCATGGCCGTTGCGGTGATCGTGGAACGGGAGGCGTCGTCATGAGCGGTTCCAATTGTCTCGTTGAAACGAAAGCAAAGGTCTGTGTGATCACGATTAACCGCCCGCCGATGAATACGCTCAACCGCGAGACGCTGCATGAAATTGGAGCAATCCTCGATCGGGCGGAAGCCGATGACGACATCCGCGCCATCGTCCTGACCGGTGCCGGCGATCGCATGTTTTCGGCCGGCGCGGACATCAGCGAATTCGGCGAATGGGCAGACAGGGAACGGGCCGAGCAGTCCCTCGGCCGCATGCACGCCTTGTTCAACCGGATCGAAGCGTTTTCCAAGCCCGTCATCGCCTGTCTTAACGGTTCAGCGCTCGGCGGCGGCAACGAGCTGCAAATGGCCTGCCATTTGGCGATCGCTTCCGCAAACGCGGAGCTCGGGTTGCCGGAGGTGCGCCTCGGGATCATGCCCGGATACGGGGGAACGCAACGGCTGCCCCGTTTGATCGGCCGGCGGCGGGCTTTGGAACTTATGTTGACGGGCGAACGGATTTCCGCCCAAACGGCTTTGGCATACGGGTTGGTCAACCGCGTCGTCCCGCAGGAGGAAGTGCGCGAAGAAGCATTCCGCTGGGCGTACCGGCTTGCCGCCGGCGCTCCGCTCGCGATGAAGGCCATTCTTGGTGCCGTTTACAGAGGCGGCGACGCCTCGCTTGAAGAAGGTTTGCGCGCGGAACGGGAGAACTTGTTGTCCGTCATCCATACGGAAGACGCGGCGGAGGGCATTTCCGCATTTTTCTCCAAGCGGACGCCGAATTTTCAAGGCCGATGACGAAGGGGGAGTAGGGTGTGCAAGCGTGCTTTATGACCGGGTTTCCCGGGTTCATTTCTTCGCGATTGTTGAAAGCGCTTCAAGAGCGTCACCCGCACGCCGCTTTTATTCTTCTCGTTCATCCCAGCCAATTGGAGAAAGCGGAGCGTCTCGTCCAAAACTTTGCAAACGTTCGGATATTGCGCGGGGATATTACGGACCCGAAGCTCGGGCTCAGCGACGAACAGTTGGAAGAGTTGATAAAGAACGTCACGCATGTTTTCCATCTGGCGGCGGTCTACGATTTGGCCGTCCCGAAAGCGCTTGCCGAAAAAGTGAACGTGGAGGGAACGGATCACGTCAACCGCTTCGTCCGTTCCCTCGAAAAGCTGGAACGTTATATCTACTTCAGCACCGCCTATGTTTCGGGAGATCGCACGGGGATCATCAAAGAGGATGAACTCGACGTTGGTCAAGGGTTCAAAAATCATTACGAAGCGACCAAATTTGCCGCCGAGAAGCTCGTTCGCGACCTCCGCGACGTGCCGGTGACGATCATCCGCCCCGGCATCGTGGTCGGAGATTCCGTGACGGGAGAGACTGCCAAATTTGACGGCCCGTATTTTATTATGCGGTTCTTGGACCGCATGGGGCGCTTGCCGGTCGCCTATATCGGCAAGGCGGAAGCGCCGTTAAACGTCGTGCCTGTCGACTACATCGTGAAAGCGGTCCTATACCTTTCGGAAACGGACAAGGCGATTCATCGGACGTTCCATCTCACCGATCCCTCACCTTACAGAAGCCGCGATGTTTTCCGGATGATCTGTGAAGCGCAGCTCGGCAAAACGCCTTCGTGGACAATCGCCCCGTCACTCGTCAAAGCGTTGCTGTCTTTCTCGGCGCTCCGGCGCTTCTATGGCGTGGAGAAGGAAGCCTTGGACTATTTCCGCGCGACGTGCCATTACGATACGACTCATGCGCGCCGCGTCCTGGCGGAAGGTGGCATTTTCTGCCCCGATTTCAAGGATTACGTCCAGCGCATCGTCGATTATTACAAACAGCACCGCCACGACCCCGAGAAGAACATCCCGATCGCTTAAGGCGAACACGGGGATCGGGCATCGCATCCGCCCGCGCGGCGGCGGTAACAATGCCTTGGCGCCCCGACCGCGCCAAGGCTAACGATTATGAATGGGGAGACCGGCAGGCCACGCGAAGCGGGTGTTCCCCATTATTGTATGGGAGGGTTGAACGTGTCGAATCTGACGGCGAAGCCAGCGGCGGCAGGGAACACCGTTAAGGACGCTGCAGGGACGCCGCTGGCCTCCGTGCCGGACATGATGCGGCAAGCGCAGCGCGCTTTTGATACTTGGAGGCGCCTCGCGGTGGCCGAACGGCTTCGTTATTTGACAGCGTTGCGACTGGAACTGTTGGAGGCGCTGGATGAATGCGTCGACGTGATCGCTCGGGACACGGGCAAGCCGAAAACCGAGGCGGTCACCGCGGAGGTGTTGGTCGTGGCGGAAGCGATCGCGTATTTGGAACGGCATGCCGAGCAGATTTTGAAGACGAGAAAGGTGAAAACACCGCTTACGCTCATCGGGAAAACCTCTTATATTGCGCATGAGCCCCGCGGCGTCGTGCTCGTCATCTCACCTTGGAATTTCCCTTTCATGCTGGCGGCCGTCCCCGCGCTCAGCGCCCTTGCGGCGGGCAACAGCGTGATCATCAAACCGTCGGAGGTCACGCCTAAGGTCGGAAAATGGATGGAAGCGTGGTTCCAAAAAGCGGGTTTTCCGGTCGGAACGGTCCAAGTGGCGCACGGCGCCGGCGACCTCGGCGCAAAGCTGATTGAGGCGCATCCGGATTATATTTTTTTTACCGGCTCGACGAAGACGGGAAAAATCATACAGGAAGCGGCGGCGCGGCAACTGATTCCGACGACGCTCGAGTTGGGCGGCAAAGACCCGATGATCATTTTCCAGGACGCCCATCTTGAAAGAGCGGCAAAAGGCGCCGTTTGGGGAGCGCTCACGAACAGCGGGCAAGTGTGCGTGTCCGCGGAACGCATTTACGTGGAACGTCCGGCCTACGAACGGTTCGTCGCCCTTTTGAAGGAACAGGTTCGCTTATTGAAACAGGATGATGGCGACGATGCCGATCTCGGTTCGATGACATTTGCGCCGCAAATAGATATTGTGAAGGACCATGTTCACGATGCCGTCTCCAAGGGAGCGGTGGTGGCCTACGGCCGCTTCCCGGATGAACGGAAAGGCGAAACCGGTTTGAAACTGAGGCCGCTGATTTTAACCGATGTGACGCATGACATGAAAGTGATGCGGGAAGAAACATTCGGCCCGGTGATCTGCGTAATGCCCTTCGACGGGGAAGAGGAGGCGGTGAGGCTGGCGAACGATACGCGCTACGGGTTAAGCGCGAGCGTGTGGACGCGCGACGCCAAGAAGGCGAGGCGGATCGCCGCGGCGTTGGCATGCGGTTCGGTCGTCGTCAATGACACCATCGTTTCCATCGCCAGCCCGTATTTGCCGTTCGGCGGCATCAAAGAAAGCGGCATCGGCAGCTACCACGGGGAAGCCGGCTTGCGCGCCTTTACCTATCCGAAAGCGATTTTGGTGGACCGCGGTCGGAAAAAAAGCGAAGTAAACTGGTTTCCGTATGCGGGGAAATATCCGTTGTTTTTGGATCTCGTCCGGGCGTATTACGGAAAAAGAAAGCAATGGCGGCGGTTCGTGCACGCTTATTTGCGGCTTCTGAAAAAATCTTGACCGTGCGCCGCCTCAACTATAAAGGCCGATCCCCCCGCATGAGGCGTTTAGCCGACGGGGGTTTTGGGTATAAAAGCAACGGCGCCCTTTCAGCCATCGCGTGCAGGGGCCGTTGCTTTTTGTGAAAGCGGCCGCTCCGTAAGACCTATGCCTGTGGACCGCCGAGGCCGTTGGCGTGATCGTGAAGCCAGGCCGTTTGGGAAGCGGTCCGGCGGGGCGGGCGGGAGGCCGGATGCGCGTGAGGTCCCATGCGTTTCGCAGAAAAAATGATTCCATGGTCTGATAGGGATTTTTCGCCAGCGACCCGAATAATTTGATAATCAAACATCCGAGGAGGGGTACCGTTGGGAAAAGTCCGATTGATCCCGTACACCGTTGAGGAAGTTGTGGAAACGCCGACCGAAACCGTACCGGCAGGGGTGGCGATGATCGACGCGCCCTCGATTTGGGACAAAAGCGACCGCGGCCGAGGCGTTGTGGTGGCGGTCATCGATACCGGATGCCAAATCGATCACCCGGATTTAAAGGACCGCATCATCGACGGACACAATTTTACCGATGATTATAACGGCAAGGCCGATCGTTATGAAGACAATAATGGCCACGGGACGCACGTATGCGGGACGATCGCCGCCAACCAAAATGAATCGGGGATTATCGGCGTGGCGCCCGAAGCGCGCCTGCTCGTGTTAAAGGCCTTGTCGCAAGACGGAAGCGGTGAGACGGACTGGATCGTCGAAGCCATCCAATACGCCGTCGATTGGCGCGGGCCGGACGGGGAAAAAGTCCAGGTCATTTCCATGTCGCTCGGGGGGCCGGACGATGACGATGCGTTGCACCTCGCCATCCAGAACGCCGTCAAAAACGATATCCTCGTCGTCTGCGCCGCAGGGAATGAAGGGGACGGCAGGACCGACACGCCGGAAGCTTCCTATCCGGGCGATTATAATGAAGTCATCGAAGTCGGTGCCGTTGACTTCAATCGGCGATTGGCCCCATTTTCGAATTCGAACGACAATGTCGACGTCGTCGCGCCCGGCGTCAACGTCTTGTCCACGTTTATCGGCGGTCGGTATGCCCGCCTCTCGGGCACATCGATGGCTACACCCCATGTCAGCGGCGCGTTGGCGTTGCTCGCCAACCTGACGTCAAGCGAATTCGGCCGCAAGCTGACCGAACCGGAGCTTTACGCCCAACTCGTTCGCCGGACGGTCGGGCTCGGTTATGACAAGGCCGGCGAGGGCAACGGCCTCGTCTCATTGGGATGGGTTGATAAAATCGAAGCGATCGTCAAGTTGCTGACGCCATCCGTTCCCGCGGAGACCGGCGTGTCGGCGGTGAAATGACAGGGTGAAGCGCGGCACCGGCCATCCGTCGGTCGGCGTACCGCATGATTTTGCCGTTGCCGCGAGAGTGAATGCGCTTTGTAGCCGTTTTTCGTTGAAGTTGAAAATAGGCGTTTGCCGCTTTCCATGCCGTCATGTAAGATGGCCGCTTCCGGGCTGAGAGGTCCGTAAGCGGCTTTTATTCTTAGATTGGGCAGACCGCTGTGAGGTTGAACATTTTGAATCTTAGATGATCGTTGGTTTCGCATCGTTTTTTTTCGATCGCCGTTCCGCGACCTATTAGGTCATGCATAAGTTATACTAACTTGTTTAAAAGGTGGTGATTTCGCATGGGTTACTATGGTGGCGGTGGAGGATATGGATATGGCTCCAGCTTTGCGCTGATCGTCGTGTTGTTTATCCTTTTGATTATCGTCGGTACCTCTTATCTTATTTAATGATAAAGAAAAAGGGCGTTTCTTCGGGAAACGCACTTTTCTTAAAAATGGCTTTTTCACCCAATCATTTAGTCATTCAAAGAAACGGCCCGATGAACAGGGGGTTATTTATTTGCCGCCTGTGATTCGGGTTTTGATGAATAAATGAACGGCCACCAGTTGGCCGGTCCGAAAGTGCGGACAAGGACCGTGATCAGCAGCGGGAGGATGATCAGGTTGTAAAGAATCAAGGCGACGATGATGATGGTCGCGATTTCCATCAAAGTGACGACGCCGGAAGGCATCATCGCCGCGAAGGTGCCGCCCAAGATGACGGCCGCCGATATCACGACGGTGCCGATGGATTTCATCGCCAGCAGGATGGCGGTGCGCACCGGCATGCCGCGGTATTCGTTGAAACGGTCCATTAAGAAAATGCTGTAATCGACGCCGAGCGCGATGACGACGACAAACCCGAAAAACGGCACGGCCCAGTTGATGCCGGGATAACCGAAGAGGTTCACGAAAAGCGCTTCGGTCACCCCCATCGCCGTAAAATACGTCAGGATGAGCGAGCCGATGAGATAAATCGGCATGACGAACGATTTCAGAAGGACGGTGAGCACGATGCCGATGCCGATCAGCATCAAAACGGCGGTACGCGAGTAGTCGTCATCGGAAATGTGGCTTAAATCGTGGAATACGCTCGACACGCCGCCGACGGCGACCTTCGCGTTCTCAAGCGGGGTGTCTTTGGTCGCTTGTTCGACCGCCGCCCGGATGTCGTCGATTTGATCGATGGCCGTCTCCGAATACGGATTGACGTCAAAGACGACGTCGAGCTTGGTGATTTTGCGGTCCCGGGACATGTACGTATCCAGCGATTCCTTAAAGTCTTTATTTTCGAGGGCTTGATCCGGAATGTAATAACCGGCGAGCGCGCGGTTCGTCTTCGCGAGATCATTTAAGAAACCGCTGGCATCGTCCAAACCGCCCGACACCTGATTCAAGCCGTTGACGGCGCCGTCCAATCCTTTGATGAGTTCATCCATTTGTTCGTCGAGTCCGGAAAAACCGGCTTTGAGCTGACCTTGCCCGCCGTTGACGTCGTCCAATCCGCCGGCGAGCGACGGCAAGTTGGCGATCGCTTTGCCTTGGCCCGCTGACGCTTGCTTTAAGCCGTCTTCCAGTTGGGCGATGGCTTTTTCCAGTTTGGACAAGCCTTGGACGAGTTCTTCCTGCTTGGCGGCGATGGTGGCGAGCCCGTCATTGGCGGAAGCCAAGCTGCCGGTCAATTGGTCCAGGCCGCGATTTAATTGGGATATCGATGTGGCCAAATCCGGTTTGCCCGTACTATTGCCGGTGATGGCGGCATAGGCTGCGGCAAAATTCGGGTCCGCCAGTGCCTCGCGATGTTTGTCCGCATATTTGTTTAAGCCGTTTACCGCTATTGTCAGGCCCCGTTGGATTTGATTATATCCATTTTCGAGCTGTTCGAGATTTTTTTGGATTTCTTTATAGCCGTCCAAAAGTTTCCGCCCGTTTTCGGCGAGCGTTGCCGCCCCGGATTTCGCTTGTTGCAATCCCTTTCGGATCTGGCCCGAGCCGGAAGCGCCTTGGTCGATGCCGTTCTTGATCTGTTGGAGGCCGTGTTGAAGGTTCACGACGCCGTCTTTTAACGCCTTCGTCCCCGCGATGAGATCATTGATGCCCGCGGTCGCCTTTTTCAATTCGGGCGCCGAATGCGTCAATTTTCCGCTCGCGTCATCAAGGCCGCCCGCGATTTTTTTGACGCCGTCATTCGCTTTTTTCAAACCGCCCGCCAGCGTTTCCGCTTGATTGGGGACGAGAAAATCTTTGATCGGCGCCCCGAGCGGCTGCGTCGCGCTGCGCACCGCTTTGACATGGTCGACTTTGCCCACTTCCCGCGTGATCGCTTCGATCGTTTCCAAATATTTCGGCTCGTCCATGCGCTCGTCGTTTTTCAAAACAATGGTTGTGGGCAGCGCTTCGCCGGGATTAAAATTGTCCGCGATGATATTAAACCCTTTGATCGACGGGTAATCGCTGCTGATCTCTTTCATGTTGTTGAAAGAGCGCGTGCCGTCGTAAGTGATCAGAAACGGAAGGGTGCAGGCGCAGGCGATGAGAAAGGCGATGAGCGGGCGCTGCAGCGCAAAGCGGCCGAGACCGCCCCAAAGTTTGCTCTCGGTATGGCCGAGCGCTTTTTTTGACGGCCAGAACAGCTTCGGACCGAGGATGGACATGAAAAACGGGACGATGGTGAGCAAGGCGGCGATGAGCACGGCGATGCCGACAGCGACGGCGACGGCGGATTGATAAATGTTAAAGGCGGACAGGCCGATGGAAGCGAAGCCGATGAACACGGCAAGCCCGCTGAAAAACACGGTCCGGCCGCCGTTTTTGAACGTTGCGACGATCGCTTCATCCGTCGTCTCGTGCTTCGGCAGCTCCTCTTTAAAGCGGCTCATCAACAGAATGCAGTAGTCGGTGCCGATGCCGAATAAAACCGCGACGAGAAAGATTTGCGTGAAATTGGAGACGGGAAAATCAAACCAGTCGATGAGAAAGGCGACGAGCGCCTGCGAAACGATATAAGTCACCCCGACCGCGATGAGCGGGATGAACGGAGCGACCGCCGACCGAAAGACGATGAACAAGACGAGCAAGATAAAGATGACGGTAATGGATTCGGTCTTGTGCAGCCCGGCTTGCATGCTCGCTTCCGTATCGTTGTTGATCATCCAATCGCTCGTAAAATAATGATCCACCTTTACATCTGAGATGGCGGCGTACAAATCTTTTGTCAACGCCTTGGTATCGCGGGCCTTGACCTTGATGTTGACGAGCATCGTCGTCCCGTTTTTCGACACCAGCTTTTCTTTCAGATCCGGCTGATCGAATACGCTGATGACATCGGTGATGCCGAGCGCCGTTTGCTGCTTTTTTAATTCGTTGACGGCGTGCTGGATTTCTTGTTTATCTTGATCTGAGAGGCCTTTTTTATCATAAAATACAAGAGCAGTGCTCAGCGTGTCCCCGGCACCGTTTTGTCGGTCCATTTCATCCAAAATATCCGAGGCGACCGCGGAGCTGTAACCCTTTGGAATCATCGCTTGCCCCTTTTCGTGAACGAGGTCGGCCATATTCGGTTGCAGGGTGAGCAAAAGGACGATGGCGGCGATCCAAGCGGCGATGATCCACCATTTGGCTTTTAAAATCGTTCTCACGTGACATCACCTTTCGATTTCCCTGATCGCTTGATCTAAGACGAAGGCGAGCTTTTCGTACGTGTTTAAAAATGCTTCAATCTCTTCTTCTTTGAAATGAGAGATCACGCGCGTCAAAACGTCGTGGATTTTTCGATTGCACGCGTTGTAAAACTTCACGCCCTTTTTCGTCGGAATTAAATGGACGATGCGGCGGTCGGAGCGATCGCGCTCACGCCGGACCAAACCTTTGGCGGCCAAGCGGTTGATGATCGCGGTGACCGCGCTCTTTTGCACGTGAAAATGGTCGGCGAGATCGGTGGACGTGCAGCGGCCGCGTTTCATGATGAAGCCGAGCGTAAAGTGCTGGTCATACGTCAAATTGCCGGCAATTTCCTTGGTCGCTAACACTTCGCCCCTTTTATGGACGAGAAAAGTCAACTCCTCGTATTTTTCCACCCATTCCAGCGATTTATCGTCCATGCCCTCATCCTTTCATGTATTATTCATTTGTTCTCCAAGTGAATAGTTCATGTGTTTAACTATAAGGGAAGGTCAAACGGATTGTCAATGGCGGAGACGCGGGCGCCGAGAAACATGGATTTTACCGGGTGATGAGCGGCGGCGTCCGCACAACGAGGGCGTTTGACGGTCCAAAACGTGCTCCGCTTCCGTTCAACGGCGCCAACTAATACGGGTGAAACGCCTCGGCAATCCAGTGAGCGGCGGGGCGTCGTTCAAGCTCCTTTCGAAAATTTCGAACATTAGGAGGCGATCGCCGTGGCGATATGGTATAATAAAAAACAGCCTTTGTTGTTTATTCTTTTTTCTTTGATGTTTTGATCAGAACAGGCGGTGGGCTGATGGAAAGTCTGTATCGTCATCGTGAAGCCGGAACAAAACTGACGGTCGTAAAGGAGATGATTTTTTGAAAATCATCGCCTATATTTTTATCGTCGTCGGCGCGATCTGTTTGTCGATCGGCGGTTGGGAATGGTACGCGACGACGCATCAGGAAGAGCGGGCGCTGGCCAAAGCGGAAAAACTCGTGGCTAAAACCGGTGATGCTCCTGCCAAGGATCAGGTGTCCGAAAGCGACGGGAAACGGCATGAGAAAAAGGCGGGGGATCCGTCGTTCGCCAAAGGCGACGTCATCGGTCTGCTCATCCTGCCGCGTTTAGACAGAAAGCTGCCGATCGTCGAAGGCACCGATTTAAAGCAATTGAAGAAAGGCGTCGGCCATTACATTGGCACGGCGCTTCCGGGCGGGCATGACCAAATTTTTCTCGCCGGTCACCGCGATACGGTGTTCCGGCATCTCGGCGAGATGAAAAAGGGCGACGACGTCATCATCAAGATGCCTTATGGCACTTACAGGTATAAAGTGACGGGATCGAAAATTGTGCCTTCCGACGACCGGACCATCATCAGGCCGACGGCGCCGAAGGAAACCCTCGTGCTCGCCACCTGCTACCCGTTTGTTTTTGTCGGCCATGCTCCGGATCGGTTTATTCTTTATGCCGAGCCCGCCGGTTCGACCAAGGCGGACCAAAAAAGTTGAAAGGTTTTTCGTCACGGGAAACGGGAAGGCTTCCCGTTTTTCTTTTGCCCATCGCAAAGCGTCGGAGTGAAAGGCCTGTCCATGGTGATCCGCGACATGTGAAATTTTGTTGAATGGTGAAAAATAACAGGGAACGGATCCTAAAAATATTTGTAATTCGCACCCGTTTTGTTAAAATGATTAAGGTTGGGTAAATAATTTATTTTTTTGTGGCGAGGTGGCATGCGTGATCATCCCATCGAAAAACGACAAGTTTTTGACGATGCTCAAGCAGATTGCGATCAACTTGGAAGAAGCCGCACAGTATTTCGTCGACTACAAAATTCGCACGATCGAGGATTTAAAAGAATTCTCAAAGGTCATGAAAGACTATGAACGAAAAGGGGATTCGTATATCCATGAACTGATTGTGGATTTAAATAAAACGTTCATCACACCGCTCGAGCGTGAAGACATTCTCGCCTTTGCGATGAAGATGGACGATGTGCTCGACGGTTTTGAACAATGGGCCTCCCGTGTTGAAATTTATCATTTCACCAACCCCTCCGAACAAATGGTTCAATTTGTCAATATGCTCCTCGGGGCGACTAAGGAAATTGCCGAGGCCGCCAATCAATTACACAGAAGAAAACTTCTCAACATTCGCGCGCATGTGATCAAAATCAATGAGTACGAAACATCTTGCGACGATTTGCTGCAGGAAAGCATACGCCAGCTTTTCCTCAAAGAAAGCGATCCGATCAAGATCATCCAGTACAAAGAGCTATATGAAATGCTGGAAAATATCGCGGACAGTTGTGAAGATGTCGCCAACACCTTAGAAACCATTATCATGAGAAACGCATAAAGGAGATTTCGAATGGACAGTTTGTTGGTCATCACCGCCTCCGTCGTCCTGTTCGCACTCGCATTCGATTTTATCAACGGGTTTCATGATACGGCGAATACGATCGCGACGTCGGTTTCCACTCGCGCGTTGAGTCCGCGCGTGGCCATTATCCTCGCGGCTGTGATGAACTTTTTGGGGGCTCTGACGTTTACCGGCGTGGCGAAAACGATCGGCAAGGGCATTCTCGATCCGTTCTCCATCGCCAACGGATCCGTCATCGTCCTCGCCGCATTGATCGCTGCGATCATTTGGAACTTGATCACGTGGTACTATGGGATTCCGAGCAGTTCCTCCCATGCGATTATCGGAGCGTTGACGGGCGCGGGCATTTCGGCGCTCGGTTTTTCCGCCATCAACTACCATGGATTTATTGAAATCATTGAAGCCTTAATCTTTTCACCGATCATCGCTCTTATCGTCGGCTACGTGATCATGACGATCTTTGGCCTGATCTTTCGGAATTTTAACCTTTCCAAGACGAACAAAGGGTTCCGCATCTTTCAAGTCTTTACCGCGGCTTTGCAATCCTACACCCATGGAACGAACGATGCCCAAAAGGCGATGGGCATCATCACGTTGGCGCTGATCGCCGCCGGTTATCATTCAGAGATGGAAGTGCCCATGTGGGTGCGGATCGCCTCGGCGACGGCGATGGGGCTCGGGACGTCGATCGGCGGATGGAAGATTATTAAAACCGTCGGCGGGAAGATCATGAAGATCCGGCCGGTCAGCGGCGCGGCCGCGGACTTGTCGAGCGCTCTGGTCATCTTTAGTTTTACCTATCTCCATTTGCCCGTCAGTTCAACGCACGTCATTTCGTCGTCGATCATGGGCGTCGGCTCTTCGGAGCGGTTCCGTGGGGTGAAATGGGGAACGGCCCGCAACATCGTTTTAACGTGGATCATCACCCTTCCCGTCACGGCCGTGCTGGCTGCAATCGTCTATCAAATCATCTCTATATTTATTTAAATTTATTTGAGCTTGTCCGATCGGACAAGCTTTTTGCTTTGAAAGGGCACCTGTCGAGTGTGACAAGTGCCCTTTCATTAGCGATTTTTATAGAGGTGGGCACGTTCCGGCCGATTTTGTGACCTGAAAAAACGGACGTTTCCGTTTGTCAAAGCCATGGTGTTCAAATCGCTCAGCATGTCATTCACTTCGCGATCGCTGAAACGGCCGGTGGCATGCAGACATGCGAGCATCGCATAGGCCATCGGAAGCGTATCGACGAAGACGGCGGCGACGGCGTTGCCGCTGCGATCAATCATCGCCTTTCTTTCCAAGGATATTCTCCCCCATTCTTTTCATGTTGAACTTTATTATTATTTTAAGAAGTGATTGACTGATTCACTGGTGTTCGTTTTCAGCCTACTTTAAAAGAGCATCATAAAACCGCAACAAGCGGAATGTCGGGGTGAAAAGGGCCAAATCATATTTAGGAAAGGGCACCGCGTTGTACAGGTGCCCTTTTGATCGGTTGCGAACACAAATGTTAATATTTGTCTTCTTGTTCTTGTTCCTGTTCCTGTTCTTGTTCTTGTTCCTGCCTGTTCAGAGCTTTGGCGAGGGCGGCAGCAAAGGCCCTGGCGCTTGCGCTCGCTTCGACGAAGACGTGGGAATTGCCGCTATTGATGACTTTTGCCTCGTTTTCTGTTTCTTTGCGATGTTTTTTGCGTTTCTTGTGTTCCTTTTCTTCACAGGGGTCGACTTTGCGATAACCCATCATGAAATCATCCTTTCAGAAAGTTGTTTTTAACTTTCAATACATCTTATACGGCGGGGGCGATTCGGTATCAGCAAATGTAATAGGAATAAGAAAAAATGGTAGAAAGACCTGGGAAAATAATAGACGGTTGTCGAGGGGATAAACGATCGAAGTGGAATGCCTCCTTGCGAGCGCGAGGCGACAGGCATGTTTGGCTAGGTCGGACTTGGTTGGGGGCGCCCAAGGATCGTGCGATCATCCCGAAGAAAGCGCTTTTAACATGCCGTGACCGGCAGGCGTGAGCGGTGAGGGCGGTCCGTCTCGGCAGCGTGCCTGACAGCGTAAGCCGGTTCGGCGCTCAGTGAGGCGCGGTTTTTTGGACACTATTCCTGAGGATGCCGTTATAGCGCGCTTTTCCCGATACCTTTTCCGTGAACGGTATCACTTCGGCACACGCCTCAGGCAAGGCCGCCGGGAGCCTCCGGACGGCGTTTCATCCTTGAACAACGGTACCGTTTCCATACCGCGATGTGTTTGTCGGGCATTTCAACGCATTTTGGGGAACGTATATTCCTATAGAAAGGGGATGCGGGAGCGATCTGATGAGGATGGGGATTCCGTGCAGAAGACGTAAAGCTGTTGATATGACCGGCGTTGGCTCTCGACGATTCAACAAATTTCTTTGTTGTCGCTGACATCCAAACGGCTTTGCCGGATTTGATAGCGGTCCAGAAGCTTGTCCAATTCTTTGCTGCATTGCAGGGTTTTTGTCGAAGTCAGACCAAACTTATTGGCGATTTCGATGAGTTGCTGTCGCTTTTTCTCGATCTCCTGCTTCAACATGGTGATTCTCCTTCCGTTAGAGAGGATGAAGGGGGACGAGCTTTCCCTTATTATCATACAAATCCATTCAAAAGGGAATAGCTTCGAGCAAAGAAGCCACGCTTCGACAATAAACTCCATCGATTTTCACCGAAAACGACAAAAACCGAGAAGAGGGGAATCGGCGGCGCTCGCCCCCTTCATGCTGATCTCGTTTTTCAAAAATCACGGCCAGAGCGATCATTCGTTCTCCTTTTCATTCATTGTTAACCGAAATGTCGCCTTCCATACGTCCGCAAAAACCAACGGCCGCCCATCGCCGGCTTCTTCGCGTTCTTTGCGTTGTGCGGAAGTACAGTCGCTTGTAAAATGTTTGGTTTGGCTTATATGCTCCACATTCTTGGCGTTGCGCGGAAGCCGCGAGAAATGGCCGTGTCCGAAGCCGGGCGGGGCAAAACGGCGCGAAACGAACGCCCGTTTCTTTAAGGAGAAATATGTAAAAAATTTTACATGTTGGCCCCCGTGAGTCCGTTTTGGCCCGCGAATTTTTGAATGGGAGAATAACGACATGGTGCCGAAACCATTGGAGTGTGATACACTAATATCGGGGTTATGAAAGGGCTTTCATTTCAGCAGCCATGCCGCGGCGCCGTATTGCCATTCGGTTCCGCGAGCGTGGCCATTCCGAATGGATATCGCAAGGTTGACATCGAACTTTGATGAAGGGATGAGGACCATTGCGCCGATTGACAACGGAAGCGGTTCTAAAGAAAGACATTATGGAATTAATCATACCCGCCGACATGGTCGCCAATGTGCAAACGACGAATCCGCTTGAACACGCTTTGCTCGTCTTGGTCAAAACCGGTTATTCCGCCGTTCCTGTGTTGGATACGGCCTACAGGCTGCAAGGCGTGATCAGCAAGACCATGATTTTGAACGATATACTCGGCATTGAACGCATCGAGTTTGAAAAGCTGAGCGAACGGAAAGTCGAAGAAGTGATGAATCGGGACATCCCGGTGTTGAAAGTGGATGACGATTTTCTGACCGCGATCAAGCTCGCGATCGACCAAACGTTTTTGTGCGTCGAAGACCATGAAGGGAACTTCAAAGGGATTTTGCCGAGAAGCGCGATCCTCAAGTTTTTGAACCATTATTTGCGAGATTTGAGCCATACAACCGTCAGCCCGAATTAGGGCTGATTTTTTTGTTTCTCCGTCCGTGCCGTTACGGGGCGGATAATGGCTCACAGGCTCCGTTTTAACGGATAAGTCAAACAATGAGGTGGAGAGGGGCGGTCTTTTGGTATAATGGACGTCGTTAAAGCGGAACGGAGGGAAGGGTATGAATCAAGCGACATTACACGCGACGGAAAAGGATCGCCGGCCATTGGTGCTTGCCTCCATCGTCCTGGGGATGTTCATGGCGGCGATCGAAGGCACGATCGTCGCGACGGCGATTCCGGATATCGTCGGCGATCTTGGCGGTTTTTCGCTTTATAGCTGGGTGTTTTCCGCCTATTTGCTCATGAATGCTTTGACCATTCTCATTTACGGCAAACTTGCCGATCTATACGGACGAAAACCGGTTTATCTTTTCGGCGTCATCGTTTTTCTCATCGGCTCGTTGTTGGCTGGTTTTGCCCAATCCATGGGGATGTTGATTCTTTTCCGCGTCATTCAAGGCCTCGGCGCTGGCGCCGTTCAACCGATCGCGATGACGATGGTCGGCGATTTATATACGCTCGAAGAACGCGGACGCATTCAAGGTTATTTGTCTAGCGTTTGGGGCATTTCCGCCATCATCGGACCGGCGCTCGGCGGCCTGTTCGTTGAATATTTAAACTGGTCCTGGGTGTTTTGGATGAATGTGCCGATCGGGCTCTTGTCCATGGCGGGTATCGCCTGCTTTTTTCGCGAAAACGTCGCGGTGAAAAAGCACGCGATTGATTATCTGGGAGCGTTTCTCTGCTTCCTCGCGATCGCCGCGCTCATGATTTTGCTGATACAGGGCGGCACGGTTTGGCCATGGTTGTCGCCGCCGGTTTTCGGCTGCGCCTCGGTGTTTGTTGCGGCCTTCCTTTTGTTTTTGTGGCGGGAGAGGCGGGCCGAAGAGCCTGTCGTGCCCTTGAATCTATGGAAAAATCCGTTGATTGCCGTCGCCAACATCGTTAATTTGACGACGGGCATCGTCATCATCGGTTTGACGAGCTTTTTGCCGTCGTACGTGCAAGGGGTGATGGGCCGGTCGGCTTTGGTCGCCGGCTTCACGCTCACCGCGATGTCGATCGGTTGGCCGCTCGCCGCAACGGTGGTCGGCCGGCTGCTGGCGCGCCATGACCATCGGAAGATTGCGGTGACGGGTGGCGTGGCGCTCATCGTCGGCGGCTTCTTTTTCCTGACGTTGCATGCGGAAAAGGGACCGTTATGGGCGGCGCTCGGTTCGTTCCTCATCGGCGTCGGCATGGGATCGACGACCACGACGTTTATCGTGGCGATTCAGAGCAGCGTCGGCTGGCAGCTGCGCGGCGCGGCGACGTCTTCCAACATGTTCATGCGCATGTTGGGGAGTGCGACCGGTGCCGCTTTGCTCGGCGGACTGCTGAATATGCGGTTGAAAGCCTTTATTCATGAACACCGGGGGCGCGAGCCGTTGTCGCTCGATTCCGCCAACGCCTTGTTGGAAAACCGTACGGTCCACGTGTCGGGACATGGCTTGAAGGTTTTGAAAGCAGGCTTGGAAAGCGGTTTGCACGCCGTCTACATCGGGGTGTTCGCCTTTGCCGTGCTCTCGTTTCTCCTCATCCTGTTGATTCCGCGCAAGGCGATGGGCGAAGCGAAGGCGGGGCGATGAGCGCTGCCCGGAGGTTGCGGAGGCGATAATTCAACGCAAAACCGGCTCGGGGGGAAGGCGTATGCCGGGCGGCCCCGAGCCGGTTTTTGTTCGTTCGCCGCGTTTTCGATCCCAAGCTGCTTAATCTTTTCGTTCGATGAATTCCGTGCGGTTGCCGAATGGATCGCGGATCGTAAAGCGCTCGGCGCCTGGGATCGGTTCTTCTTCCTGAATGGCGATTCCCTTTTCTTCGCAAAGCCGGCGCAACCGGGCGATGTCGCGCACGCGGAAGGCGACGTGGCGCTTGCCTTTTTCGCTTTCCATCGGTTCCGTCCCGATGTGGAGCTCCAATGCGCCGACGCGGTACCAGACGCCGCCGTTCGGCTTTAAACTGTCCGGTTTTTCGATTTCTTCAAGGCCGAGCCAGTCGCCGTAAAATGCCCGGGCCTTTTCTTCCTGGCCTACGGGAATCGTGATTTGCACATGATCGATCGCGAGGATGTCGCGCACGGCCGTCTCCTCCTTTACAGTTCAGCGAATTTCCTCTTTCTGTTCACGATTTCATCATACAGTCCCGCTTGTAAAAAGGAAAATCAATTATTATTATAATTTCTTATAAGAAAATATTATGAAAGGTGGAACCCGTGTTGCAACGCACCGATTGGCAAATCATCGTCGTCTTGGCCGAGGAAAAAAATATGCGAAGGGCGGCCGATCGTTTGTTCGTTTCCCAACCCGCTTTGAGCCAACGGTTGCAGTCCATCGAGGAGGACTGGGGCGTCCCCCTTTTCATACGCACGAAGCGCGGGCTCGTCATCACGCCGGAGGGTGAGAAAGTGGCGGCATTCGCCAAGGAAGTCATCGCCCAAGAGAATCATTTGCGCGAAGCCATTCAAACGAGCGAGGAGGACGTTTTCGGTACGCTGAAAATCGCCGTGGCGTCGATCGCCGGCCAATATTGGCTGCCGAAGGTGCTCAAAAAGTTCGTCACCCGCTACCCGCTCGTCAAAATTTCGCTCGTCACCGGGTGGTCGAGCGAAATCATGCGCCACATGTATGAGGACGACAGCCACATCGGGATCGTTCGCGGGGAAACGAAATGGCGCGGCCCAAAGATTCATTTGTTCAGCGATTCCCTCCATCTCGTCGATACCGAAATCGCTTCGCTCGATGAGCTGCACGGGAGTCAGAAGCCGTTTATTCAGTTCAAAAGCGATTCGACTTATTATCAAGTCATCCAAGACTGGTGGCACAACCATTTCAAAAAAGCCCCGGAGCGGACGATCGTCGTCGATCAAATCGAAACGTGCAAACAAATGGCGATCAACGGCATCGGCTACGCCATCCTCCCGTCCATCAGCTTGACGGAGAAGGAGCGGGGCATCCATAGAATTCCGTTAAAAGATAAAAACGGCGCGCCGCTCGCCCGCGACACGTGGCTCGTCGCCCACGAAGACGCGTTGAAATTGAAACAAGTGAAAGCTTTCGTCGATTTATTGATCTCGGACGAATCCTCCGATGGCTGCTGGCTCTGAATGGACTTTGCCGGTCGAATTCGGTAAGATAATAGCGTCTGAGGGAGGTCAACAAGATGAAACTGAAAGATGCAAATGAAATCATCGCCTTTATTCAAAACAGCGAGAAGAAGACTCCTGTTAAGGTCTACATAAAAGGCGATTTGGAAGGCATCGACTTTGGCCGCGATTCCAAAGCGTTCATCAACGGCCGAACGGGGGTCGTTTTCGGCGAATGGCAAACGATTCGCGAAGTTTTGGAAAAGCATGCCGGACAAATTGAGGATTATGTCGTTGAAAACGATCGGCGCCACTCGGCGATCCCGCTTCTGGACTTGAAAAATGTTCAAGCCCGGATTGAACCGGGAGCGATCATTCGCGATCAAGTCGAGATCGGCAAAAACGCCGTGATCATGATGGGTGCCGTCATCAACATCGGCGCGGTCATCGGCGAAGGCACGATGATCGACATGAACGCGGTGCTCGGCGGCCGGGCGACGGTCGGGAAAAACTGTCATGTCGGAGCCGGCGCGGTCTTGGCCGGCGTCATCGAACCGCCGTCGGCTCGGCCGGTCATATTGGAAGATGATGTGCTCGTCGGCGCGAACGCCGTCATTCTCGAAGGCGTCAAAGTCGGCAAAGGCGCGGTCGTCGCCGCCGGCGCGGTGGTGACGGAAGACGTTCCGCCGTACACGGTCGTTGCCGGCGTCCCGGCCCGTGTCATCAAACAGATCGATGAAAAAACCCGGGCAAAGACCGAAATCAAACAAGAGCTGCGCCAGTTGGCCGAAGAGTGAGGCGGACTGGGGCTGTTCCTTGTTTTTCATAAGCCACGGCAGGTTGGCTTCGTCCCGCAAGCCCGTGAATGATCAGCGATAGAGAGGTTTTCGTCTGCAAGAAGTGTTTTTATTAAAAGGGAGATGCGCGGAGTGACCGATTGGAAACAACTTGATGAAACCTATCTCATGCCGACGTATGCGCACATAAAATTGCCGATCGCGATTGATAAGGGCGAGGGCAACTATTTGTATGATGTGGACGGCAAAAAATATCTCGATCTTTTTACCGGATTGGCGGTGAACATCCTCGGGCATTCCCACCCGAAAATCGTGGCCGCGCTGAAAGACCAAGGCGAACGGTTTTTGCACATTTCAAACGTCTATTTGAATGTGCCGGCGATCCGGCTCGCCCGGCGCTTGTCCGCACTGACCCTTAAAGGCAAAGTGTTTTTTGCGAATTCCGGCGCCGAAGCGACCGAAGCGGCGATCAAGTTGCTTCATAAATATCGCAAAAAAGTCGCGCCCGACCGCCGCGGGGTGGTCGTGTTGAAAAACGGGTTTCACGGGCGGACGCTCGGCGCTTTGAAATTGACCCGCCAGCCCGGCGTTTATCAAGATTTCCCCGTGGCTGCCGTCGACGTGTTGGAAGTCGAACCGGGCAACCTCGAGGAATTGGATGCCGCCCTGGCGGAAAGACCGCTCGCCGTCTTGTTGGAACCGGTGCTCGGTTCGGGGGGCGTCATCCCCTTAAGCGATGACTATTTAAGGGAAGTTGAAAAACGCGCGCGCGCGGCGGGGGCCTTGGTTTGTATCGATGAAATACAGACGGGGATGGGCCGGACCGGTAAGCTTTTTGCTTATCAACATGCCGGCATCGAGCCGGATGTCATATTGTTCGCCAAAGGCATCGGCGGCGGGCTGCCCCTCGGCGGCATCGTCGCCAGACCGGAATGGTCGGACCTGTTCGGCCCGGGCGACCACGGAACGACGTTCGCGCCGTCGCCCGTCGCTTGCGCGCTCGGCAACGCGGTCCTCGATGTCTTGCTTGAAGACGGCTTGCTGGACGAAGCGGCGGAGACGATGAAGTATTTTTGGGAAAAACTCCGGCAACTGAAAGCGGATTGTCCGGCGATCGGCGAGATTCGCGGCCGGGGCTACATGGTCGGGATCACGACGTCCTTTGATGCCGACCGCGTCCGCCGGTTGCGCCTCGATCTTTTGCGGGACGGATTTCTCATCGATGTCACGCAAAAAACGATCATCCGCCTCTTGCCGCCTTTGACTTTGGGAAAAGCCGATATTGACCGGTTCATCGAGGCGCTGTCCGCGCGGTTGAACCAAATGAGTAAAGAGGGATGATCGCCTTGGCCATCGATTTAATCGCGACGCGCCGCGCTTTCCATAAGATTCCGGAACCCGGGTTCCAAGAGGTCAAAACGCAGGCGCTCATTCTCGATACGTTGAAGCGCATGCCCCATCAAGAGCGGATGGCGATCCGGACATGGCGGACCGGCGTCATCGTCCGGATCACAGGGACGAATCCGCGGCGGACGATCGGTTATCGCGCCGATATCGACGGTTTGCCGATCTCGGAGGAAACCGGATATCCGTTTCGCTCGGAGCACGAAGGCTATATGCACGCGTGCGGCCATGATTTTCACATGACGATCGCCCTCGGCGCGATCGAGCGATGGTTGACCGAGCCGCCCCAAGATGACGTCGTCGTTCTTTTTCAACCGGCTGAGGAAGGGCCGGGCGGGGCGGTCCCGATGATGGCGAGTTCCGTGTTTCAAGAGTGGAAACCGGATAAAATCTTTGCGCTCCACATCGCGCCGGAGTATCCGACGGGCGTCGTCGCGGTGCGGGAAGGGCTGCTTTTCGCCAACACTTCGGAGCTCTTCATCGATTTCCGCGGCAAGGGCGGACACGCCGCTTATCCGCACACGGCCAATGACATGGTCGTGGCGGCGAGCCATTTCGTGACCGCCTTGCAATCCATCGTTTCGCGCCGCGTCGATCCGCTGGATGCTGCCGTCGTTACCATCGGAAAAATCAGCGGCGGGACGAAGCAAAACATCATTGCCGAAACCGCGCGTTTAGAAGGGACGATCCGTGCGCTCAAACCGGAAACGATGGCGGGGATCAAGCGGGAGATCGAAGCCTTCGCCGAAGGATTTTCGACCGCTTTCGGTTGCGACATTTCCATTGATTACGGTTCGAATTATTATCAGGTGTACAATGAACCGGAGGAAACGAAACGGTTCATCGAATATTGCCGGCAAGCCGGCCGTCCGGTCGTGGAATGTGAAGCCGCGATGACCGGCGAAGATTTCGGCTATTTTTTGAAACAGATCCCCGGGTTCATGTTTTGGCTCGGCGTCGACTCGGAGGCCGGACTCCATCATCCGAAGCTCATGCCTGATGAACGTGCGCTCGCCGCGGGAGTCGAGATCGTCGCGGGCTATATATATGAAGTCGGAAGGACCCGATGAGCGCCCCAAAGGCCCGTCGCGTTGATCGGACCGTGCGGTAAGCGCAGAGCCTGCCGCATGGATTCCATGGCGATGGGCGGTGTGAGAGCGGTCGTCCCAAGGAGATGCAGCGCCGCCATGATAGGAGCCGCCCTTAATGATGTGATTTTTCCGGAGCATATCTTTCGGCGCGGGTGGAAAACTAACAATGAGCCCCGCACGGGCGAAAGGTGTCGGCTCGGCAAGTCACATTTATTTTTGGGAGGACATATCATGGCAAAAATCGCTGTTGAAGAATCCTTAAGCGCGGTGCGCGCGGCGCTTGAGGAAAGAGGTTATGACGTCGTTACGCTTCGGTCGGAAAAAGACGCCGAAGGGTGCTTGGGCTGCGTCGTGACGGGCCAAGACGTCAACGTGTTGGGCGTTCAAGATGCGGTGATCGCCGGCCCGGTCATTGATGCCCGCGGCCTGAGCGCGGATGATGTCGTCAGGGAACTCGAGGAACGCATCAAGCATTAAAGGTTGCGTGAAAAAAGGCAGCTTCGGGCTGCTTTGGCCTATATTATTTTTTATCTTCCATTATGTACGGTTTGGCTTGCGCGCGGGTGGCGTCATCGTTCACCCGGCGCGCGCAAAAGACCGCCTCGGATGGGCGGCTTGTGCGGTTTGCCCAGTAATCAAAAAGAACCCGCGGATTCTTTGCGAGATCAATATGCTGCGGGATAGGATTTTAAAATCCGATCTTCGTCAATAATGAAAAACGATTGCTAGAACAGTGAGATCAGGAGGAATGGAGAAATGCCGGAACGCATGGTAGGAACACAAGCGCCGCGCTTTGAAATGGATGCGGTGATGCCAAATAAAGAATTCGGAAAGGTCAGCCTTGAGGAGAACATGCGGCGCGGGAAGTGGACGGTGCTGTTCTTCTATCCGATGGACTTTACTTTCGTCTGCCCGACGGAAATCACGGCGATGAGCGACCGGTATGAAGAGTTTGTTGATCTTGACGCCGAAGTCATCGGGGTTTCAACGGATACGATTCATACCCATCTCGCCTGGATCAAAACGCCGCGCGAAGAAAATGGGCTCGGCGATGTAAAATATCCGCTGGCCGCCGATACCAACCACGAAGTTTCGAAAAAGTACGGCGTGCTCATCGAAGAAGAAGGCGTCGCGCTCCGCGGTTTGTTCATCATCGATCCCAAAGGTGAAATGAAATATCAAGTCGTGCATCACAACAACATCGGCCGCGATGTCGATGAAGTTTTGCGCGTGCTTCAGGCGCTGCAAACCGGCGCCCTGTGCCCCGCCAACTGGCGGCCTGGACAAAAAACGCTGTAAGTTTGAGCGTTTGAAACATCTCGTCGCCGTTGCGGCGGCGATTCCGACGTTTTTGGAAAAGCCGTCTCAAAAGTCCCGTTTCAGGGCTTTTGGGACGGCCATATTTTTTTCGGAGGTCTATTGAGATAAATTTAAAGATCCTTTATGCCGCTTTTCTTACGGAATTTTTTTAAAACGATTGGCGCGTTTGATCAACCTGCCGGCAATGCCCTCGGAACGCGTGCCCCGCTCTTTCTGTATGGCACCCTCCAAAATATTATTTCGCAGAGTCTGATAAAAAACGCTTGATTTTCAGAAGCCGCTTCACAATGATCCTTCAATCTTTTTTAAAACCGTTCCACCCGGTCCAGCCATTCATTGATCAACGCATGAAACAATTGCGGTTGTTCGATCTGCAGATTATGGCCGGCCAGATCGAGAACCGCGAACGTCGCGCGCGGGAATCGCTCCAAGATGCCGTAGGCATCTCTATAGCCGACGGTAGCGTCCTGTCTGCCGAGCAAAAAGACGCTTGGACGGTCAAATTCATGGCCATCCAATTCGAATGTGAACCCATAATGTTGTTTGATTTTTTCAAGGAAGCGTTGGTCGGCGATGCGGCACCCCGATAAAATTTCTTTCCGATATCTGTTCCAGGTGGATTCATTCAACACGACACCCATCGAGGCGAAATCTTCGGCTTCTTCCTCAGACAAAGAGGATAAAAAGGCATCATCTTTTTGCAAGATCGTATGATGAGGAACCGTTCGGTCTTCAAAGCGGGGAATGATCATCGGACATATAAAGGCGGCGCCTGCGACTTGTGCTCGGCGTTTGGCAATGATCCCTCTCGCCAAATAACCGCCATAAGATTCCCCGGCAATCAAGAAAGACGCTTGAGGCAGGGTCTTATCTATAAAAGCCAAAACCGCCTCCAACATGTCATCCGTCGTATCGATCCTCTCATAGTTCTTGCTTTGCCCCATGCCGGGAAGATCGATGTATATGCGTCTGTAGCCTTCCCTTTCCTTGAAAATGGGCTCCATGCAACCGCTCATTAATCGATGGTCCGGGGAAAAACCGTGGATCATGAGGATCGGTTGTCCTTCTCCATAATCTTCGTAATAGATTTCGGCGGTGTTCACATGGCAATACGGCACAGGCATCCTCCTCGTCCTTTTTGCTTAACTATATACGAAAGCACGTTCGGTGTAAAGAAAAATCCTGATGGCATGAAGGGATCTTTTCGATAAGGGAAACCTCCCGTCCGGCATTCTCCGTTTGCCCCCAGTCTCATTCAATACTTATAGGAACGCTTCACGCCCGTTTTCAGCGTTCGTTTGGGCGAAGGAGAATGATCAAGTCAAAACGCGCGCAATTTTAAGCAATTCGTTAAAAAAATTACATTTTGACCGATAAATATTGATGAATCGCTTTATATATCGGATAATTGTCTGATTTCATTCATTTGATGTATGGTTAATTATTTCGAAATCCGTTATATTAGGGGATGTTACAATTCGAGCGACAGAAATGGGTGGTGACAACATGGACACTTTTAAGCGTTTGAAAATGTTTTATTGGCCGCACAAACGGTATTTGTTCGGTTCTTTATTTTTTTTATTGTTCGTGACGGGCATCACCGTCGTTTATCCCGTCATTTTGCAGCAGACGATTGATAAAGTCATCGTCGATCGGAATTTCGGCTACGCCTCGGTGTTGGCCATCGGCTTCATCGTTCTCATGGCGATCAAGGGGATCGCGGTTTTTTTCCAACAATATCTCGGAAGCCTATTCGGCGTCCGAACCGTTTATGAACTGAGAAAAGCGCTGTATCGGAAACTGCAATATTTACCGTTCCGCTATTACGATAACGCCCGTACCGGCGATTTGATGTCGCGGTTGACCGCCGACGTCGAAGGCTTCCGCTTTTTTTTGTCCCAAGGATTTTCACAACTCTTTAACTTTTTTTTAATCATTACGTTCAGTTTGATCATCATGTTTTCTTATTCGGCAGTGCTGGCGGTCGTCACGTTGTTAATGACGCCGCCGCTCGCGGTGACCGTCTACAAATTTGATAAAAAGGTGCATCCGGCCTTCCGCAGCATTCGCCGCACCATGGGCCGGCTGAACACGCGCGTCCAGGAAAACATCAGCGGCATGAGCACGGTCAAAGCGTTGGCGCAGGAAAACGAAGAGATCGACCGCTTTGCCGAATACAATACGGATTATAAAAATAAAGAAATTTATACGGCGATGATCTGGGCGAAGTATTTCCCGTTCATGGAGCTGATCGGCAACGTTTGCGTCGTCGTTCTCCTCGCCCTCGGCGGCACGTTGGTCATTAAAGGACAAATGCGGCCCGGCGAGCTCGTCGCCTTTTTTAGCTTGGTATGGTACATCATGGGCCCGCTCATGGATTTAGGGTTCATCATCAACCAGTTTTCCCAGGCGAAAGCCTCGGGCGAACGGCTCTTGCAAATCCTCGATGAACCGAGCGAAATCCATTCGCCGGAGCGGCCGCTCGAAAAAGACCGGATCGCCGGGCATGTCGAATTTCGCAACGTCTCGCTCCGTTATCCGAACGAGACGGCTTTTGCCTTGAAAGACGTCAGCTTTACGGCAAAACCTGGGCAAGTCATCGGCGTCATGGGCGCGACGGGCGCGGGCAAATCGAGCATCACCCACTTGATCGCGCGGTTTTATGATGCCACCTCGGGGGAAGTGCTGATCGACGGCGAACCCGTTCAGAAGTATTCGCTGAAAACGCTGCGGAAGAACATCGGGTTCGTCTTGCAGGAGACGTTCCTCTTTTCATCGAGCATCCGGGACAACATCGCCTACGGAAATCCTGATGCGACGGAGGAAGAAATCATCGAAGCGGCCAAGCGGGCCCAAGCGCACGAATTCATTTCGGAGCTGCCCGACGGTTATGATACGATCCTCGGCGAGCGCGGCCTCGGCTTATCCGGCGGCCAAAAGCAGCGGATCGCCATCGCCCGGGCGCTCTTGATCAACCCGAGCATCTTAATCCTCGATGATGCGACGAGCGCCGTCGACATGCAGACCGAAGCCAAGATTCAAAAGGCGTTCCGCGAATTGATGAAGGGACGGACGACGTTCATCATCGCCCACCGTATTTCATCGGTGCAGCACGCCGACGAAATCCTCGTTCTGGAAAACGGCCGCATCGCCGAACGTGGGACGCACGAGGCGCTCATTCAAAAAAGCGACGGGTTGTACCGCCGCATTTACGACATTCAGTACAAAGATCGCGATGCGTTTAAACTGTATCAAAATGCGTGACAGGGGGAGGGGCCTATATGGAGTTGGAGAAACCGGAGTCGAAATCGCTGGAGAATCGGGAGCGGTTTTATTACACGAGCGATCGCATCATCGAAAAACCGTTCAACTGGGCGCAATTGATGCGGCTTTTGACCTACCTGAAGCCCTATGCGACGACGCTCTTGGTCGGCGCGATCATCGCGCTTCTCATCAACACGGCGCTTCGGCTTTTCGTCCCGATCCTCATCGGGGTGTTCGCCTTTGACAAAGTGATCAAAAACGGCGACTTGCACGGGCTCTATTTGTTGGTCGGGGCGATCGCGGCGTGCTATTTCGCTTCATACGTGTGCAACTTTTTCCGGATCAATTTGACGAACCGGCTCGGTCAATATGTCATCTACGATTTGCGGAAAACGCTGTTCAACCACGTTCAATTTTTGTCGCACCGCTTTTTCAATTCGCGCTCGGCCGGATCGATTCTCGTGCGCATCATCAACGACGTCAACAGTTTGCAAGACTTGTTTACCAGCGGCGTCATCAATACGATGACCGACCTGTTGATGCTCGGGGGCATTATCGTCATCTTATTTTCTTTGAGCTGGAAATTGGCGATCGCGGTCATGCTCATCATCCCGGCCATGTTTTTCTTATCGACGAAGTTTCGCCGCACGATCCGGCGCGCCTGGCAAGTGGTGCGCGCGAAGCAGTCGAAATTGAATTCCCATTTGAACGAAAGTTTGCAAGGCATTCGCGTGACGCAATCTTTTACGCAGGAAATCAACAACCGCGCGTTCTTTGACGGCGTCAACTACGAAGCTTTTGAGAGCATGCGGATCGCCAACAAAAAGAACGCCGCTTTCCGGCCGTTTGTGGAGATGTCCAACGCCATCGGTTCGGCCATCTTGATCTGGTTCGGTTCTTATTTGATTTTGCACGCGGATCTGTCGACGGGCGTTTTCGTTTCCTTCGCCTTTTATCTCGGGATGTTCTGGGATCCGATCTCGCGGCTCGGGCAGACGTACAACCAATTGCTCGTGGCGATGGCTTCATCGGAGCGGATTTTTGAATTTCTCGACGAAAGGCCGAACGTCGTCGACGTGGAACAGCCGGTGAGCATGGAACCCATCAAAGGAACCATCGATTTTGAAGACGTCCGTTTTACCTATGATGATAAGCGCGAAGCTTTAAAAGGCATCAATCTCCACATCGCAGCGGGTGAGACGGTCGCCCTCGTCGGCCACACCGGTTCAGGCAAATCGACGATCGCCAATTTGATCGCCCGGTTTTACGACCCGACATCCGGCGCGGTGAAGTTTGACGGCATCGATATTCGCCGCATCAAACTCAGCGAATTGAGGGCGAACGTTTCGACCGTCATCCAGGAAACCTTCATCTTTTCGGGAACGATCATGGAAAACATCCGGTTCGGGCGGCCCGATGCGACCGATGAGGAAGTGATCGCCGCCGCCCGGGCGGTCGGCGCCCATGCTTTTATTGAACGGCTCGCGAACGGTTACCAAACCGAAGTGGAAGAACGGGGCAACGCGCTGTCCGTCGGGGAGCGGCAATTGCTCTCCTTTGCGCGGGCGCTGCTGGCGAATCCGAAGATTTTGATTCTTGATGAAGCGACGTCAAGCATCGATACCGAAGCCGAGTTGAAAATTCAAGAGGCGATGAAGAAGCTGCTTGAAGGACGGACGTCGATCGTCATCGCCCATCGGCTGTCCACGATTCGCGATGCGGACAAAATCGTCGTTTTGGAAAACGGGGAAATTCTTGAGCAAGGCACGCACGATGAGCTGATGAGAAGACGCGGCAAATATTATCAACTCGTCCTCAGCCAATTCAACGCGCTTGAAGCGGTGTGAGGGCCGGTGCCCGGGTTTTCATGAAAACCCGGGTTGCTCGTTTTCCGGGATCGGTTGCCTCTGCGCTTCAGGCGAAGCATGGCTAGTGGTCGGCTAAAATGATGAAAAAGCGGCGTCCCGTTGCCCGTCCGCATCGGTCGGTGAAGGCCAGCGGCGGCGCGGCTTTTTTCTTTTATATTGACGCTTGGAAAACGGAGATTTATGATGAGGTTGGAGTCAATTGCATACGTGAATCAAAACGGGTTGGCGTCGACGCACGTCGCGCCATGAAAAGGGAAGTCCGGTGAAAATCCGGCGCGGTCCCGCCACTGTGAATGGGAGCCGCCTGCACGATGCCACTGTCTTCGGACGGGAAGGCGCAGGGGGCGATGATCATGAGCCAGGAGACCTGCCCGTTTTGAAGCACCGAAGGACCTACGAGGATAGGGAGGTGTGTCCAAAGGCTTTTTACGGCCGTCAAGGCTCGTTTTGGCATCTCCTTCGGGAGATGTTTTTCTTTTAATTCCGACTATATTTAATAGCGAGGTGACACGCATGCACCGATTGCGGAAGACGGCGATTTTAATGTTGGCGCTCGTCCTCGTCCTTTTTCAATGGGCGGCGCTGAGTCCGCACGCCCGCGCGAAAGCGGTCGATCCGGCGGTGACGGTTTCCGCGCAAACCTTGGACGGCAAAGACGTCCTCGCCATGACCGCCGTGCCGATCAAAAACGGGGACACGGCATTTGATGTTTTGAAAAAAGCCGCGGAACAGCACAAACTCGACCTTCGTTATACTGAATATTCTTTTGGCGTAACGATCGATCAAATCGGAACGATCGCACCGAAATGGGATCCCGACCATGAATATTGGGGATTTTTTGTAAACGGAAAATATAGTGATCTCGGCGCTTCTTCCTACAAAGTCAAGCCCGGGGACGATGTGCTTTTCAAGGTGGTCAAAGATGAGCCCGAAAAGATCCCCGTTACGGTCACCATAAAAGGGAAAGATGTGCCCGCCAAATATGTGGATCAAACGGTGGAAGTCGCCGCGGGCAGCAACGTCTACGATGCCGTTAAGCTCGCCTTTGGCGACGACGTGCAGGCATCGATCGACGATCAATATTTCGCATATATAAATAACATCGGCGGCTTGTTGAAAAAAGACCAATATTTTTGGATATCGGTCAACGGCAATGACTTGAGCAGCGGTGTTTCCTCGACCCCGGTTCATGCCGGAGACAAGATCACCCTTGAAATCCGCGATTTACAAGGAGGGTCCGGCGACGGCGCGAACGGCGGCGGCTCCGGCGGAGCCAATCCGCCGGCGGATCAAGGCGGCTCAAACGGGCAGCCGGCCAATCATAGCGGCATTTCGGCCGGCGTTTTGCAATCGGCCATTCAGCGCGGCTTTGATTATCTCCTTGCCCATGAGAAAGCCGGAGCGCTCGATTTTTACGGAGCGATGGCGCTCGCCCAATCCGGCAAAAGCGTTCCGCCTTCTTTCATCAACCGTGTGACGGCCGACCTTGCGGCGAATCAAGGCGTTTTTCGCAACGTCACCGATTATGAAAAATACACGCTCGCCGTCACGGCCGCGGGCTATGATGCCACGAATTTCCACGGCTATCGCCTCATCGAAAACATTTATAATAACCCGCGCTTGACCAATCAAGGAACGAACGGCGTCATCTTCGCCTTGCTCGCGCTCGACAGCGGCCATTACAACGTGCCGGCGGACGCGAAATGGACGCGGTCCAAGCTCGTCGATACAATCTTGAAAGCACAAAACGCCGATGGCGGCTGGGCGTGGGCCGGCTCGCAGTCCAGCGTCGATATGACGGCGATGGCGATCTCAGCGCTGGCGCCTTACAAAACCCAATCGTCCGTTCAATCGGCGATCACCAAGGCGGTTCATTGGCTATCCGCCAAACAAGATGAGAACGGCGGTTTTCAAGATGCGTTCAACGGCGGAGACACGAGCGAATCGACCGCCCAAGTCATCGCCGCATTGACCGCGGCGGGAATCGACCCGGCCGGATCCGAGTTTACGAAAGCGAAGGGGAATCCGGTCAGCCACCTCTTGAAGTTTCAACGGCCGGACGGCGGTTTCAGCCACGTCAGCGGCGACGCGTCCAGTCCGATGTCGACCAATCAGGCGGTGTTCGGCCTCGTCAGCTATCAACGATTCCTTAAAGGAGCGGGTTCGGTGTTTCAATTTACCCATGATGCCGGCGCGTTGAAAAAAGCGTCCGGTGCCGTTCACGCCGCCCCTTCCCACAAAGGCGAAGGGCGACCGCTCCCGGATACGGCCGGATCCGCCTATGATTGGCTTGTTGCCGGCGCTTGTTTGCTCGCGCTCGGTGCGCTGATCCTCTTCGGCGTTCAGAAGAGACGGCAAAGCCTCTAGAAGTATCAAAAGCATTCGGGGGGAGTCCGCGATGAAACGATGGCGCAGATGGGCCGCGCTTTTGACCGCCATTTTCTTGCTGGCCGGAATGACGGCCTGCCAAGCCGATCCGGTGGGCGGCCCGTCGAACCATGCCGATGGGCCAAAGGCCGAAGTGAAGAAACATGACGGCCAGACAAAGGCGGAAGCGCCCCATACCAAAAAAAAGGAGACCGTAAAGAACAGCCGGCAAACCGAGCCGGGGCAATCCAAAACGACGCAAACTAAGACGACGCGCGCGGACGACACCAAGACCGATTCGGGCCAAGCCCAAACGGCGTCCACGCCTTCGGCGCCGGCTTCCGCGCCGAAGGCACGCGCTTCAACGCCAGAAAAACAAAACGGCGATCAAGCCCATGCCGCAAAATCACCGGCACCCGCCCAGGCAAAAACAAAAGCGGCTCGATCCAGCCCTGCGGAGACGGTGACGGTTTCCATCATCGGCCTGGGCGGCAAGCCGATCGTCGCCGCGACGAAAACCGACTATAAACCGGGCGAAACGGTACTTGCGGCCACGCAGGCCGTCGCCAAAAACAAAGGTGTGACTCTCAGCGTCCGGGGCAGCGGCGCGACCGCCTACGTCGAAGGGATCATTATACAAAAGACGAACGAGCAATTGTTTGAATTTGATAAAGGTCCGAAAAGCGGTTGGCTCGTCATGAAAAACGGACAGTTGCTCCATCGCAGCGCGGGGGCCGAGAAGCTGAAGCCGGGCGACGTCGTCAAATGGTTTTATACCACCGACTTTACGAAAGCCGGAGGATCGGGGTCATGAATGGCGGGATGAACACCTTTCACCCCGCCGTCCCCTTCTTTTTTTATGCGGGCGGGGCGGTGCTCATCATGGTCGCCCGCCATCCGGTTTTTTTGGCGGCGATCTTACTCGTTCTCATCGGGCACAGCCTTGTCCTAGACTGCGGCCGGACGTTGCGGCGCTGGTGGGGGGCGATCGTGCTGATGAGCGGTTTTTTTCTCGTCATCACGCCGCTCGTCAACCGGCGCGGCACTCACATTTTATTTTATTTCAACGGCCGGCCCGTGCTTGAAGAAGCCGTTTATCAGGGCGTGATGACGGCGCTGTCGCTCGCGGCCCTTCTGGTGCTTTTTCTGAATTATAATCAAGTGATCACGCCCGAGAAGTTTCTCTTTTTGTTCGGGAAACTGCCGCAATGGGCGTTGGTTGCGACGCTGGCCGTTCGTTTCGTCCCGGAATTGCAGCGCCGCCTCGGCGATATTCAAACCGTTCAACGGGCGCGCGGATTATCCGTCACGGCCGGCCCGCTTCAGGCGAGATTGAAAAACGGATTGGCGCTCGTTCAAATGCTTTTGACGCTTTCGCTTGAAGAAGCGCTGCAAACCGCCGATTCCATGAAGGCGCGCGGCTACGGAACGGGCAAACGGTCGCAGTACAACCCTTACCGCTTCCGGCCCGCCGATCGCTTGGCGTTGCTCTTTCTCGCGGCGGTCTTTGGCCTCGCGCTGTTCGGCTGGCGTCTCGGCGACTTGGTGCTCACGCTCCGTCCTGTCCTGGAACCCGTGTTTCTTCACGGGCGGGAATGGTTTTATCTCTTCGTCGTCGGCATTTATTATGTCTTTCCGTTGTTCATCGAGGGAAGGGAGGCGTGGAGATGGCGCTCTTGGAAGTGAAAGATCTCTGGTTCACATACCCGGAAGAAAAACGGCCGGCTCTTGCCGATGTGTCCTTCGCCGTCGATGCGGGGGAGTTCGTCGCCCTTTGTGGTCCGTCGGGAAGCGGGAAATCGACGTTGCTCCGCTTGCTGAAACCGGAAATCAGCCCGTACGGCCGGCGGTCGGGCGCGATTTTTTATGACGGTTCGCCGCTCGCCGACATTCCGCCGGCCCGATGCGCGCGGGACATCGGCTTTGTCTTTCAAGATCCGGACAACCAGATCGCGATGGATCGCGTGCTGGGAGAATTAGTGTTCGGTCTTGAAAACCTGGGAATGGACACCGGGATGATGCGGCGGCGCGTCGCGGAAATCGTCCATTTTTTCGGGCTGGAGCCGCTTCTGGACCGGAAAACCCATGAATTGTCCGGCGGGCAAAAACAGATGGTCAATCTCGCCGCGGTGTTGATGATGGAACCGCGCATCCTTTTGTTGGACGAACCGACGGCGCAATTGGATCCCGTCAGCGCCAAGGATTTTTTCAATATGCTGCGGCGGATGAACGAGGAGCTCGGCATCACCGTCCTCATCGCCGAACACCGGCTGGAGGACGTCTGGCCGCTCGCCGATCGCGTCATCATGCTGGAGGACGGACGCCTCCGCCACGTCGGCAAGCCCCGCGAGGTGATCGGAAAGCTTTTTACCGAGGGCGATGAAAGTTTCATCGATTATCTGCCCCGGGCCAGCGTGCTGTACCACCAATTCACCGTAGAGGCGGAGCGGGAGCGGATCCCGATCACGGTGAAGGAAGCGAAGCGCTGGCTTGCCGGATTGACCGTGGTTGAGAAGGCGGAGGGACGCTCAATAAAGGATCCCCGTGTCAACGAATGTCCGGATTCCGAAAACGCCGCATCCGTCGGGAGGTTCAAGGCCGAGGCACGCCGCCGGCGCGAGGCGCCGGTGCTCGAAGCCAGAGCGGTGCGCTTCCATTATCGAAAAAACGATCCGCCGGTGCTCAATCATTTGTCGTTGAAAATTGGCGTCGGTGAGCGGCTGGCGATCGTCGGCGGAAACGGCACGGGAAAATCGACGTTGATCAAAACGTTGGCCGGGCTTCTGACGCCCCAGAGCGGGACGATTTGGTTTAAAGGAAAAAAAGTCAAAAGCGAACCGCCGGAAGCGATTGGCTATTTGCCGCAGAATCCGAAGCTCTTTTTTATGGAGGAGACGGTCGAAGCCGCTTATCGGCATGCGCTGGAGCGGTGCGGGACGAGCCCTGCGTTGCTGGAGGACTATTTGAACTTTTTTGATATCGGGCACTTGACAGCCCGCCATCCTTATGATTTGAGCGACGGAGAACTGCAAAAGGTCGTTCTCGTTTGCCTCTTGCTGGAGCGTCCCGACGTGCTCTTGATCGATGAACCGACCAAAGGGCTGGATCCGGCGGTGAAAAAACGCTTCGGGAAGCTGTTGAAAACGCTGAACCAAGAAGAAGGTTTGACGGTTGTTTTTGTGACCCACGACATCGAATTCGCCGCTCAAGTCGCGACGCGTTGCGCGATGATGTTCCGCGGAGAAATCACCGCGGAAGGCGATCCCCATGCGTTTTTCACCGGAAACGCGTTTTACACGACCGCCGTCGGCCGCATAACGAGAGGGGCAGGCGTTCCGGAAGTGTTGACGCCCGAGGAGGCGAAAAAGCGATGGCTCGTGGCCAAGGATGGATCGTAGCTTGTACGCTGGCGGCCGTCGCGCTCGTCATCGCTTTCAGCGCGCTCAAGGTCGACAACTATTTCTTCATCAGCGCCGTTCTCTTGGTTTTGGGGATCGCGCCGTTTTTCATCCGCTTCGAGCGCCGGCGCGTCGATGGCCGCGAGCTCGTCTTCATCGCGATGCTCGCCGCGATCGCGGCCGTGAGCCGCGTGCCGTTCGCGCCGATACCGAGCGTGCAACCGACGACCTTTGTCATCATCATGAGCGGGCTGGCCTTTGGGGCTGAGAGCGGCTTCGTCGTCGGGGCGCTCGCCGCGATCGTTTCCAACTTGTTCTTGGGACAAGGTCCGTGGACGCCGTGGCAGATGACGGCGTGGGGCTTAATCGGGGCGGCGAGCGGCGGGCTGCGCCATACCGCTTTGATGCGCGGGCGGTGGGGGCGGTGTCTCTTTGGCTTTGTGGCCGGTTTTTTATTCGGCTGGTTTATGAATGTGTCGGTCATGTTTACATTGGGCGCCGTTGGTCTCGGTGAAATCGTCAGTTTATGCGCCGCGTCGTTTTTTTTCGATCTCGCCCACGCGTTATCCAACGTCTTCTTTCTCTATTTCTTCGGAAACGGTTGGCTGCGGGTTTTGCATCGTTTTAAAAGAAAATACGGGCTGCTCGACCGCTAATCAAAGAGCGGTGCCCGATGACGGCCCCCTCTCTCCGGAGACGGGGGCTTTTCATGGCCGCCTGCCGTTGGTGGATAAGGCGAACGCGGAAAAAGGGCCGAACGGATGGCGTCATCCGCCTGTTTCGATCGGCATGCCCCTGATTAGGCCGATCGGACGAGGTCTTTCTTTTCATCAGAAAAAAATTTAGATAAACTTAAAGAAGCCGAGAAGCGCCTCGGGTTCGCTGACCCGCGGTGAGGATATACTATTCTCAACCACCTTCGGAGCGGCCTGATCGGAGGCGCACAAGGATCGCCGTGCCGTTTTGGCCGGGCTTCGGGCGGCGTCCTGCGTTGATGTACGCGTATTTTTTTCGCGAATGGGCCTGCTGAAAACGTGGGGCCGGCCCCCAATAAACCGAGATGAGGTCCCGGATCGGTTCGAAAAAGGAGGGATGTTCATGACGGCGGAATGGGACGTCACCTTGCTGTGGATCGTTTTGTACAGTTATATGATTCTTGCGTCCGTGGATTTGGGCGCGGGATGCTATGTCGCGTATCTGCTCGCCACCCATCGCGATGCGCCGGCGCTCCAGCGATTGACCCGCTATTTGTCGCCCGCCTGGGAAACCGGCCATTTCATGTTTCTCGTCATCATTACGCTTTATATTCTTTTGATTTTTCCGGAGATCCGACAAGCGCGGGAAGCATTCATCGTACCCGGTCTGATCGTTGTCGCCCTGTATATCGTACATATTGCGCTCCTCGCGGCGGTAAAGATGCGTCCGACAACGAAAGTGGCCGCTTTCGCTTGCGCGGGTTCGGGCCTGTTGCTCGCCGTGATTCTTGCGACGGCTTTAACGGTGAGTGAAGGTGGATTCCTGCGAACGGAAGGCGGTCAAACGGCCTTGCGGGCGTCGGTTTTGTTTTCCAGCTTTTATTTTTGGGCGGTGGCTTTGCTTGCGGTCATTTCTGTTCTATACATAAGCGCCATGATATTGGCGCGGACTATGGCTGCCGCCGGCGGTGGTCCGGCGCTGGCCTTCATTCGGAGCGCCGCGCTGTTTTGGAGCGTCCCGACGCTTTTGGCCAGCGCGCTCGTATTCGTCGCCCTCCAACGCCATAATCCCGCCCATTTTAACCATACCTTGGATGTGGCGTGGCTGTTTTTATTGTCGCTCGTTTCGTTTTTAGTCGCCGTATCCATGGTTTTTCAGGACAAATCTTACGGATGGGCCGCGTTTTTCGCCCTGCTGCAATATTTTTTCGCCTTTCTCGGCTACGGAATATCGCATTTGCCCTATTTGATTTATCCGAACGTCCATTTGGAAGCCCGCTTTTCCGGTGCGAGCGGGATGAATGCGGCTTGTGCTGTGGTCGTTTTTTCCCTGTTTATCCCGCTGGTGCTTTTGGCGTGGCGGCAGACGCTGTTCATGAGGAAAGTCCGGAGCGGCGACGAGGAATGAACGGCGGCGCCGACGGGAGCCCCAATGTTCAAATACATGGCGCTTCCGGCCGGCGCGGCAAGACCGTTGTGAAGAAATGATGAGCAGTTGTTTTCGGACGGACGGCCCGTTGTCGGGTGATCCATCCATTCATAAAAAAATATCCAAAAACGGCGGCACCCGTATCGCAGACGGGTGCCGCCGTTTGTGTACGCCCGGCATGGGTGCGGTGCTATAGGGTGAAAGTCCTGAACGGGGGCTGGCGAGCGCCTACCGTTAGCTGAAGGCAAGGGTGTCCGCCGCGAGG
>Ga0207867_1000087_pt1 | contig 109768 bp, 81 predicted proteins | sample HigsolmetaAR206D_FD_184838 | JGI IMG/M metagenome (GOLD analysis project Ga0207867, IMG submission 184838) | Ionic liquid and high solid enriched microbial communities from the Joint BioEnergy Institute, USA - AR20-6-D (SPAdes) (version 2) ...
GGGGGGGGGGGGGGTCGAGGCTCCAGAGCTGGTACTTGCCGTCGGGGGCGATGGCGAGGACGCCGTCGAACTTGGGGGCGACCGCGACGCGGGCGACGCTGTCGAGATGGTCGGCGCGGAAGCGGGCGACGCGCTTGTGGCTGGTCATGTTGCGGATGGTGAGCCATCCGTCGGCGTCGGCGACGACGAAGGAGCGGTCGCGCTCGGTGACGGCGATGTCGGCGACGGGGGCGCCGACGGAGCCGAGGTCGTGGGCGCGGACGAGGCGCATCCGGTCGGGGGTGTCGGCGGCGGGGTCGCGGGCGGCGAAGGCGCCGTAGACGTTGCCGGCGTCGTCGCCGAGGACGAGGGTGAGGCCGCCCAGGAGGAGGCGGGCGGAGAGGAGGGTGCGGCCGGGCTCGAGGAGTTGGACGGTGTCGGCGAGGACGGCCTGGCCGGGGGAGCCGGTGGCGTAGCGCTGGGCGGTGCCGTCGGGCCAGAGGAGGTAGGTGTGGGCGCCGTCGCCGGTGACGAAGAGCCAGCCGGGGGTGCGGGGGAGGCCGGGGGGCGGGGCGTAGGGGATGGTGGAGGTCGTGAGGTCGATGCGGGGCTCGCCGCCGCCGAGGGGGACGATCTTGTCCACCTGGTTGAAGATCAGGTCGCCCTCGCGGCGGAGCGCGACGACGTACTCGGCGTCGGCGCCGACGTCGTACGAGAGGGCCATGACGGGGCCGTCGCCGGCATCGAGGGGCACGGCCTCTTCGGGGAGTTCGACCAGGGGGCGGGCGAGGCGGAGTTGGCCGAGGGCGGTCCGCGTGACCACGCCGTCGCGGTAGGGGCGGGCCTGGCCGGGCTGGAGGTCGGCGTTGTCGCGCTCGGCGAGGTCGTCGAAGAGGAACTCGACGTCGTAGCCGATGCGGCCGATCTTGAGGGAGCCGTCGTCGAAGCCGAGGGCGATGTGGCCGCCGCGGGGGGCGCGGAAGAGGGCGGTGATCGTGCGGCCCTCGGGGACGATCTGCCGCTCGTGGACGACCTTGCCGGTCGTGATCTCAAAGACGCGGAGGATGCCGGCTTCGTCGAGGAAGAGGGCGGAGGAGCGGTGCTCGTCCAGTTGGACGAAAAGAGGACGGGACGGGGCGTCCACGCGGGCCGCGGCGACGGGGGCGGCCTCGCCGGGGACGAAGAGGCGGGCGGTGACGGCGAAGAGGTAGACGCAGATCCCGAGAACGGCCACGACGACGCCGAGGCCGCCGGCGGTGATGACGGCGGTGGCGATCCGGTCGGTGATGTGGACCGATCGGCGTGTGACTCGCGCTCGTGATGGCGGCGTGGCGCTGGGGTCCATTCTGCTGCGGTCGCTGGTTGCCCCTCCCCCCCACCGCTCCCCCACTGCTCTCCCCCACTGCCGTTTCCCGCGGCGTGGGCCCTGGGGAAGGGCCGACAGTTGACCGAAGCCGCCGGTGGGGCGTCAAGGCCGGCGGCGGGTGTTCATGGGGTGTTCATGGTCGGGGGATCAAAAATCGGGCTCGATGCCGACCTTGCGGAGTTCCTGGCGGGCGATGTCGGCGGTGACGGGGTCGTAGCCGTCCTTGGCGACGACCTCCTGGCCCTGGCGGGAGAACATGAGCCGGACGAACTCGCCCCGGAGGGGGTCCTGCCGGGCGAGGTTCGTGCCGGGCTTGTGGTTGATGTAGACGTAGAGGAAGCGGCCGAGGGGGTAGGAGCCGTCGAGGGCGGTGGCGGCGCCGGGTTCGACGAACCTGGTTCCGGAACGGGCGATGGGGACGATCCGGACGTCGGCGGTCTGGTAGCCGATGCCGGAGTAGCCGATGCCGTACTTGTCGGTGGCGACGCCCTGGACGACGGCGGAGGAGCCGGGCTGCTCCTTGACGGTGGGCTTGAAGTCCTTCTTGCCGAGGGCGACGTCCTTGAAGAAGCCGTAGGTGCCGGAGGCGGAGTTGCGGCCGTAGAGGCTGACGGGCTTGTCGGCCCACTCGCCGGTGAGGCCGAGGTCGCCCCAGGTGAGGTTGGCGGGGCCGTCAACGGAGAAGATCTGGCGGAGTTGCGCGAGGGAGAGGCCCTCGATGGGGTTGTCCTTGTGGACGTAGACGGCGAGGGTGTCGATGCCGGCGCGGAGCGCGGTGGGCTTGTAGCCGTAGCGGGCCTCGAACTGGTCGATCTCGGAGCTCTTCATCTCGCGGCTCATGGGGCCGAACTGGGCCTGGCCCTCGATGAGCGCGGGGGGCGCGGTGGAGGAGCCCTTGCCCTCGACCTCGATGCTGGTGTTGGGGTAGAACTTCTTGAACTCCTCGCCCCAGAGGGTCATGAGGTTGATCATGGTGTCGGAGCCGACGCTCTTGATGCTGCCGGAGACGCCGGTCGTCGGGGCGTAGTCGGGGAGGGTGTCGCCGGCGTCGGCGACGGTGAATCCGAGGGCTGCGCCGAGAGAGACGGCCGCGAGCGTGCACGCCGTGATGATCTTCCGCATGGAGGTCTCCTTGGTCTCCGGTCTCCGCCGGGGCGTCGGCTGCGAGCACGGCGGAAGTATGAAGAGAGGGCCGCGGAGTTGACACTCCGGGCGCGCTAAAGGTGGGTTAAGCGTGCCGGGGAGGGGCCTGGACCCCGAGCAGGGACCGTCCAGAGCGGGCGGTGCGCCCGGTCGCCTGGCGGTTGCTGTCGGTTGCGGGAGGCTCGGGGGAGAGATGTGGGGATCAGCGGCCGCCCATGAGGATGGTCGTGCCGACGCGGGGCTCGACGGCGGGGCCTTCGCGCGGGATGAAGGTCACGAAGAGCCTGGGCTCGCTGACGGGGAGGCGGTCGATGCCGAGGTCGATGAGGCTGAGGCGGAAGATGTAGCCGGGGCCGACGAGGAAGAGGCGGCTGGCGGCCTGGGTCTGCGCCTCGTCGAAGTTCCAGCGGGCGAGCGTGCGGTTCTGGTCGTCGCGGAGTTCGAAGATGAAGCGGCCGGGGACCTGGAGGGGGGCGGGGTGGGTGGTCGCGAAGAGGTAGACGGTGACCGGGATGAGGTCGCTGTAACCGTTGCGGTCGGTGTCTTCGGGGAGGCCGACGGCGCGGACGATGCGGTCGGGGGTGATGCCGCGGGGTTGCGCGGGGAGGGGCTGCGGAGGGGGCGCGGGGCGCGGCCCCTCGGTGACGCAGCCGGCGGCGGCGAGAGCAACGGCCGCGGCGGGGAGCGTGGCAAGGAGGGAACGGCGGCGTCGGGGAGTCATGGCGCGTGCGGTCCGTGGGGACGGAGGCTCACCGGGGAGGGGGAGTCGCCGCGGGGATCGTTGGCGGGATCGGGGGCGGCGGTGGGGGCGGAGTCTTCTTCCGGCGGGAGGGCGAAGGGGGAGCGGAGCGGCGTCGGGAAGCCGGCCGGGGGATCGAGGTCGCGCATGGGGAGGGCGGTGCGGATGCGGTCCGGCTGGGACATGCGATTGAGTTCTTCTTCGGTGAGGCGGCGGATGGCCTCGCGGGCCTCGTCCTGACCGGAGCGGATGACGCGCGGGGTGAGGATGACCAGCAGTTCGGTCTTGACCTGGCTGACCTGCTCGGAGCGGAAGACCTCGCCGACGAAGGGGAGGTCGCCGAGGACGGGGATCTTCGTCTTGCGCTCGTCGTCGCGGGTCTGGAAGAGGCCGCCGATGAGGATGGTCTCGCCGTCGCGGACGGAGATCTGGGTGGTGATGGTGCGGATGTCGATGACGGGGGCCTGGAAGTCCTCGCTGATCTGGGTGGTGCGGGAGGAGAGGTTGGAGATCTCGGGCTCGACGACGAGGCTGAGGAAGCCGTCGTCGCTGATGGAGGGGGTGACGTTGAGGATGATGCCGACCTTGCGGCGCTCGACCTCGGAGCGGGTGTTGCCGTCGAAGAGGCGCTCGACGCCGGTGACGATGCCGATGTCCTCGCCGACCTCGATGCTGGCGGGGGTGTTGTTCTTGACGAGGATCTGCGGGCGGGAGAGGACCTCGAGGCGTCCCTGGACCTCCAGGGCGCGGATGAGCAGTTCGAAGTCGGCGGAGGAGAGGGCGATGTTGGGGACGCCGAGCTGGGCGGAGACGCCGGCGCCGGCGGCGAGGGAGGCGATGCGGTAGTCGTCGCCGCCGAAGGGGCCGACGCTGACGTCCACGCCCCAGTTGCGCGAGGAGTCGAGGGTGACCTCGGCGAGGAGGACCTGGATGAGGACCTGCGGGGGCGTGGCGTCGAGCTCCTTGACGATCCGGTCGATGGACTCGCGGTACCGCGGGGAGACGCCGACGATGAGGCGGTTGCTCTTCTCGTCGCCCTGGACGGTGACCTCGCGCTCGAGCAGCCGCAGGAGGGAGCCGGCGCGGTCGGCGCCGAGGGTCTGGCGGACGGTGTCGGCCTCGCTCTTGAAGTAGTCGCGCATGGTGGCGGCGACCTCGACGGCCTTGGTGTTGCGGAGCGTGTAGATGAGCTGCTCGCGCTCGTTGGCCTCGACGGCGTCGAGGTCGAGGACGACCTTGCGGACCTCCTCGAGGTACTCCGCGGTGGCGGAGACCAGGAGGGAGTTGGTGCGCGGGTCGATGGTGATGGCGAGCTGCTGGCGGACGTCGTTGACGGGGTAGAGGCTGGTGGGGGCGGCGGCGTCGCCGGGGGCGCCGGGGTCGCCCTGCTGGAGCTGGCGGTCGGGGACGAGGACGAAGGTGTCGCCCTGCTGGTTGAGGTTGAACAGGTCGCGGAGGACCTCGGCCATGGCGCGGGCGTCGGCGTTCTTGAGGCGGAAGATCTCGACGCTGCGGGCGCCGGCGACGGTGGTGTCGAGGTCGCTGATGAGCTCCTCGATGAGGGCCATGAGGCGGGCCGGGGCGACGACGACGACGGAGTTGGTGCGCTGCTCGGCGGTGAGGGTGACCTGCTCCTGGATGGCGCCGGAGATCTCGGCCTCGGTGGCGGGGCGGCCGGTGCGGCCCTGGATCTCGCCGGCCTGGGAGTCGCGGATGAAGCGGAGGATCTGCGCCTGGCGGGAGCCGGCGGAGCGGGAGCCGGCGATGGGGCGGCCGGCGAGGACGCTCTGGAGGAGGCGGACGGCCTCGACGGCGTCGGCGCGGCGGAGTTCGATGCGCTTGATCTCGGTGACGTTGGTGATGGGGGCGGAATCGAGGCGCTGGACGAGGTCGCGGATGGCCTGGACGTCGGCGGGGGTGCCGCGGACGACGAGGGCGTTGACGCGGCCGCCGGGGGTGACCTGGACGGCGGCGTTGCCGCGGCGGGCGTTCTCCTTGTCGATGTAGAGATCGCGGAGCGTGGGGATGAGGTCCTCGGCGCGGCCCGCGTTGCTGACGGGGACGATGTCCACGACCTCGCTGGCGGCGAGGGACTCGGCGCCGCTGGAGAGGGCGGCGACGAGGTCCTTGACCATCTGGAGGTTCTCGTCGCTGGCGACGACCAGGAGGGAGCCGGTGGCGGGCTCGGGGGTGACGGAGAAGGTGTCGCTGGCGGAGCGGACGGCGCCGGCGCGGGTGGCGGACTCGATGCGGTCGCGCATGAGCCGCTCGATCTTGGGTGCGAGGTCGGCGACGTTGCCGCCGGGGACGGGGACGATGTGCATGCCGACGGTGGGGGTCAGCGGGCTGCCGTCGAGGGTGGCCAGGAGTTTCTCGAGGATGAGGAAGGAGCGGGGGCTGGTGGAGACGATCAGGGCGTTGGTGCGGGCGTCGGCGGAGATGACCAGATCGTCCTCGGGGCGGATGGCGCGGGTCTGCACCTGCTGGCGGAAGATCTCGCGGAGCATGGCCGCGACGCGGTCGGCGGCGGCGAAGCGGAGTGGGTAGACGCGGACGGCGTTGTCGGCCGCGGCGGCCGGGACGTCGAGCATGCGGACGAGTTCGGCGACGGCGGCGGTGTTGGCGTTGCTGCCCAGGACGATGAGGGCGTTGAGGCTGGGCTCGGGGAGGATGACGAGGCTGGAGAGGGGCGCGAAGGCGTCGGCCTCGATGCGGGAGGCGGGGTCGGCGGGGTCCTTGCCCTGCTGGAGGACGCGGATGCGGGCGACCTGGCGCTGCAGCGCGGCGGCCTCCGGGGAGGCGGGGATGTTGTCCACGAGGACCTTGCGGAGGGTTTCCGCGAGGCGCGAGGCGTCGGCGTGCTTGAGGGGGATGACGGAGGGCTCGATCCAGCCGGCGGCGGCGTCGCTGTCGAGCTGGCGGACGAGGATCTCGACGAGCGCGACGGCCTCCTCGCGCCCCGCGACGACGAGGGCGTTGGTGCGCTCGTCCACGGCGACGGCGATCTGGCCGGCGAGGGCCTTGCCGACCTCGGTCTGGGGCTCGCCGCGGATGTTGGTGGCGGGGGTCTGGCGGAGGCGGTCGCCCTGAGCGAAGAGGTCCTTGATGACGTTGGCGGTGCGCTGGGCGGAGGCGTTGTCGAGGGGGAAGAAGCGGACGGTGACGGCGTCGCCGATGGGGAGGCGGTCGAGGAGGCGGACGAGTTCGGCGAGGGCCTGGCAGTTGGGCTTGGCGGAGACGATGAGGATGGAGTTGGTCTGCGGCTCGGGGAGGATGCGGACGGGCCGGGAGAGGTCGAGGGCGAGGTCGTCCTGATCGACGCCGTCGCGCTGGATGCGCAGGCGGCGGACCTGCTCGACGAGGGAGGCGGCGGGGGCGGTCAGGGCGTCGGCGGGGCGGGGCTTGATGAGGGCCTCCATCGCCTGGGCGACGGCCGCGGCCTGCGCGGTGCGGAGGCGGACGATGACGGCGTGCTGCTCGGCGAGGGCGGGGGCGGCGTCGAGGGAGCGGACGAGGGCGACGACGGCCTGACCATCGGCGGGGTTGGCGACGACGGCCAGGGCGCGGCGGCTGGCGAGGGGGACGATGGTGACCGGCTCGGAGACGACGCCGGGGCGGTCGGCGGGGGCGGGGCGGGTGAGGCCCATCTGCTCGAGTTGCCGGCGGACCTGCTCGGGGGAGTTGTTCTCGACGTCGATGATGAAGATGGACTGGCCGAGGCCGTTGACGGCGTCGGGGCGTGCGGCGCCGCCGGCCGCGGCGAGGGGGGCGGCGGCGTCGAGTTCCTCGGCGACCTTGCGGATCTGCTCGAAGAGTCGCTCGCTGCTGGCGATGACCACGGCGTTGGAGGCGCGGTCGATCTCGACGGCGAGGGTCTCGCCGGCCTGCTGCGCGACGGGGGCGAAGGTGGTGCGGAGCGTCGGGGCGAGGCGGCCGGCGGGGATGTTGCTCAGCCGCAGGACGCGGACGGAGGCCAGGGCGCGGTCGCCCTCCTGCTGGAGGGTGTCGGCGAGGGCCTTGATCTGGGCGAACTGGGCGTCATCGGCACGGACGATGAGGGTGCGGCTCTTGTTGTCGCCGGCGATGAGGACGGAACGCAGGCCGGTCTGACGGCCGGCGCCGGGCGTCACGTCGGTGAACATCTGGCGCAGGGCGGCGGCGATGTCGGTGGCGCTGCCGCTGCGGAGGGGGATCACGCGGGCCTCGGGGAGGCGGGCGAACTCGGGGACGTCGAGTTGTTCGATGACGCGGCGCAGGCGCTCCATCGTCTGCGGGACGGCGGAGATGACCAGGGCGTTGGTGAGGCGCTCGGCGACGACGGTGACGGATTCCTCCGGGGGGACCAGCACCGTGGGGACGTCCGGGGAGCCGTCGGCGCGGCGGGGCTGCTGCTGGCCGCGGGAGCGCTGGCGATCCAGTTCGGCGCGGAGGGGGGCGACGAAGGCCTCGGTGAGGGTGGCGGCGAGGCTGACGGCGTCGGCGTGGCGGAGGGGGACGATCTCCAGTCGGCGGGAGGTGTCGTACTGGTCGTTGTCGAGCTTCTCGAGGAGCGAGCGGATGCCGGGCCACTGATCGGCCTCGGCGCTGATGACGAGGCTGCGGGAGAGGGGGTTGGCGATGATGGTGACGTTGCGCGCGCCGGGGGTGCTGGCCTCGGGGGCGTTGCGGCCGTAGAAGACGTCGAGGGCGCGCGCGGTGGCGGTGGCGTCGGCGAACTTCAGGGGGACGAACTCGGTGGTCCGCGTGAGGGTCGCGGGGACGTCGAGTTCGTTGATCATCTTCTGGATGTCGTCGATCTGGTCGGCCGCGGCGGAGATGAGCAGGGTGTTGTCCTTGGTGGAGTAGCTGACCGCGGGGGCGGGCTCGCCGGGGGTGGCGGGGCGGGCGCGGAGCATCTCGCGGATGGTGGAGGAGAGCTGGTAGGCGTCGGCGTTCTCGAGCCTGATGCGGCGGAACTCGACGGGGCTGCGGGTGGGCTCCTGGTCGAGCGTGGCGATCTGGTCCATGACGATCCGGATCGCCTCGTCGGAGCCGGTGAGCAGGAGGGAGTTGGAGCGGCGGACGGGGGTGACCGTCACCTTGACGTTCTTGGGGAGCGCCTGGCGGAGGGAGGCGGCGACGTCGTCCGCACGCGCGGAGGACAGCGTGACGGTGACGATGCGGCTGTCCTCGGCGCTGGGGGGGGAGTCGAGCTGGGCGACGAGAGCCTCGACCTTCTCGAAGATCTCTTCGGGGGCGGAGACGATGAGGGAGTTGGTGGAGGGCTGGGGGGTGACGATGACCATCCCCTCGCGGGCGGCCTCCGAGCGGGGGAACTGTTCGCGCAGGGCCTGGGCGATCTCGCGGGCGTCGGCGTTGCGGAGCTGGAAGAGGCGGCGGGCGCGGCCCTCGCCCTCCTCGGGCTGGTCCATGGAGGCGAGCATCTGCCGGACCAGGGCCATCTCGTCCTCGGGGGCGGAGACGATCACGACGTTGCCGTCGCGGGAGCCGATGACGGAGACGCGGCCGGTCTCGCCGGCGGCGCGGGCCCGCTCGTGGAAGAAGCGCTGCAGGTTGGCGGCGACCTGCTCGGCGCGGGCGAAGCGGAGGGGGATGGACTTCATGACGGCGTCGGGCTGGGCCGCGGCGGCGTCGAACTGCTGGGCGTAGGCCGCGGCCTGCTCGAGCCGCTCGGGGCGGCCGATCAGGAAGAGGGTGCGGGAGCGCTGGTCGGTCTCGGCGCGGACGCCGTCGGGGTCGGGGCCGCGCCAGCGGGGCCAGTCCGGGCTGGTCATCGCGTTCTGGATGGCGGTGGCGACGGAGCGCGGGTCGGCGTGCTTGAGGCGGACGGCGCGGACGGCGAGCGCGGCGCGGTCGGAGGCGGGCAGGTCGAGGCTCTGGATGAGGCGCTCGACGGTGGCGAACTGCTCCCCCTGGCCCATGAGGATGACGCTGTTGGAGCGGTCGTTGAACTCGACGACGAGGGTGTCCTGCGGCTCCTGCTGGCCGCGGCCGACGCCCCACCAGAAGCCAGGCGGGTAGATGAGTTCGGCGACGATGTTCTGCACCGCGGTGCGGATCTCGGTGGTGCGGGCGTGCTGGAGGGGGATGATGCGGAACTGGAGGTCGCGCGCGGCGGCGGGGGCGTCGAAGGTCTCGATGAGGGACTCGATCTGGCGGAAGTCCTCGTCGGAGGCGGAGACGACGAGCGTCGAGGTGCGGCGGTCGCCGACGACGGCGACCTGGCGGGTGCGGGGGCGCTGGCCGGGGCGGGACTGCGCGCGGGCGCGGTCCTCGAAGAACTGCTGGAGGGCGCGGGCGACGCTCTCGGCGTCGGCGCGCTGGAGCTTGACGGAGCGGACGGGGAGGCCGGCGGTCTCGGCCTTGTCCATCTCGGCGACGATCGCACGGGCCTGTGCGATCTGCTCGGGCTCGGCGCGGATGACGAAGAGGCTGGAGTCGTCGGTGGCGGTGATGGCGATGCGGTCGCGCTTCGCGGGGTCGCGCCCGGCGAGGACGGTCTCGACGACCTCCTTGACGGAGGTGGGGCGGGCGACCTGGAGGGGGATGATGGCGACCTCGGTGCCGTCGTCCGCGAGCGGGGCGTCGAGGGTCCTGAGGAGGGCTTCGACCTCGCGGAGCTGCGCCTCGGTGGCGGTGACGAGGAGGGAGTTGGTGCGGGCGTCGCTGGAGAAGTTGGCGCGGGGGATGTCGGCCGCGGCGGCGCCGAGGCCCTGGCGGGCGGCGTCGAAGGTGGACTGGAGGGTGCGGGCGATGTCGGCGCCCTTGGCGTTGACCAGTTCGTAGCGGCGGATGGCCATGCGGTCGGCGACCGGGGCCTGGTCGATCATCGCGATGAAGCGGTCGAGGAGGGGGAGGGCGTCGGCGGGGGCGGCGACGATGAGGGAGGCGCCGCCGGGGTCGGCGGTGATGCGGACGGCGTCGGGGTCGATGACGGCGCGGCCGGACTCGCCGCTCTGGCCCTGGAGCGTGACGTCGAGGGTGCGGAGGCGGCGGGCCTGGCGGGACCGGGGATCGGGACTGAGCAGGTCGTTGACCGCGCGGATGGCGCGGGCGGCGGTGATGTTGCTCAGCGGGTAGATCTTGACGGTGAGGCTGGCGCTTGGGGCGGGGCGGGCGATGGCGGCGATGAGTTCGCCGAGGGGCTCGAAGTCGGTGTCGTTGGCGGAGACGATCAGCGCGCCGCCGGCGGGGTCGGCGTCCACGGCGACGCGGCCGGTGAAGCCGCCGGGGTTGGATGGGCTGCGCTGGCCGATCTGGCGGACGGTGGAGGAGACGACCTGCGCGACGGCTCGGGCGTCGGCGCTCTCGGGGAGGGTGATGATGCGGACGCGGCCGGGTTCGGCGGGCATCTGCCGCTCGAGTTCCGCGGCGAGGGCCGCGACGCGCTGGGCCATGCGCGAGGAGCCGAGGACGATCAGGGAGTTGGTCGCCGGGTCAACCGCGATGGTGACGGGGGCCTCGGAAGGCTCAGGCTTGGAGGCCGCCGGCGCAGGCGGGTCGTCGGGGAGCGTCGCCAGCGCGAGCGAGGCCAGCGCGGCGTGAAGCCCGCCGGGGATCCAGCCGGGGTGGAGGTCGGGCGAGGCGGGGTGAACGGGCCTCGCATCGCCGCCGCGGCGATCAGGAGTCTCGGCGGGGGGGGCCGAGGTCTGCGGGCGGGGCTTGAGGAGGTCCTCGGCGGAGATGACCTCGACGCGGACGTTGCCCCGCTGCTGGAGGAGGCGCTGGAGCGTCTCGGCCATGACCTGCGCATCGGCGCGGGAGCGGTCGATGGGGATCAGGCGCAGGTCGCGGCTGGTGGTGAGCGTGGCGGCGTCGATGTCGGCGACGAGGGACTCGATGGTGCGGAGCTGGGCGTCGGAGGCGCGGATGATGAGGGAGTTGCTGCCGCGATCGACGCGGACGGTCGGGGGGACTTCGCCGGTGGACTTGTCGTCGAAGACGGCCTGGATGTTGGCGGCGACCTCGGCGGCGTCGGCGTGGCTCAGGGCGAGGACGCGGACGGAGCGGCGCCGTCCATCCCCCCCACTGCCGCCGTCCCCCCCACCGTCGGGCTCGACGTCGAGTTCGGAGATGACCTGCTCGGCGATCTCGATGATGCCGGCGGGGCCGGTGACGACGACGGCGTTGAGGCGCGGCTCGGCGGCGACGCGGACGGGAGGCACATCCGACTTCTGCGTGCGGAGGTAGTCGAGTTTCTGCCAGGGGGCGATCTGGTCGAGGACGGACTCACGCGTGAGGAGCGTCTCGACGATCGGGGCGATGGTCTCGGCGCGGGCGTGGCGGAGGGTCACCGTGCGGACGGCGACGCCGTCGGGCTTCGTGGCGGTGTCGAGTTCCTTCACGATCGCCGCGGCCTGCCTGAGGCGGTCGGGGGCGGCGGCGACGACGACGGAGTTGCTCCCCGGCTCGGGGGTGACGACGGGGGCGGGCTCGCCCGGGGATGCGCCGGCGGCGAGGCCGGCGCGCAGGGCGGCGGCCACGGAGGCCGCGTCGCTCTTGCTGAGGGTGAAGACGCGGACTTCGACGGTGCTCTGCGCGGACGGGCGGTCGAGCGCGGCGACCAGGTCGCGGGCGATGGGCATCAGGGCCGCGGGGGCGCTGATGGCGAGGCGGTTGGCCTTGGCGTCGGCGTTGACGGTCAGGGTGGGGACGCCCAGGCCGGCGCGCTCCGCGGCGAGGAGGTCCTCGGGCCAGCGCGAGCGGTCGGCGAGCATGGCCTGCACGGTGCGGGCGACGGCCGCGGCGTCGGCGTGCTGGACGTCGATGATCTGGAGGTCCACCTGCGGGACGGCGACGGCTCGGTCGTCGAGTTCGGCGAGGACCTTGACGGCCCGGGCGACCTGCTCGTCGGTGCCGATGACGACGATGCTGCCGCTGGCGGGTTCGGCGGTGAGTTCGACGGGGCGGCGGCCGACGGGGAGGGTGGCGTCGAGGATCGGCTTGGCGGCGGCGACGAGCCGGCGCGGGTCGGCCTTGGCGGGGGTGAAGGTCGAGGCGCTGCGGCCGGACTCCTCCGCGGGCTGGTCGAGACGCTCGATGATGGTTTCGGCGAGGGAGAGGGTGCTGACGGGGGCGGAGATGACCAGGGAGTTGGTGCGGACGTCCGGCTCGACGCGGACCTGCGGCGGGCGGGGGATCTGGCCGCGGTTGGCCCGGATCATCAGGCTGAGGATGCGGGGGTCGGTCTCCTGCTGCTCGACGAGGAGGCGCTGGACGGTCTGGGCGATGGCGGCGGCGTCGGCGTGCTTGAGCGCGAAGGTCTGGACGCCGACGGCGCCCTCGGTCATGGGGCGGACGTCGAGGGTGGTGACGAGTTCCTCGACCTTGCCCAGGTCGGCCTCGGCGCCGGAGAGGAGCAGGGCGTTGGAGCCGGCGATGGCCATGACGGTGACGCGCCCGCCGGAGGGGAGGTCCATCGTCGGGAGGGCGGCGTTGAGCGTGGCGGCGGTCTGCGTCGCGTCGGCGAAGGTCAGGGGGACGACGCGGATGACGGGTCGGCCGGTCTCGGCGGCGGGGGTGTCGAGGGCCTTGACGAGTTCGGCGGCGATCTGCTGGATGGACTCGGGGGCGGAGATGATCAGCGAGTTGGTCGCGTTGTCGGCGGCGACGTCGAGGAGGGACCGGACGTCGGCGACAGGGCGGCCCTGCTTGTCCTGCTGCTCGCGGAGGCGGGCGGTGAGGAGGCGGTCGAGCAGGGGCTGGAGGCGCTCCGCGCGGGCGTGGCGGAGGGCGTACATGCGCAGGCCGGTCTCGGGGCGCTCGGGGGGCGAGTCGAGTTCGGCGAGGACCTTCTCGACCTGCGGGAAGATCTGCGTGGGGCCGGAGACGATGAGGGTGCGGCTCACCGGCTCGGTGCTGATGCTGATGGCGGAGCCGACGCCGCCGGAGGCCGGGACGCCGCCGGTGAGGCTGTTGGTGGCGGCGAGGGAGCGGAGGGTGCTGGCGACGGCGTCGAGCTGGGCGCGCTCGACGCGGTAGGTGCGCAGTTCGACGTTCTCGGGGAGCTTCTGCTGGTCGAGCTGTCTGACGAGCTGCTCGAAGCCGGCGAGGCGGTTGACGGGGGCGTCAACGATGAGGGAGTTGGTGAGCCGGTCGGCGCGGACGACGATCTCGCGCGGGGGCCGCAGGTCGGGCCGCGGCTGGCGGGTGCGCGGGTCGATCGGCATCGGGGGCTCGGGGTACATCTGGTCGATGGTGCGGGCGAGGTCCTCGGCCTGCGCGACCTTGAGGGGGAAGATGCGGATCTCTCGCCCCTGCGCGTCCACGCCGGCGGTCTCGTTGAGTTCGGTGACGATGCGCTCGATCTCCGGGAAGACGTCGGGGTGAGCGGAGACGATGAGCGTGTTGGTCGCGGCGTCCGCCTGGATGTCAACGGGGAGGCGGGCGCGCTGCTCGGCGGGGCGCTGGCTGTAGGTGGAGTTCAGGACCTGCGCGATGTTCGCGGCATCGGTGGTGCGCAGGCGGAGGATGCGCAGCGGGGGCCGCTCGGAGGTCTGGCGGCTGTCGAGGCTGCGGACGAGGTGCTCGATGACGGCGAACTGCGAGGGCTGCGCGGCGACCAGGATCGAGTTGGTCGCCTCGATGGCCTCGAAGACCGGGTCGGGGCCGCTGTGGGCGCTGAAGGGGCGGCTGGACTCGAGCATCTGGTTGAGGAAGCCGACGACGTCGGCGGCCCTGGCGTTGCGCAGTTCGAGCATCCGCAGGTCGCGCGCCGGGCCGGCCTGGCGCTGCAGTTCGTCCACGATGGCGGTGAAGCGGCGCAGCGACTCGGCGTCGGCGACGACGAGCATCGCGTTGGCGGCCTCGTCCACGGTCACGTCGATCGCGCCCGCGCCGGGGGCGGAGGCGGCCTGGGCGGCGTAGATCTGCACGGCCTTGTCGCGCAGTTCCGAGGCGCGCATGCCGGCGGCGGTCGCACGGATGACGCGGAAGGCGCGGTCCGTCGGGCCGGCCTCGTCCACCGACTTCACCAGACGCTCGATGACGGCGAACTGATCCGGGGCGGCGCGGACGATCACCTGGCCGAGTTCGTCCGCGGCCTCGACCTGCGGCTCGACGTACGCCGCGCCGTCGGCGGGCTCCAGCAGCGGCCGGGCGAGGCGGAGGATGCGCGGGGCGGCCTCGCTGGGGCGGACCCTGGCGAGGTCGAAGACGCGCATCTCGCGGTCGATGGTGGCGTTCGCCTCGGCGGAGCGGAGAAGGTCGGCGAACGCGTTCAGGGCCGCGGGGGAGCCGACGATGGTGACGGTGCGGGCGTCGGCGTCGAGGGTCGCGCTGACGGGGTCGGTCTTTGCGGCGGAGCGGAGCAGGTAGAGCTCGTTCGCCTTCGCGAGCACGGCCGCGGGGTCGCCGCCGGCGATGCGGACCTGGCGGACCTCGCGGTCGAGTTCCATCGGGGTGTCGATGCCGCTGAGGATCTGCGTGAACCGGTCCACGTCGCCGACGGGGCCGGAGACGATCAGGCCCTTGTTGTCCGGGCTGGCGGTGTAGCGGAGGACGGCCTTCTGGCGGGGGGAGAGGAGGCGGTCGAGGATCGACTGGGCCGCGGCGGGGGTGACGTGCGTGAGGCGGACGACGGCGGAACGCGTCTCCGGGGCGGCGGCGGGTGAGGCGTCTCCCCCGCCGCCGGCGGCCATGTTGACGCCGGGGTCGGCCTCGCCGAGGACGGCGGCGATCTGCGCCAGTTGCGCGGGGGCGCCGAGGACGGTGAGTTTGCCCTGGGAGGCGAGGGGAAGGATGGTGGGCTTCCTCTCGGGCGGGGTCTGCCCGAAGAGCGAGGCGACGGTCCTGGCGGCCTCGTCGGCGCTGATCGTGGCGAGGGCGAAGGTCATCACCTCGCGGTCCTCGAGGGCGCCCCCTTCGGGGCGGTCGAGCAGGGCGATCAGTTCCTCGATGGTCGCCAGGCGGGCGAGGGGGCCGACGGCGATGATCGAGTTCGTTCGCGGGTCGGGCTGGAGGTTGAGGCCGGCGAAGTTCTCGTCGTTGACGGTGGTGCGCTTGCCCTTCTCATCCACGAGGATCGTGGAGCGCTTCTCGGCGACGAGGCCCTTCAGGGCGTTGTAGACGGCGTCGGCCTTGGCGTGCCGGAGAGGGAAGAGCCGGACCTGCGAGTCGGAGGGGGGGTCCTGGTCGAGCTGCTCGACGAGTTCGCGGATGCGGCGGCACTGGGCCGCGGTGTCCACGACGACGAGCGCGTTCTGCTGCGGGAGGGCGGCGATGGCGCCGTGCTTGCCGGAGAGGACCTTCAGCCGGTCGGCGAGCTGCTCGGCGGTGGCGTTGAGCAGGGGGATGACGACGGTGACGAACTGCGTGTCGCCGACGCCGGGGGGGATCTCGCCGACGAACTTCTCGCCCAGGGCCTTGAGGTCCTCGAGCCTGGTCAGCAGCAGGAAGTTCGACTCCCGCCGGACCTGGAGGCCGTGCATGAAGAGCATGCGGTTGAGGACTTCGAGCGCTTCGGCGACGGAATAGTCCGCGGCACTGATGAACGTCACCGGCGTGGGGGGGAGGTCCGCCTCGCGGATGACGGGCAGACCGGTCTCCCGGGCGAGGAAGTCGAGGACCTGGTCGTACGGGGCGTCCTTGAAGGTGAAACGGAGACGGACGGGCTTGTCGGTTCCGTCGGCGAGGGCCGGCGCGGGGTCGGGCGTCGGGGTCGCCGGGGGCGGCGCTTCCTGAGCCCAGACGCTCGCCGCCTGGCCGGCGGCCAGGACGAGCAGCATCGGGACGAGCAGACGGCGGCGGTTTCGGCTTTCCATCCAGGCACCTCCTTGCACGCACGACTCGGACCAGCGCCGCCGGGGGCGGCGCTCCCCCCACCTCCCATCTCTCCCTGTCCCCCCCACTCTGCCCCCCCACTGCCGCACGCCTCTCATCCTGCGCGGAGTGAGCGACCCGCGGCGGGGCCAGTCTACCGATCCACCGCGAGCCTGTCCGCGAGCGTCGCGCCGACGCGGACGAGGAAGCGGGCGCCGCCGATCTCCACCATCGCCGTCTCGCCGTCGCCCTCGACGAAGACGGCGCCCAGGAGGGACTGGCCGGGGGAGAGCGTCGCCCGCTCGCCGGACTTGATGTTGGTGAGCCAGACCTCTTCGCCCGAGCGGCCGGCGACGACGGCGGTGATGCGCCAGTCGGCGAACGGCGAGGGGGGCGGTGGCGCGGGGGCCTGGGCGACCGCCGGGGCCTGCGGCGCCGGTGGACGTGGGGCCGGGGGCTCCTTGAAGGCGGCGCGGGCGAGGATCGAGCGGTAGGGCGTGAAGCTCGCCTCGTTCAGCGGCTCCCAGAGGCGGGCGCCGGCGGCCTGGCGGGGGCGGAGGTCCGCTTCGGGGAAGTAGAGCGTCGAGAAGCCGACGGAGAGTTCGAATCGCTCGCGCTGCCGGTCCACCGGGGTGATCGCCCACTGGTCGATGCGGTGGACCCACGCCTGGGACTGGAGGGTCGCGAGGGAGCGGAGGGCCTGCTCGAAGGTCCCCACGCCGCGGGCGGAGGCGTTGATGACGTAGAAGTCGGGGCGGTTGCGGGCGTTTCGGTCTCGGGAGAACTCGTTGACGCGCGTCGCGGCGGGGTTGCGGATCGCCTCCGGGCGGGTGCTGGAGACGCGGGTGTCGGCCAAGTGCTGGCTGGCGAGGATCTCGTTGGTGGCGGTGCGGAGGGCGGCGCTGACGGATTCCTCGTCGGAGCCGAGGGTCGTCGCGGCCAGGCGGCTGAGCCGCTCGCGGATGGGGCCGGCGCGGAGGAGTTCATCCTGGCGGGCCTCGATGCCCGCCTCGTAGCGGCGGATCTCCGCGAGCAGCTCCGCTTTCGGGGCGGCGTACATGCGCTGGTACGTCCACCACCCGCCCGCGCCGAGGACGGCGAGGGCGACAACGGAGGCCAGCAGTCGTCTGGTTGATCGCTTCATGGTGCGCTCACCGCATTGGCGGCCGCGGCCGCATCGGGGCTGGGCGCCGGCAGGGAGGTCGGCTGCGGGCGCGTGGTGGTCAGGCGCAACTCAAACCGATCGGGGGTGTCGGCTCCGCGGGAGTCGGTGTGGTAATCCGGATCGGCGACGAAGGCGGCGCGGAGGGCGTCGGCGGTCTCGCGCCGGCGGACGGTGCCGGAGAGGTCGAAGGTCGCCTGCACGGCGTGGCTCCAGGAGCCGTCGGCGAGGTTCTTCTTGCCGCGGGGAAGGGCGAAGGTCACCTCGGCGTCGGCGGCGCCGGAGAGGCGATCGAGGAGGGCCTCGCGCGGGTCGGGGAGTTTGCCGGTGAGGACGGCGAGGTGGTCGAGCCAGTTCACGCGGGCCCGCGCCCAGCGCTCGGCGTGCTCGACGCGGGTCTGCGTGCGGAGGTAGGCGCCGTAGCGGGCGCTGGTCTCGCCCCACTCGCCCTTGAGCGAGTTGAGCCGGCGCTCGAGTTTGGTCAGTTCCATCCTGGCCATGGTCATCAGGCCGCCGCCGACGACGATCAGGCCCAGCGCGGCGACGAGGAGGCGCTGGCGGCGTGCGGCGGAGAGGTCCGGGGCGCGGCGCGGGTTGGCGAAGTCGAGGTGCGACCGGCCCATCACCGGCTCGGCGAGCAGGCCCACCAGCGGCGCGATCTCGGAGCGCTGCGAGGGGGTCATCGCCGCGGGGGCCTCGATCATGCGCGGGTAGTCCTCCGCCTCGGCGGGGAGCGAGAGGGACTCGCGGCAGCGGTCGGCGATGATCCTGGCGGCCTCGTCGGTGCCGAGGACGACGACGGCCTCGATCTCGGTGGAGTCGTGGCTGACGCGGTAGCTCATCCACGTGCGCTTCGCCTCGACGGCGACGCGCTGGGCGAAGGACTCGAACTCGGCGGGGTCGTCGGGGCGGAAGAGGTCGGTGGCGCGGGCGAAGACGAGCTGGCCGTCCTCCACGACGACGAACTCGGTGGAGCCGCTGCCGAGGGCGATGCCCATCGTGGCCCCGCCGCGACGCTGCGCCGCCTCGGCGATGAGCGCGACCGCGCCGGCGGAACGGAGGCCGACGCGGCGCAGCCTGATGCCCGCGCCGCGGACGACGTCCCGCCGCCAGGCGAGGCGGTCGCCCTGGAGCGCGCCGGCGAGGACGACGGGGCCGCTGCCGGGGGGGCTGACGAGGGGGACGAAGTCGATCGCGGCGTTCTCCGGCGAGACGGTCAGTTGCCGGAGCATCTGGAGGTGGACCATGCCCGGGAGGTCGGCCTCGGTGGTGCCGGGGGGCATGGCGAGACGCTTGAGGACGACTTCGCCGCGGGGGACGGCGAAGACCGCGCCGCCGCGTCTGGCGACGCGGAGGAGGCCGGCCTGCTTGAGTTCGTCGGCGATCCAGCGGCCGAGGGCGGCGGGGTCGTTGGGGTCGGTCCCCTCGGGGCGTCGCGCCGAGACCCAGGCCCGCACGACGACCCGCGACCCCTTCGCGGAGGCCGCGACGGCGGTGAGCCGGTCGTTTTCGAGGTTGAAGGCGACCTGGGCGCGGTCGGCGTTGCTGCTCATGGGGCGCCTCCTGATCGTGTCGTCCAACGTCCGATGCGGCCGTCTCCCGGCGCCGGCGTCTGAGGGGCGGGCTCGTCGCCGGGAGTCGTGCCGGAGTCCATCATCGGCGAGGTTGGGCCGCGGCCGGGAGCGACCGGCCGCCGGCGCGGGGAGGCGGCTTGATCGGGCTCCGGGGCGGGCGGAAGTTCGAGAGACGTGCTGCGCGGTGGGGGCGTCGGGTCCGCCGGCCGGGTGCGGCGGCGGACGAGGTCGGCCAGGGGGAGCATCGTGACGTCGCGCAGGTAGGCGACGCGGGGGCGCGTCGAGGAGACGTCGATCACCGCCTCAAGGAGGACGCGGTCCGCGAGCACGGCCGACTCGGGGAGGGAGCCGAAGCCGTCGCCGGGGCCGTCGCCGCTCCCCTCGGCCGGGCCGCCGATGCGCGGGAGGCCGTTGTCGGACGCGGGGGCGGAGCGGGCGCGGTCCACGATGGTCCCGGCCTCGACCAGGATGCGGTGTTGCATTGCGCGCGAGGTGAGGTGGTCAACCGCCTCGGCGTACTGCTGGGGCGTGAGGATGCCGTCGGTGACGAGCCACGCGGTGGTGGCGCGGGCGTCGCCCTCGACTCTCGCGCGGCGGGCGACGATCGCGCCGGCGGCGTCGGCGTCGATCCCCGGGATGCAGGCGAGGACTTCGGCGGGGGCGGTCATGACGTCGACTCGCCCGAGAAGGTACTCGGCGTCGGTGGTGGTGAAGACGTCCAGCACCTCCCCCCACTGCTCGCGAGGGACGTTCAATGCCTGGAGCTGGCGGACGATGTCGGCGTCGCGCTCGAACTTCACTCCGCCGGTCATCATCCGCTTCAGCGCGGCGGCGGCGCCCTCGCCGAGCCGCCGCTCGACGGCCGCGCCGAGTTCGTCCGACCACGCGACGTTCAGGTTCAGCCGTCGCTCGCCGGCCGCCTCCCGGCCTCGCTCGCCGACGCCGGCCTGGACGTTCGGATCAAAGCTGAAGACGGTGATGAGGGATGCCAGCGGCGTCGCCGCGGCGGGATCATCGGCGACGCCGGCGCCGAAGAGCATCTGCTCGGTCACACCCTCGACGCCAAGGAGATCGTGGACGCTGGCGAAGGGACGGGCGGCGACGATCTTCGCGGCGAGGGCCTCGGTCACGCCGGGGAGCCGGGCGAGCATCTCGGCGGTGGCGTGGTTGATGTCGAGCCGGCCGGTTTCGCTCGCCAGTTCGGTCCCGTCGATGGAGCGGAGCCGGTACGCGAAGCGGGGGCCGGAGGCGGCGCTGCTCAGAGACTCTTCGGGAGTGAAGACCCACGAGGCGGTGACCTCGGCGGGCTCGCCCAGCAGGAGCCGGTCGCGCTGCACGGCCAACTCCGCCATGACCGCCTGCACGCCGGACCACGCGAGCAGGCGCGACTGCTCCATGCGCAGGGAGGTCGCGGCGGACTCCCGCCCGGCTTCGGCCGCGTACAGGAGCGAGGCGCCGACGAGCGCGCCGATCGTGATCACGATCAGCACCGCGAGGAGCGCGAGGGCTCGCCGCTGCCGCCTTTTCGCGATGGGTGTCGGCCGCGTCATGCTCCCTCCCTTGCAGCAGTGACTGGGCCATCGGGGATGACGATGATGCGGAGCCGGTCGGGCTCGCCCCAGCGGCGGTTGTCGAGAAGCCCTTCAGATGCAGGGTCATCGAGCGGCCGGTCCATCGAATCCCGCTCGATGTCCTGGCCCGGCGCACGCGCGGGCATGGCGCGGCCCGCCGCCGCGAGGTCCGAGCCCGTGGTTGGCGCTGCGCCGGGCGCGGCCATCCAGATCGCGACCTCGACGGCGACGGGGAGTTCGCCCCTGGCGAGGCTGTCGAAGGAGTCGAGCCATTCCCGGCCGTCGAAGTATCGCAGGCGGAGGCGCTCGACGCGCTCCGAAACGACCTTGGGCTCGCCGCGGCCGTCGCGGCCGGGGGCCGCGCCCGCGGGGGCGCGGGCGGCGGTGAGGCGGGCGGTCGCGGGGTCGAATCGGTACTCGCTGCGCTGCAGGTCGCCCGCGGCGGCGCTGCCGGCGCCGGGGGCCACCTCGAGCCAGACGCCGCGGGTCAGGATGCGCAGGTGCGTGCTCGTTCCCTGGATGCCCGCGCCGGCCTTGGCGTCGCCGGCGATCGCGCCGAGAAGGTCCCCCTCGATCCGGTCGAGCAGCGCCGACGCGGCGTGAACGTCGCGTCCGACGCCGAGGAGCGTCGCGCGGCGGTCGAGGAGGTTCCACGCGAACGACCCCATCGCCGCGGCGAGCATCAGGCCGAGCGAGATCGCCAGGATCACCTCCAGGAGGGTGAAGGCACGCCTCATCGTCGCCCCTCCTCTCCGATGCGCGATCGCGGCCGGCGCGAGCCCGTCTCCGCGGCCTCGAGCAGGGCGCCGTCGTCGCCGGCGCGGTCCCCCGCCCGCGCCGAGAGGCGGACGAGCTGCGTCAGCGTGTACGACACCGGCTCGACGGATGCAGCGGCGCCGTCCTCCCGCGACCTCGACGCCGTGACGGTCACGAGCGTCAGGCCGTCGAAGGGGGAGGGCGAGGTTTCGATCGCGAGGCGCCATCCGGAGGGCCGCGGCGGCGAGTCGTCGAAGGCGGCCCCGCTGGTCTCCTCCTCCCACTCCGGCACAGGGCCGGCGAGCGTCTCGGGCTCCGCGATGCCGGCCTCGAGCTGCGCCAGGGCCGAACGGGCGAGGTCGGCGGCGCGGCGGAGGTCCCTGACCATGGCCAGGGAGGCGACCGCTCGTTCGACCATGGTCAGGATCGCAAGCCCGGCGGAGATGAACAGCGTCATCGCCAGCAGCGACTCCAGCAGGAGCGCGGCCCGACGCCGATCTCGCCTGATTGCCCCGACTCGCCTCACGTCGCCTCCGCTGGATCCTCCGGCGGCAGATCCTGAGTTTCTCTCTCCCGGTCGCCGCTTGCGCCCGGGCGAGCGGTGACCACCCCCGTCCACCCGTTGATCGCCAGCGCGGCCCATCGCGCGTCCGCCCCGATCACCCGCAGTTCGCTCCCCGTCTCGACGACGATGCGTCCATCAGGGAGGGCGATGGCGAGCACCATCTCAAGCGGCGCGGGCTCCGGCGTTGGGTCGGCGCCGGCCTCCAGCCCCGGCGCGTCGCTCCCGTCATCTTCTGAACCGACGCGGCGGAGCGTTGTTCCCTCCGGGAGTTCGGCGAGGAGCGTCTCGTTCAGAGGCCCGTCGGCTGCGGCGCTCGCCTCGTCGTCCTCGACCTCTTCGGTCGTCAGGTCACGAGCACGGATCTCGGTGATGCCGCGATCGGTCCGGACGGCGACGACCTCGATCACCACGCCGCGGCGCTGAGCCTCGGCCCGTGCGAGGGCAAGCGCCGACTCGATCCGCGCCGGGGCCTCGTCCAGTGCCGCGGCGGGGAGCCAGGAGAGCGAGACCGGCACCACCACCGCCGCGAGGGCGACGGCGAGCGCCAGGGCCACCATCAGCTCAACGAGCGTGAAGGCCCGAGGCGACCGGTTCCCGGGACGCGCCGGAGCCACGGCCTCGCCTCACGCCGGCGGCAGCGGCGGGGGAGCGTCGAAGCCGCCCTCGCCGTCGTCGCCGAAGTCCTTCCAGACGCTGATGTCGTCCTCGGTCCCCTCCTGCTTGTCGGGGCCGTTGGACCACAGGTCGAAGGCGCGGCCGCTCTCGCTCTCGGCGCGGTAACCCCAGGGGCTGCCCCACGGATCGGTCGGAATCGGCTCATCAAGGAAGGGACGCCACTTGCCCTGGTCCTCGTCGGAGAGGGCGGACTTGCTCCACAGGACCGCCAGCCCCTCCTCGTCCGTCGGGTAGCGGTTGAAGGCGAGGTTGAACTGCTTCAGGGCGTCCCGGATGCTCTTGAGCTGGATGTTGACGGTCCCCTTGGTGGCCTCGTCGCGGCTGCCCATGAGGTTGACCGTCACCAGCCCGGCGATCGCCAGGATGATGACGATCACGATCATGACCTCCAGCAGCGTGAAGCCGCGGGCGGCGACAGGGGTTCTATGGCGCACGGGATGAGGCATAGCGGTTTCCTTTCCGACGGAACGTCGATCCATCTCCCGCCGGGCAGTCGGCGGCCTCCCCCTCCCCCGGGCCCCGCGAGCGCGGGCGAACGAAAGTGGTCACTAACTACAGTGTACCGCGGTTCTACCGCCGCCGCGAGGGAGGGTTTCGCTCATCGATTCGGCGCGCAACCCTGTCGCCCATCAAAGGTTCTGGCTGATGCGGGTCATGGGCAGGATCAGGGACATGGCCACGAACCCGACCACGACGGCCAGGGCCATGAGCATGACGGGCTCGATCAGTTTCACCGCGGTGGAGAGGAGGCGGTCCACGCGGCCGTCCACGGTGTCGGCGATCCCCAGGAGAACCTCGTCCAAGTTGTTGGCGGACTCCCCCACGGAGATCATCTCGATGATGTCCTCCGGGAAAAGCCCGCTCTGGGCCAGGGGTGGGGCCAGCGGCTGCCCCTGGCGGACGGCCTCGGTCGCCTCCTCGATCGCCCGCTCCAGGAGGCGATTCCCCGCGGCGTCGCGGGCGATCTGCATGGCGGTGAGCATGGGGATGGAGTTGGCGAGCATCGTCCCGAGGATGCGGCAGAAGCGGGAGACGGCCAAGGCCCGGGTCAGGGGGCCGAGGATGGGGGCGCGGACCCTCGCTCGCTCGATCGCTTCCCGAACATCCTCCCGCCGCGACAGCCAGACCCCCAGGGCGACGATGCCGCCGAGGGCGAGCAGGAGGAGCAGCCCGTAACGGCTGACCAGATCGCTGGTCGCCAGGACGAGCCGGGTGCTTGCCGGCAGGTCCATCTTTTCAAACAAGGGCTTGAACATCGGGATGAAGACCCCGAAGACGAGCGCCAGAACGACTGAGCCGACGGCGACGAGGATGCAGGGGTAGATCAGGTTGCCGATGACCTTGGCGCGCAGTTCGGCCTGGGCGGTCATGAAGCGGCCGAGGCGGGCCAGGACCGCTTCCAGGAAGCCGCCTTTCTCGCCGGCCCGGACCATGGCGACGTGGATGGGCGGGAAGACCTCGGGGCGGTCGGACATGGCGTCGGCGAGGTCGCGTCCCTCGGCGACGGCGTCGGCGATCTCCCCGAAGACTTTCGAGAGGCGCGGCGCGGACTTCTGCCCGGCCAGCAGGCGCAGCCCCCGCATCAGCGGCACCCCCGCGCGGAGGAGGTCGGCAAGTTGCGTGTAGGCGGTGGCGAGTTGGCGCGTCGAGGCGATCCGCCGCGCCAGGACGGGACGGCGCTCGTCCTCGACGGTGAGCGAGACGGGCGTGAGGTTGCGGGTCTCGAGTTCGGCGAGGACGGCCTGCTCGCTCGCCCCGGCCAGCATGCCGACCACACGCTCCCCGGAGGCGGTCAGCGCTGTGTACCGGAAACTGGGCATCGCGAGAGAGTGTACCGCCGCGCGGCGGACAGGCTTTCAGCGGCGTGCCACGCCGGGCCCGCAGCGGTCAGGCGCCGGGCTCTTCGCCGGCGGCGTCCGGCCGGGCCTTGAGGAGTTCATCCACCTTCTGCACCAGGGCGGGGTCGTCGGGCGTCACCCTCGGCTCGAAGCGTGCGACGACTCGCCCCTCGCGGTCCACCAGGAACTTCGTGAAGTTCCACTTCGGCTCCCCGCCGATGGGTTCGGGCTGGGCGGCGAGTTGGGCGTAGAGGGGGTGCTTGTTGTCGCCCGTGACGACGATCTTCTCGAACATCGGGAAGGTAACGCCGTAGCGCGAAGTGCAGAACTCGGCGATCTCCTCGTTGGTGCCCGGCTCCTGGCCGCGGAAGTCGTTGGCGGGGAAGCCGAGGATCACGAGGCCGTCGTCCTTCTTCTGCTCGTAGAGCTTCTGGAGCCCTTCGTACTGCGGCGTCAGGCCGCATTTGCTCGCGGTGTTGACGATCAGGACGACCTTGCCCTTGTACCGGCTGAGATCGACCTCGGCGCCGTCGATCGACTTCACCTTGTGGCGGAGGACGTAGGCGTCGTCGGCGGCGCTGCACGCCTTGGCCTCGCCCGAGCAGCACGCGGCCTTGCCGCCGGGGCCCATCCCGATCATCGCGGCCAGCATCGCACCGAGCACCACGGCGCCTGTGGGAGCATGAACTGGCATGTTGACACCTCCTGATCCCCGGCCCCCCGCTCGACCGCCTCCGCAGCGCATGGTAGCGGCCGGGACCGGCCGGATCGGCCCCTACCATCGGGCGGCATGCTCGAACTCACCCGCACCGTCCGATTCTCAACCAACCCGGCGGCGCCATCGGAGGCGGGGGGGGGCGACGTGGAGTGGGGCGAGCCGACGAACACGTTCGCGGCGTTCCCCACAATGCGGGGGCTGGGCCGGCACGATGAACTCGACGTCCGGTGCCGGGGTGAGGTGAACCCGGCGACGGGCTACTTCATCGACATCAAGACGATCGACCGGGCGACGCGGGAGGCGGCGGTGCCGGTGATCGCGCGGGCCTGCCGCGAGACCCCGCACGTGGATCCCGCGATGGTGCTCAGGGACGTCCTGCCGCCCTTGGCCGCGGCGCTGCGGCCGGCGGAGTTGGTAGGGGTTCGGTGGCGGCTCAGCCCGTACTATTCGGTCGAGATGACGACCCGCTCGCCCAGCACGGTGCTGCTCCGGCAGCAGTTCGAGTTCGCCGCGGCCCATCGGCTGCACGTCCCGACGCTGACCGACGAGGAGAACCGGGCCCTGTTCGGGAAGTGCAACAACCCGGCGGGGCACGGGCACAACTACCGGGTCGAGCCGTGCGTGGAGGTGCCCCTGCCAACGCCTCCCGAACCGCCCCGCTTCACGCTGGCGGACCTGGAGCGGCTGACGAAGGCCGCGGTGGTGGACCTGTTCGATCACAAGAACCTGAACACGGACCTTCCCCAGTTCGCCGGCCCGGGGGGAATGAACCCGTCGGTGGAGAACATCGCCAAGGTGTGCTTCGACGAGTTGACACGGGCCATGGAGGCGGCGTCCGCGGGGGCGAAACTTCGATCGGTCACCGTCTGGGAGACCGATAAAACCTCCTGCACGTATCCGGCCGAACCGGCCAGTCTCGCCGGGTGAGGTACACTGATTCAGGGGATGAGGGAGGGGGGCGAGCCAGCGGCCGGGGTTTCTTCCCGGCGGCTTGTCGGTTCCATCTGCACCGCCGGACGCCAACATGGGGATCGCCTCACTTCTACTCGACCGCGGCCTGATCTCCCGAGCCCAACTGGAGGAAGCGCTCGCCGAGCAGCGGGCGACCGGGGAGCGGCTCGACCGCGTGCTGGTGCGGATGGGGCTGGTTTCGCAGGGGCAGGTGCTCCAGGTCATCGGCGACCAGTTCCAGATGCCGGTGGTGGACCTGCAATCGATCAACATCGACTCCGAGGTTCTCCAGGCGCTGCCGGCCAAGCTGGTGTTCCGGCAGAACTGCGTGCCGATCGCGCGGACGGGGGACACGCTGACCGTCGCGACGAGCGACCCGTTCGAGCTCTCCGTGCTGGACGAACTGAAACTGCTGACCGGGTGCTCGATCGAGATCGTGCTGGCGGACGAGGAGGAGCTGCGCAAGTTCATCCGCGAGCGGTACGGCGTGGGCGTGGACACGCTCGACGAGATGTCCGCGGGGCTCGCGGAGTCGGAGGCGATCGGCGCGGCCGCGGCCTCCGACGAGGTGGAGCAGGCGCAGGAGGCGTCGGTCATCCGGTTGGTCAACGACCTGCTCATCGAGGCGGTGACCGAGCGGGCGACGGACGTTCACTTCGAGCCGTACGAGAAGACGCTCGTCGTTCGATACCGGATCGACGGCGTGCTGCAGCGGGCGAACGTGCCGCCGACGATCAACCGCTTCGCGGGGGCGATCATCAGCCGCCTGAAGATCATGGCGAACCTGAACATCGCCGAGAAGCGCCGGCCGCAGGACGGGCGGATCACGCTGCGCCACAAGGGGCAGGAGTTCGACCTGCGCGTGAGCGTGATCCCGATGCTCTTCGGCGAGGGGGTCGTGCTCCGCATCCTGAACAAGGCCGCGGTGCTGATGAGCCTGGACGACCTCGGCATGCCGCGGAACGTCCTCGAGTCGTGGGACCGGCTCATCAACCGCCCGCACGGGATCCTGCTGGTCACCGGGCCGACGGGGTCGGGCAAGTCCACGACGCTCTACGCCTCGCTGAACCGGATCGTCTCGGACGAGATCAAGGCGATCACGGTCGAGGACCCGGTGGAGTACCACATCGCGGGGGTGAACCAGATCCAGGTGAACCACAAGGTGGGGCTGGACTTCGCCGCCGGGCTGCGGTCGATCCTGCGCCACGACCCGGACGTGGTGATGATCGGCGAGATCCGCGACCGGGAGACCGCCGAGACCGCGGTGCAGGCCTCGCTCACCGGGCACCTGGTCTTCTCGACGCTGCACACCAACGACGCGCCCGGGGCGACGACGCGGCTGCTGGACATGGGGGTCGAGCCGTTCCTGGTGGCGTCGTCGGTGGAGGGGGTGCTGGCGCAGCGGCTGGTGCGGCGGGTGTGCACGGAATGCCTGCAGAGCTACACGCCGGACCCGGATGACGTTCCCGAGTCGTTCGAACTCCGACCGGGGGAGACGCTGGTCCGCGGCGGCGGATGCCGGGCGTGCCGGCAGACGGGCTACCGCGGGCGCGTGGGGATCTACGAGCTGCTGCGGATCACGGACACGACGCGCGACATGATCATGCACCGCGTCAACGCGCCGCAGATCGCCGCGGCCGCGGCGAAGGAGGACGCCCTGTTCACCCTCCGCGCCGACGGGTTCACGAAGGTGCGCGCCGGCGTGACCTCCATCGAGGAGGTCATGCGGGCCTTGACGACCTGAGCGGGTGCGGCGCGGCGGTCACTCCGCCCCGTCGCCCCGGCCCTGCACCACATCGTCGTCCTCCCAATCGTCGTCGTCCCAGCCGTCGTGCATGTTCCAGTGCACGCCGTCGTGGCGGCGCTGCTCGGCCTTCTCGATGGCCGCGCCGAGGCCGCCGATGAGCCCCGCGACGACCGGGAAGAGCGGCTCGGCCGCGCCGACGACGCCGGCCATGTCGGCGAGGACTGATCGATTGCCGTAGGTCGTCTTGACGAAGTCGTCGCCCTCCCAGGTGCAGAAGGAGACCCTCGCCCTGACGCCCTTGCTGAGCTCGCTGAAGGGGGGGACGATCAGGCCGGGGTCTCGCTCACGATCGACCGGCGACCGCACGGCGTTGGCCAGGGCCGAGCCGGCGAAACTCACGTACTGGTACCCCGAGCGCATCGTGCTCGCCGTGTCGATGAACGAGACGTTGACGAACTTCTTCCCGCGCGGGAGCGCGTCGGCGAAGGCGGGGTTGCTCGCGAGGCCCTTGTCGCCGCGGCCGGAGGCCTGCGCCGTCCCGGCGACGACCGCTTGGGGGGTCAGGCCGAAGACCACCATGGAATCGGTGATGGCGTAGGTCAGTTCAAGGGGGAAGGGGATGCCGACGAAGACGAGCGTGTGGAACTCCGCGCCATCCTGGGTCCAGGTGCGGATGCGGAGGCGCTGATCGACCGACGGCTTCTGGGCGAGCGCGACGCGGATCGCGGACGCGAGCTTCGCGTTCGCGGCGCGGAACGTGTCGGCGTCCTTGAGCGACAGGAAGAGGACCAGCGAGCCGAGCTTGGCGCCGCCGGTCGAATCGGAGAAGTAGATCCCGGCGGTGTCGCCGAGCGACGGAACGAGTTCGCCGAGCAGGTCGATGCCCGTCTCCGCCTTGAACTTTTCAAGACCGGCGGCGATGCCCGCGTCCGACTCCGCCGCGTCGATGGCCTGCTCGATGAGGTTGGAGAGGTCGAACCGGCCGACCCATGCCGCGGTCGCGTCGGCGGGGATCGCCGCGATCGCCGCGTCCGACAGCGGCTCGGTGGAGAGGTGCAGGTGCCGGGCGTACTTCCTCGCTCCGCGCATCGTGTACGTCGTGACGGAGCGGTCCGGGAGGTACCCGGCCTCGAACTCGTAGCTGATCGCCTCGGGCCCGATCAGGCCGCTCTCGGTGAGCTGGTTGAAGGCTCGCTCCGCCTCCGGCTGCCCGGCGACGAACATCTTCGCCATGTTCAGCAGCGGCGCCAGCGGGGCCGGGTCGAGGCGGGCCCGGATGTACGGCTTGAAGTCACCCGCGACGCCGCCCTGCGGGAGCGATTCGAAGGGGGTGTCCGGGTCCGCGAGGGAGCCGAAGTGGACCTCCCACCGCCAGTCGCCCCCGACCTGCCGCGGGCCGTACCGGAGCATGCCGAAGGGGAGGAACGTCTCGCTCATTTCACCGAACGTCTCGCTCGGCGCCCATTGGAAGGGGGCGCCGCTCTGCGCCAGCAGCCCGCTGACGGCGCCATGCATGGCCGCGGCCTGCTCACGGTCCTTGACGTCGATGCTCGCGACGAGCCCGGCGCCGAAGCCGCCGCCGGAGGGGTCCTGCGGGTTGAAGGTGATCGCGATGCGGGCCGGGCGGGAGAGGATGGTGAGCACGAGGTCGAGGACGTGCGGCGGGACCTTGAAGTCCGGGATCTCTCGCGGCAGTTCGCGGAGCCGTGCGGGAACCATGCCCAGCGCCCGGGCCAGCCCGGCGTCGCGCTCATCCACGATGAAGCGGGAGAGTTCCGCCCGCTCCAGCACCAGCACCGTCGTGGACGGCGGGGCCTCGCCCCCGTTCTGTTCCGGCTGCGCCACCGCCGCAGCAGAGATCGCGACTCCGCCGGCCAGCGCGACGCCCGCCAGTCGCCATGTCCGCCCAAATCCTCGTGTCGTGCGCTGAGCCGTGGTCATTCGTGCCTCCCGCGACTGTGCCCCCCCCCGGAGTTCAGAATCCAAAGCCCTCGGCCGCGAGGGCGCGGCCGCATCCTACCCTAAGCCATTGATCGGGATCATGCGCCCGGGGTTTCGGCATCGTACCAGAATACGGAGCCGATGCCGACGACGTATCATCCCGGCCGCTCGAAACCGCCCGTGACGCCGCCACCGACCCAGAACTCCCCGCGACGCATCCTCCTGATCCGGCCGAGCGCCCTCGGGGATGTCTGCCGCACGGTCCCGGTGCTGGTCAGCCTCAAGCGGGCCTTCCCGGGGGCCGAGGTGGACTGGCTGGTGCAGGACTCCTTCGCCGCGGCGGTCGCGCATCATCCGGACCTCAACGGCGTGGTCCCGTTCCCGCGGGCCGCTCTGGCGAGGTGGTTCAGCCGGCCGGCGGTCTTCCGGCGCGCGGTCGAGTTCCTGGTGGACCTGGGACGCCGCCGCTACGACATGGTGATCGATTGCCAGGGGCTGCTCCGCAGCGGGCTGTTCACGCTGGCGACACGGGCGCCGGTGCGCGTCGGGTACGCCAACGCGGAGGAACTCGGATGGCTCGGGTACAACCGGCGGGCGGATGTGCCGCGGGCGATGCACACCGTGGACCGGATGCTCGCCCTGGCGGAGCACGCCGGCGCGCCGGCCGTCCGCGATATGCGTTTGTACCCGCCCCCGGACGACCGGGAGCGCGTGGCGTCGGATCCCGATCTCGCCGGCCGCCGCTACGCCGTCCTCGCGCCGACCTCGCGCTGGCCGGGGAAGCGCTGGCCGATCGAGCGGTTCGCCGAACTGGCCCGGGCGATGCTCGACGGGGGGCTCGGGGGCTTCGACGCGGTCGTCGTCGTCGGCAGCAGGGGCGAGCGGGAGCAGTGCGGGCCGCTGCTGGCGCTGGCGAGCGCGGGCGGCGCGGGATCATCGCCGAGGCTGCTGGACCGCGTCGGCGCGACCACCGTCGGCGGGCTGATGGCGCTGATCGAACGGGCGTCGCTGGTGATCGCGAACGACTCCGCGGCGCTGCACATGGCCGTCGGGCTCGACCGGCCGGCGATCGGGCTGTACGGGCCGACGGACCTGGCGCTGGTCGGGCCGTACCGGCGCGAGGGGTGCGCCATCCAGCACGTCACGCCGGGGGACGACCTCGACCATAAGAACGAATCCGCGGGCCGGGCGCTCATGGAGCGCATCAGCGTCGAGGAGGTGCTCGCCCGCGTCGCCGAGGTTGCCGCGATCGGGGAGAAGCGCCCCGACGCGGCGGAGGCGCACGGCCATGTCTGACCTCGACAAACGCACGCTGTTCCAGGAACTCGGTTTCGGCGGCGACCCCGCGCCGTATGAGCGGGCCCTGGCCGAAGACGGCCTGAGCCGTCCGGAGAAGCCCAGGATTCACGTCTCCAAGAGAGCGGCCGTAGAAGAATCGCTCTCTCGTCGGTTCCGCCGCGTCTGCGGTCGCGGCGACTGCCAGCGTGCGGCCGCGCGGCGGCCGGACGGGCGGGAGGTCGTGCTCGCCGCCGCGCAGGAGGCGTGCGAGGTCTGCGGCGGGTCGGCGAACCGGGCGGCGGTGGATGGGCTCGTCGAGGCGTTCGGCGCGGCGGGGTGGAGCCGGCTCTGCGTCGTGGGCGGTTCGCCGGGGACGCGGACGGAGTTGGAGTCGCTCGTCGCCGGGCGGATCGAGCTCAGGCTCGTAGAGGGGGCGGGGACGAAGCGGACCTCGGCGCACGCGGCGGCGGACCTGGCGTGGGCGAACCTGGTCGTGATCTGGGGCGGGACGGAACTCGACCACAAGGTGTCGAACCTGTACAAGGGGCCGCGAGTGATCCTGGTGCACAAGCGAGGGATCGCCCACCTCGCGGACGAGGCGGCGCAGGCCGCGAGGCGGGCGCGGGGGCGTTCGAGATAAAGAAAAGAAACGCCCCCGCCGGGGTGAGCGGCGGGGGCGTTGTGAGTCATCACCAGCGCAGTGGGAGAGCGGACGAGGGCCCGCACCCGCCGCGGATCAGCATCCCTCCTGGACCGCCTCGAGCCAGGCGGAGAGGAAGGCGCTGATGTCACTGGAGTTGACAGCGCCGCTCTGGTCAAAGTCGGCCACAAGCGTGCCTTCCTGGAGGTCGCTGAGCCAGCTCACCAGGAACTCGCTGATGTCGGTCGAGTTCACCTGGCCGTTGCCGTCCCAGTCGGCCGGGCACTGCGGGCCGCCGACGTCGATGGCGATGATCGCCTCGATGTCGGTGGTTCCCCCGATCTCGCGGATGTCCACGTTGAGGTAGATCGGGCCGTTGACGGAGAGGTCGAAGGCGTTGGCGATGCTGTAGGCGCCGTTGAAGTCGCGGATCGTGTAGTCGGCGACGCCGTCGCCGTCGGCGTCGATCTCGTCGCCCACGCGGGCCAGGACCCGCGCCGTGCCGGCGATGTCCGGGGCCTGGGCGATGAAGACGACCTCGCTCGCCGTGGGGTTCCACGAGAAGATCACGCGGTTGTTGTTGTCGATCGCCAGCGCGGGGCAGTTGCCCGAGAGGGTCACGCCGTCGATGGTGTCCCCCTCGCGGAGGACGATCTGCCCGTTGTAGGCGAGGAAGCCGTCGGTGGCGGTCGGGCCGCTGGAGTCGCCGGCCAGGACCCAGTTCCCGCTGTCGTTGATCCCGACGGCGCCGAAGTTCTGCCAGTTGTCGCCCGAGCCGTTGGGGCTCCCCTCCTGCGCGACGATGGTCGTTCCGTTCAGGACGATCGCCATGTCGTTGGCGGTGCTGCCGGTCGAGAGCGTGACGGGGGTGATGAAGTACTGGCCGCTGGGCGAGATGTCGTAGGAGAAGCCCGGCCCGCCCGCGGCGACGGTGAACCCTTCGATGACGTCGCCGGTGCCGAAGACGATCGTGGTGGCGCTGGGGTCCGCGGGGTTGGTGTTGCGGAACATGGCCCGGTGGGTCGTGCTGCTGGCGGGGCCGTAGCCGCCGATCCAGACGGCGGTGCCGTCGTCGGTCATGCGCGGGCGGCTGTTGAAGACGCTGTTGAAGCCGGGAACGTTGGGAAGCGGGTCGCCAGCCTTCAGCAGCGTGCCGAAGTTGGTGTACACCGCGTCGCCGCCGGCGACCGACGGGCTGTAGATGAACGAGCCGGTGTTCGAGATGCCGATGGTGTCCTCGCCGCCCGTGGGCATCTCGGGGGAGTTGAAGGCCTCGAAGATGATGGCGCCGTCGTACCAGATCGCCCGTCCGCCGGGCGGGGTGTCGAGCATGACCAGCCAGCCGGCCTTGCCGAGCGAGTTCACGTAAGGCTGGCCCAGGCCGGTGACGGTCCCGCCGTCGTTGCCGATCGGATCGCCGACCTTCATGACGATCGACACGGAGGCCGGCTGGGCGCTCGCAAGAGCGGCGAAGACCCCGACGGAGGCCGCGAACGCCGTGCAACGGAGAGCACTCGTACCCATTTCTCTTGGCTCCTTCCTATGCAGCGCCGCGACCAGGGTGAGACACACCCCGGCCGGCGCCTCGGATTCCGGCGAAGAAACGCCGGCATGACGGGATCGGCCGTGCGCACGCCCGGCCGCGTCGCGCCAGTGTACAGGAATCTGGAGCGGCCACCAACGGTATTTTGAACGAGGGGGCGAACGGCCCCGCGCGGGGCCGGGCTACAGCTCCGGGGCGAACCCCCGCCGCAGGGTGTTCTCGCAGATCGCCCGCGGCTCCACGAACTGGAGGAGGTAGTCCGGGCCGCCCGCCTTGGAGCCCACGCCCGACATGCCGAAGCCGCCGAAGGGCTGGCGGGCCACCAGCGCCCCGGTCGAGCCGCGGTTGATGTAGAGGTTCCCCACGCGGAACTCCCGCTTGGCGATCTCGATGTGCGTCGGCTTGCGGCTGTACACGCCGCCGGTGAGTTTGTATGGCGAGGCGTTGGCCAGTTTCAGCGCCTCCTCGAAGGTGGGGGCGTGCATGATCGCCAGCACCGGGCCGAAGATCTCCTCCTGGGCGATGGTGTGGTGCGGCCTCACGTGCGAGAAGATGTGCGGGCCGACGTAGTGCTTCGCGCCCCCCGGCTGCCCCGCCGAGCCCTGCTGGGCGTCGGTCGTCGCCGGCCCCTGCTCGAGCCCCGGCGGCACGGGCATGGCGAGCTCCAGCACGCACCCCTCCTGCTTCGCCGTTTCGATGTACCGCAGGATGCGGGCCTGGCTCTCGGCGTCGATCACCGGGCCGACGTCCGTCCCCGGCCGCATCGGGTCGCCGATCACGAGGGCCTTGGTCGCCTCCACGAGCCGCTGCGTCACGTGCCGGATCGCCGGACCGTCCTCGCCCTCGGGGTCCACCACGATCAGGCGCGAGCAGGCGGAGCACTTCTGCCCCTGGAAGCCGAAGGCGCTGTAGCGCACGCCGAGCACGGCCTCGTCCAGGTCCGCGCTGGTGTCGATGATGATCGCGTTCTTGCCCCCCATCTCGCAGACGACCTTCTTGACCCCCCACCACCGCTCCTGCTCGGGCCTGGTGTCGCCCGCGGCCCGGATGATGTCGAGCCCCACCGCCTTCGAACCGGTGAAGGCGATCAGCGCCACCCGGGGGTCGCGGACCAGCGCGGCCCCGGTCGTCTCGCCGGGGGCGGGGCAGAAGTGCAGGGCGTCCTTGGGCGCCCCCGCCTGCCACAGGATGTCGCACATGATGCTCGCGATCCCCGGCGTCTGCTCGGCGGGCTTGACGACAACGGTGTTGCCCGTCACGAGCGCGGCGGTCGTCATCCCCGTGCAGATCGCCAGCGGGAAGTTCCACGGCGAGATCACCACCGCGACCCCCCGGGGCTGGTACACGGCCTCGTCCAGTTCCCCGATGAACCGCCCGATCCGCTGCCGCTCGAAGAGCCCGACCGCGCAGCGGGCGTAGTACTCGCAGAAGTCGATCGCCTCGCAGACGTCGGCGTCCGCCTCGCGCCAGGTCTTGCCCGCCTCCTTGATCATCACCCCCGCCAGCACGTCGCGCTGCTCGCGCATCAGAGCCGCCGCCTTCGTGAGCACCGCCGCCCGCGCCCGCGGGTCCGTGTCCCGCCACGCGGGGAAGGCCTCGGCCGCCCGGGCCACCATCTCCGCCGCCTGCTCGGGCGTCTTGTCGTTGGCGATCCGCGGGACGACCGCCCGCTCGATCGCCTCGGCGAACGCCCTGCGCTGCGCGGCCTGCGAGAAGTCGCGGAATGGCTCGTTGAAGAACGGCCGGTTGTTCCCGACGCCGGCCGGGGCGGGCGAGAGCCGGTGCCGCTCGGGCGCGATCTTGTACAGGTCCTGCCCGGCCGCGCCCGAGCCGTGCGAGGCGGCGCCGTTCACGGAGCCGTTGGCCGCCGCGGGGGCGGGCGCGACGTGCGGCGAGGCGAGGAGCGCGGCGGTGTCGGCGTTGTCCAGGAACCCCGCCTTGAGCCAGCTCTCGTTGCTCGTGTTCTCCAGCAGCCGGCGCACGAGGTACGCCATGCCGGGGATCATCTCCCCCACCGGCACGTACTCCCGGATCCGCAGCCCCATCTCCGCCGCGGCGTGCTTGAGCTGGTCCGCCATGCCGTGGAGCATCTGCAGCTCGAGCGCCGAGTGCGGCAGGCCCCGCGCCTCCAGCCCCGCCAGCGCCGCCGCGATGGAGCGCACGTTGTGCGATCCCAGCGCGAGCTTGACGCCCCCCTGCCCCTTCTCCCGCGGGCAGTTGTCCAGGAAGATCTCCGTCATCCGCTCGAAGCACGCGTCCGTCTCGCGCTTCGTCCCCCAGACCGGGCAGGGCCAGCCCATCTGCTCGGCGTGGATGACCTGGTAGTCCCAGTACGCCCCCTTCACCAGCCGCACCGTCACCTGCTTGCCGGTGCGCTTCGCCCACTCGCAGATCCGCCGCGCATCGTCCTCGCCGCTCTTGAGGTACGCCTGCATGGCCAGTCCGGCGGCGAAGTCGTACCGCTCGACGCAGCGCATGAACAGTTCAAGCGTCAGGTCCTTGAGCGCGTACTGCTCCATGTCGAAGTTGACGAAGACGCCCGCCTTCCCCGCCGCCTCCAGGATCGGCCCGAGGCGGCGCATCAGGTCGTTGATCGACCCCTCCGTGTCGATCGGGTCGCACCGGGCCGAGAGGGACGAGATCTTCACCGACACGTTCGTCCGCGGGATCGGCCCGAGGTGGTCCGACTCCAGACGCGGGTTCGGCGCCCACGACGCCACGCTGCCGGGGAGGTTGTTGATCAGGTCCAGGTACTTGGCCTGGTACGCGTCCGCCTCGGCGTCGGAGACGCACGCCTCGCCGAGCAGGTCCACGCTGAAGGCGATCCCGTCCTTCCAGAGGCTCCGGAGGTTGTCCAGCGCCGACGCCGCGTCCGTCCCCGCGATGAACTTCCCCGCCATCGACTTGATCTGCGCCGCCATCGTCGAGGCGGTCAGCCCCTTGGCGAGCCCGCCGGCGCGCAGCGTCGTCTCCATCCCCGGCGGCAGTTTCACGCCCGGCTGGAAGAGGTAGTCCGTCAGGTGGTCGTAGATCTCCTCGCTGCTGCGCAGCATCGGGAACGCATCGACGAACCGGAAGAGCTGGACCTTGAAGTTCTGGTCCTGCATCGACCAGTTCATCAACTTGTCGGAGTAGAACTTCGCCGACAGCAGCCCTGACTTGTGCGACCGCGCCCGGGCCAGCATGTCCTCGCCGATCTCGCGGATCCGCGGCTCCAGCGCCGCGAGCCGCGCCGGGCCGCCGGCGCCGGCGCTCGCCCCAGGCTGCGCGGCGCTCTGGCCGGTGGCGGGGACGCGGACCGGGCCGCGGCTGGCGGGAGAGGGGGCGACGGGACGTTTGGACCTGCGGCCGAAGAGGGCCATGTCGAGGACTCCGGGGCGTGCGGCTGGATGGCTGGCTGCGGCGGCGTCACCGGCCGCCGTGCGAAGTGTAAGCATCCCGTCACCGCCCCCGTGCGCAGCACGCCCGGAGGCCCTTCTTCGCCCAAACGACAGGCCCGCGGATCGCTTCACGGCCGGGCTCCGGGCTTGCACCCCCGCCGGCAGCGGCGTAGCGTGCCCCGGCGAACCTGAATCCCGCATCCGGGAAGGAAGGAGACGGCCGCGCCGTGGCATCGGTGGTGACCATTGGAACATTCGACGGGGTGCACCTCGGACACCGCGCCCTGATCGAGCACGCCCGGGCCCTGGCCGCCCGCCACGCGGCCCCCGGGGCCGCTCCCCCCCAGGTCATCGCCCTCGCCTTCGATCCCCACCCGCTGGAGACGCTCCGCCCGGACGCGGCCCCTGCCCGGCTCAGCACGTTCGCCCAGCGTGAGCGCTGGCTTCGCGACGCCGGCGCGGACCGCGTCGTGCGCCTGGAGCCCACGCCGGAACTGCTCTCCCTTGACCCCGAAGCGTTCATTGAGCGCATCGTCCGCGACTACGCCCCCGTCGGGGCGGTGGAGGGGCGGGACTTCCGCTTCGGTCGCGCCCGCGCCGGTGACGTCCGCACGCTCGCCGCCCTTGGCGGGCGGTACGGCTTCGAGGTTGAGGTCGTCGAGCCGGTCACCGCCGTGCTGAGCGACCACAGCGAGGTCACCGTTTCGAGCACGCTCGTCCGCTGGCTGGTCCGTCACGGGCGCGTCCGCGATGCCGCGGCCCTGCTCGGTCGCTGCTACACGATTCCCGGCACCGTCGTGCGGGGCGACCGCCGCGGCCGGACGATCGGCTTCCCCACGGCCAATATCTCCACCCCGTGCCTCCTCCCGGCGGAGGGGATCTACGCCGGCCGCGCCCGGCTCGATGACGGCCGAGTCTTCGCCGCGGCCGTCCACGTCGGCGATCGACCGACCTTCCCCGGGGCGGGCGCGACGCTCGAGGCGTATCTCATGGGCGAGGGCGTCGCCGGCCCGGGCGGCACGCCGGCGGGCGACTGGAAGCCGATCGCCGGCCTTCCCGAGTACGGGTGGACGCTGGAGCTGGAGTTCGTCGCGTGGCTCCGCGACCAGATCAAGTTCGACACGATCCCCGCGCTCCTCGAGCAGATGGCCCGCGACTGCGAGCGGGCCAGGGTTCTTGCGGGGGGGCATCACACGCTGGCGACGGCGGCGCCGACGGAGGCGAGCAGATGACCGACTGGGCCTCGAACACCTCGGCGACGCGGATCGCCCAGACCCTGCGCAGCGCCGCCCCCGGGCGCATCGTCGTCATCACCCACTCCAAGCCCGACGGCGACGCCGCGGGTTCGGCTTTCGCCCTGACGCGTGCGCTGCGCCGAGCCGGAGTGCGAGCCGAGGTCTGGTTCGTCGGCCCGCTGCCCGCGTGGATGCCCAACATCCAGGGCGACACCCCGATACGGCTCTTCGCGGGGGGGAAGGACTGCGAGCCCGCTGACGGCAGCCCCTTCGATCCCGGCGAGGAGCCCGCGGCGATCGCCGTCCTCGACACCGGCTCCTGGTCGCAGCTCGCCGAGCTGCGGCGCTACCTCGAGCCCCGGGCCGGCCGCGCAGTGCTGATCGACCATCACCTTCACGGCGATCCCGAGACGGCCGCCCAGCGCATCATCGATCCCGCCGCGGCCTCGACGACCCAGCTCGTCGCCCCCGTCTGCGTCGAGGTTCTGGGCCTGAGTTCCGCCGCGCACCTCCCCGTCGAGGTCGCCGAGCCTTTGTACCTCGGCCTCGCCACCGACACCGGCTGGTTCCGGCAGTCCAACACCACGGCGGACGCACTGCGTCTCGCGGCGGACCTCCTCGCCGCGGGGGTCGTCCACACCAAGCTCTTCGCGATCATCGAGCAGCAGGGGACCGTGGCACGCCTGCGCCTGCTCAGCCGCGCCCTGGCCTCGCTCCGCATCGAGTGCGGCGGCAAGGTGGCCATCATGATCCTGCGGCGCGACGATTTCGCCGCCAGCGGCGCGGAGCGCAACGACACCACCGCCTTCATCGACCTGCCGATGACGATCCCGGAAGTTCAGGTCTCCGTGCTCGTTACGGAGGAGCGTCCGCCCCAGGACGGGACGCCGGTGACCAAGCTCAGCCTCCGCAGCAAGCCCGGCGACCATCCCGTGGACGTCAACGAACTCGCCGGCAGGCTCGGCGGCGGCGGCCACGCCCGCGCCGCCGGGGCCCGGTGCGAACTCCCGGTGGAAGAGGCGATCGCGAGGCTCCTGGAGGCGATGCGGTGAAGGACCGCGCCGACAAGCCCCGCCCCGCGCGCCCCCCCCACTCCCGCGGGCGGCCCGTGAAGCCGCCGCTTCGCATCTTCACGACCACGCTCTGGGAGTACCCCAGTCAGCACTACGAGTCGTACGTCGTCAAGGACGCGGCCGGGGGAGCGCAGGTGCGCCGCACGCAGAGCCCCGCCGGCATGCAGGGGGACCGGGCCTACGTCGGCGCCACGCCGAGCTGGGTCATCTGGCAGCTCCTGATGCGCTACACCCGCGAGAAGGACCTCGTCGTGGACCCGATGTGCGGCAGCGGCACCACGCTCGACGTCGCCCGCGACCTGGGCCGCCGCGCGCTGGGCTACGACCTCGCCCCCTCGCGGCCGGACATCTTCCGCGCCGACGCCCGGAAACTCCCGCTCGAGGACGCGGTCGCCGATTTCGTCTTCCTCGATCCCCCCTACTCCACACACGTGGACTACTCGGACGATCCCGCGTGCATCGGCAAGCTCGACGCCGCGCCGGACTCCCCCGACGGCGGCCGGGCGTACTACGCCGCGATGGAGCAGGTCTTCCGCGAGATCCACCGCGTGCTGAAGAACCGCCGCTACATGGCCGTCTACGTCAGCGACTCCTGGCGCAAACGCCGCGGCCCCGCCGGCGAGGGCGCCGGCGTCTTCATGCCCATCGGCTTTGAACTGTTCTCCATCCTCCGCCGGTGGTTCCGCCCCGTGGACATCATCGCCGTCGTCCGCCACAACGAGAAGCTCACCCGCGGCAACTGGCGCAAGGCCGCGGAGGAGGGGAACTTCTTCCTGCGGGGCTTCAACTATCTGATGATCTTCAAGAAGCAGGACTGACCTCTTCTCTCCGATACCAGGAGGCCGGCAGGATGGCCCGCCCGGGCGTGCACAGGCATGATGCGCAGCGGGCCGCGGCACGACGCCAACGATCAGGAATGTCCGGGGCCTAGTGCCGGACGCCCGATCCCGCGACGGTCCCGCTCCGCCCGAACAGGCGTCCGATCCACTCGCCGGTCCCCTGCATCACCACGAAGAAGACGGGGATGAAGAACGGCGCGAGGAAGGTCGCGGCGAGCATGCCGCCGATGACGCCCGTGCCGATCGAGTGCCGCGCCGCCGCGCCGGCGCCGCTGGCGAGCGCCAGCGGGACCACGCCCAGGATGAAGGCCAGGGAGGTCATGACGATCGGCCGGAACCGCAGCCGCGCCGCCTCCACCGCCGCCTGCGTCAGCGGCAGCCCCTCGCGGCGCCGCGCCACCGCGAACTCCACGATCAGGATCGCGTTCTTCGCCGACAGCCCCACGAGGGTCAGCAGGCCGATCTGGAAGTAGATGTCCTGCGTCAGCCCGCGCAGCAGGATCGCCACCAGCGCACCGAGCAGCGCGATCGGCACCCCGAGGAGCACGGCGATCGGCAGCGACCACCGCTCGTACTGCGCCGCCAGCACCAGGAACACCACCACCAGGCCGAAGGCGAGCACGATCGGCGCCTGGTTCCCCGCCTTGATCTCCTGGTACGACGCCCCGCTCCACTCGAAGCCGAACCCGGCGGGCAGCGTCTTCGCCGCGAGCGCCTCGATCTCCTGGATCGCCGCGCCGCTGCTCATCCCGGCCGCGGGCGCCCCGGTGACCTGGATCGACGGGAAGCCGTTGAAGTGGCTCACCACGTTGGGGCCGGAGCGGTACTTCGCGTCCACGACGCCCGAGAGGGGCACCATCTCCCCCCGCTGGTTGCGGACGAAGATCCCCTCGATGTCGCTCGGCTCGTCGCGGAACTGCGGCTCGGCCTGGAGCTGCACGCGCCAGATGCGGCCGAACTTGTTGAAGTCGTTGACGTAGAGCGATCCGAAGTACGCCTGGAGCGTCTCGAAGACCTCGGCGATCGGGACGCCCATGATCTTGGTCCGCTCGCGGTCCAGGTCCACGAAGAGCTGCGGCACGCCCATCCGCAGCGTGGCGTTGAGGTTCGTCAGCCGCGGGTCCTGCCGCGCCGCCGCGAGGAAGGCGTTGCCGACCTCGGCGAGTTCCTCCACGCTCCCCCCGCCGCGGGCCTGGAGCTGGAGTTCGAAGCCCGCCTGCACGCCCAGGCCCTGGATCGGCGGCGGGTTGAGCGTCAGGATGAAGCCGTCGCGCAGCTGCGAGAACTCGGCGAAGGCGGCCCCGACGAGCGCATCGACGCTCAGGGCGGGGTCGCGCCGCTGCTCGAAGGGCTTGAGCGAGACGAACATGACGCCGGCGTTGCTGGCGTTGCCGCCGCCGGAGAGGATGTCGAACCCGCCCAGGGTCACCACGTGCGAGACGGCGGGGTGGTTCAGGAAGAAGTTCTCGGCGCGGCGCAGCACCGCGTCGGTCCGGTCGAGCGAGGCGCCGTCGGGGAGCATCGCCACCGCCATCACGTACCCCTGGTCCTCCGCGGGGAGGAACCCCGTCGGGATGCGCTGCGAGAGCCGGTAGCCCGCGAAGGCCAGCGCCGCGAAGATCAGCAGCGTCATCGCCATGTACCGGATCGCCCCGCGGACCCCGGCGGTGTACGTCGCCGTCAGGGCCCCGAAGGCCCGGTTGAACCACCGGAAGACCAGCGGCCGCCGCTCGTGCCCCGGGCGCAGCAGCAGCCGGCAGAGGGCGGGGCTCAGCGTCAGCGCCACCAGGCCCGAGATCGCCACGGAGATCGCGATGGTGATGGCGAACTGCCGGTAGATCTGCCCCGTCAGCCCGCCCAGGAACGCGACCGGCAGGAAGACCGACGACAGCACCAGCACGATGGCGATCACCGGGCCGGTGACCTGCTGCATGGCCTTGATCGTCGCCTCACGGGGCGGGAGCCGGTCCTCCTCCATCACCCGCTCGACGTTCTCCACCACCACGATCGCGTCGTCCACGACGATGCCGATCGCCAGCACCAGCCCGAAGAGCGTCAGCGTGTTGATCGAGAACCCCAGGGCCATCATCCCGGCGAACGTGCCGATGAGCGACACGGGGACCGCCAGCAGCGGGATCAGCGTCGCACGCCACGACTGCAGGAAGATGAACACCACCACCAGCACGAGGAGGACCGCCTCGAAGAGCGTGTGCACGACCTCCTCGATCGAGGCGCTGACGAACGTCGTCGTGTTGAACGGCAGGTTGTAGTAGACCCCCGGCGGGAAGGACTTCGACAGCTCGTCCATCGTCCGCTTCGCCGCGGCGACCGTGCTCAGCGCGTTCGAGCCCGTCTGGAGGTAGATGAGCATGATCGCCGTCGGCCGCCCGCTCAGCCGGCCGATCAGGTCGTACGACTGCGACCCCAGCTCGACGCGGGCGACGTCCCCCAGCCGGATCATCGACCCGTCCGGGTTCGCGCGCAGGATGATGTTCTCGTAGTCCTCGACCTCGGCCAGCCGGCCTCGCGTGATCAGCGGGACGGTCAGCTCGACCTCCTCCCCGAGCGGGCGCTGCGAGATCGTGCCCGCCGGGAAGACCGCGTTCTGCTCCCGCACCGCCGCGGCGACATCCGAGACGGTCAGGTTCCGCGCCGCGAGGCGGTCGGGGTTGACCCAGATCCGCATCGCGTAGTCGCGGGAGCCGAAGACCGTCACGTCGCCGACGCCCGGCACCCGCCGCAGCGCGTCGGCGAGGTTGATGGTCGCGTAGTTGCTCAGGAAGACCTCGTCGTGGCTCGGGTCCTCGGACTGGAGCGTAAAGGCGCCGAGGATGTTCGTCGAGGCCTTGGTGACCGTCAGGCCCTGGCGCAGCACCTCCTGCGGCAGGCGGGGCTCGGCCCGGGCCACGCGGTTCTGGACCTCCACCGCCGCGATGTCCTGGTCCGTGCCGATCTCGAAGGTCGCCACCACCGTCGCGGTCCCGGCGTTGGTGCTCGTCGAGCTGTGGTAGATCAGCCCGGGGATGCCGCTGAGCTGCTCCTCGATCGGCGCCGCGACCGACTCGGCGACGGTCTGGGCGTCGGCGCCCGGGTAGGTCGCGCGGACCTGGATCGTCGGGGGCACGATCTCCGGGTAGCGCGCGATCGGCAGCATGAAGATCGAGACCCCGCCGACGAGCACGATCAGCAGCGACAGCACGGAGGCGAAGACGGGCCGGTCGATGAAGAAGCGGGAGATCATGCGTGGTCGGCCCTTGTCTCAGCGGTCCTGCGTCGGGCTCTGCGCGTCCCCGCCCTCGCTGTTCGGCGGCGTCGGCTCGATGTCCACCTCGGGCCGGATCGTGAGCGTCTCGCCGATGCGAACGGGCATCCCCGGGCGCAGCATCATGATCCGGTCCACGACCACACGGTCCCCCGCGCGGAGCCCCTCGTTCACGATCCAGTTGTCGCCCACCCACTCCCCGAGCGTCACCGGGCGGGGCTGGACCGTCCCGTCCCCGGTCACGACGTACACGGACGCCCCGGTCGGCGACTGGATCACCGCCCGCTGCGGCACGAGCACCGCCCCCAGCCGCTCGATGCCCATCGCCGTGACCCGCACGAACTGGCCCGGCAGGAGCCGCCGCTCCGGGTTGGGCACGACGCCGCGCATCAGCGACGTCCCCGTCGTCGGCTCCACCTGGATGCCGATCAGGTCGAGGTGCCCCAGCTCCGGGTACACCGTTCCGTTGGCCAGTTCGAGCCTCAGGGGCACGCGCCCGCCCTCGGGCAGGCGGACCTTGCCGGCCGCGATCAGCTGCTGCCAGTTGAGCAACTCCTGCTCGCTGACGGAGAACGTCACGTAGAGCGGGTCCTGCTGCTGCACCGTCGCCAGGAGCCCCTCCGGCCCCCCCTGCACGTACGTCCCGGGGTCCTTAAGCGACAGGCCGATGACGCCGTCGATCGGCGACTCGATGGTGGTGTAGCCGAGTTCGAGCTCGGCCTGGAAGAGCCGGGCCTCTTCGAGCTGCACCTCGGCGCGGGCGACCAGTTCGTCGGTCTCCCACTGGTCGAGCTCCGTCGGGCTCGCGGCCCCGCGTTCGGCCGCCTCGCGCAGGCGCTGCGCCTGCCGGCTGGCCCGCTCGAGCCGAGCGCGGGCGTTCTCGAGCCTCGCCTTCGCGACGGCGAGTTCCGCCTCGAAGGGCTTGGGGTCGATCCGGTACAGCTGCTGCCCCGCGGTGACCATCCCCCCCTCCTCGAAGGTCCGCGCTTCGAGGAAGCCGTTGACGCGGGCCCGGATCTCGACCTCCTGCGACGCCTCGGTCCGGCCGAGGTAGCGAGGCCGCACGGGCACCGCCTGCTCCTGGACCAGGACGACGGTCACCTCCATCGGCTCCATCTGGCCGCCGCCGGGGGGACCGCCCGGCCCGCCGCCCGCGGGCTCGTGGCCGGACTGGAAGTAGATGAAGGCCCCGATCACCAGGGCGAGCACGAGCGCCGCCGCCACCAGCTGCGCCAGCACCTTCGCCACGCGCCCGCCGGTGGAACCGTTGCGCGGCGGACGCGACGACTCATTCTGATCAACGGCCACTGGATCTACGGCCACGTTTGCCTCCATGGGCCACCGCCCCCGCGCGCCGGGATCTGCCCGCGCCGGCTCGGCGCACCTCGCGCCGGGCCATCTCCTCCGGGGTCAGGATCCCCCGGAAGACCACGTCGATCACGTCGTCCGCGCGCGTCGCGAACCCCACCCTCCGCCCCGAGAAATAGTTCGTGAAGATCACCCCGTAGAGCAGGTCGCCGATCACGGCCGACGGCCGGCCCGGCGGCATCCGCCGCACCCGCCCCTCGTCCATCAGCCGGCGGTAGAGCGATTCCCACAGCTTCGCGTTCGCCCGGCGGTAGCGGTAGTACGTCGGCCGCCGGCGGTCGCGGAACTCGGCCCGCTCCTGGATGAGCACCTCGGCGTGCCCGGGAAACTCGTCGAAGTACTTCAGGAAGGCCCGGATCGCGTGCTCGATGCGATCGATCGGGTCGTCGCTCGGGGCGTCCTCGACGCGGGCGAGCAGTTCGGCCATGATCGCGTCCGCGGCCTCACCGAAAAGGTCCCGCTTGGTCTTGAAGTACCGGTAGAGCGTCCCCTTGGCGCAGCCGAGTTCGGCCGCGACGGCGTCCAGGTCGGCGTTGGGGAAGCCGACCCGTGCGAAGTGCTGCGTCGCGCACCGCAGGATCTCCCCGCGCCGGCGCTGGGTGTTGACGGGGTCCCTGGGTCTCCCCGGGGAGGCGGGCGTGCGCGACGGCTTGGCTCGGCGGGGGGGCATCGATGATGGTTGACTGACTCGTCAGTCACTATATTCCGCGCCCGCCGGGCGTCGAGCGACCGACGGAAAGATCTTTGGCCGTTTCGGCTCCGAATCAGCGGCGGGCCGCTCGCCCGCTTCGTTCCTTCCTCGCTCGCTCACGCTCCTCACGGCGGAGGCGGAAGGCGAGGACGACCATCGCCGTCCCTCCCGCAACCGCGGCCGCGCCCAGCACGACGCCCGTCGGCGACCGCCACGCCTCGCCGAGCTCAGGCGCGAGGTCGGTGTACGCCAGAACGTTCGGGAGCGAAAAGGCCGCCCCCACGAGGATGAGCAGGAGCCCCGAGCGGAAGCAGAGCGAGCTTCGGTTGAGCATGCGGCGGTCCTCCACGTGGCGGCGAATCGAGCGTGTGCGGCGCCGGGCCTACTGCGCGGGCGAAGCGGAGAGGATCCAACCCCCGCCGAGCACCACGTCCGGCTCCTCCCGGCTGTAGAGAACGAGCGCCTGCCCCGGCGCGACGGCCTCCTGCGGCGCATCAAAGGCGACCTCGAACGCCCCGGTGCGTCCCGAGGGGGTGGGCGTGGCCAGGTCCGGGAGCCGACGCGCCCGGGCAGGCACGGCCGCGCCGTTGTACCGGTACTTCGCGAGCACGGGCGCCCACCCGTCGAGCGGCCACGGGTCGATCAGCCAGTTCGCCTCGCCGACCATGCAGCCGGCGGCGCGGAGCATCTCGCGAGGGCCGACGGTCACGGTGTTGGCGACGGGGTCCTTCCCCACGACGAAGATCGGGTATCCCAGGGCGACGCCGACGCCGCGGCGCTGGCCGATCGTGAAGCGGTGCTGGCCGCCGTGCTCCCCCACCGTCCGCCCATCAACGTCGATGATCCGCCCGGGCCGCGCCGTCTCCGGACGCCGACGCTCCACGAGGCCCGCGTAGTCGTTGTCGGGGACGAAGCAGATCTCCTGCGAGTCCGGCTTGTCGAAGACGGGCAGGCCCATTTTCACGGCCAACTCGCGGACGCGGGGCTTTTCCATCTCGCCGATGGGGAGCAGCATCGACCCGAGCCGCTCCCGCGGCACGCCGAAGAGGACGTAGGACTGGTCCTTCGAGTGATCCACGCCGCGGAGGAGACGGCCAGAGTCCGTCCGGGCGTAGTGCCCGGACGCGACGAACTCCGCGCCGATCTGCCGGGCGTACTCGTGCAGTTTTCCGAACTTGAGCCAGTCGTTGCAGCGGACGCACGGGTTCGGCGTGCGGCCCGCGGCGTACTCGTCCACGAAGTAGTCGATGATCCGGCCGAAGTCTCGCTTGAAGTTGCACACGTAGAAGGGGACGCCGAGTTCCGCGGCGACGAGGCGGGCGTCGGCGGCGTCGTTGATCGAGCAGCACCCCTGATGGCCGATGCGGACCTTGGCGGGGTCGCACGCCGCCGCGGCGTCTTCGCCGGGGACGAGCCCATCGAGCGTCTCGCCGGGCGAGCCCAGGCGCATGAAGCACCCGACGACGTCGTACCCCTGGCGCAGCAGCACCGCCGCGGCGACGGAGGAGTCCACGCCGCCGGACATCGCTACCAGAACCTTGGGCTTGGTCGGCCGCATGAGTGATCGTAGAGGGGCGGCTTGCGTAGTACGGGCCTTGGGGCAGCCTGTGACGTTGCGCCTCGGGGCAGGGACTCCCGGTGAACACGGAGAACGGGAGGGGAGGGAGAGGGGGAAGGCACGGGCTGGAAGCCCGTGCCACGAGGGGGGTTAATCCCCGGCGATGTCGTACGGGTCGGGGGCCGGAGACTTTTTCTTGGCCATTCCTTTGGCGACGTTGCCGGGAGCAAGGGAGCGTGTCGGCGGCGGGTCCACGTCCGAACTGGGGGCGAGCCTGAACCCGGGGAGGGAACTCGGGTCCACGCCAGTGTCGGCGAGGACGCCGCGCTGCGCCTCCGCGGCGGAACGCTCACGGAAGCGCTCGTCGCGCTGCTTGACCGCCTGGTGATTCGCGACCGCCCAGGCCGCGTTGTGACGCATGCTCCACAGGCACCAGGTGAGCGTCAGCGCCGGGAGCATCAGGATGACGACGCCGATCAGCAGGAAGGCGACCATGACCGCGGCCTTGCTCATGAGCAGCCAGTTGGCCAGCGGCATCACCCCCGCGGAGACGCTGATGAGCGAAGCCGGGACAAAGGCGACGAGGAACGTCAGCATCCGCAGCCGCATCGCCGTGGAGGTGTCGCTGGCCCAGTAGCCGAGGTTGGAGAGGAAGATGCACACTGGGATCAGCCCGACCGAGCCGACCGCCGCGGCGACCATCGCCGCTGCGTTGAGCCAGTCGAACTGCGTCGTCCCGCGCGCCGTCGCGGCGACCCACGCCCCGACCATGCCGCCGGAGAGGATCCAGAAGGCCTGGGTGAAGCGGCTGGCCAGGCGGAGCGTCAGCCACTCCCGCATCCGGTTCGTCGCCGCCTGCTCGCTCGGGGGGCGGGGGCGGGCGACGAGCATGATCCCGATCCACCACACCACCGCTCCGCCCGTGTAGGTCAGCGCCCCGCCCTCGCTCGGCCCTGCGCCGAGCCACAGAACCCCCGCCGCGAGCGCCAGCCAGCCGAAGAACACAAGATTCATGCCCAGGGCGAGGACGCGGAGGTACTGGATCGGGGCTTCGGTGATCTGCTCCTCGCCGTAACGTGAGAGGGACTTCGGCTGGATCGGCTTGCCGCACTCCGGACACTTGGCGTTGTTCATCAGCCCGATGAGGTCGTAGCCGCAGAAGCGGCACGGCGTCGGCTCGCTGATCATCTTGGGCGGGACGGCCCGTTTGAGCATCCGGGGATCGATCACCATCGGCGCAGTGTACCGCGCCGGCGGGACGCGGCTGCGGCCCGGATCCGTGGAAGCAGGGAACCCCGGGGAGCGCTACCCCGTGGTGACGGCGGGGGACGGGTCGGCGGCCGTCGCGGCGCGCTCCAGTTCTGAGAAGACCCGTACCTGCTTGAGGATGGAGCGCAGGCGGTCGATCAGCACGATGTAGGCGATGAGCGCGACCAAACTGATGATCACCAGCAACGGAAGGCCGAAGCAGGCCGTAACGCCGGTGATCGCTCCGAGGGCCGCCGCGATCGTGTCGCTGATGCTGGACAGAATCACCATCGCGCAGATCGTGCCCCAGCCGCCGACGAGCGTCCAGCCGAGGCCCCGCATCGTCCTCGCGTACGAGTCGAGCGTGGCGTCCGGGATGCGCCTCGCCAGGTGGCCGACGTAGGTCATCGCCGCGAAGAAGCTCACGACCCACGCGAGACCGGATGCGGCGTCAACCATCCCGCCGATGATCGCCGCGGTCGCCACGCCCGCGGCGTTCCGGGTGATGATCGCCGCGGCCGCGTCGGAGGCGAAGGAGAGCAGGGCCGCGGCGAACTGGATCGCCACGCCGACACGCAGCACGCCGCGCGACCGCCACCCCGGTGCGCCCGGCGCGAGCGCCGGATCAGGGGTGGAGATGAGCCACCATCCCCAGAGCGAGACGATCGAGGTCGCGAGCCAGAAGCCGCCGCCTGCCATCTCCACGGCGCTGGAGCGGATCGACACCCTGAGAACGCCGTTGCTGGCCCAGGTCACGAGCATCGCCAGCAGGATCGCCAGCGGCACGCCGACGACCACGAGGAGGATGGAGAGTTCCACCATGACCGCGCCGCGGTGCAGCGAGGCCAGGTGCGCGGGGGCGCTGTAGCGCAGCAGGGGGTCGCTCATCGACAGCCGCACCGCGGTCGCGCACTCGGGGCACGCCCCCGTGACCTCCAGGCCGCGGAGGTTGTACCCGCACCCAACGCACGGTCGGTCTGACTGGACCCTTGCGGACGAGGAGAGCGTCTGGTGCTGCATCGCAAAGGCCCACAAGAGAGGAGGACGGACGGCTCCCCCCCACTTCCCCACCGACGCTCCCGCGGCGTGCCTCAGGCACGCACGCTCGAAGCAGCCTCCACGGCGTTGCGGAAGATCATCCGCCCCGGGGTGTCGCCGCGGCGGACATCCTCGGAGAGGCGGGTCCAGAACGGATGGTGGACCCAGTCGAGGTATCGCTCCGGGTGGGGCATCAGGCCGAAGATGCGGCCGGAGTGGTCGCAGATCCCCGCGACGCGCGCGGCGGAGCCGTTGGGGTCGTCCACGTAGCGCAGGGCGACCTGGTTGCCCTCCTCCAGCCGACGCATCACCTCCGGCGAATCGGCGACGAACCGGCCCTCGCCGTGCGCCACGGGGAGACGCAGGACGTCGTCGGCCGCGTCGCCGGCGAAGTGGTCGGCGAGGCCGCGAGTCCAGATGCAGGGGGAGTCCGGGTTGGCCTCGACTCGCACCCAGCGGTCCACGAAACGGCCGGAGGCGTTGGCGGCGAGGGCGACCTCCTGTCGCGGCGGGCGGTCCTCGGGCCACTCCTCACCCGGACGGGGGCCGGGGAGCAGGCCGACCTGCACAAGGACCTGGAAGCCGTTGCAGACGCCGATCATCGGGCAGCCGCGCTGGGCCGCGGCTCGGAGAGCGGGGTACAACCGCTCGCGCAAACGCATGGCGAAGATGCGGCCGGAGGCGACATCGTCGCCGTAGGAGAACCCGCCAGGAAAGCCCAGCAGGTCGAACTCCTCGATCCGCGCCGGATCGGCGATGAGGCGGTCGAGGTGCATGAGGGTGGTCCTGGCGCCGGCGAGTTCAAAGGCGCGGACGAGTTCGGCGTCGCAGTTGGTTCCGGCGGTGCGGATGACGAGGGCGGCGGGCGCTTGGGAGGAAGAGGGGGGCATGCCATACACTAGGTTCGTGACGCCCGGCTCGGGGACCGGGCGTTCCCCACGGCCCCTTGCTGCGACGGCGTCCCCGAATCGTCGAAGAGAGGAAAGTCAGATGCCGAGCGTCTTCCCGTTCCGCGCCATTCAGTTCGCCCAGATGGCCTCCGGCAAGCCGGGGGCGCCCGCGGACATCAGCGCGCTGGTGGCGCCGCCGTACGACGTTCTGGACGCGGAGGGGAAGGCGAAACTGCTGGCCCGGAGCGACCGGAACATCGTCGGGATCGACCTGCCGCACATCCCGGCGAAGGAGCTCGGCCCGGCCTCGGCGTACCAGGACGCGGCCGCGAAGCTCGCCGGCGCGCTCGCCGACGGGACGATGGTCCAGCGGCAGACGCCGGCGATGTTCGTCTACCGGCAGACGTTCACGGACATCAGCGGCAAGAAGGTGCAGCGGACGGGGATGGCGTGCACGGTGGAGACCGTGCCCTTCGGCCCGCGCGACGGCGGGGGCATCCTGCCGCACGAGGAGACCTTCTCCGGCCCGAAGGAGGACCGGATGGCCCTGATGAAAGCGACGCAGGCGCAGCTCTCGCCGATCTTCGGCCTCCACCAGGACGAGAGCGGCGCGGCGACGCGGCTGCTGCACTCCATCGCCGCCGGGCGCGGGCCGGACGCCGTCGCCACCACCGACGACGGCACGCTGCACGAGGTCTGGACGGTCGAGGACGAGCAGACGATCGCGGCGTACCGCGACGCGCTCGCGGGGGAGGACATCTTCATCGCCGACGGGCACCACCGCTACAACACCGCGCTGAACTACCTTCGCGCCCTGGAGGAGGCGGGGTCCGTCCCGGCGGACCACCCGGCGCGGCGGGTCATGATCGTGCTGGTGGGCATGTCGGACCCCGGGCTGGTCATCTGGCCGACCCACCGCGTCCTTGGCGGGATGTCGTCCTGGAGCTGGGACGCCTTCGCCAAGGCGGCGCAGGGGAAGCTGGCGATCTCGCCGGCGGCCGGCGGTCTGGGCCAACTCGAGGAGAACATGGCCAGGGCCGCGGCCGGCGGGACGAAGAACGTCCTCGGGCTCCTGGATTTCGCCACCGGCAACTGCTACACGGCGACGCCGACGAGCAGAGATCCGCTGGCCTCGCAGTTCCCCGACAAGCCGGAGGCGTGGCGGACGCTGGACGTGGCCCTCGTGCAGTACCTGGTCGTCGAGGGGATCTGCCAGCCCGCGCTCAACGGGGGGAACCCGGTGAAGTGGGCCTTCCCGCACACGATCGAGGAGGTGCGGGAGATCGGCGAGGGGAAGGAGAAGGGCTCCGGCGGCGGCAAGGCGTTCACGCCACAGCTCGGCGTGATCCTCGCGCCGACGCCGCTGGAGGCGGTCCGCGCCGTGAGCCGGGCCAACGAGCTGATGCCGCAGAAGAGCACGTTCTTCTACCCGAAGCTCGCGACCGGGCTGTTCGTGAACTCGGTCAAGTAGGCCGGGTCTCGGGGCAACCCGGGTCGCCGCGACAAGGAGCCGTCGATGCGCACGCTGAAGATCGTCCCCGTCGTGGCCGCGTTGTTCGCCTCGCCCGCCGCGCTGCTCGCCCAGCCCGAACCGCCGCCGATGCCCCCGCCGCGCCCGGAGCCGGAGCAGCGGCACGACCACCGCCAGCCGCCGATGATCACCGTCACCGGCCGGGCGGAGGTCGCGGTGCCGCCGGACCTGGCCGTCGTGCGGCTCGGGGCGACGGTGCAGGCGGAGACGGCGGCGGAGGCGCACGGTCAGGTGAGCCAGATCATGGCCGCGGCGATCGAGCAGATCCGCGCCCTGGGCGTCCCCGAGAAGGACATCTCCACCGCGGCGCTCAACATCTTCCCGGTCTACTCCCAGCCTCGCCCGCGCGAGGAGATGCACGAGCCGCGGATCGTCGGCTACCGGGCCAGCAACACGATCCGCGTGGAACTGACGAACCTCGAGGCCGTCGGTGGGGTCATCGACGCGGCGATCGCGGCGGGAGCGAACCAGTTTGAGGGGATCTCCTTCGAACTGCGCGACGACTCCGCCGTGCGGATGCGTGCCCTGCGGCAGGCCTCTCAGCAGGCGAGGGCGAAAGCCGAGGTGATCGCCTCGGCGCTGGACGTCCGTCTCGACGGGCTCCAGGAGGCGGTGGAGGCGAACGCCGGATTCGTCTATCCGCAGGTGCAGCGCTTCACAAGGGACATGGTGGCGATGGACGCCGCGGCGACGCCGGTGCAGCCCGGGCAGGTCAGCGTGGAGGCGGTGGTCACCCTGACCTACCGCGTCAGCCCGGATGCCGAACCGAGGCCGCGGCGAGAGTGACGGAGGTCGCCTCCCGGTGGTGCCGGCCCGTGACTCCACCCGGCGCACTACAGTGGGCCCGGGGCGGGGCCGCGCAGGTGCACGACGTATGGCGACCGCCGACACGGACAACTCGCCGCGGGAGGATGGAGCGCCCGACACGCCCACGTTCCCGGGGCTGGGCCGCTACCACCGCCAGATGCTCCTGCCCGGCGTTGGGGAGGAGGGGCAGCGGCGGTTGCTGGAGTCGCGCGCCCTGATCGTCGGGTGCGGGGCCCTGGGGACCGTCATCGCGGACCTGCTGACTCGGGCGGGGGTCGGCACGCTGACGATCGTGGACCGCGACGTGGTCGAGGCGACGAACCTGCAGCGGCAGACGCTCTTCGACGAGAAGGACGCCGCTGAGGGGGTTCCGAAGGCCGAGGCCGCCGCGAGGAAACTCCGCGCGATCAACTCCGGCGTCCGGATCGAGGCCGTGGTCGCGGATTTCGGCCCCCGAACGGCGGAGAAGATCGCCCGCGGCGGCCGCGGCGAGATGCCCGGCGTGATCGTGGACGGGACCGACAACTTCCAGACCCGCTACCTGCTCAACGACCTGGCGGTCGCCCGCGGCGTGCCGTACATCTACGGCGGCGCGGTGGGAACGGCCGGGATGTCCATGACGATCGTCCCCGGGCGGACGCCGTGCCTGCGGTGCATCTTCCCCGACCTGCCGGCGCCGGGCTCGACGCCGACGTGCGACACCGCGGGCGTGCTGGGGCCGGTGACCGCGATGGTCGGGGCGTACGAGGCGGCGGAGGCGATCAAGGTTCTTCTCGGCAGGATGGAGGCGCTCAGCCGCGGGCTGGTGCAGTTCGACCTGTGGGGGGGCGGGCCGCGGCGGATCGACCTTGGCGAGGCGCGGCCGGACTGCCCGTGCTGCGGCCAGCGGACCTTCCCGTTCCTCGACGGGAGCATCGCGGCAAGGGCGACGGTGCTGTGCGGGCGCGACTCGGTGCAGGTCAACCCGTCGCCGGAGAGCATCCGGTCGCGGCTGGACCTTGAAACGCTCGCGCAGCGGCTCGCGGAGCACGGGAGTTTCGAGGCCACGCGGCTGCTCGTCCGCGGGAGGCTGCGCGAGGAGGGGCTCGAACTGACCGTTTTCCCGGACGCCCGCGCCATCATCAGGGGAACAACCGAGCCCGGGATTGCGATGGCGGTGTACGCCCGCTACGTCGGGGTCTAAGGTCAGTGCCGGGGGAGGTCCGGCTTTCACGGAAGGAGAACCAGATCATGGGAGTCGTCGCCGACATCATCACCGCGAACCTGAAGGTCTCGATCGATATCGGGCAGGCGATGCTCAAGGACATCTCGGCCGCGAACTTTGCACGCCTGCCCGTCAAGGACGGCGCGGCGGTGAACACGAACCACCCGGCGTTCGTCTACGGGCACCTGACGCTCTATGGACAGCGGATGCTCGCGCTGGTGGGGAAGGAGTCGGCCGCGGTCCCCGCGCCAGAGGGGTTCGAGGGGCTCTTCAATGCCGGCGTGGAATGCCGGGACGACCCGGAGGGGAAGATCTACCCGGCGATGCCGGTGATCGTGGACGCCTTCCTCCGGTGCAACAAGGCCGCGCTGGACGGCCTGGCGGACGTGCCGGACGAGGTCTTCACGCGGCCGAACCCCGCGGAGGGGCGGTTCAAGGAGATGTTCCCCACCGTGGGCGGCGCGGTGGCGTTCCTCGCCGGGTCGCACCCGATGAACCACTTCGGTCAGGTCAGCGCGTGGCGGCGCCTGATGGGGCTCGGCCGGGTGTTCTGACCCTCGCCCCCTCAGGCGGGAAGACCGGTACCCCTCGATCCGGGGATGCCAATTGCCGGGATTCGCCTTTTGAGTGGTGCTAACTCTCGGCAAAGCCCTTGCACGCCTTTGCGGAGCGGTTACGCTGGATACGTCTGTCCCGCGGTCAAGGCCGCCGCTCTGGTGGTTCATGGGCGCCATGTTGCGTCCCCGCGTGGTCGTCGCACTCACCTCGGATCCGAGTGATCCATCCCGAAAGGAAGGCACGATGAGCACAGGGAGCGGACGCAGGCGTGGTGCATTGACGGTGGGCTTGGCGGCGATGCTTGCGGGCGGCGGCGTCGCCCAGGCCCAACTGTCGCAGGGGCCGGACGTGGTCTACAGCGACTGCGTTGACATCACGAACTGGGGCGCCGTGGGCGGGATCCGCGGGTACTCGCTGGGGACCTACACCTGCAACATCGGCAACCAGAACCTGCGCTGGGGGAACAGTTGGAACGGCACCCCGGCTTTGGCGATGAACGCGTACCGCCTGGCCAACGGCCGGCTCGAGCAGATCGGCATGAGCTGGGTGAAGTACTCGTGCTGCGCCGCGGTGGGCACCGGGTGCGGGCTGGGCTGCAACGGGCAGGGGAGTTCGGTGCTGGGCGTCGGCTGCCGCGACATCTACACCGCCTCGTACAACGGCGGGCAGAGCCGGCTCGGCCCCCGCTCGCAGATCAACCCGTCCACCGGGCAGATCATCCGAGACCCCGGTTCGAGCGGGAACGCGATCTTCCGGCGGCTGCAGATCCGCGAGTCCGACCTGAACGCCGCGCTCAACCCGGGCGCGCTCTACTTTGTCGAGGGCGTGTACGTCGCCTCGGATGACGCCCCGCTGCTCCCCAACGGCGCCAACGCCGCGAACAACGCGTCGCACAAGCGGGTGACGGTCGGGGCGAACTACGACCTGAATGTCACCGGGGCGATGCAGGTCGGCGTGCCGGCGATCGTGGCCTGGCGCGACCACGGCAACGGGCTCAACACCCCGGACCCCAACGTCGTGATCGCCAATGTCACCGTGCCCGGGGATGGGACGTTCTACGTCGCGTGCAGGCCGATCGACCTGGGCAACGGGCGGTGGCGCTACGAGTACGCCGTGTTCAACCTGAACTCGCACCGCGCGGCGGGGTCGCTGTCGGTCCCGGTGCCCACGTCCGTCAACGTCTCGGGGATCGGCTTCAAGGACGTGGACTACCACTCCGGCGAGCCGTACGACAACACGGACTGGGTGGTGAGCGCGGGCAGCGGCGCGGTCGTCTGGTCCAGCCCGCAGACGTTTGAGCAGAACCCCAACTCCAACGCGCTGCGCTGGGGCACGATGTACAACTTCTGGTTCGAGGCGGACGAGGCCCCCGTCCCCGGCGAGGTCACCGTCGGGCTCTTCCGTCCGGGGAGCGTCGGGGAGCCGGCGTCGTTCCAGGTCGCCGTGCCGGTGCCGGGCGGCGGCTGCCGGGCGGACTGGAACGGCGATGCGTCGGTGAACTCGTCGGACATCTCCGCGTACCTGGAGACCTGGGTGTCGGACGTCCAGAGCGGAGGACTCGCCGGCGACTTCGACGGCTCCGGCCAGGTCAACTCCGACGACATCGCGTCGTTCCTGAGCGCGTGGCTCGACGCGGTCGCTGGGGGGTGCTGAGGCCGATCGGGTTCTAAGCGATTGCTCATCCCGCGGCCGGCCTTGCGCCGGCCGCGGCCATTTTTGAGGGCACTCATTTTCACTGGGGTTTCTCATGGGTGCGGCGGGGCCGATCTGCCGGTATGCTGCACCCCGACGACGAACGCGCCCGGCGCTGGAGGTCTCGATGGCTCACGCCGATGTGCCGTTGCCCCAGGTTCGCCCGTTCGGCGCCACCTCCCGGCGCGATCGGTGGTGGGCGCAGCCGCTGATGGTCTTCCTCGGTCTCGCGGCGTTCGTCGTCTACGCCACGTGGGCCGCGCTGCAGGGGGAGCACTATTCATACGACGGGAACGGGGCGAACTACCTGTCCCCGTTCTACTCCCCTCTGCTCTGGGGACACGGGTCGCACGCCTGGTTCGGGCAGGGGCCGCCGTCGTGGTGGCCGTCGTGGCTGCTCTTCTCGCCCGCGCTGCTGATCCTCTGGGCTCCCGGCGGCTTCCGGCTGACGTGCTACTACTACCGCGGGGCGTACTACAAGGCCTTCTGGGGCGACCCGCCGGCGTGCGCGGTCGGCGAGCCGGGGTTCCGCGGCCGGCGCTACCGCGGCGAGGCGAAGTTCCCGCTGATCCTCCAGAACGTGCACCGCTACTTCCTCTACCTCGCGCTGCTGTTCCTCGTCATCCTGTCGTACGACGCCGTCGAGTCGTACCGGTTCGGAGAGCCGGGGAGCAGGCGGTTCGGGATCGGCGTCGGCACGATCGTCCTGACGCTGAATCCGATCCTCCTGGGGGGGTACACGCTGGGGTGCCACTCGCTCCGACACCTCGTGGGCGGCCGGATCGACGAGGTCTCTCGCCATCCGGCGCAGAAGCGGGCGTGGGACTGCGTGAGCTGCCTGAACCGGCGTCACATGGCCTGGGCGTGGGTCAGCCTCTTCTGGGTGGCGCTGGCGGACCTGTATGTGCGGCTGTGCTCGATGGGGGTGATCACGGACCTGAGAATCGTCTAGGCGTCGGCGCCGCTCAGCGAGGGCTGCGGGCATGGAGTGCCAGATCCACAAGCACGACGTCCTCGTGGTCGGCGCCGGCGGCGCGGGGCTCCGGGCGGCGATCGAGGCCTCGGCGTCGGGGGCGCGGGTGGCGCTGGTGTGCAAGTCGCTGCTGGGTAAGGCGCACACGGTGATGGCCGAGGGCGGGATGGCCGCGGCCCTGGCGAACGTGGACGACCGCGACGACTGGCGCGTGCACTTCGCGGACACGATGCGCGGCGGGCAATACCTCAACAACTGGCGCATGGCGGAGCTGCACGCGAAGGAGGCGCCCCAACGGGTGAGGGAGCTGGAGGCGTGGGGTGCGGTCTTCGACCGGACCAAGGACGGCCGGATCCTGCAGCGGAACTTCGGGGGCCACCGCTACCCGCGGCTGGCGCACGTCGGCGACCGGACGGGCCTGGAGATGATCCGCACGCTGCAGGACGTCGGGGTCCACCGGGGGATGGACGTCTTCATGGAGATGACCGTCCTGACGCTGCTGCAGGAGGGGGAGGCGGGGCGCGGGGGGCGCGTGGTCGGGGCGTTCGGGTACGACCGGCAGCGCGGCGTCTTCCACGTCTGGCAGGCCGCGGCGGTCGTGCTCGCGACGGGCGGGATCGGCAAGGCGTACAAGATCACGAGCAACTCGTGGGAGTACACCGGGGACGGGCACGCGCTGGCCTACAACGCCGGGGCGGAACTGATGGACATGGAGTTCGTGCAGTTCCACCCGACCGGGATGGTCTGGCCCCCCTCGGTGCGCGGCATCCTCGTCACCGAAGGGGTGCGGGGGGAGGGCGGGGTGCTCCGCAACAGCCTGGGGCGGCGGTTCATGTTCGACGACATCCCGGAGAACTACCGCTCCACCACGGCGGACAACGAGGAGGAGGGGTGGCGGTACGTGATGGGAGACAAGTCCGCGCGCCGGCCGCCGGAACTGCTGACCCGCGACCACGTCTCGCGCTGCATCATGCGGGAGATCCGCGAGGGGCGGGGGAGCCCGCACGGGGGCGTCTACCTCGATATCGCGTGGATCCGGGAGAAACTTCCCAACGCGGAGGAGCACATCCGGCGGAAGCTCCCGAGCATGTACCACCAGTTCATGCAACTGGCGGGGGTGGACATCACGCGGGAGCCGATGGAGGTCGGGCCGACGACGCACTACGTCATGGGCGGGGTGCGCGTCGACGGGGACACGCAGATGTCTACGGTGCCGGGGCTCTTCGCGGCCGGGGAGGTCGCCGCGGGGCTGCACGGGGCGAACCGGCTGGGCGGCAACTCGCTGTCGGACCTGCTGGTCTTCGGCAAGCGTGCCGGGGAGCACGCCGCGGCGTTCGCGCGGGAGCACAAGGCCGGCGGCTTCGACCCGGCACAGGCGGACAGCACGGCGAAGGAAGCGCTGGCCCCGTTCGAGCGTGGGCCGCACGCGGAGAACCCCTACGCGGTGCAGCACGACCTTCAGGAAATGATGCAGGACCTGGTCGGGATCGTCCGGGAGGAGAGCGAGATGGCGCGGGCGCTCGACGCCCTGTCACGGCTCCGCGACCGTGCGGCGAGGTCCGGCGTCGGCGGGAACCGCGACTACAACCCGGGGTGGCACACCTGTCTTGACCTGGCGAACCTGCTGACGGTCTCCGAGGCGGTGGCGCGGTCGGCGCTGGAGCGCCGCGAGAGCCGCGGGGGTCACTTCCGCAGCGACTACCCGGAGAAGGACCCGGCGTACGGCAAGTTCAACATCGTCGTTCGCCGCGGCGAGGACGGGCGGATGCAGGTGGAGCGCCGCGAGATCCCGCCGATGCCGGAAGAACTGCGGCGGGTGATCGAGGAGAACGCGTGATGGCCGCGCCCGACCGGTCCGCCTCGTACACGGTGCCGGACGCGACCGACGAGCCCGGCCTGCCGACGCCGGTGCGCAAGCCGCACGTGGACGCTTCGGCGAGGACGGTGACGATGCGGATCTGGCGCGGGGACGCCTCGGGCGGGGCGTACGTGGACTATCCGACCCGCGTCACCGGGGGGATGGTCGTGCTGGACGTGGTGCACCAGATCCAGGCGGAGGCCGCGCCGGACCTTGCCTGCCGGTGGAACTGCAAGGCGGGCAAGTGCGGGTCGTGCTCGGCGGAGGTCAACGGCCAGCCGCGGCTGATGTGCATGACCCGGATGGACGAACTGCCGTCCGACGAGCCGGTCACGGTCGAGCCGATGCGCGCGTTCCCGCTGATCAAGGACCTGGTGACGGACGTGTCGTGGAACTTCCGGGCCAAACAGAGGATCCGCCCGTTCAGGCCGCGCCGGCCGGACGCCCCGGACGGCACCTGGCGGATGCGGCAGGAGGATGTGGACCGGGTGCAGGAGTTCCGCAAGTGCATCGAGTGCTTCCTGTGCCAGGATGTGTGCCACGTGCTGCGGGACCACCAGAAGTTCGACGAGTTCATCGGGCCGCGGCTGCTGGTGCACGTGGCGGCCCTGGAGATGCACCCGCTGGACGTGGAGGACCGCCTCGGGGAGTTGCGGGGGCGCGACGGGATCGGATACTGCAACATCACCAAGTGCTGCACGAAGGTCTGCCCGGAGCACATCACCATCACGGACAACGCGATCATCCCGCTGAAGGAGCGGGTCGTGGACGAGTTCTACGACCCGCTGACGCGGCTGCTGCGGATCTTCCGTCCGAAACGGACCGAGTGAGCCCGTCACGCCGATTCGCCTGCCCCCCCACTGCCTTCGCGGAGCAAGCACATGGACGCCGAACTGCGGCCGATCCGTCCCGAGTCCGTCCCGCGGGCGCTGCTGAAGGCGGAGCGGTACCGCCTGCTGGGGGAGCCGCGCGAGGCGGAGAGCATCTGCCGCGACGCCCTCGCGGCCGATCCGGGGAACCAGGAGGCGCTGGCGATGCTGGTGCTGGCGGTGACGGACCAGTTCACGCCCAGCGCCCCGCCGCGCCCCGGGGACGCGCTCGACGCCGTCGCGAAGATCCGGGACGACTACGAGCGGGCGTACCTGGAGGGGGTCGTGTGCGAGCGGTGGGCCAAGGCGCAGCTGAGCGCGGACACCCCGGGCCACGTCGTCCACGACTGGCTGACGCAGGCGATGGAGTGCTTCGACCGGGCGATCTCGCTGAGCCCGCCGGGCAACGACGACGCTGTGCTGCGGTGGAACACCTGCGTCCGGCTGCTGCGGGCGCACCCGGAGGTCAGCCGGCGGGTCGAAGAAGTCTCCGGGGCCGCCCAAACGATCAACGACGAGGACGTCCCGGCCTGAGGCCGGCGATCAGCACCCGGCGACGACCGCCGCGAGCCAGGCCGTGAGGAACGCGGAGATGTCGTTGGAGTTGACGATATCGTCGTGGTTGAAGTCCGCCACGAGCGTGGCGCCGGAGAGGTCCGCGAGCCAGGCGGTCAGGAACTCGATGATGTCGTTGGAGTTGACCTCGCCGCTGCCGTCGAAGTCGCCCTCGCACGCGTGCATCGACACCTCGACCACCCCGTCGCCGGCCGAGCCGTTGTAGCCGCCGACGCGGATGGTGTAGGTGCGCCCGGCCCCGACACGGAGCTCGATCCGGGACTGGCGCGTACCGGCCGCGCAGCCGCCGTCGTCGGAGCACGCGAGCAGCATCCCCGGAGCGGAGCAGCCGGCGCCGTCGTACACCGCCAGCCGCGTGTCGAATCCGCTCCCGCAGGTACCGACGGTGAGGACCCCGCCCGCGGGGGCGAGGTACGTGAACCAGACGTCGTTGTCGATCTGGTCGAGGCCCCCGCCGTTGCACAGGTCGTCGGCGGGGCCATCGGTCGCCGCGCCGAGGGTCGTGAACGGGTGCGAGCCGTCACCGATGGGGAGCGCGCTGCTGCACAGGTCGTTGGCCGGGACGGGCGGGTTCTCGGGGGGCGACTCGACCGCGGCGGCTGCGGTGGCCCACGTGTGGGCGCCGTAGCCGATGTAGCCGGCGTGGCTCAGATGGGCGTCGTCGGTGTCGGTGCGGTACCAGCCTCGCTCCTCCATCTGCTCGGCGGTGATGACCTTGGGGCCGACCATGGCGATGATGTTCGGACGCTCGCGGCTGAGCTGCACCCACGCGGGCTCGACCTTCTCGGCCATGAAGATGCCCGTCGCGCCGCCGGCCCGCTTGGGGTGATACGGCCCCAGGAGGAAGTAGAGGTTCTCCGGCGCGTACCCCGCCGCGGCCCACTGGGATTCGATGTGATCAAGGAACGTCAGTAGGTTCCGGGTGTGCCCCTCCCGCGTGTTGGTCGGAGGGCCGGTCGGCTCGCCGTCGGCGTCGATCGCCGGCCAGTCGTGGTGATAGTCGTTGCCGCCGACGATGAAATGGATGCACAGGACGCGGTCGGCCTTCTCGCCCCCCTGGTTGATGGTGACGGCCTCGAACCAGTGCTCCCACATCGCCGGGGTCGTCTGGTTGATCGTCTGGCTGGCGAGCAGGTGGGAGCCCTGCCCGCCGACCTGCCAGAGCGGGCTGTAGGTGACGCCGGTAGCCTGGCCGGGGACGACGTACTGCGTGTACGTCAGGCCGATCGGACCCTGCGTGTCCGGGCCGAAGAGCTCGGTGATCCCGCAGAAGTGCGGCACCGGGGCGCGCGGCCCGGCGGGGATCGTCATCGAGCCCCACTGCATCGCGTCCGCGAGCGGGGCGGTGACGACGTTGCCCCCGCTGGCGATCGGGGTGTGCGGGGAGAAGGTGTAGCGCATGCGCGGCCGCATGACGCCGGAGCCCTCGGCGAAGGTGGCGTAGCAGTAGCGGATCTCCAGCTCCGCCTCGGCGTCGAACGGGACGTCCTGGAAATGGAGGCTCGCGGTGTTGACGCTGCTGTGAACGATCGAATCATCGTCGGCGACGTAGGCGCCGCCGTTGACGAAGCCGGTGTCCTCCGGGAAGTTCAGCCCCGCGAGGAATGGGGGAGCGCCGGGGCGGCGGACCAGGCCGAAGGCGTCCACCTGACCGTTGATCGTGCCGTACCACCCCCCGGTGCCCAGGGCGGGGCCGGTGCGGCTGCCCCAATGCGGGAAGTGCGGCATGAGCCCGCGGGCCATCCCGACCTCGTGGCCGCTGGTGATCAGGATGCGGCCGTTGGAATCGACCACGAGCGCGATGCTGACTCGACGCTCGCCCATCGCCCGCCAGAGCCGGCGCAGCGCCTCGCGGTTATGCACGGCCGCGGGGTTGACCTCTGGAGGCGGTGGCATGCCGGCCGGGCCCCGTGGGGGCGTCCGGTCAGGCTGTCCGAAAGCGATCGCCGCCGCGGCAAGCGAGACCACGCTCGCCGCCAGGGCTGATCTGTGGAGGATGTTTGGGCTCATCCCGACCTCGATTTCGTGGAGACAGAACCCGCCGCCGGAAGGGCGGCCGGCGTTACAGAATATCACGGGCCGGGCGGCGTACAAGTGTGCTTCTGAGTTACTCAGCGCGGAGGGCGGCCTCGAGACTGGCCGCAAGCCGACTCTGGACCCGTTCCCACGCACTCCCGCCGCGGCGGGGGAACCGCTGACTCACCTCGAGTTCGATCCCTAAGTATCGATCTGATGGGAGGTTAGTACGCAGAGCAGTGGTCAGGCCGTCGTCCGTCCCCCGGTACGGCTCGTTCGGGCGGACGGCCAGCGGACGCCTCCGAGGACCGCCATCATCGGTGACCACAAACTCGTGGAGAAGCCGATCGCAGAAGGCCGACTCAGCATCGCTCGCGGGGTCGAAGAGAAGGCCGACGTCCGCGGCCCTGCGCTGCCCACGGAAGACGGGGATGAAGGTGTGGACGGAGAGGTGCAGGACGGCGCCGCCACCGCGCATCGCCCCCTCGATCGTCCGTTCGACCTTGTCGCGGTACGGCCGATAATGCGCGGCGAGGATGCGCTCCTTCTCGTCATCGGGGAGCGGGGCGGTGATGGAGGAGAAGAGCGCGGGGTTGTCGGCGGAGCGGTTCAGGTCCACGAGCAGGCGGGTGACCGTCGCGAAGATCAGGGGGGCGCGGAGGCGGCGAGCGAGGAGACGGGCAAGTTCCAGCGCCCCGGGGTCCCAGCCCCGGTGCGATAACAGCATCCGCTCGCGGCCGTCAAAGAGCCGCCGGTAGCGGGCGGGGACACGGTTGCCGCCGTGCTCGCACGTGACAACGACGCCGGTGATGCGCGGGGGCCTAGCGCGGGGCAAGGAGCATCCTCCCGCCGCAGGGAGTTCCCGCCGCGAGGCAGCCGCACAGGGCGCGGTACACCTCGGCCGTCCTTTCCGGGCTCGCCGGGCCGGGGGCGTCTTCGGCGCCCATGGCGCGCAGGATGCGCCGGGCGAGTGGCCCCTGGTCGAGGATCGTCCGCAGCGATGGCTCGTGCTCGCCGATGCCGTCGCCGGCGGCGATGCAGGACTCCATCAGGTGGCGCCACAGTTCGCCGGCCGTGCAGGAGGCGACGCCGCGGAGGCCGAACGCCTCAAGATAGTCCGAATCCTGAATCACCGCGGCGTCGGCTCGCTCGATGCAGTCCAGGAGGATGCGCTCCAGCGGCTCCATGGGCCACTGCATCTGCTCCCCGGCGCTGGTCCACTTCTCGGCGACGAGGGCCCGGAGGACGGCGACGATCGCGGCGCAGACCGCGACGTCCGCCGCGGGGCACTCCTGGACATCGAGCACACGGACCTCGATCGACCCGCGCGTGAAGCGGGCGATCGCGCCGCGCGCGTTGACCCACTCGTGCCGGAGCGTGCCGTCGGGATCGTGCGGGGCGAGGTCACGGTAGATGGCGTCGAGGACCTCACGCTCGTAGTCGGCCCGCGTGTACACCGGCTCGGGGATGATGCGCCCGCTCACGATGGGAAGTTTCCGGGCGTTGGTGCGGTAGACGCTGAGCCGGTTGTCCAGCGTGCCGGTGATGCGGGCGTCCATGATCGGCGAACTGGCGGCGATCGCCGGAAGGATCGGCAGGATCAGCCGGACCGCCGCGTGCAGGCGGCCGAACTCGTCGTCGCCGTCGAACGGGAGATTGAGGTGGACGGACTGGAGGTTCGCCCACCCGTGGCCGCGGCAGTCGAAGATGCGGTCGAACGCCCGGTAGTATTCGGAGGCCTCGTGCGGCCAGAGGCGCATCTCGCGGAACGGGTCCATCGTGGGGTGCATGGCGCCCGGCATGATCCTGGCCTCCTGCGGAGCCAGGAGGGCGTTCACGCGAGCGACGCTGTCCGCGAAGCGCGGGGCCAGGCCCGCGAGCGACGGGACCGGCTCGGTCGTCTTGAACTCGACGACGTGCAGGACCAGTTCATTGGACCATGTGATCCCCGTGCCGGGAACGTCGAAATCGCCCGGATGCTCCCCCTCCCCCGCGCCGGCCGCGGCGGCGATCAGCGCATCGCAGCAGGGGCGGACGGCGAGCGTCCGCGCATCGACGATCATGTACTCAAGCTCGACCCCGAACCCCTCGAAGAGCCTCAGCGCCACACGGGCCTCGCTTTCCAGATGCGACTTACTTCCTCACCCTCATCCCGACGGGACGCGCCGACCTCGCCGGGATCCGGTCGTACAGGGCCCCCATGATGGCCAGGTACAGGTCGTCCTTCAGCACGCGGTCCTCGTACCCCGAATCGATGTTGGGGTTGTCGTTGACCTCCATGACGTAGCACTTGCGGCCGATCTGCTTGACGTCTACGCCGTACAGGCCGTCGCCGATCAGGTTCGCGGCCTTCACCGCTGTGCGGACGACCGCGGCGGGGGCGTCCTCCCAGGCCATCGTCTCCACCCGCCCGTAGGCCCTCCCCCCCTTCTTGTCGGTGCCGACGATCTGCCAATGCCCCCTGACCATGTGGTACTTGCTGACGAACAGCGGCCGGCGGTTGAGGACGCCGACGCGCCAGTCGAACTCCGAGGGAAGGAAGGCCTGGGCGATGACCAGTTCGGAGCGGGCGAACATGGCCTGCAACTCGCGGTCGAGTTCTTCGGTGGTCTCGACTTTCACGACGCCGCGGCTGAACGCGCCGTCGGGGATCTTCAACACGCAGGGGAGCCCGACCCACAGCGGCGCCTGCTCGGCGTTGTCCTTGTGCACGATCATCGTCCTGGGACCGGCGATGCCGTGGTGTTCCAGCAGTTCGGCCAGGTAGACCTTGTTCGTGCAGCGCAGGATCGACAGGGGATCGTCGATGACCGCGAGCCCCTCCGCGGCGGCGCGGCGGGCGAAGCGGTAGGTGTGGTGGTTGACGGCGGTGGTCTCGCGGATGAACAGCGCCTCGAACTCCGCGATGCGGCCGAAGTCGTCCTTGCCGATGATCTCCGGGCGGAAGCCGACCTGCTTCGCGGCGCGGATGAACTTGCGGATCGCCTCCTCGTTGCTCGGGGGGCTCTCCTCGTCCGGATTGCGCAGGATCGCCAGGTCGTACCGCGGCGTGCTCGGCCGGGCTTTGGGGCGGCGGGAGATGAAGTACTGGTTCGCCGCGTAGAGCATGAAGAGCCAGTGCTCCGCGGGGATCTCGCTGGCGGGGATGGGAGCCAGGCTCTTGAGTTCCCAGTGGCCCCGCCGCTTCGGCGGCGGGGCGGTCCGCGCGTCGCCGTTCGATCCCGCGTGGCCTGATGCGGACGAGCCGGCCATCGCGGGCGTCTGAGCCGCGGCGGCGCCGTTGGCGTGCGGGGCATGGCCGTTGCCGCTGCTGACACGCACGAAGCCGGCCCGCAGAAGCGGGGCCGGGAAGGTGTTGAACAGCGCGAGCGCCAGGCGGTCGTACTTGTTCTCGATGTTCCGGCCGAAGTAGATTGTCAGCGTGAACTCGTCCTCGCGGACGCGGGCGAGGCTCTGCTGGATGAGTTCGTCCAACTCGCCGCTGGCGAGGCGGATCATGTTCTGAAGCTTGAGGTCCTGGATGGTGGTGATGCTCGGCAGCGGCTTGTGCCCCCGGGCCGCGGCGAGCAGGGAGACGTAGTAGCCCAGGCTCTGGTAGCGGTAGCTCCGGCAAAGATTAAAGACCTTGGCCCCCCGGAGCGCGGCATAGGCCGGATCCGTCAGATACGCCTTCGCCGACACCAGGTCCACGCCGGGGATGTCCAGCGGCCAGTCGTTGGGGTTGTTGACGACGACGAGGATGTCCACGGCTCAGCCCTTGCCCCGCCTCCCCAGGTCGCCGTCGCCCGCGGCGGCGCGGCCCGCTCCCGGAGGAAGGCCCTCGGCGCGGGGCTCGATCACGACCAGCACGGAGTCGTACGTCACGATGCCCAGGAGGATCGCGTGCTTCACGCGGTCCACGTCGAGTTCGTAGAAGTGGCGATCAAAGGGGGGATTGGGGCTCAGCGGGTCGGCGACGAGAACGGTCCGCGTCGAGCGGTCGCAGCCGCAGAGAACGACGAAATGGCCCTGGGGCACGCCGCGGACGTCGTCGAAGTCGCTCCTGGGGCCGTACTCGCGCGGGCAGCGGTAGAGGTAGGTGGCGCTCAGCCCGGTGAGGATGGGCACGCCCCTGGACAGAGGACCGAAGATCAGTTCGTCGGTCAGGTCTTCAAAGTTGACCCGCCCCCCAAGTTCGAGGAACTCGAGGTAGCCCTTCGTGGCGATCTTGAGTTTCTTGCGATCCTTGAACTTCGCCTGGGCGATGAGCTTCTTGCGAAGGTCCACGCCGGGCGACTGGAACCACGTCGGATCAAAGACCGTCAGGTTGTACGTGAAGATGGTCGCCTTCAGGCCGCGCTTCAGCGCGTGATTGGCCAGAAGCACGCCGAGCGTGCCGCCGTTCTTGAGCCGCCGGATCTGACGGATGAGCGAGGCGAGGTCGTACTCGATCCCGAAGTAGCGGTACACCGCGTGCAGGCACGTCGGCCCGCAGGTCGTCTCATCGGGCTGGGGCAGGATGTCGAGGCGGAGCGTCGTTTCCATACTGCCCCACCCACCGCCCGTCCCGCCGCGCCCCACACGGGACCCATGGTAGCACCACCGGGTGGAGCGACTCCGGCTGACGATCGACCATCGGCTCGGCTAAAGCCCCAGTTCCGGCCAGGCCGAGACGTCGATCGCCCACCGGCCGGGCTCCCGTTGCCAGGGGAGCATCCGCCGCGGCCACGCGGTCCGAACGCCCCGGGCGTCCGTTCGTTCCAGACCGAGTCGCAGCACCCCTGTCCCCTCCACGCATCGCGACGGGATCGGCACCCAGCACGACCACCCCCCCTCCTCGACCTTGACCTCAACGGGCGTTCCCGAGCCGCGGCGGGCGGTCCTCACTCCGTCCGCCGCGACGCCGATCTCGTCGATCATCACGCCGGAGGGTGAGATCCGGAGCAGGGCGGTGGGCTCCCCCAGCGGCCCCAACCAGATGCGGAGTTCCTCCTCGGCGCCGGCAAGGCCGCCGGCGCTCATGCCGTTGACGGCAGCATCGTTCCCAGCCTCCTTCAACCCGATGCCGCGGGGACGGCGCACCTGGCCCAGACCAGGCACGATCTCGAACCCGGCGCCCGCCGGCGGGGGCGCCAGCAGGCTCGGGTCAGGAGCGCCCTGCACAGGGCGGCGGCACTCCACGTACAGCATCCAGCGTCCACCCTCACGGTACAGGAGGGCCCCTGTGGTCCAAGCGTCGTCCAGGGGCACGCTGGCGCCGCCCGCGCCGTCGCGCGCGGTTCCGTGAGCGAGCCAGGTCGCGAGCGTCCAGTCCGGCAGGAACGGACCGATCCGCAGCCCGGGGGGCGAGACGGTCGCCACGGCGCCCTGAACGGTGCGCTCGGCTGTGAAGTCGCCGACGCCGACGTTGAGCGTTGATCCACCCTCCCGGGCGTTGCCCGGCGACGCCGCGCTGATCCGCGACGTGGATCGGGCCGGCACCGCCACCAACTCGCCCGTGCGGGACATTTGCGAATGGGCGGCCCAGGCGACCCCCGGAGCATCCGTGAGGTTTGTGACCGACACAGTGGAGATCAGCCCCCCCGTGACGGCGTCGGTCGCGCCGCCGTCGTCGGCGACCCAGGCGACGGCGGCGGGCTGCTCGGAGAGCCAGATCCTCGCGCGAGTGGCGACCTCGGCGTCGCTGAGAAGGGGGTTGAGGAGGTCCTCGCACAATGAGGCGAGCGAAGCCCCGTCGGCGCTCCACACCGGCATGGCCACGCCATTGCCCAGGTCCGCAACCGCCGCGAGCCGCCACGCGAGCGAGGAGGCGATCGCGGGGTCCGTGTTCTGCAACCTCGCCAACGCGGCCGACCAGCGCCACTCCGCCTGACGCGCCAGCGCCTCGATCACCGGGTCGGCGAAGGCACCGCCGGGGAGCGGTCCGCTGACGCGGCCGTCGAGCAAACGCCACGCGAGCCGCGCCCGCCAGCGCGTCGTCGGGGTGCGCACCAGGGCGTCGAGCGTCCGGATCAACCACGGCGAGGCTCGCATCACCCCCGCGACCTCCTCCGCGATCCCGGGGGGACGCTGGACGTTCACACCGAAGAATCCGGCGAGACAGGAGCCCGGGAGCACGGCCACCGGTGCGGGCCAGTTCCCGATCCTCGCGCTCCGGATGCCGGGATCGATCTCCGCCGGGACTTCGACCACGACCGCCCAGGTGCCGGCCGAGAGCGGACGCGTGCCGCGGGAGGCGGGCGTCGCGGACCAGACGCCACCGTGGCCCATCCATGCGGCCGCGAATGGGGCCGGGGGGGGCACGTCCGAGTCGCTTCCGGGCTGCACGCCGATCCAGACCAGTGTGCCGCGAACGGGCGCGGCGTTGCCGTACCGGACCTCCACCCCCCCATCAGGGGGAATCGCGCCGTTGACGCGGACAGGGATGACGACCGTCGAGCCCGGGCAAAGGGTGATGATGGACTCGACAGGTTCGATCGCGGGTCGTCCGCCGACCAGGCCGGCGGCCGGTGCGGGCGTCGGGCCTCCCTCGCAGGCGGCCATCGCGCCCATGGCGAGGCAGGCCGCGGCGACGAGCAGGCCAAAGAGCACCCGGCGGAGTGCCGATAAGTGGCCCACGCCGGGGCGGGGGGTGGCAAGAGCGGCGAGTTCGGAGCGTCCGATGATCATCGAGAACCCTGACGGGAGCGTGCGGTTCCGCGTGTACCTTCCGGATGCCGGGAGTGTCCAGATCCTTGGGGACTTTACCGGGTGGCAGGACTCGCCGATCGCGATGCGTCCCTGTTCAGGGGGGTGGTGGGAGGCTGAGGCGGCGGTCCCCCCGGGTGACCACCTGTTCAGTTACCTCGTGGACGGGGAACGGTGGCTCCCGGACTACGCGGCCCACGGCGTCCGCGCCAACCCGTACGGCGGGTGGGTGAGCCAGTTGTCCATCCACCGCGGCGGGCTCCCCCTGGCCGCCTGAACCCGAAGCCCCTTGCCCCCCCACTGCTCAACCCCCTTGCGGGCCGCCGTTGCCCGCGGCGGCGCCGGGGACGCCGTCGGCGCGGACGGGGAGCGTCTGGACGAGGTTCTCGATGACCGCATCGGTCGTCAGGCCCTCGGCCTCGGCTTCGAAGTTCAGGATGATGCGGTGACGCAGGGCGGGGAGGGCGATCTTGCGGATGTCCTCGATCGAGACCGCCGCGCGGGAGTCGAGCAGGGCCTGACACTTGGCGCCCAGGATCAGCGCCTGCGCCGCGCGGGGGGACGCCCCGACGCGGACGAAGCGGTTGACCATCGGCGTGGCGAACTCGCCGGCGCTGTCGCGCCCCTTCGGGTGGGTCGCAAGGACCATGCGGACGGCGTAATCCTGGATGTGGGGCGCGACGGCGACTCGCTTGACCAGCCCCTGATAGCCGAGGATCTGCTCGCCGGACATCACGGGCTCGATCTTCGGGCTCTTGCCCGTGGTCGTGCGGGTGAGGATCTCGGAGAGTTCGGCGCGGCCGGAGTAGCCGACGAGGATCTTGAAGAAGAACCGATCGAGCTGGGCCTCGGGGAGGGGGTACGTCCCCTCCTGCTCGATCGGGTTCTGCGTCGCCATGACGAAGAACGGCTCGGGGAGGGCGTACGTCGTCCCGCCGACGGTGACGCTCCGCTCCTGCATCGCCTCAAGCAGCGCGGACTGGGTCTTGGGGGTGGCGCGGTTGATCTCGTCGGCCAGGACGATCTGGGCGAAGAGCGGACCTCGCTGGAAGGTGAACTCGCGGTGACGGGCGCCCCCTTCCCCCTCCACCTCCGTGACGACCATGGTGCCGGAGATGTCCGCGGGCATCAGGTCGGGAGTGAACTGGATCCGTGAGAACGAGAGGGACAGCGCGCGGGAGAGGGATCGGATCAGCAGCGTCTTGCCCAGCCCGGGGACGCCCTCCAGCAGGACGTGTCCGCCGGTGAAGAGGCAGGTCAGCACGGCGTCCACGACGTCGCCGTGGCCGACGACGGCCCGGGAGACCTGCTCGCGGACGGCGGCGTAGTCGGACCTGAACTGCTCGACGGCCTCGCGGACCTGTTCGGGGGTGCGGAGCGAAGAGGCGTCGATGGGCGGACGAGAGAGGCGGGTTTCGGTCGGGATCTCGGGCATCGGCGCGGGTCTCCGGGTGGTTCCCCAGGGGCGACCGGTCACCCCGGGAAGGGAGATGCTAGCCCCCGCGGAGGGCCGGCTTGCCGGGCCGGAGCCGTCGTTATCGGGTCCGGCCGGCGGAGTCGCGGCGTGGCCCCGCCTCGCCCGGTCCACGGCGCCGTGCCGCCGGTGGCGTCCCCCGCCCATTCGGCCGATAGAGGAAATCGGGCATATGCCCCGCCCGACGCCGGCTCGCACACGCTGATGTGCGATCGTGAGGCCCCGGACCGACAGCCATTCGCGCCAAGGAGCCGTAAGCCGTGATCGCTTACAACCGTGTCGTCGAGTTTCTTCGTGAACTGAACGCGGAGTGCATGAGCGAGTTGGCGGGACCAGCGAGCCGTGTGAGCGAGTGGCGACTGGGGTCGCAGGTCTTCGCCCTCCGCGCCGAGGCCGGTGGACACCTCCGCCTCTTCCGCCTCCACACCCAGAGCGTCGGCGGCCGGCCCGATCCGATCATGGACGCCGTCGCCGAACTGGTCTTCCGCGGCGCGGAGGCCAACGAGAAGCCGGGCTGAGCCGCGGAGCGCACGCTCCAAGCGCCCGATCCCACGACGCTTGACGATCGGTCGGCATCCCCCCCACCCCGCGGTCCCCTTGCGAACGTCCGCCCCTGTCAGAAAAGGCCGCGGTCGGATTCGAACCGACGAAGGCTTACGCCAGCGGATTTGCAATCCGCCGGTGCCGGAGCGTAACGAGCGGCGGGACAGGGACTTAGACGCTGTACCCGATGCGTCTAGGTGCGCTGCTGGTAGCGCAGCGGCCCCGGAGTGCCCTCTGACCTCGCCAGCGGACCCCGACCTCGCCCGCGTGGTGGCCGCGTGGCCGATGCTCGCCCCGGTAGTCCGGGCGGGTATCTTGGCGATGGTTACGGCCGCGGGTGGCGGGCATCAGCCGAGTTGAGGTGCCGCGGATGCCGCGGGGCAATGCTGTGGGGGTAGGGGGTACTCCGTCCGGGGGTCAGGGGGTCGCTGCGCCGGGGGTACGGGGGCACTACGTCCGCGCTGCCCCCCTGCTGTGTCCCTGTTCCTGAGGTGCACGCCGGGAGGGGGTTTCGGCCCCGAGCCGATGACAAAGCGGGGAAAGCGTCGATGCTCGCTCAGTGAGGGACACGGGGCTTTGAGGGACGGGCCGGGTTCGGTAGACTGGCGGCATGCCCGCCGAAGCTCCCCCGGAACTTCCGCACGTCACCCGGCGCCACCCACTCAGCGGCGCGGTGACGGTCCATTACGCATGCCCGACCTACCAAGCCGAGCTGAAATCCCCGGTATGCGATGCGGGCATTTCCGACGCATGCCCCGACTGCGGCGCGAAGTTTCGAGTGCCCGGCGCGGAGGCCAGGCGAGCGGAGGAACAGCGGGCCGCGGCGGAGGCCGCGAAGCAGCGGGAGGCGGAGGACCGCGAACGACGACGGCGGCACGCGGATCAGCAGGCCGCGACGAGAGCCGCGGCGGACGCGGCACGGCGCACGGCAGAGCAGCCGAGACGTTCACCGCCCCTCACCTCCTGGTGCGCGAGGGTCGGCGTGTTGCTGGTCATCGCCGGGGCAGTCGGCTTTATCGTTGGCGTGGCGATGGACACCTCGGTTCCGTCGGCGGGGCTCGGGATGGGTCGTGTCCACAACATCGGCCTCCTCAATCGCCAGTTGATTTGCGCTGGGGTGGGGGCCGGAAGCCTCCTCACCGGCATTCTGCTGGTGGCCGTGTCTGCCCTGGGGGCGGAGGTACACCGCTGGGGGGCACGCCACACGTCCGACTGACACGGGTCGCGGGCTGACCGGGACGGATGCCGCCGCAGGGGTACGGGGCCGTTCCGCCCACGACAACGCCAAGCACTCGCCCGTAGTGGCGTCTGGTGCCCGTCTGCGGGCCGCGGGCAGACTTCCCCACTCGGAAGGGGAGCCCGGGCCGCCCCCCGGCGGAGACGGCCTCTCCGGGCCGCTGGCAGGGAAACGGGACGAAACTGGACACCCCAAAAAAGGCGCGGTCGAATCCTGGCACGGGGTCTGGTGACGGACCCCCCGACGGGTCCCTCTCGCGAAGGCGCCCGGGTGCCGGTGGCGAGGCGTCGCGGGGAGCGGACGAATCCGGGCCGCATTCTCAAGTTGACGCTGGAGCCAGCGGCGGGCGCCGCGGCGGTATCGGCGGGGGCCGGGAGCCGCCTCAGGGACCGCGACCCCTTGTACCCCCCTGGCCGCGCTCCACCGATTACCACTTCGCGCGATTTTGGGACGATTTCCCAAAACTGCTCCCCCTACGCATCGACGCGCGGCGGCAGGCGGCGCGGTGGGGGACCGGAAGTGCGGCACGTCCGGCGCGGCGGGGAGCCGATGACCGCGGCGGGGTCGATGCCGCGGGCGTAGCACTCCGCAATGAGCCGGCGGCGGAGGTTCCAGAGGGCGCGGGCAAGAACCGGGTCGGCTGCGGCAGGTCGGGCGACGGCCGCGGTGAGGAGGCGGCATTCCGAGAACAGGCGGCGCGTGCGGGGCCGGACCCTCGCGGCCATTCGGGATTCTGCGCGCATGCCCGCCCCTCCCTGTGCGGAGAGCCCCTCGCGGAGCTTCCATCGGGATTCGCCGGGCCGGACGGCCGCGGCGTGTGCAACACTGACCTGTCGGAACGGTAGGGCGGGACCCGCACGATTCGGTTACTTCGGTACACTGGCGACGGGACGGCCGACTGATCATCGGCCAAGCGGCTCGGGCGGCGGAGACGGCTCACCTGCCCCTCTCCCCGCCCGGGCTGACCCAACAGAGGCAGGTGACATGTCATACACCGCGCTATCCGACCACGAACGACTCCGCGCAATGCGCGAGCAGTTGCGAGAGGTGCGAGTCCGGTGCTCAGCCGTGATTCGCCTATTGGAACGAGAGCACGGACCGTCCAAAGGGGATTGCGAAGACCTCCCTCACTGGAGAAGCTTGCGAGGGACGCAATCAAGACTGCGGAGGCAATGGCAACCGGAATCGCGCGTTGCATGGCCTTCGGGATGAAGCGTCCGGGCGTGTTCGAAACTGAACTTCGAAGCCATCTCTTCGACATTTCAGAATCTCTTGCACACTTGCTGCCACCGTTATTCAGTGGTGAAGCATTGAGCCAGACTGCCATACGAGCGGCAATCCCTCACATCGTCTACCTTAGAAGGCAGCTAGAGGAGTCGAAGGCATTCGGACGCCGACTCGCCTGTGTTGCGACTGAGGACACGGGCATGACTGGCGAAAGTACACACCACAGCATCGGCGAGGGGGTGGCCCCGCATGATGGACTGTCGAACGTCACCAATGAAGTCAACTCCTCTACGGATTTGCGTCCGAAGCCGCTGACTCGCAAGCAACAAGCCGCCCTCGACATCATCCGCAGGGAAGGTCCGATTCTGGGCGAAGCCGTTGCTGCCAAGATTGGCGTCAAATACGAGACGTTTCGACGCGGTTACGTGCCAGTATTGAAGCAACAGGGTGTTCAGAATCACCGAAACGGTGAAGGCTACTACTTGCCGCAGCGTGCCAGCACGTAGCGCGCACGTTCGCGCTGCATATTTCCCGGGACTAGCGGCCTTCCATGGCCGCATGCATCAGAACACCACGGAATGCACGGACAGACTGGCGTTGCCCGCAGCGGACGCGGCGAAGCTGCTCGGCATTTCTCGGGCGCACCTCCTGAAACTCCACTCCGCCGGGCAGCTCCCCGGCCCCGTCCGGCTAGCCCGGTCGGCGCGCGGGAGCCGCGACAATCTCCTGGCATGGTTCGCCGCGGGTGCTCCCCCTCGGTGGTGCGGATGGGACAAGGGGCAAGGGGCACGGGCGAGTGATGTAGTTGCCGTAGAAGACTGGGTGGTGGCGGGTCAGGCCGGGCTCCCGGGCGTTTCGCACGGCGGCGGCAGAGACAAGATATCCACAGCGAAAATTGTCGGTTGCGCCGTCGCAAGGGGTCTATGTGACGCTGGCGCCGCAATGCCGGAGAATGCTTGCATGACAATGCCACGGACGGCGATGGAACCGAGTGACATCGGACGGGCAAGGCTGGACGGAGCAAGTGCTGGACACGCACCTCTGCGTGGCCAATACTCAGGCAACATCTACCCCCTGGCTGGAGCCCAGACTTCGATGCCAACTCAACTTGGGTTAACCGCGGCTGAAGCCGCGGAGATGTTTGGTGTTTCACGCGCACACTGGCTTAAACAGGCAAGCAGCGGACGTGTTCCAGCGCCGTTCCGGATCGGCCGGTCGGTTCGGTGGAACGCGGACGAGCTGCGGGCTTGGGCTGCCGCTGGCGCCCCCCCGCGAGCGAGATGGGAACATCTCCGCCGCGGGGGCGAGCGATGAGCCGCCCCGACTCCCCCTCTTGGCTGCGGGCTGTCGCCGCTGGCGAGCCGACGGAGGCGATGGCCGCGGCGTGGTTTGCCCGCACCGGCGCGGAGGTGCTGCGATACGTTGGCCGCGCCCCCGCCGATCTGGAGGTGCGCTGGCGGGTCGAGTGCAAACACGACCTCATCGCCCCCCGGAGCGGGAGGGTGGCGGTGGAGGTTGCGTACCGGGGCGAGCCATCGGGCATCCACACGAGCCACGCTACACACTGGCTCTACCACGTCGGTGAGCTGGTGTTCCTGGTGCGGACCGATGCGCTGCGGGAGTTGCTACGCCGGGGCGCCTACCCCACGGTAGCGGCGGGAGACGGGAAACTGGCGCGCGTGGTGCTGGTGCCGCTGGGGGACCTCCGCACTCTGGCACGCGGCTACCTCGCCGGGGAGGGGAGGGCATGAGCGGTGACGCCGACGGCGGGCGGGGGGGCCTCATCCGCCGGATGCGCCGCTGGCAGAACGCCATCGGCGCGGCCGATATCACCCGCTCCGAAGCGGCCCTGTGCAATGCCTACCTGCCCTTCATCGACGTGCACACGGGGGAGGCGTACCCCTCGATGAGCACGCTCGCGTGCTACAGCAAGATGGACGAACGCACGGTGAAGGCCGCATGGCGAAGCCTACGGGGCAAGGGGGTGCTGACGGTGGTCTCAGAATCGAAAGGCGGCAACCGCCACGGCCGCGGAATCTCGCATCGAATCCGGTTAGAGCTTGATGCACTGGAGGCGTTGGCGGTTGAGGAACGCGGCGAGCAACCCCCCCAAACGGCGGGGGGTACTACCCCCGGCGCATTGCAGCGCAACCCCCACAGTTGGAGCAGCACTACCCCCCCACGCGATGCGCCCACAACCCCTGCAAACCGCGGGGAGGAACCATCCATCCATACCCCTCCAGAGGAACCCCCCATGAGAACCACCCAGCCGGAGGGGATGGCGGTTCAGCCTCTCGGGGGATGGATGGATGGCAGGGTGCGCGACGCGCTGGAGGCCGCGGGCATCCGGGGTCCGAATCTGGAGGCGCTCGCCAACGCCCCCGGGCTCACGCTGGCGGAGGTTCGGAGGGAGTGGGACAGCATCGCCAGAGCCAAAGGCGTGAGAAGCCCAGCGGCGGTGTTGTTCAAACGGCTTGCCAAGCGGCACGGGGTGGAGTGCAGCGCTCGCGGGCCGATGGACGCGGGCATGCTGGCGGCCATCGGGGAACTGGAGCGTATGCGGCGGCAGCGGCGGGCCTAGCCCATGCTTGCGAAGTCGGGAGCATGGCAGTAGACTGGGGGCATGGCACGGAGGACTCCAACGGTGAGCGAACGACTACGCACGAGCATCCGAGCGTCGGGGTACAGCCGCTACCGGCTTGCGAAGGAAACGGGTGTCAGCCAGTCGGCCCTCTCCCGCTTTGTGGCGGAGCAATCGGGCCTCTCTCTGGAGTCGGTAGACGCCCTGGCGGTGTTCCTGGGGCTGGAACTGGTGGAGGCGGGGAGCGGCGGCGGACCGACCGCGGGCGGTGCGCGGAGGCGAAAGGCGGTGCGGCGATGAGGACGTTCAAGCAGACGTACAAGGATCGGGCGGGGAAGCTGCGCAAGACCGCGCGGTGGTATCTGGAGTGGCGCGACGACGGGCAGCTCCGGCGCCTCCCCGGCTTCACCAGCAAGGCCGCGACCGATGAACTCGGGCGGCGGGTGGAGACGCTGCGGGGCATGCGGGCGGTGCAAGCGGCCCCGGACCTGGAGATGACCCGATTTCTGGAGCGACTCCCCGACGACGTGAGGGAGGCGCTGGTGCGCTTCGGGCTGCTGGAGGCGCGGCGGGTGGCGGGCTCCCGGCCCCTGTCGGAGCACCTCGCGGACTTCAAGGCCGCGCTGCTGGCGAAGGGGAACACCGAGCGGCACGCCACGCTCACCGAGTCGCGCGTCCGGCGGGTGGTGGAGGGGTGCGGCTTCAAGGTCTGGTCGGACATATCCGCGAGCCGGGTACAGGCGTTCATTGCCGGGCTGCGCGAGGATCGGAGGAACGATGAGGGCAAGCCGGTGGCGGGCGTCGGGGCCGCGACGTTCAACTACTACCTCCAGTCGTTCAAAGCGTTCTGCCGGTGGATGGTGAAGGACGGGCGGGCGAGCGAGTCGGCGGTGGCGCACCTTTCCGGAGTGAACACGCGGACGGATCGGCGGGTGGAGAGGCGGGCTCTGGAGGCGGAGGAACTCCGCTGGCTGCTGACGACCGCGGCAGAGGGGCCGGAGCGCCGGGGCATGAGCGGGGCGGAGCGGGCGATGGCGTATCGCGTGGCGGTGGAGACGGGGTTGCGGGTGAGCGAGTTGCGCTCCCTCACGCGGGCATCCTTCCGGCTGACGGGGGATGAGCCGACGGTGACGGTGGAGGCGGGGTACAGCAAGCGGCGGCGCGAGGACGTGCTGCCTCTGCGGTCAGAGACGGCGGCGGCGCTGGCGGACTTCCTCCGGGCAAAGGCACCGGCAGCGCCCGCGTTCGCCCTCCCGACCCCCACTCAGACAGCGGCGATGCTGCGGGCCGACCTCGCGGCGGCGAGGGCCGCGTGGCTCTCGGCTGCCCCGTCGGCCGCGGAACGGGAGCGGCGGGCGGGAGCGGGCTTCCTGGCGGAGCGGGACGCGGCGGGCCGGGTGGTGGACTTCCACGCGCTGCGGCACACGTTCATCACGAGCCTTGCACGGGGCGGGGTTCACCCGAAGACAGCGCAAGCGCTGGCGCGGCACTCCACCATCACGCTCACAATGGACCGCTACAGCCACTCGCTCCGCGAGGCGGAGGCCGCGGCCCTCTCTGCCCTCCCCGACCTCTCCGCCCCCGCCAGCGGGGCTCTACGGGCAACGGGGACCCACGGGGCAAGCGAGTGCGGCGGCACGCCCCCCCTGTCTATGTGCGCTGCTGGTAGCGCGGGCGTAGGCGCGGAGGGGGTCGGGGTGGACCGGGATGGACACAACCCCACACGGGAGGCCGCGCGGGAATGCCCGGATTCTTCGGGCGAAACTTCGATTTCAGCGGGGGAGAAGGGAAAAGGCCGCGGTCGGATTCGAACCGACGAAGGCTTACGCCAGCGGATTTGCAATCCGCTCCATTTGTCCACTCTGGCACGCGGCCGGCGTGCTCCCCGGGGGCGCTCGGCACCCGAGAGAGGTGACCGTACGATATGCTCCCCGCCGCGTCAAGATGCCCTGCGCCACCCGGCTCCGCGCGGGGGAGGATGGTACGACGTGGACCGGGCAAACCCGGTAGGATGGGCAAGGCGGGGCGGCGCAGGGAGGAGCGGACGACCATGCGGAGCGGCGAACAAGTCTGCGGTGCGGCGGGACGGCGGGGGCTGGGCGCAGCAACAGCGGCGGCTGTGCTGGCCGCGACCGCGGGGATTGCATCCTCCGCCCCGCTGAGCCTGGGGCTGCGCACGCTGCCCGTCGCGGCGATGCAGCCGCCGTCGGACCCGGGCTCCGAGCAGCAGCAACCGCCGGCCACACCCGATGCCGCGCCGCCGGTCGATCGGCCGGCCCGCCCCGATGCGGCGAATCCGCTGAACGATCCCCAGGTCGAGGAGATCATCGGCGACCTTGAGCGGGCGACGGCGCCGCGCCGGCCGGTGGAGCCCGTGGCCCCCGCCGCGGCCGCGCCGGCAAGGCCGGCGGTCGGGGTGGTCCCCGGCGTTCGGCCGCTGCCGCGGGGTGACGCCGGCGGTCAGGGGCGCCTCCTGCCGGACGGCACGTTCCTGCCGCTCCGCCGCGGGCGGGTCATCCGGGGGGAGGCGGGGGAGTGGGCGTTCCACTTCGACACCGACCCGGATTCGGCCGCGCCGCCGCCGATGGTGCTGCTGCCGTGCCAGACGCTGATGGCGATCGAGGGGTACGCGATGGGCGGGGGCGAATCCGTCGTGCTGCGCGTCAGCGGGCAGGTGTTCGTGTATCACGGGCGGAACTTCCTGCTGCCGACGCACTTCGAGCCCGAGCGGCGGTCGGGGGACCTGGTGCCGCTTCAGTAGTGATCCGGCGGATCGCCTGCCCGCTTGACTGCTGAAGGCGTTCTACACACTCGGCCGGCCGCCGGCGCGACGCCACGCGCTGATCTGTCCCAGGTGGGCGGACTCGTGGTGGATCATGAGGTGGACGGTCGCATCGGCGATCCGCGGCCAGCGGGGAACCCAGCGCTCCAGGGGCGTGGGGCGGTCGAGGACGGCGGGGTCCACCGACTCGAGCGTCGCCGCGAGGGCGTCGTGGGCGGCGAAGAAGTCGCGGAGGAGCGCTTCCTTGCGCGGGTAGTCGTCGATCCGATCCGAGGGGCGCGAATCTCGCCCGTAGCGGTGGCCCTTAGGGTCCTCGAAGGGTTCGCCCAGGAGCATGGCGCGCAGGGCGGGCGGGTACGCGCTGAGGTGGCCGAGGACCCACGCCGGGTGGTTCATGGCCACGCCGCGGACGGGCTGGGAGACCATGTCCTCGTCGGAGAGGTCGGCGACGAGCCGCTGGGCGTAGTCGCGCTGGTGGGCCCAGGCGCGCAGGAGGGCGCCGATGAGCGCGCCGCTCATGCGGCTCCCCCCGCCGGCGCGGTCATCAGCTCCATCAGGCGGGCGACGCTGGGCTCGTTCTCGATGCTCATGATGAGCTTGCGGAGTTCGCGGCAGCGCTCCTCGCCGACGACGCCGGCGCCGAGGGCGTTGAACTTCACCGCGATCTCCTCCTCGGTCATCGGGTCGCGCGGGTCCCCCTTCGGGACGTCCACCCGCTTCGTGTAACTCCGGCCGTCGCTCGTCGTGATCGTCACCCGGCTGGGCTGGAACTCGGGGAACAGCGACTCGAACTCCTCGTTGGCGACGACCTTCACCATGTCCATCACCGGCTCGAGGGACTTGTCCTTGACGCGCTCCTCCTTGAACTGGAGCGGCGTCACCATCCCGTCCACGAGGCCGACGGCGAGGCAGTACGGCAGCGAGTGGTCCGCCGTCTCCTTGCTGTGCGGGCGGTACTTGTGGGGATCGCCGAGGATGTCCGCCGCGCGGGCGATGACCTCGACCTTGATCTCGCGCACGTCCGCGGCCTTGATGCCGTTCTCCTTGACGACCTTCATCATCGCCGTCAGCGGCGCGTGGCTGAGGGCCTCGATCGGGAAACTCTTCATGCCGCAGTCGAGGATGCGGTAGCGGTCCGACGGCTTCGTCGGCAGGTCGCGGGTCAGCAGCGGCAGGTCCCAGTCGTGCCCGAAGACGTGGATCAGGCCCTCCTTGCCGTCGATGACGTGCTCGGGGCCGGTGTAGCCCAGTTCGGCGAGCAGCGCGCTCTCCACCCCCGCGCGGGTCGCCATCGGGTCCACCGTGTTCTTCATGTTGGTCAGCTTGCCCGCCGTCACCGCGCCCAGCGTGCAGCAGCGGCTGGCGCTGATGCCGATGGCGTGCTGGATCTTCTCCGGCGACAGCCCGAGCATGCGGCCGGCGGCGATGGGCGCGGCGAAAGCCGTCAGCGTCGCGTGGTGCCAGCCGTACTCGCGGATGCCGGGGCGGCCGAACTCGCACAGCCGCATCTCGATCTCATAGGCGATGACGGTGCCGAGGATGAGGTCCTTGCCGGTCAGGCCGCGGGCCTCAACCAGCGCAAGCGGCGCGGGGATGATGTCGCTGGGGTGGCAGGGGTCGGCCTTCCAGTAGATGTCGTTGTAGTCCATCGCCCGGATGAGGTGGGCGTTGATGAGCGACGCCTCGACCGGGTTGAGCTTCAGCCCCGAAACGAAGCAGGTGCAGGCCCCGCCCCCCCCACCGTTCATGTTCCGGGCGTGCCGGAGCAGGATCCGGGCGTCCTCCTGCTCGCTGCCGCCGAGGGCGCACCCGAGGGAGTCGAAGAGGAAGAGCTTGGCGGCGTGGATCGCCTCCGGGCTGAGGTCCTCGTAGCGGAGTCCCGCGGCCCAGCGGGCAAGGTCGAGGGTCACGTGGCGGGCGGGCGTGCCTGCGGTCGCGGGATGTGAGGCCATTTCCGTGCTTCTCCTGGGTGTGGCGGGTGGACGGCGAGCGCCGAGCGGTGCGGGCGCCGGCCGCCTGGGCCCATGGTACCCGCTCGGTCGCCCGGGTGCGCCGACCGGCGGCTCCGGGCGGTGGTGAGGCTCGGCTTACCGGCTTTCCATCCGGGGTTGAGGGCCGGGGGCTAGGACTTTGGTGTCGGCTGGGCCGGCGGGAGGGCGCGCGGGGCGCGGAGGGGGCCACACCTGGGTCCGATCACAAGGAGCATTACCGTGTTCACAACGAAGATCGCGCCGAGTCGCGCTCTTGGGGGACTGGCCTGGTTGTCGGCGGCGGCGCTCCTCGCGGGGACCGCGGGGTGCGAGACCAGCCGCGACAAGGGGAGGGACATGGGCCGCGCCGAGGGGCGGCCGCCGCAGCGCGAGGGCGCGACCGTGCAGACCGTCCGCTACGAGCCCGGCGGCGCCCGGACCGTCTCGACGGCGATGAACACCACGACCCAGACGATCGACGGCGTGCTGCGGATCACCAAGAGCCTGCCGCGCGAGGTGACCGCCAACGCGCCGTTCGAGTACGACATCACGATCGAGAACACCTCGAACCTGATGCTGACCAACGTCTGGATCCGCGAGCAGGACGCCGCGTCCATGAGCATGGCCGACCACGGCGTTGGCGGCTTCGGCGGCCCGTCGGTGCAGGCGACGCCGGGCGCGGGCGGGCAGTTCCCGCAGGATCAGCAGTTCCAGCAGCAAGCCGGGCAGATGATGACGACCACCGACATGTCGTCGCGCCCCGTGAGCCAGGACCTCGGCGGCCAGCAGGGCATGCAGCAGGACATGATGGGCCCGCGGATCCAGACCGCCGAGCAGCCGCTGGGCGAGCCGATGGAGGGGGCGTCGCAGCCGGGGATGCACGACCAGGCCGGCGGCTTCACCACGCAGACCGTCGCCCAGCCCTTCACCACGCAGACCGTCGCCCAGCCGATGCAGCAGCAGGGCGTCGGCCAGTGGCGGCAGCAGATCGGCCAGAGCGGCCAGTTCCAGCAGGCGGGGCAGTTCCCGAGCATGCAGCCCGTCCAGGCGGGGCCGGGGATGAGCGGCACGATGGGCGTCAGCGCCCCGCGCGGCTTCACGCAGGTCCCCGGGGGGCAGAACGTCCGCGAGATCCAGATCGGGACCCTCGGCCCCGGCGAGCGGCGGACGGTGACGACGACCGCGACCGTGCCGCAGGCGGGCGAGTTCGCGATCTGCACGTCGGTGGCCTACACGCCGATGGTGTGCGTCACGGGGACGGCGATCGCGCCGCAACTGGCGATCACGAAGATCGGGCCGGAGTTCGCGGCCGTCGGCGAGCCGATCACGTACCAGATCACCGTGACCAACACGGGCGTCGGGCCGGCGCACGGCGTGCAGCTCGTTGACCCGCTGCCGGGGCAGATGCGCACCGCCGAGGGGCAGGCCGAGGCGTTCTTCGACATCGGGACGCTCAACGCCGGGCAGAGCCGGTCCTTCACGATCCGGACGGTGCCGCCGGAGCCGGGGCGGTACACGAACATCGCGCGCGCGACCACGGCCGACGGGCTGGAGGCACGGGCCGAGGCGGTCACGATGGTGCGGGCGCCGCAACTGACGATCGAGAAGATCGGCCCCGAGCGGCAGTACACCAACATCGGGGCGACCTACGAGATCCGCGTCACCAACACCGGCGATGCGCCGGCGCGGAACGTGGTGATCGAGGACCTGATGCCCCCGGGGGCCCGGTTCGTGGAGGCCTCGGCCAACGGCAACGCCGTGGGCAACCAGGTCATCTGGAACCTCGGGACGCTCGGCCCCGGCGAGTCGCGCACGGTCATGACGACGCTGGTCTCGCCCACGGCGGGCCTGTTCGAGAACTGCGCGATCGTGCGGTCGGACGCGGTCGGGCCCGTGCGCGACTGCGTGGCGACGGAGTTCTCCGGGGTTGCGGCGCTGCTGCTGGAGATGGTGGACCAGCAGGACCCGGTGATGGCCGGGGGCGAGACGGTCTACACGATCACCGTGCTCAACCAGGGCACGGCCCCGGCCCACAACGTCGGCATGAGCGTCGAGCTCGACGAGGGGCAGGAGTTCATCACCGCCGACGGCGCCTCGCCCTTCCAGGCTCAGGGCGCCGCGAACGGGAACTTCGCCCCGCTGCCGACGCTGCCGGCCGGGGCGACGGCGAACTACCGCGTCGTGGTGCGGTCGAACACGCCGGGCGACCGGCGGCTGCGGGTGTCGCTGACGGCCGACGAGCTGACCCAGCCGGTGATCGAAGGCGAATCGACGCGGGTGGTGAACCCGACGCCGTAACGGAGAACCGACGGCCACGGGGGCCCGCGGCCGCGGCCGCCTGAAACGAGCCGGGGACGCGGCGAGATGCCGCGTCCCCGGTTTCTCATTCATGCCCGAGCCCGGTTCGTCGCCGGACGCCGCACGCCGGCCCCGATCGCCCGGAACTCACGCGTGCATGCGCGAGGGCGTCCCTCACCCGCCGGGCCTCATCACATCGTCTCAACCACCATCGCCACCGCGTTCCCGCCGCCCAGGCACAGCGCGGCGACGCCGCGCTTCCCGCCGGTGCGGCGGAGCTGGTGGATCAGCGTGGTCAGCACGCGGGCGCCCGAGGCGCCGATGGGGTGACCCAGGGCGATGCCGCCGCCGCAGATGTTGAGCTTGCTCTCCGGGATGCCCAGGGGCTTGATGTTGCACAGGACCTGCGCCGCGAACGCCTCGTTGATCTCGAAGAGGTCGATGTCGGAGACCTTCAGCCCGGCCTTGTCGAGCACGCCGGCGACGCCGGCGACGGGGGCGTAGAAGATCTCCTTGGGGGCGACGCCGCTGGTGTGATAGGCCACGATCCTGGCGATCGGCTTGATCCCCAGTTCGCCGGCGCGGGCGAGGCTGGAGACGACGACGGCCGCGGCCCCGTCGCTGATCTGGCTGGCGTTGCCGGCGGTGATGGTCTCGTGGCCGGGGACGGGGCGGAGCTTCGCGAGGCTCTCGGCGGTGGAGTCGGCGCGGATCCCCTCGTCGGCCGCCACGCCGGCGCCGGCGTTGTACCGCTTGTCCATGATCTGCTCGGCGGAGAGGGGAACAAGCTCATCCTTGAACCAGCCGTTCCTGGTCGCCTCGGCGGCACGCTGGTGGCTCTGGGCGCTGAAGCGGTCCTGCTCCTCGCGGCTGATCTCGTACCGCTTGGCGATGTAGTCAGCGCCGTTGGTCATGCCCCAGCACTCGAAGGCGCACCGCAGGCCGTCGAACTGCATGTGGTCCTCGAACGGCGTGGGCCCGAACTTGACCCCCTCCCGGACGCGGGCGAAGTGCGGCGCGGCGGTCATGTTCTCGAAGCCGCCGGCGATGACCAGCGCGTTGTCGCCGGCCTTGATCGACTGGGCCGCCTGCATGACGGCCTGCAGGCCCGAGCCGCAGACCTTGTTGATCGTGACGGCGCTGGTGGTCTCCGGCAGGCCCGCCTTCAGGGCGGCCTGGCGGGCGGGGTTCTGGCCGAGCCCGGCCTGCAGGACGCACCCCATGATGACCTCGTCCACGGCCCGGCCCTCCCCGGTGGCGGCCTGCTTCAGCGCGGGGAGCGCATCAAAGAGGCCCTGGATCGCGTAGGCGCCCAGTTGGGGAGCCGGAACCTTGGAGAGGCCGCCGAAGAACTTGCCGATCGGGGTCCGCTTGGCGGCGAGAATCACGGGGGTCTGTGCTGCATCGGGCATGGGGGATGACTCCACTCGGTCGTACGCGTCGGTACCGTCCATCGTAGCCGCCGCGAGTCCGCCTGCCGCGGCCCCCAGGGTGCTCCGCGGCCGCAGGGGGAGCGGCACGCCCTTCCCACCGGGCGAAGGGATGTTCGTGGAATCACGCGGCGCCGCGACGCGCCTGCGCCTCCAGCAACTGGCGAGGCGGCGCCGTGCCTTCTCCCAGCACGGGATCTCCGAGTTCATCGACCTCGCCGTTCGGAGCCTGTCGCGGTGCGAGTCATCCTCGGGGGCGGCGATCCGACCTACCCTCGATCGTGCAAGCGGATGACACGACGTCGCGACAACTTCTCGGCGTAGCGAGTGCGAGTGTCGGGCCCGGCACCGGGGCTGCCCGATCAGATGCGATCGGCGAGCCGCTCGCGGCCCGTCGATCCGGGGAGCGAGCACGGCTCCTGGCGGAGTTTGTCGGCTTGTTCCTCGTCGTGCCGACGCTGCCCGTCCTCGGGCTCCTGCCGGTGACGATCATTCCGGTGCTGGTCGCCTTCGGCCTGCTCTGCCTGGCGGTGCTCCTGAGGGACCCGAGATTCCCGCGTCATCGCCTGGGACTGGGCCCGCTCATCAAGCGACCCGATGGGCTGCGGGCGACGCTGCGCCGGATCTGCGGATGGTTCCTCATCGGAGCCGCGGCGATGGGGGCCGCGGTGGCGATCTTCGACGGCGACGCCCTCTTCTCCCTGGTGCGGGAGCGGCCGCACATCTGGGCGATCATCATGGTCGGGTACCCGCTCCTCAGCGTTTACCCGCAAGAGATGATCTTCCGGACGTTCATGTTCCACCGATACGGGGGGGTCTTCCGGACCAGGGCGGCGATGATCGCGGCGAGCGCGGCGGCCTTCGGATACGCCCACATCGTGCTGGGCAACGCCCTGGCGGTCGCCCTCTCCCTGGTGGGAGGGTTCCTCTTCGCGTACACCTACGACCGGACCCGCTCGACCCTCCTCTGCGCCATCGAGCACGCCCTGTACGGGTGCTTCATCTTCACGATCGGCCTCGGAACGTACTTCTACCACGGGTCGATGCGGATGGCGGAGATGGCCGCGGGCGCGGGTGGGCCCTGAGGTCCCGGCCCTGCCGATCGCCAGCCCGGCCGGCCCGGGGGACCCGGTCCTACCCTAGTCGCTCACCGGCCCGGCGCCCGCCCCCCGCGGCCCGGCACGGTCTCGCACGCTTGTTTTCAAAGGACCTCCAGTCATGGGCGACAGCACTCGTGTTGTACTTCCGGCGGACAGCAACCAGGCGTACGGGCTCGGGGAGTTCGCGGTCGAGTTCATGAACGGCGACGCGGGGTCCCGCGGGGAGCCCTCCGCCGCGGTGCTCGAGCGGACGAACATGTTCCACACCGACGCGGTCCTCTGCGGCGTCTCGGCGCTGGCGCTGGGGACCAACGCGCCGACGGTGCTCCGCAACGAGGCTCTGAACTACCCGGCCGCCGGCGGCACGCGGCTTGGCCGAGTGACGACGAAGCGGGCCGGCGCGACGGTCTTCGGCTCCGGCGTTGACGTGGCCGTCGAGAAGGCGATTCTCGCCAACACCGCGGCCGTGCGCGAGTGGGACTCCAACGGCACCAACTTCGGCTACAGCGAGGAGCGCCCCGAGCACCGCGCCGGCGAGTTCGGGCATAACGACTTCTACAGCGTCCCCATCGCCGCGGCCCAGATGATGGGCCGGGACGGCGAGTACGCCCTGCGCGGCATGGTGCTGCTGGATGAGATCCGCGGCCGGCTCGCGGAGGTCTTCAGCCTCAAGACCTACAAGATCGACCACGTCGTGCACGGGGCGATCGCCTCCGCGGTGACTTTCGGGGCCATGACGGGGGCGACCCCGGCCGAGATCGAATCGGCCATCGGCATGTTCGTGGCCCACCACATCCCCTTCCGCGCCATCCGCCACGGCCACCAGCTCAGCGACTCCAAGGGCGCCAGCGCCGCCATCAGCACCGAGGCGGCGATCCAGTGCATGAAGCGCTCGATGGCCGGCTTCATCGGGCCCAAGGACATCTTCCGCAACCCCGAGGCGATCTTCTGCCTGATGAAGAAGTACGGCGGCGAGAGCGTCCCGAAGGGGCGCAGCCCCTTCGACCTGGTCCTCAGCCGCGCCGGGGACGACTTCACGGTCATGGGGATGCACTTCAAGATCGGGCTCTACGAGCACCAGTCCGCCGGCGCGCTCCAGGGGCTGATCAACCTGCTCGCGGAAAACCCGCGACTGCTGGAGGACCAGAGCGGCGACTGCATCGCCCGGATCGTCGTCACGGCCTACGAGCCCGCCTTCAGCATCATCGGCGACCCGGCGAAGCGGGACCCGCACACCCGCCAGTCCGCGGACCACTCGATGCTCTACCTCGTCTGCACGATGCTCCGCAAGGCGCTGGAGCTGCACGCCGCGGAGCCGACCCGCACGCTCGGGTGGACCGACCTGATGCTCCTGCCCCACGACTTCAGCAAGAACGCCATCTTCCACCCGCTGACGCGTTCGCTGATGGAGAAGATGACCTTCGAGCACGGCGGCCCGGAGTACGACGCGAAGTACCCCGACGGGATCCCGACCTCGATCCGCATCACCGACGATCAGGGCAACGAGGTGGACAGCGGCCTGGTGATGTACCCCGCCGGGCACGCCCGCAACACCACCGCCGATCTGCGGGCGCTGCTCGACCACAAGTGGACCAAACTCGGCGAACTGGCCGTCGCGGACCCCAAGGGGCTGATCAATCGGCTGAGCCGGCTGGAGACCAAGTCCGCCGAGGAGATCGCGAGCCTGTACGACTTCGAGATCGTCCAGCGGGGCAGGTTCGAGTAAGCCCCGCGGCGGACTCCCGCTGACCGCAAAGAGAACCCCGGGCACGAGCCCCGGGGTTTTTTCGTTCCCACATGACTCCATCGTCAACGGCGGAACGCGCGTGGCGTGAGCGTGGAAGAAGAGAACGACAGGAACGCAGAGATCGCAGAGAGCGCAGAGGGAAGAAGAAGAAGAAGAAGCGAGGACAGGAACGGGGACGGATCACACTTCGGTGGGAAAGCTGGGGCGTGGGTCATTCGGGCTCTGCGGCCTCGCTTCGCTGCCGCCCCTCGGACTCGCGTCTGTTCTTCAACCCAATCAGTCTTCCACCGCGTCCCTCTGCTTCCTCCGCGGCCTCTGCGTTCGTGCCTTCCTGCTCTTCCTCGCGTCCCCGCTTGCTCCGCTCTCCCCGCGTTCCGTCTTTCAACTTGCGGACGCACGGGAACGGCAACCCGGGCTGGCGTTCGGGGCTCCCTTCCAAACAGGCCAAAAACGACCGCCGCCCTCGCGCCGAGCGAGGGCGGGGTCGAGCGACGGTCCGTTGGGCTGTTTGCAAGGCTCAGTCGATCAGTCGCGCCGGCGGCGGGCGGCGGTCAGGCCCGCCAGGCCCAGAAGGGCCGCGGCGCCGGGGGAAGGAACGACCTGCGCCGTGAGCACGCCGCCCGTGCTCGGCACGTCGATCCCCGCCATATCCATCATGTTGGCGTAGATCTTGCTCGACAGGTGGACGGTCGTGCCGCTGACGGTCCGGGGCGTGTAGTCGTCCGGGGCCCAGTAGACGGTGAAGACGTGGATCGGGTTGTCCATCACCGCCGACGGGTTCAGCATGGCCGAGAGCTGGAACGCATCAACCATGTTGATGTTGCCCAGCGCGTCGGCGACGCCGCCTCCGGCGACATTCAGCGTCAGCGCCGGGTTGCGGGACATCGACGTGTACGTGCCGGTCTCAAGCCCGCCGAGGTTCTGCACGTTGAAGATCGACCCGGCGAAGTACGCCCCCGGCAGCCCGCCGACGATCTCGGCGCTGAGGGTGAAGATCCCCTGCTCCCCCGGTTCGATGATGCCGTCGGCGTTGCCCGTGTCGGAGACGGTCCAGGTCCAGTTGATGCTCTGGGCGCTCGCGGCGGAGGCGGCGGCGGCAAGGGCGACGACGGCGGCGGCAGCGGTACGCATGGTTCGATCTCCGTTCTTGGACGTTGTCAGCCGTGACTCTTCCGTTGGCTCTGGGACCCGCACCGCACCACTCGCGGGCGGTCGAGTTGGAAGGTACGACACGGGCGCGGAAAACCCAGCAAACAGGGCCGCGAGCGGCCCTCGCCGGGTCAGCCCATGACGCCGGCGCCGCCCGTACCGCCGAACGCTGGGAAGATGGCGAACATCACACGGATATGAGTCCCAGACCAGAGTCCGAGAAAATACGCCCCTCGCATCGTCCGCCAGACCGGCACGTGCACCCGAGCCGGATATCAGCGGGCGGCCCCCGCCTTGGCGTGCAGGTCGTGCAGCGTCTGCATGAATCGTTCGTCCGCCAGCATGGGTCCGGAATCAACCCCCGCGAAAGCGGCCAACGTCGCGACCAGGTCCTCGGGTGCGATACTGCTGAACACGCCGAGCATCAGGAGGGAGCCATCTCCAGGCTTCACCGCGTCCGGCTCATTCGTGATGACCAGCGACTCACAGTAAGGCTCCCAGTCCTCACCCTTGCGCACGATCACAACCGGCGGCTCGGCATCGGCCCACTCAGCGCCAAGGACGATCCTCTCCTGAGGATGGGCGCCAACCGACCTCTTTGAGCCGGAGACATCCGGCTCTCGTCGCACGGGATATGGGGAACGGAACAGGTCGTAAGGGCCCAGCCGCGAACCGGCGTCCGGCCCGATGATCCTCACGCGAACGGCGAGCGGGTCCACGCCGTCTGGAGCATCGCAGCGAACTCCTTCGAGACCATCCCAGAGTTCGTACACGAGCGATGGCTGACCGGCGAACGCTCCGTCGGAGGTCACAACGCGGCGTACGTACACCTCCGGCAGGATGCCGACCGTCTGAATCTCGCCAAAGGAGCGAGCCCCTGCCTTGTTCGTCGCCCGCAGCGCGCCCTGCACCGCCTGCCACGCCTCGTCGGTGTTGGGAACGACGAGGCGGCCGTACTGGGGGGCGTACTGCAGCGGCGCCACTTCGGTGATCGTCGACGCAACAGCCGGCGTCGCCAGGGGAAGAACCCGGAACAGCCGCTCGCCGTTCCGCATCCCCTCGACGAAGTCGGGCTTCAACGCACCATGCTCGTAGACCAGCGTTCTGCCAATCGGCTCGCCGGCACGGACGAGATCCTGAATGCCCTCATTCTCAGCGCGTTCGATCCGCTCAGCAGCGGAGGCACGCACGAGGCTTGGCGAGGGGAACACCTTCAGGGGAACAGGCGCCCCCTCCGACTCCGAGACCTCAAAGTCACTCGGGAACCAGTGCCTGATCTGGCCGCCGCCGCAGCGCCGCGGCCCCCACTGCCCCTCGAGCAGAACCCACTGCTCCATCTCCGGCGGCTTGCTCGCTTCATTGACCCGATCGACGACAGCGCAGACGTACTCGAGCACGCGACTGCTCGCCTCAGGAGCCAACCCGCGCAGCGCCCCGACGTCGATCCGGAACCCACCCCTCCGAATCATGGTCGCGGCGATGCTCGGCTTCCAACGCTCGGCTTGTCCAACGGCGACCTGCCCCTGAACCCGGCGGTCGGGCATGTAGCGGTACGGCGGCGGTACAGCGAACATCGTGAACGCCTCCGATCGCTCGGTCGCCGGCTGCCGGGCCGCCCCGGAGGTGGCCCACGAGGCGCCGCTCACGAAGCCCGCCGACAATGCGAGAGCCGTTGCACGCAAGCAGAACCGCAGCCTGGTCATTTTCACCGCCCTCCGCAGTCGCCCTGGTTCGTAACCCACTTCGTTGGATCACATCCGCAGTCGCTGGTGCAGGACGTGCCTGTCTCAAACACCAACTCTCTATCTTCCCCCTCCGTGCTCCCTGTGCTCTCCGTGGTGAACTCTTCTTCGTCCCACCCCGTCCTCACTCGCTCGCCGCCGTCGGGAACGACACCGGCGACCGGTACCCGTCCCTGTCGTACGCCCGCACGCCGAAGAACCAGTCGTCCTTGCTCAACTCAAGCGTGTATTCGGTGACGTTCCCGACGTCCCGCGAGTGCGTCCAGGTCGCGTCGGTCGTGTCGCGCCAGACGACCTCGTATCCCGCGACGTCCGACTCCGGGCTTCGGTCCCAGCGCATCGTGCAGCCGTTGGACAGTTCCGCGGTCAGCAGCCGGGCGTTCGGGGGCGGGGTGGGGGCGTTGGCGAGGCAGACCAGAGTCGCGGCGTTGAGGCGGGCGACGTTGGCCAGGTACTCCCGGTCCACGTACTCCGGGATGTCCCCGTGGGGCCGGCCCTCCCGCAGCGTGACGTTCTGGTGCTGGCGCGAGTACTTCTCGTCGAGTTCGGTGAAGCGGACGGCGGGGAAGCCCGACTCGTTGAAGGCGGAGTGGTCCCCGCCGCGGAGGAACCGATCCGGGCGAAAGACCAGTTTGGCCTTCACCGGCAGGCCGTACGCCTCGCCCACCTCGGCGATGTACCGGGCGAGCTGGCGCGAGGGCGAGTCCCACTCCGCCGCCAGCGTGCGGATCCTCGCCAGCGTCCCGCCATCGGCGTGCCGCGGGATCCCCTCGGAAAAGACCCGGATCAGCCGGCGTGCGCCCGGCGTCGGCGGGAATCCCTCGGGCGTGGATGGATCGCCGACGATGTCGTTGTTCAGCACGCCGAGGATCGACTCCTTCCGCAACGCGGCCTGCCTGGCGTGGTGCCTCGCCCCGAGCAAGCCCTGCTCCTCGCCGGCGGTGGCGAGGAAGACGACGGTCGCGTCAAGGGGGCCGTGCTCGGCCAGAACCCGGGCGACCTCCAGAACCACCGCCATCCCGGAAGCGTCGTCGTTCGCCCCGGGGGCGTCCCCCTCGCGGTCGAGGCCGTCAGCGTTGCGCGAGTCGTAGTGCGCGACGACGTAGTACCGCCGGCGCGCCGCCTCGGGCATCCTCCCCGGCAGGACGCCGACGACGTTGACGATCTCCGTCGGCTCCGGGATGCGGCCGTCGGGCGTGGGAGGCTGCGTGAAGGTCTCGAAGGCGACGCTCAGGCCGTCCGGCGCTCCCGCCCCGGCGAACCCCTCCATCGTCGCGCGGATCCACGCGCGGGCCGCCCCGATGCCACGGGCCGGATCGTCCGTGGCCGAGAGCGTGTGACGCGTCCCGAACCCCGCCAGGGCCGTCACATACCCGAAGCAACGGTCCGGCGAGATGCGAGCGGCGATCTCGCCGGGAAGCGGCGGACGCGGAAGGGAAGTCGTCGCGGCAGGAGTCGGCTCGATGGCCATGGCGGCAAGCAGGGGGTATGGAGGCGGCGGGGGTGCGAACGAGCCGAGTCTACCGCGCGGAGGGGAAGCCCTGAGGACCGGAACAGGAAAATCAGGCCGGGCGGACGGCGGCCGCGACCTCACGCAGCGCCCGGGCCGCGTACCGGATGTCCTCGACGGTCACGAACGGCCCGACGCTGAGGCGGACCGCCCCCGCTCCCTCCGGCGGAGCCGTGCCGATGGTCCGGTGGGCCAGGGGGGCGCAGTGCAGACCCGCCCGCGTCAGGATCCCGTAGCCGCGTTCGAGGCCGTCGGCGAGTTCGATCGGGGAGAGCCCGTCGTGGACGAACGAGAAGACGCCGACGCGGGCGTCGGGGTCCGTCGGCCCCAGAAGACGGAGGGACTCGGGGAACTCCGCCGCGGCGTCGAGGAACTCCGCGATCAGTTCCCGCTCGTGCGCGCGGATCGCGTCGATGCCCCGCTCCAGGAGCCAGGCGACGCCCTCGCTCAGCCCGATGATGCCGACGGTGTTGTGCGAGCCGGACTCGTAGCGGTCGGGCATCATCGACGGCTGGACGTCGTGCTCGGATCGGGTCCCCGTCCCCCCCTGACGGATGGGCTCGACGCGCGACTCGACCCCGGGCCGGATGTACAGCCCGCCGGTGCCCGTCGGCCCCAGGAGCCCCTTGTGGCCCGGGAAGGCGAGCAGGTCGATGTTCATCGCGCGGACATCGACGGGGAGGTGCCCCAGCGACTGCGCGGCGTCCACCAGGAACAGGACGTGGTCCCCCGCCTCGCGGCAGATGCGCCCGATCGCCGCGACGTCCTGCACCACGCCCGTGACGTTGCTCGCGTGGTTGACGGCCACCAGCGCGGTCTCCGGCCGGATGGCCCGGCGCACGTCCTCCGGGTCCACCAGACCCGTGGCGGGGTCGCACTCCACGCGGGTCTGCTCGACGCCGTCGGCCGCGAGCGCGTTGCAGGGGCGCAGGACGGAGTTGTGATCGAACCAGGTGGTGACGACGTGGGGCCGCCGGCCGGCGCGGAGCAGCGGACGGAGCACGCCGTGGATCGCGAGGTTCAGCGCGTCGGTCGTGTTGAGCGTGAAGACGATGTGGTCCGGGCTCTCGCCGCCGATGAGCGCGTTGATCCGCTCGCGGCAGCGGTGGACCAGCGCCGCGGCCTCGCGCGCCTCGGCGAATCGGCCCCGGGGGGAGGCGCCGTTGCCTGAGGCGAAGCGCGCCATCACCCCGGCCACCGCGGGGGGCTTGGGGAAGCTCGTCGCGGCGTTGTCGAGGTAAAGGCGGCGCGGCGTCTGCTGAGGTTGCGAGGTCATCGCGTCAACTCTACCCGTCGGCCCGCGTGGGCGCGGTCACGAGGGCTTCGGCGCCTTGTAGAACGGCATCGGCGTGACGGCCCCCTCGATGACGGCCCCCTTGCCGGTGTCCACGGCGACGGCCGTCCCCGGGGTGGCGTAGTCGCGGTCCACGTACCCCATGGCGATCGGGTACCCCAGCGTCGGGCTGGGGGTGCCGCTGGTGACCACGCCGATCTCCTTGTCGCCGGCCTTGATCGTCATGCCCGGACGCGCGCTGCGCTTGCCCTCCAGGCGCATCCCGACGAGCCTGCGGCGCGGCCCGCCCTCGTCTCGCGTGCGCTTCAGCGCCTCCTGGCCGACGAACGGCTCGCCGCGCTCCATCTGGTCTTTGTCGAGGTTGATGGCGAAGTCCAGCCCCGAGGCCAGCGCGTTGATCTCCTCGCCCAGTTCGTGGCCGTACAGCGGCATCCCCGCCTCCGTCCGCAGCGTGTCGCGCGCCCCCAGCCCGGCCGGGCGGATGATCGCGTCCGGGGTGTCCATCCCCGCGTCCTTGAGCATCAGCTTCATCGCCATCCCGACCATCGACGCGGGCAGGATCACCTCCACCCCGTCCTCGCCCGTGTAGCCCGTCCGGCTGACGATGAGCTTGACGATCATCAGGTTCTTCACCGCGAAGCGGTAACGCTTCAGCGTCGGGACCTCCCGGGAGAACTTGCCGATCAGCTCCATCACCTTCGGGCCCTGCAGGGCCACCATGGCGGTGCTGAGCGTCTGGTCGTCGATCTTGACGTTGAAGTCGTTCGCCGCCCGCACCTGCTCGAAGTGGGCGAGCATCTTCTCGCGGTTCGCCGCGTTGACGACGACCAGGAACTCGTCGTCGTCCATGCGGTAGACGATCACGTCGTCCTTCACGCCCCCCTGCTCGTTGCAGCAGAGCGTGTACCGGCACTGCCCCGGCTCCATGTCCCCGATCCGGCGCGTGCACAGCCGCTCCAGCAGCCGCCGCGCGTGCCGCCCGGCGATCTTCACCCGCCCCATGTGGGAGACGTCGAACAGCCCGCCGCTCGTCCGGACGTGCTGGTGCTCCTCCTGCACCCCACCTCCGCCGCCCGGCCGGACGTACATGATGGGCATCTCCCAGCCGGCGAAATCGACCATCTTCCCGCCGTTGTCAACGTGAAACTGATAGAGCGGTGTGCGGAGCAATGCTTGGTTCCTCGGCGGCCCTGCGACGTTGAATCGGATCTCGGCGGCCCCGTGGCCGCCGACGGGGCCATGATAGCGGACCACTCACGCCCGGCGACGGGGCTACCCCGCGAGGTCCCCGGGGCACCACGGCGCGTTGTCGATCAGCCGCACCGGACCGACCCTCGCGGCGATCAGCGCCCTGGCCGCACGCCCTCGCCGCGGCGACAGCAGCGTCTGCGCATCGCGGACGACGGCGTAGTCGATCGACCCGCCCAACCCCGCCCGCTCCAGCGTCGTCCGCATCAGCGCCTCGGCCTCCCCCGGATCATCCCCTGACGCCCCCGCCGCGGCCTCCAGGGCCCGCGGGATCGCCAGGGCCTGCTCGCGGAGTTCCGCGGGGATGAACCGGTTGCGGCTGCTCATCGCCAGCCCGTCCGGCTCGCGGACGGTCGGCAGGCCGACGATCTCCACGCCCGGCCCTCCCCGCGCCGTCAGCGCGCGAACGACCTGCAGCTGCTGCCAGTCCTTCTCGCCGAACAGGGCCGCCGACGGGCGCGTCAACTCGAACAGCCTGTTGACGACCTGGCAGACCCCCGCGAAGTGCCCCGGCCTCGCGGCGTCCTCCAGCCCCGGTTGCGTCGCCACGTCCGGCAGCGGCGGCACGGGAATCTCCCGGTCCGGCGGGTACACCTCCTCGACCGGCGGAGCGAAGACGACATCGGCACCGGCCCGCTCGCACGCCGCGGCGTCCGCGTCGAGCGTCCGCGGATACCGATCAAAGTCCGATTGCTCGTTGAACTGCGTCGGATTGACGAAGACCGTGACGATCACCGGCTCGCCGCGGCGACGCGCCACCTCCGTCGCCGCGCGGACGAGCGACATATGCCCCTCGTGGAGCGCGCCCATGGTCGGGACGAGAACGCATCGATCGGTGCCCAGGTCGGCGGCGCGGTGGACGAGTCTCATGGGCGCAAGCTTGGGCGCGCCGGCCCGGCGGGGTCAAGCCGGCGGGGAGTAGAGCGTGCCGCGGGCGTCCCGAGCCCGGATCCAGGTCGCGAGTTCCGGATCATTCGGGATCGGCACAAGCTCCAGGCGCGTCTTGTACAGCCCCTCGCCGTCGTACTCGCACGCACGGACGGTCCCCAAGAGGGCCACCGGGCGGTCGTCCACGAGGTGAACGATCACGATCAGCTCGCGGCCGAGGTGGCACATGCGGCGGGAACGGAACGTCAGGTGCGAGCGGCTGATGTCCAGGGCTCGCCCCGTCCAGACGCCTCCGGGCCGCCCCCGATCGTCGAGTTCGGCCAGGTGAAGTTCGGCGACGAAGCGCGTCCCTGGCGGGAAGGCTGTCTGCTGCTTCGGTGGATCGGTGAACCGTGGAGATCGCTTGTGGACGTCAACCGTGCGTCGGGCTGCGGTGGTCATCGGGCGCTCCGCGCGAGATCAGGGCAGCACGCGATCGTGGCATGGCCATATCCCCGACGGTGTATCGTGCGTCCAGGAGGCCTGCTTTGAGCAACCCGCCGCCAATTTTCTCGCCGCGCGCCGTCAGGTTCCGCCCGCGGCGTGGCCCGGTAACACCCGTGCAGGATGCCCGAGAGGTCAGAGCCCGGGCGGGAGCAACCGCCGGAAGACGCGGCTGATCCAGCGCGCCGCCGCCATCCACGAGCCTGTAGTCGCCCCCATGCCGCGCGAAGTCACGCCGCCCCCCGAGGCGGGCGCGGCGCCCGGGGCCACCCCGACGCCCTCCATCTCGGCGTAACTCCGCGGCGGGCGAGCGTACAGGTCGCAGGCGCAGACCGGGCAGACGAAGACCTCGACCGGATAGCCCGATTGCAGTTCGGGGCCGCGATAGCCGCACGCCAAACATACCCTCTGGGTGAGGCGATCGACGGTATCGTGCCGTACGGAGGCCATCGATAACTTGAGCATAGCACGTGCGCCGCGCGCGCCAAGACCAGCGCTCGGCGCCTGTGCACCAACTCACCGGAGATTCATGAGCGAAACGGCACTGAGCGTGTGGGCGCAGCGGCTCCGCCGCGCCGGGCGCGACGCGACGCTCGGCCCGGGCGCCCCCTTCGCGGATGAACTGGGGCACCGGCGCGGCGTTGACGCCCCTTTCTTCGCCTGGCGGCGTCTTGCCGCCGGCGGCTCCGACGCCGCCCCGGTCGCCGGATCGCCCGGCGAGAGCCCCGACGTCACGCTCTGGCGGGCGGTGGTGGACCGTTCGGTGGACATCGACCGCATCGCGGCGAGCCCAACCGACGGCCCCGCGCCGATCATCCCGCCCGGCACGATCGGCGCGATCGAGGTCTGGACCGAGGCGGAACTCTGCTCGCTGCACGCGCTGTGGCGCCTCGCCCGCCTCCGCGGGCGCGACGACCTGCTCGCCCGCTGCCTCGACGCCGCGTGCTGGCACGTCGAGCACCTCCAGCCCGACAATGCCACGAACCACCCGTGGGCGATCCACGTCTTCGTCGTCGCCGCGCACCGCTTCGCCGGCGTCGAGCACGAACTGCACGCCCAGACGATGCTGCACAACTGCCAGATCAGCCTCGGCCGCCCCGACGCCCTCTCGGCGCACGTCCTCCTCGACGCCGCGGAGTGCCTCGAAGACGAAGCGGCGCGCCTCGCCCGCTGACGCCCTCCAGCCCCTCGCTCAGACGCCCTGGTGCACGCCCGCGGCGCTCAGCCTCAGCCACTGCTTCACCGTGCTGTCCAGCGCCCCCGCCGTGCCCTCGCGCGTCCGCCGGGCGTTGATCGCCGCGGCGACCAGCCCCATGAACAGAGGCTGCGGCGCCAGCGGCCGGCTCGTCAGTTCAGGGTGGAACTGCCCGGCGATGAAGAACGGGTGCCCGCCGGGCTCGCCGGGGGCGGTCGGCGCGGGCAACTCCAGGATCTGCATGATCGGCTGCGACGGGTGGCGGCCGGAGAAGATCAGCCCGGCGTCCTCCAGCCGCTGGATGTAGCGCGGGTCCACCTCGTAGCGGTGACGGAAGCGCTCGCGGACGCCCGCGGCGGGATCGAACCCGCCCCGCTCGTAGAGGAACTGCGCCAGCGTGCCGGGACGGATCTCCACGTCCTGACCGCCGAGCCGCATCGTCCCCCCGAGCCCCTCGATCGCCTTCTGCTCCGGCAGCTCGCTGATCACCGGGTCCGTGCACGAGGGCTTGAACTCCGTCGAGTTCGCATCGGCGAGCCGCAGCACGTCCCGGGCGTACTCGATCACCGCCACCTGGAACCCGAGGCAGATGCCCAGGTACGGCACGCCCTGCTCGCGGCAGTGGCGGACGCAGGAGATCTTCCCCTCCACCCCGCGCGAGCCGAACCCGCCCGGGACGATCACCGCGTCCAGCCCGGCGAGCCGCTGCGCCACGTTCGCGTCCGTGATGTCGGTCGTCTCGATCCACCGCAACTCGACGTCGCACGAGAGGTGCGCCGAGCAGTGCTCGATCGCCTTGTCGATCGAGGCGTACGCGTCGCGCAGCCCGGCGTACTTGCCCGTGATCCCCACGACCACCTCGTGCGCCTTCGGCCTCGTCAGCCCGCGGACGAACCCCTGCCACACCTCCCGCGCCCGGTCCTCGTGGGCGATGTCCACCCGGTCGTGCAGGTTCAGGATCGACAGGATCTCGCGGTCCAGCCCCTCCGTCCGCATCTCGTCCGGGATCGTGTAGATGCTCGGCCGGTCGTGCATCGAGAAGACCCGCCGCATCGGAACGTTGGAGAACATCGCGATCTTCTGCATCACCGACTCGGCCACCGGCTCGATCGCCCGGCAGGCGATGATGTGCGGCTGGATCCCCGCCTCCATGAGCCGCTTGATCCCCAACTGCGCCGCCTTCGACTTCTGCTCCCCCAGCGTCTGCGGCTTGATGACGTACGTCAGCGCCACGAAGCAGACCGAGTCCTCCCCCTCTTCAAACGCCAGTTCGCGCAGCGCCTCGATGTAGAACCCGTTCTCGTAGTCCCCCACCGTCCCCCCCACTTCGACGAAGACCACGTCCGCCGGCTCCCGCCCGTCGCCGTGCAGGGCCAGCTCCCGCAGCCGCCGCTTGACCTCCCCGGTCACGTGCGGGATCCACTGCACGTCCCGCCCCAGGTACGCCCCGCGCCGCTCCCGCTCCAGGATGTCGCTGAAGACCTGCCCCGAGGTCGTGAAGTTGATCCGCAGCAGGTCCTGGTCGAGCATCCGCTCGTACGTCCCCAGGTCCATGTCGCACTCGGTCCCGTCGTCCAGCACGAACACCTCGCCGTGCCGGTACGGGTTGAGCGTCCCCGCGTCGATGTTCAGGTACCCCTCCAGCTTCACCGGCGCGACCACCAGCCCCTTGTCCTTCAGCAGCTTGGCGACCGATGAGGAGAAGATCCCCTTCCCCAGCCCCGACATCACCGTCCCCAGCACCACGACGTACTTGTGCCGCCCGCGCCGGTACCCCTCGGGGATCGGCGAGAAGAACTCCGTGCTGACCGACTGGCTCGTCGTCCCGGCGAGCAGGTCCGCCGCCCCCTCCTCCATGCCCGCCGTCTCGGACGCCCCGCGACGTGCGGGCGCCGATCCGCCCGGACGCCTCCTCCCCGGATCGCGCCGGGGCTCGGTGCGCTCGTCCATGCGGAGTCCATCGACCTGGAATCGGTCAGCGATGCGGCGTGGCGTACTGGGCATGACACATGGTATCGCGCTCCCTCGCTGGTGCGCGGCGGTCCCCGCCCGTCCCACCTCGAACCGGGTCCGGCGGCGGACGGTACACTGACCGTCCGATTGCGGCGCGGGCGTCGGAGGCCCGTGCCCCCCCTGCCCCCCGACGCCGGCCCGACGAGGCCGCGGGAGACCCCGTCCATGGCCCACGATCGATCCTCCCCGCCGCGAGCGGCCCTGTGGCGGCGGCACCCGATGCGTCTTGCGCCGGCCCTGGCCGCCCTCCTCGCCGTCGTCTGCAACGCCGCCGCCCAACCGGAGCCGCTCCCCGGCCCCGACCGCCGCATCGACCCCCAGACAGGGCGCGACATGCGGGTCTGGCCCCCGGACGTCCTCTTCGACTATCAGAAAATGCGGCTGGAGGTCGAGATCCCCGACATGCACCGCGCCTGGATCCGCGGGCGCTGCACCCTCCGGGCCGCCCCTGTCGGCTCCGCCAGGAACGCCATGCGTCTCGACGCCGGCCCGGCGATCGCCGTCAAGAAGGTGACCGTGGACGGCGACGAGGCCTCGTTCACCCACCAGAACTCCACGCTCACCATCGACCTCCCCCGGTCCTACGCCCCCGTTGAGGCGCTCACCGTCGTCATCGACTACGAGGCCGACAAGCCCGGCGGACGCGGCGCCGGGCTGACCTTTTCCAAGGACGACCCCGACACCCCCGAAGACGACCCGATGTGCCACGCCCAGGGCCAGCCGGAGAGCAACCACCTCTGGTTCCCCTGCCACGACTTCCCCAACATGCGGCTCGCCACCGAGGTGATCGCCACCGTCCCCGCCGGGTACACCGCCATCTCCAACGGCCGCCTCGTCGAAGTCCACAAGAACCCCGCCACGGGGCAGTGGCGCTACCACTGGGACCAGCAACTTCCCCACGCGACCTACCTCGTCACCCTCGTGGTCGGCAAGTTCGACGTCGTGGACGTCGGCGGGCCCGAATCCGCCCGCCCCGGCCTGTGGATGCCCGTCTACGGCCCCCTGGGCTCCGCCGAGGTCCTCAAACGCAACTTCGGCAACACCCCCGAGATGGTCGCCTTCTTCGAGCAGATCCTCGACGAGCCCTACCCCTGGGACAAGTTCGCCAACATCATCTGCCGCGACTTCGCCGCCGGGGCGATGGAGAACACCTCCGCCGTCACCTGGGCCCCCTTCGCCGCGACCGCCCCCCGGAGCGCGGTCGAGGGCGTCAACGCCCACGAACTGATCCATCAGTGGTTCGGCGACCTCGTCACCTACACCAGTTGGGAGCACCTCTGGCTCAGCGAGGGGTGGGCCACCTACGGAGAGGCCCTCTGGGCCGAGCACACCCGCGGCGACACCGGCTACATGCGCGCCATCGCCCGCGACGCCGCCCAGATCCGCGCCCTGGCTCGCGGCAGCCGCCCCTGGGCCACCGGCATGGTCACCAACCTCTACACCAGCCCGGAGGAACGGTTCTTCGCCGCCGAGAACCCCTACCAGAAGGGCGGCTGGATCATCCACGCCCTCCGCTCCCGCCTCGGCGATGACGTCTTCTGGTCCGGCGTGCGCGCCTACATCGACCGCCACAAGTTCTCCAACGTCGAGACCGACGACTTCCGCATCGCCCTCGAGGAAGCGAGCGGCGAGAGCCTGGAGCGGTTCTTCGATCAGTTCGTCCTGCGCCCCGGCCTGCCGCGGCTGGAGGTGGACCTCGCCTGGGATGCCTCCGCCTCCGCGCTGACCGTCGCCGCCCGGCAGACCCAGCGAATCGACGCCGACAACCCGGCGTACGCCTTCTCCCTCCCGATCCTCGTCACCTACGCCGATGGCGAGCACGAGTACCTCTGGCTCGACACGGACACCCGCAGCGCCGAGCGGGCCTTCACCTTGCGCGAAAAGCCCACCAAGGTCGTCCTCGACCCGCGTGCCACCGTTCCCGCGACCTCCCGCGTGACCACCGAACTCGCCTGGCTCGCCGAGCAACTCCGCACCGGGCCGACCCCGTACGCCCAACTCGTCGCCGCCGAGTCCCTCGCGGCCATGGGCGGCTTCGACGCCGCCCGGGCTCTCGCGGCCTCCGTCGCGGCCCGGAAGACCGATCCGCTCGTCAGGGCCGCATCCGCCAGGGCGCTGACGGAGATGGCGAGGGCCGACGCGGCGGCGATCGTGGAACTGGCGATGACATGTCTCTCCGGAGGGCCGGCCATCGCCGACGCACGCGGAGGTGATCGGTGAACAGCACGACCACCATCGGAGCCATCATGAACCGCATGAACCGATCCCGACGTGGGCTCATCGCCGCCACCGTGCTCGCGTCCTCGGCAGGCCCCACGCTCGCGAACGCCGGCATCGATCTCGGCCGCGGGTGGTGGGCCGGCGACGGTGCGCACGCCTGTCTGCACTGCCGCGTCGAGGCCGCGGGCCTGCCCGACTCGTCGGCCAGATCCCGCGCGGGCCACTTCGACGAGGCCACCGGGCGCGACCTGCTCAACTACCCCCCCCACCGCTTCGCCGACTACGTGCACATGCGGCTGGAGATCGACATCCCCGACATGAACACGCCGGTGGCCCGCGCGAAGCAGACGCTCACGCTCCGCCCCATCGGCCGCCCACTGGCGCGGCTCGCCCTGGACGCCCCGCTCCTGAAGGTGGAGTCCGTCGCGATGACATCCCCGGCCGGCGAGAACCCGACCCGCGTCGCCTCTTTCGGCCACGAGGGAGACAAACTCGTCATCCGCTTCGATCCGCCCCTCCCCGTCGGCCAGGAGGCCGACCTGACCATCGACTACACCATCTCCGACCCGCCCGAGGGCCTGATCTGGACCCCCGAATCCCCCGACTGGCCCGGCCGTCCCGCGCAACTCCACACGCAGGGCCAGCCGGAGTCCAACCGCTACTGGTTCCCCTGCCACGACTTCCCCAACGAGCGGATGACGACGGAACTGATCGTCACCGTCCCCGAGGGGTACGAGGTCTCCTCCAACGGCCGCCTCGTCTCGCGCGCGCCCGCGGCCGGCGCGCCGGGGCGTGAGACGTTCCACTGGCTGCAGGACAAGGACCACGTCAGTTACCTCGTCTCACTCGTGGTCGGCAAGTTCGACGTGGTGGACCTCGGCACGCCCTCGCTCCCGATGCCCGTCTACGTCCCCCGCGGCAAGGCCGACCTGGTCCGGGGCACCTACGGCCGCACCGGCGCGATGGTCGAGCACTTCGCCTCGCTCATCGACGAGCCGTACCCCTGGGACCGCTACGCCCAGCTCGTCGTGCACAACTTCGCCGCCGGCGGCATGGAGAACACCTCCGCCACGACGATGTACGACACCGCCCTCCTGGACCCCGTCGCCCTCCTCGACGGCGACCTCGACGGCCTCATCTCCCACGAACTCGCCCACCAGTGGTTCGGCGACCTGCTCACCTGCAAGTCATGGGAGCACATCTGGCTTAACGAAGGCTTCGCCACGTACTTCACGAGCCTCTGGTTCGAGCGCCGCGACGGCTTCGACGCGTATCAGGCCGGCATCCGCGGCAACTTCCAGAGCGTCATCGCCCGCGACCGCGCCGAGGCCCCCTACCAGCCCGCCATGGCCTCCAAGGAGTACCGCCACCCCTGGGACGCCTTCGGCCGCGCCGCCAACCCCTACCCCAAGGGCGCCTCGGTCCTGCACATGCTCCGCATGAGGCTCGGCGACGAGGCCTTCTTCCGCGGCATCGCGCAGTACGTGGACCGGCACAAGCACGGCGTCGTCGAGACGGCGGACCTCCGCAAGGCCCTCGAGGCCGCCAGCGGCCTGAGCCTGCAGCGCTTCTTCGACCAGTGGTGCGCCCGCCCGGGCGTCCCGCACCTCGACGTCTCCCTGACCTGGGACGGAAGCGCCGGCGAACTCATCGTCGGCCTTGAGCAGACGCAGAACATCGACTTCTACAACCCCGCCTTCGCCCTCGACCTGCCCATCTGGGTCCGCCTCCCCGGCGAGCCCGATTGGCGAACGCTCACGGCATCAACGGAGACCAAGTCCGCCTCCGCCCACTTCAAACTCCCCGCCGAGCCCGAGGTCATCGCCGTGGATCCCGAACTCCACGTCCTCGCCAGGCTCGACATCGACCAGCCCCTCCCCCGCTGGCTCGCCCAACTGCGCCACGGGCCGACCCTCGCCGCCCGAGCCCAGGCCATCGACGCCCTGCGGTCCCTCGAAGGCGGCCTGAACGACGAAGCCGCGGCCGCGATCGAAGCGATCGCGAAGGACGCCCGCGCCCACATCTCCCTCCGCACCGCGGCCGTGGAAGCCCTCCGTGCCCGCCCCGATCGCCTCATCTCCCTCGTGCTCGATGCCCCGGAGGACGCCCGCCTTCGGCGCACGCTCGTCGAGCAGGTCGCACGCATGCCCCACGAGGCGGGCGGGGAGAAGTCTGCACTGGTCGCCGCGTTCCTCCTGCGCTCCGCACAGGCCGACCGTTCGTACGGCGTCCGTTCCGCCGCGATCCTGGCTCTGGCGGACACCGCGCACCCCGAGGCGCTCCGCGTCGCCCTCGACGCCTGCGGGACCGACTCTCAGCACGACCAGATCCGCCAGGCCGCCCTGTCGGCGCTCGCGAAACTCGACAAGCCCGAGGGCCTCGCCGCGGCCATCCGCCTCGCCGGCCCGGGCGTGAACTCCCGCACCCGCGCTGTGGCGGTCTCGACCGTTCGAGCCCTCGCCAAGCACGACGAGCACGCCGCGACCGGCCTGCTCACGCGCATCCTGCTCACGGACCGCGAAGCCCGCGTCGTCCGCGCCGCCGGCGACGCCCTCGCGGCGATGGGCGGCGACGCCGCCGCCGTCGCCCTGCGGGAGTACGCCGCCGGCGCGAAGTCCGCCATCCAGCGCGACCAGGCCTCGCGCTGGCTCGAAGCGATCGGCGCCGCCGCGAGCGCGGCCCGCTAGCCGTTTGATCCGTTCATCGGCCCGTCCTGGCCGCCCACCGCGCGACGAACGCCTCGTACTGCTCCGGCGTGTCGATCCCGTGGTGCGACGACTCCTTCACCGCCACCGCGATCCGGTAGCCGTGCTGCAGGATCCGCAGTTGCTCGAGCGACTCGCACCGCTCCGCGGGCGTGCTCGGCAGGTCCACGTAGATCTCGAGGAACGACCGCCGATAGACGTAGATCCCCACGTGCCGCAGCGGCGCCGCGTCCGCCCCGCCCCGCCCGTCGCGGTCGAAGGGGATCAGCGAGCGGGAGAAGTACATCGCGCTCCCGTCGAGCGCCCGCACCACCTTCACCAGGTTCGGATCCCGCGGGTCCTGGTCCGGCGCGAACGGCGTCGCCACCGTTGACACCGTCGCGTTGGACGACGCCAGCGCCTCCACCGCCGCGTCGATGACCTCCGGGTCGATCTCCGGCTCGTCCCCCTGCACGTTGGCGACCAGCGACTCCGCCGGCAGGTCCAGCCTCGTCGCGGCCTCCGCCAGCCGGCTCGTCCCGTTGGGGTGGTCCGGGCTGGTCATCACGACCGTCGTGCCGAAGGGCGCCAGCGCCGCGGCGACCCGCTCGTCGTCCGTCGCCACCGCCACGCGCTCGATCGTCCTCGCCCGGCTCGCCGCCTCGACGACGTGCTGCACCAGCGGCATCCCGGTCCGGTCCGCGAGGACCTTCCCGGGCAGACGCGTCGAACTCATCCTCGCCGGGATGATGGCGACGGCGCGGGGCGGGCGAGGGGTGAGGGCGGGCGTCGGTGACATGGGCTTGGTCCGGAAGCAGCGCTCGGCGCCGCCCGGCGGACGGCGCTACTCGCCCCCCTTGAGCGACGCAACGAGGGCCTTGATCTCCTCCCGCTTCGTGCGCACGTCGCGGTAGTTGAACTGCTGGATCGCGATCTGCGAGGCCAGCCTGTACGCCTCCTCCGCGTCCGCCAGGGCCTTGTTCTCCTTCGCCCGGCTCTCCAGCGCCAGCATCAGCCCGTACTTCAGCTCCATCACCATCTCGACGTCGTTGGCCGGCACCGACTCCAGAGCCTCGCGGTACGTCTCGATCGCCCCGTCGTGGAAGTCGATCTTGTAGAACGCCTGGCCGAGGTAGTTCATCACCTTGATGCGGTTCTTGATCTCGGCCTTCGCCTCCTGGAAGAGCGAGATGGCGCTGTCGTAGTTCCCCAGCTCGAAGTCCCGCTTGCCCAGCTCGAACTTCAGCCCCAGGTCCGTCGGGTAGTTCTCCACGCGAAGGCGCAACTCCGCCACCTCCAGGTCGAGCAGTTCCTGCTTCGCCTTCTCGTGCGCGGCCCGCGCCTCCTCGGTCGCCCCCTCCGCCGACGCCGCGGCCGCGAGTTTGTTCACCCTCCGCCTCGCCTGGCGCAGCCGGATCTCCCCCGCCGCCTGGCGGAAGGCGAACTCCTGCGTCTCCTGATACGCCCGCATGAGCAGCGCGTGCGCCGATTCCTCGTCCTCGGGCGTCCCACGCTCCAGCAGCAACTTGGCGTACTTGCGGATCGTCGGCTTGTCCCCCGGCCTCGCCTCGTAGTCCGCCTTCGCCGCCTCGATGAGCCGGTCGAGCGTCTCGGCCGTCTTGACGACCCGCTCCTCCTCCTCCAGCCGACGCTGCTTCTCCGCGTCGCGGATGTTCGCCCGGAAGCCACCGGCCTGGCCGACCTGGTCGAAGCCCCCCTTGCTCATGGTCGCCTGCGCCGCCATGTTCCGCAGCGTGGCTTCCAGTTTCGAGTCCGCCGGATCGAGGTTGAGCGCCCCCTGCCCGGCCTTGACCGCCAGGTCGTACTCGGCGAACTTCTCGAACGTCTCCATCAGCGTCAGGAAGTTGGCCTTGCGGGGCTTCTTGTCCCCCGCCGCCACGGCCAGCGCCCGGCGCCCCAGCCAGATCGTCGGCGCCGGCAGCCCGAGCCCCGCCGCCGCCGTCGTCGCCGCCACCGCGAGGCTCGCGTCCGTCGGGTCGCACCCCCACTGCAGGAGCGTCTGCAGGTACTTCTCCAGCGGCGTCTTGCCGCTGAACGTGCGGACCATCTCACGGCTGGGTGACTTCTTCGTCGTCCCCCCCAGGTACGCCGCGGCGGACTGGAAGAACCCCTCCAGCCCCTCCGTGCTCGACGGGTCCTGCCGCAGGCCGTTGAGCCACGACGTCATCGCGTACTCGTAGTTCGTCGCGTCGTGGACCGTCCTGGCGTGGGAGAAGAACCGCTTGGCCTTCTCGGGCGAGAACTCGAACTGACCAGCGCCGGCGTCCCCCGAGGGCGGCGCAGATGGTTTTCTCCCGAAGATCGCCAAAGGCCCGCTCCTTTCAAACGCGGAGAATAACGCCCCACCGGGCGATCTCCCGCAGCCATCGCTCCCTGCCCCGCCCCACTGGTCTCTGGCAGCGGCCCCCTGAACCCCCTCCCGCCCCGTTTGCGGCCGCCCCATCCCTGCCAGACAGCCAACACCCGCCCCACTGCCGCGGCGGCAATGCTAGCGGAAGGACGGATCGAGCGTCAACGCAGCCCCTCACCGCCCGCTCCCTCCCGGGCCGCCGGGGGCCGCCGCGACGCGCCGGGCTGACTTCGAGGCCGGCGGACCACTAGACTTGCGTCGATGCCGATCAACCCAGGGGATTTACGCATCGTCCACTACCCGGATCCCATCCTCCGCCGCCGGTGCGCCCCGGTCCCGGAGATCACAGCGGAAGTCCGGGCGGTCGCCGAGCGCATGATCGACCTCATGCGCCAAGCCGAAGGGATCGGTCTTGCCGCTCCGCAGGTCGGGCTTCCCTGGCGGCTCTTCGTCGTCGATGTGCCGCCGTCGCCGAACGACGACGCCAGGCCCGACGGTCCACCGCGTGCGACCTCCGGCCCCGTGGTCTACGTCAACCCCGTGCTCTCCAACCCGGTCGGAACGCCGGAGCCGCTCCAGGAAGGGTGCCTCTCCCTCCCCGACATCACCGGGGACGTGCACCGGCCCCCGGTGATCACCATCACCGCCACCGACCTCGACGGGCGCGAGTTCACCCAGACCGGCGCCGGCCTCCTCGCCCGCTGCTGGCAGCACGAGTACGACCACCTCGACGGCGTGCTGATCATCGACCGGATGACGCAGATGTCGCGGCTGAAGAACCGCGCTGCCCTGCGCGACCTCGACCGGCTCGCCCCCTCGGCGCGAGGCGGCCGGCGTTGATCCCGGGGCCGCATCCGCGTCTACGCTGTGCAAGACCATGACCTGGCGCTGCCGCCGCGGACGTGCGGCACGGGATTGAACCCTCCATGCGCATCCTCTACTTCGGTTCCGGCGCCTTCGGCCTGCCGACGCTCCAGAGCCTCGTGCAGCGCCACGAGATCCTCGGCATCGTCACGCAGCCCGACCGCCCCGCCGGGCGAGGCGGCAGGCTCACCCCCACGCCCATCGCCCAGTGGGCCGCCGAGCATCTCCCCGGCGTCCCCATCTTCAAGCCCGAACGCGTCGGCGACGCGGAAGTGGTCGCCGAACTCCGCGCCCTCGCCGGTCCGGGGCGGGCCGATGCGTGGGTGGTGATCGCCTTCGGCCAGAAACTCCCCGCGGCGCTGCTCGAGGGCGTCTTCGCGATCAATCTGCACGCCTCGCTCCTGCCCCGCTGGCGCGGCGCTGCGCCGATCAATGCCGCGATCCTCGCCGGCGACGCCGAGACCGGCAACTCCGTCATCACCCTCGCCGACCGCATGGACGCCGGCCTCATCCTCGCCCAGTCGCGCCGCGCCATCGGCCCGCTGACCACCGCGGGCGAACTGCACGACCAGCTCGCCGCGGACGGCCCCGCGCTCGTCGAGCAGGTGCTGATGGATCACGCCCGCGGGACGCTCTCAGGCCGCCCCCAGGACGAGTCGCAGGTCACCATCGCCCCCAAACTCACCAAGTCCGCGGGCGAGATCGACCTCAACCATCCCGCCGACTTCCTCCGTCGCCAGGTGCACGCGATGACCCCGTGGCCCGGCGCGACCGTGATGTTCCAGGGGAATCCCCTCAAACTCCTGCGCGTTGAGCAAGTTCCGACGCCGCAACCGACAGGCGAGCCCGGAACGCTTGCCGACGTCCGGCACGGGGTGGTAATCTGCGGCCGCGGCACCGCGCTGCGCCTCATCGAGGTCCAGCCCGCAGGCAAGCGGCCGATGTCATGGGCCGATTTCGCCCGCGGTCGCCGCATCGAGCCGGGGTCCAGGATGACTCCGGCAGGAGCGTGACCGTTGCTGACTCTCTGGGACCTGATCGAGCCGGTCGCGAAGCGGCTGGACCTCCGCCCCCCGCCGACGCGAGCGATCTCGCCCCCTTCTCCTCCCGCCGCCCCACCTCCCCGAAAGAGAAGATCGCCGTCGCGGCCCGACGGCATGCAGGCCCGGTACGACGCCGTCGTGCAGGAGATGCTCCGGACCTACGGCATCCGCGTGCGCAAGTGGCGCACCAGCATGTCCGGCGTCGCATGGACGGTGACGTACGCCGACGGCCGCGTCTCGCGCCTCATCGAGTCGCCGCGCCCCAGGGGCCCGATGTCCGCCGCGATCTTCCTCCACGAGGTCGGCCATCACGCCATCGGCATCGGCCGATACCGCCCCCGCTGCCTCGAGGAGTACCACGCCTGGGCGTGGTCGCTCCAGCAGATGGAGGCCCACGGCCTGAACATCACCGACGCTGTCCGCTACCGCATGCACGCCTCGCTGCATTACGCCGTCGCAAAGGCCCTCCGCCGCGGCATCAAAGACCTGCCCCCGGAACTCGCCCCCTACATGACCAGGCCCCCCCGGCGTCCGAAGAGAACCGGCGCCCGCACCTGATCGTCGCAAACGTCCCGGGCAGGATTCGAACCTGCGACCTGCCGCTTCGAAGGCCGAAGGGATACACCCAGAACACACGGAAAATAGGCCGCTTTCCTACGCTTGCACCCCTTGGTAAGGCGATTGGCAAGGCTCGCCCCCGCGTAGACGGCCCAACAGGACCGAGGACGCCCGCCCAGGGACGCGGCCTGTCTCGACCGGCCCCGGCGGCGCGGGTAGCGTGCTGGGCGCTGCCCGCCCGCCGCGCAGCGCGCCCGGGAACGCGCCCCTTGGCGGGGTATGTCGGCGCGCGTAATCCACGGGTGGCCGTCCTTTGTGAGCCGTCACCCGCCCTTTGGAGCGGAACCCGCGCCGGGAGCCGTGAACTTCAGAACTTGTGAACTGGCGAACTGGCGAGCTTCCGAACGTGTGAACTTGCGAACGTGTGAAGTTGCGAACTGCCCCCACCCCCGGCGCATTCGTCCGTTCGGTGTTCCACCGTCCCGCCTAAAGACGGCCCCGATGCGTTGACGGATCGGGCCCTTGGGAGCGCCCGTCATGTCTGTTGCTTCACCCGGCGGGACGCCTCCCGCCGACTTCGCCCGCGCCGAAGCCGCGCTCCGCAACCTGGAAGGGAGCGCGGCCTAATGGCGGACACCGACCCCAACGCCGCGCCGCCGGTCGATGAACTCGCCCGACTCCGGGAGTTCGCAGGAGCCGTGCGTAAGACGCTCGCCCTGGGCGATGAAGCCGACGGCGCCGCCGTTCTCTCCGCCTTGGGCAACACCACCAGGGAACGCGACGACGCGAAAGCGCGCGCCGCGTCCATCGAATCCGCCTGGGCGTCGGAGAAGGTGCCGGGGCGCTCCGCTCCGCGCTGGCCGATTCCGGTATCAAACCGGAGTTCATGGACGATGCGCTGTTGCGGGCTACTCCCCTCTTCACCGTCACCGACAAGGGCGAAGTTGTCACCAAGGCGGACGCGGCGGAACGCGCCCAGGCGGAGCGGGGCATCTAGTCCATACCCAACTGTGCTTTGTGTGATTCGACCCATGCGGGCCATTGTTCCGCGTCGCTGCCGAACGCACCGGGCATTTCGTCCACGAGCGCCGGAGCCTTGTCGCGGACGTAAAGAGAAGCCAACGTGTGTACGAACCCCGCCCGCGTGTTCGTAGTCATGTAGCCGCGAACCCATTCCGTGTCGTACTTCTCTCGCACCCTTCCCCAGATACCATCCATCTCTTCGGCGCGCAGGTCCATCGGGAGCGCCGCGTCGGGGTCGCCACCTTCGATTGTTGCAAGCGCTCGCAACTGTTCCGAAAGATGGCGCAGCGTGTCCGGGCCGTCAGCAAGCAACGTATCGACCTGGCGGTGCGCCCAGAGAGCGGTCGCTGTCGGAACGTGCGACGCAGCAGGTTGGGCGTCCACAGTCGGCGTGCTCCGATCAGCACACCCCCCGGCGCAAAGAGCCGCCAGCATGACTACGAAGACTGTTGGGATTCTGACCGCTCTCATCTGCCCCGGAGTTTCCTTGCATCGTTCCGCGCCTGCTTCGCCTTGTTGAAGCAATCATTGCGGTCATCACGGCCAGGGTAGTCCTGTCCATGACACTTCGGCTTGCCCTTCAGGCACTTCTCACACTCGCGGACAGGATCGGAGTATTCTGCGCAGGACGCGTCTTTCGGCCCGTATTTCTTCAGCGCTTCCTTCATGTCACCACCCGTCCGTTTGGCGAGAAGAATAGCGAGATAGGTAGTGCTATGGGCTTGCCAGCGCGATAGCCATGCTCCCGGCTCGCCAAATGTCGCGATCGGCCCGGTACGCGGGCGACGTGAACGCCGCGTCGGCCTCCCCCGCCGCG
>Ga0207867_1000089_pt1 | contig 109078 bp, 101 predicted proteins | sample HigsolmetaAR206D_FD_184838 | JGI IMG/M metagenome (GOLD analysis project Ga0207867, IMG submission 184838) | Ionic liquid and high solid enriched microbial communities from the Joint BioEnergy Institute, USA - AR20-6-D (SPAdes) (version 2) ...
GGAGAACCCGTCGGTGGACAGGTTGCCCACATAGTCGTGGGTGTGGTGGGCGCCGTTGACCACCCCGGGCGCGACGATGAAGTTATCGGAGTTGTAGTGACCGTTCTCGTTGCGTCCGCAACGAGAGGTGAACGTGCCGGTGGAACCTCCGCGCGAGGGACGCACCCGCCGGACGTTGGGCTGCACGCTGCGGATGTCGATGAAGTCCTCGGCGCGCGGCCCCTCCGGCGGCCGCCCCGCGCCGGCGTCCTGTCCCTGATCCTGCCCCGCGCCCTGCCCCTGGCCGGCATCGCCGCCCTGCCCGGCTCCCTGATCCTGGCCGAGGCCGTCGTCCTGGCCGTCGTCCTGGCCGTCGCCCTGGTCCAGCCCTTGGTCTTGGTCTTGGCCAGGGTCCTGCTGGGAGGGGTCCTGACCCTGCCCGGCGTCCCGGCCCGCATCACCGGGCTGCTCCGGGGCGGGGCTCTGCTCCTCCTGCGGCGCCTGCCCACGACCGCGGCCGTGGTCACCCGGCCCCGCCGCCCGCTGCAGGTGCGCGCCGTGTCCGCCCAGGTCGGCCTCCTGCGTTCCGTCTCCCCAGGGGTCCGGCGCGGGAGGCCGTGTCAAAGTGGCCGCGGCCATGGCGCCGGCGGGCATCTGCGCCGCCACCGCGACCAGGGCCAGCGCGGGCACCAGCAGGGCCGTGCCTTTCGTGCGTCGCATGAAGCTCTCCTCGGTACGGGATCAGGAAGCAACTGCCGAGTAATCCACCAGGCCGGTGCTCTCCAGGTAGGTCATGTGCCGGAGCACGGCGGCGTTGGCCCGGGCGGAGAAGTCGCGCACCAGGCTGTTTTGCGTGTTGGCGCGGACCTTGGCGATGAGGGAGAAGACCTTGCCGTGCGCGGCGCGCAGCCGGTACACGAAGTGCCGGTCGTACTCCTCGCCCGAGAGCGCCGACAGCTCGGCCATCCACTGCTTTTGATCGCGGTTCGGCTCGCTGGGCAGCACCACGTCCAGCTGCTGGGCCACCTGGCGCACGTCCTGGTCGAGTTCCAGATGCTCGGTGGCGATCTTGCCGCCGATCTCCTTGACCTTCGGGCTGGCCGCCCGCTGCTGCGCCTGCTGCCCGGACGGCGCCTCCCACAGCCCGGCCCGCCGCACGCTCACGAGCAGCTCCCGGTCCTGGTCGCTCAGCGGTCCCCAGCGGGTCTGCACCGTCCCGGAGGACACCCCGGTCAGGGAGTCCCCGTCCAGGGGAGTGCCCGGCGGGCTCAGCACCATGAACAACGCGGCCCCCGCGGCCACCACCGCGACCGCCAGGAACACCATCTCCGCGGGCCGTCCGAGTCCTCTCCCACCACGGCGACGGCTCCTCGTGCGGTTCAGGAACCCCATGCTGCCGCCCTCCATCCTCTGCTTCCGGTCTTCCTTTCCTGCGGTGCCGTCATGGCCGCGTGCGCCCGTTGCCGGGTCGTCAGCTAATACGCGGCGCGGCGGCTACGCGTTCACGAAATCCGCCGGATCGGCAGAAAAAATCGCGGGCCGGGTTCCCACCCGGTCCCGCGCACCCGGAATTCCCCAGAGCCGTCCGGGACGGCTCCAGGAAAACTCACGATTTCCGAAATGTTCCGGCAGGGCCGCCCGCCCCGGACGCCACGGCCGCCAAGCCCTTTTCAACGCACCGTTCCCGCAGGCCGAGACGGTGCCATGACCTGCAACGCCATGTCCTCGAACACCGGCGGGGCCCGCATCAGGCCCCAAGACCAGGCCCGGGAAATCCCACTGAGCGAACCTTTCATAAACACCACTCCCCCGAGCGGAACGGGAGTGTCACAACCGGGAAAGGGCTCCCGTTCCCAGACCCCGGTACCAGGCGCACGAAAAGGTTCAGTTGAGCGCGTCCTGACGCTGCTGGGAGACGACCGGCCGGCCGGTGACCACCGCCGTGGGAACGGTGTCCGGGGCGCCGCGCGGCACCGAACGCGGCTTGACCGCCAGGAACAGCCGGGTGATGGCCGCCAGCGCCACCGCCATGACGCACAACAGGTAGCTCAGCACGACCCACCGGTCGGCCGACCGGCCCGCCGTGAGCCCGTGGGTGATGGCGATCGGCCAGGCCGCGTACGCGCAGATGTGCAGGGTCCGCCACAGCCAGGGCCGGGCGGCGGTGGCGAACCGGGGCCGCAGCAGGCCCGTGATGATCACTATCAGGAACAGCTCGAAGGCGATCGTGCCCAGCCCGATCGGCTCGGCGAAGGGCACCACGATCTGGATCGGCTCGGCCTGCCCGGCCAGCACCTTGACCATGATGTGCGAGATCAGGCAGGTGATGCCGACCAGCGAGGCGGCGCGGTGCACCGCCTGGGCGAGCACCCGGTGCCCGATGTGCAGGATCATCCGCTCGGTGGCCACCACCCCGCTGACCACCGCCGCGGTCAGGGAGAGGAGGGCGAACACCCCGACGTAGAACGACAGGAAACTCTGCACCTGGGCGGCCGCGGCGGCGCCGGGCGGAGTGGCCACTCCCACCAGCACCGCCAACGCGCCGAAGGCCATGAGGCGCAGCGCCCACGGCGGCAGCAGGGGCCGGTCACTGTTGCTGCTCTCCACTGGCATCACTCTCCTGGTTGTCCGGGGAAGATTCGTCCTGCCGGCCTGTTCCGGGACGGTCGGACGGGTCGGGTTCGGGCGTGACGTCCGGCCGCGGCTCCTCCTTGGGGGCGGCGGGAGGCGGGGGCTGGGGGCCGAAGTTGCGCAGCAGCCCGCCCGGCAGGACCTGCAGCGGGCCGCGCTCGGCCCAGCCGACCAGCGGGCTGGCCTGCTCCCGGAAGGTCCACCCGCCCAGCGTCACGCCCTCCAGCGGCAGGTCGTCGTTGCCGCTGCGCAGCCCGAACTGCACCTGGGGCCGGTCGACCGGTGCGCCCCCGCACGGCCGGTCGGTGCCGATCCTCCCCAGCGGCGTGCCCCGGGCCACGGCGCCGCCATCGGGGATCTTGGGAATGCCGGTCAGGTTGTAGTAGGTGGTGGCCCGGCCGTCGGGATGGATCACCATCACCATGCCGCCGCCGTCCCGGGTGGCGCAGAGCCGGTAGAAGCGTCCCGGGCCGGCGGCCAGCACCCGGCCGTCGCCGCCCCGGAAGGCCACCAGGCCCAGCGGCCGGGCCGGCCGGCCGGTCGCCGGGGCGGCGGTCATCAGCCAGCTCTGGCCGATCCGCCACGGCAGCATCAGCCGCGTGGGCACGGTCGGCCGGGCTGCGCCGGCGCTGAAGCGGGCCAGCGCCCGCCGCTCCCCGGGCGGCATCAGCTGCGCCGGCGCCCTGGCCAGCAGCGCGTCGAACTCCGCGGTGCCCGACAGCGCGATCTGCCAGCGGCCCGCCGTCCGCTGCGCCACATACAGCGCGGCCTGCGGCATCGCCTCGCGGTCCTCGGGGACGGGGATCACCGTGCTGCCGAGCGCCCAGGTGCGGTCTGGGCTGAAGCGGATCACCCCGGTCAGCGGCGCGCCTTTGCCGCCGGACTCCCCGCCATAGGAACGCCGGGCGTCCGGGCCGCGCAGCCGCAGGGCCAGCTCGTTGACCCGGTCGCTGAGGTCCTGTTCGGCGGGGCGGGCCGGGCGCTGGGAGCGCGAGGCGTCCGGGCGGGGCCGCGCCGCGGCCGAACCCTTGCCGCGCTCGGCCGCCGCGGCGCTGGAGGCGCCGACGAACTCGCCGGTCAGCAGGCTGCTCTCCCACGCGGCCAAGGTCGCCAGGCCGACTGCGAAGACCACGGCGATCGACGCGGCCGTCAGCCCGTCGGCCGACCGGCGCGGGTAGCGGGGCGGGCGCACCGGTACCGCCGGGCGTCCCTCCGGCCCGTGACGGCCCCTGCCGGCCCGTCTGCGGCCGGTCCGCGTCCCGGCCGAGACGTTCCGGCGGGCCGGCTCGTCCCGGGCGAAGGCCGTGCGCGCATCGAATCCCGGCCGGACGCCCGGCCGGTATCCGCCCGCGAAGGAGGCGGTCCGGAGCCGAGCCGAGCGGCCTGCCACGACGTCGGCGTCCACCCGCGCGTCCCGCCCGCCATAGGGCCCCCCTGGAGGATCGTCCGCCCGGACGCGGGCAAAGACCGGCGGATCGGCCGGCGGGCGGCGCTCGCTCCACCACGGCTCCCGCGGCCGCGCAGCAGGGGGCGGCTCGGGCCGAGGCGAGACGCCGCCGGCGCGTCCGGCGGAATGCCTCCCGCGGCCGGCGCGCCGCGACCCCGCCCGCCGGGCGGCACGCCTGGACGAACGGCCCGGGTGCTCCCAGAACTCCCGGTACGGATCCTCTGGGTCCGGGGACGAGCGTCGTGCCATTCCCTCTCCTTATGGAGGAGGTGGAGACGGCGAACGACGAACTGACCCCGCTGCTGTTCCCTGAGGTGTTCCGCTGAGGCGTGCGCCCACGGCGCCTGTCACTGGACGCTACCTGAGCCCGCTCTCACCGGCAACGCCCTGACACTTCCGGAGCATACGCCCTCAAAGCCGCCGGGATGGCGAAGAGGCACAACAAACTTCCCCTGAATCGCTTTGACGACCCAACCCTTTCGGTAATGCCTCAGTTACGCCCATCGCACCGGAAGTGGATGCCTTAGCCCTGGCTCAGCTTTTCCTTAAGAGAGGCATAAGAAGGACGCACCGGGCCGCCTGCTCGCCTAACGTCCCTGGTGCGGCCGGTCACCCGGCATCACCGAGGAGGAAGGCATGGGTTCGCTCTCCCGACGGCTGCACGTGCGTTCTCCTCGGTACGACCTGCCGCAGCGTCGAGCCGCGTCCGGCACCCCCGTCCACGCCCACCTGAAATCCGGCCAGGCGGTCGCCACCCAGCCAGCGCCCATCCTCCAGACTCCCCCACCCCGGGCGCAGTCCGCCGATGTGAACCGGATCCCCCGCACGGAACGGGCGGCGTGGAACCCCGGCCTTCGGGGGTGCCGGCGCGGCTCCGGCCGCCTGCCGGGCCCGATCCCCTGATGGAGCGGGCATCGGGCTCTCCCCCAGCCGGCTCCGCGCCTCCATCGACGCGCAACCGAGCAGACCGAAGCCCTCCCAGCGGGCCGGAGAGGCCGCTCGTCCCTCGGCGGACAGGCGGGGCTCGCCTGCCGTCATCCGGTGACCTTTCCCCCGTGCCTCAAGGAGGCCGGGACAAAAGTCCCGCCGGCGCCCGGCACTCCGAGATCCCCACTGTGACCTGCGAAGAGGGCGTGTCGGGAAATGCTCATCGCAGTCGGGCCGAGCCGGCTGAAACTCTTTGAAAGGGCGGTAATAAAGAGCCACCGGAACCGTCATAGTGGAATCCAGAGCGCCATGGCGAGTTCTGCATTCCGTACATCGCGGGACAGCTTCGGCCTCTTCCGCGCAAGTCAGACGGCGAGCCGTGCGGCGGCTGCGTCCACCTTGTGAGACAACGGCGCCCCGGTATGCGGCGGGCGGTCCCGACACGTCCGGAACAGAATTCCCGAGCACCGCGACGAAAGCACTTCGAAAGCGTATCGTTACGCTCAGTTGCGGCACGGCGGTGCGGCGCCGTGCCGGGATCCGATGACGGCGGCTCCGGAAACCGACCGGCGCTGGAGGGACGGGACCGTGGCGAACGAGCGGGTTCACCGCAGAGCCTTCAAGGGAGAACCGGCGGAACTCGCCAAGGTGCGCAGCTTCGCCACGGCGGCGCTGCGCGGCTGTTCCGTCCTGGACGACGCCGTGCTCCTCATCGACGAGGTCACCGCCAACGCCATCGTCCACACCCGCTCGGCGACCATCGAGGTGGCGCTGCGCCATGTGGGGGACGTGGTGCGCGGCGAGGTCCACGACGCCGGCTCCGACACCGTCCCGGCCCCCCGGCCCGACTCCGACGGCGAAAGCGGCCGCGGCCTGCTCATCGTGGACCTGCTCGCCAAGCAGTGGGGGACCCGCCGCACGGCCGCGGGCAGGCTGGTGTGGTTCGAGCTGCACGACCCGGGCTGCGCCATCCGATCGACCGCCTCCACCTAGCCGGGCGCCCCGCGGGGACGATGCGGCTCAGGCGAGCAGCTCGCCCAGGCGCGCGGCCTGGACCTCCCAGCGCCACTCGCGTTCCACCCAGGCCCGGCCCTGCTCGCCCATCTTGCGGGCCCGTTCGGGGTCGGCCAGCAGGTCGCCGACCGCCTCGGCCACGGCGGGCACCGAACGGCCGTCGACCACCACGCCGGTCTCGCCGTCCAGCACCGCATCCGGGGCGCCGCCGGAGTTCCCCGCCACCACCGGCAGCCCGGTGGCCGACGCCTCCAGGTAGACGATGCCCAGCCCTTCGACGTCCAGGCCGCGCCGCCGCGTCCGGCACGGCATCGCGAACACATCGCCGGCGTCGTAGTGGGCGGGCAGCTCCTCCCAGGGGACACTGCCGGTGAAGACCACCGAGCCGGCCACGCCGCACCGTTCGGCCAGCCGCTGCAGTTCCGGCCGGTAGGGGCCTCCGCCGACCAGCAGCAGCGCCGCCTCCGGCACCCGGCGCAGCACCGCCGGCCAGGCGCGGATCAACGTGTCCTGGCCCTTGCGCGGCACCAGCCGGGACACGCACACCGCCACCGGCCGGTCGGCCAGCCCGTACCGGCGGCGGATGTCGGCGCCGCCGGCCCCCCGGTGGAACAGCCGCTCGTCCACCCCGGGCGCCAGGCGCGCCATCCGGGCGGCGGCCTGCGGCGACAGCGCCGCGGCCAGCCGGGAGCGGGTGTAGCCCCCCAGGTAGGTCAGCACGTCCAGGTCGTCGCCGATGCGGCGCAGCAGCCGCCGCGCCACCGGCAGCGCCGCCCACCCGGCCTCGTGCCCGTGGGTGATCCCGACCAGCCGCCCGGCGCCGCGGCGCCGCAGCGCCGCGGCCAGCAACCCGAGGGGGGCGGCGGCGCCGAACAGCACCGAGTCGCACCCTTCCGAGCGCAGCAGCTGCTCGGCCCGGCGCAGCACCGACGGCTCCGGCAGCATCAGCGAGGTGGGATGCCGCACCACCGGGAACGGCTGGGCGGCGTCGAAGGCCGCCGCGCCTTTCCACGAGGGCGCGTACACCACCACCGAACCCGGGGGGCGGCGCAGCACGAGATTGTGCACGAACGTCTGGATCCCACCGGGACGGGGCGGGAAGTCATTGGTCACCACCAAAGTCTTGGTCATCGCGTGCCCAGCATCCCATGAACGCAAGAGCCCGCCACCGGGTGCCGGTGGCGGGCTCTTGACGATGCGGTGACGGCCGTCGGCCGGCCTTTCAGCGGGTCAGCTCCTTGTGGCCGCTTCCCTCGACGCCCTCGCTCTTGGCCCCCTCGACCTCGTGGTGGTCGCCGTGGTCCTCCACGGGGATGTCGTCGAGAGCCCAGGAGCGGTGCAGCCGGGCGCGCAGGTGCCCCAGGGGGCCCTTGGCGCCGGGGGCGGGAATGCCGTCCTTTTCGGCCGGAGGCAGGGAGATGGTCTTGTTCTCCTTGCTGAGGATGACCGCGCGCTCCTCCTCCGTGGGCGGCTCGTGCTTCTCGCTGAAGCCGCCCTCGGGCGACATGACGATGATTCCCGACTCGACGCCGTGGTGCATGGTGGCGGCGTCCTTGCGCTGCAGACCCAGGCAGATCCGCTTGGTGATGATGAAGGCCAGCACCGGGCCGACGAAGATCGCCACGCGGAAGAACCACGTGGTGGCGAACAGCGACACGTGGAACCGCTCGGCGATCACGTCGTTGGCGCCGGCCAGCCACAGCAGGCCGTAGAAGGTGACGCCGGCCATGCCCACACCGGTGCGGATCGGGGCGTTGCGCGGACGCTCCACCAGGTGGTGGTGACGGTGATCACCGGTGATCCACCGCTCGATGAACGGCCACAGCGCCGCGCCGGTGAAGATCAGACCGATCGGCACCACGCCGGGGATCAGCACGTTCCAGCTGATGGTGTGGCCGAAGGCGGTGGTCTCCCAGCCCGGCATCAACCGCAGCGAGCCTTCCAGCAGACCCATGTAGAAGTCCGGCTGGGAGGCCGAGGAGATGGCGCCCGGGTCATACGGCCCGTAGTTCCAGATCGGGTTGATCTGGGCGAAGGTCGCCAGCAGGGCGATGACCCCGAAGGTGAACAGGAAGTAGGCGCCGGTCTTGGCCATGAACACCGGGTAGAACGGGTAGCCCACGACGTTGTCGTTGGTGCGCCCCGGGCCGGGCATCTGGGTGTGCTTCTGATGCCACATGATCATCATGTGCGCCGTGATCAGCGCCAGGATGATGCCGGGGATCAGCAGCACGTGCATGGTGTACAGCCGCGGGATGAGCTCGCCGCGGTCACCGTGCGGGAACTCGCCGCCGAACAGGAACATGTAGATGTAGGTGCCGACCAGCGGGACGGCCTCGGCCACACCCTGGGTGATCCGCAGGCCGGTGCCCGACAGCAGGTCGTCCGGCAGCGAGTAGCCGAACATGCCCTCCACCATGCCGAGGGTGAACAGGCCCAGGCCGATCAGCCAGTTCAGCTCACGCGGCTTGCGGTAGGCGCCGGTGAAGAACACCCGCAGCATGTGGGCCATGATCGCGACCATGAACAGGATCGCGGCCCAGTGGTGGATCTGCCGCATGAGCAGGCCGCCGCGCACATCGAAGCTGATGTGCAGCGCGGAGGCGTACGCCTCCGACATGGGCACGCCCTGCAGCTTGGTGTAGGAGCCCTCGTACACCACCTCGTGCATGCTCGGCTGGAACCACAGCGTCAGGAAGGTTCCGCTGAGCAGCAGGATGACGAACGAGTACAGGGCGATCTCGCCCAGCATGAACGACCAGTGGTCCGGGAAGACCTTCTTCATATTGCGCTTGAAGAAGGTCGTCGAACCAAGCCGGTCGTCGAGGAAGTTCAGCGGGCCCGCCACAGCCTTGGGGGCCGCGCCGGGGGTTGGCGTGCTCATCCGCGCTCCCAGAAGCTCGGACCGACGGGCTCGGGGAAGTCGTCGGTGGCGATCAGGTACCCCTCATCGTCCACCGACAGCGGCAGCTGCGGCAGCGGCCGGGCCGCCGGGCCGAAGACGACCTTGGCGCCGTCGGTGGCGTCGAAGGTGGACTGGTGGCACGGGCACAGGATGCGGTGGGTGGTCTGCTCGTACAGGGCCGCCGGGCAGCCCACGTGCGTGCAGATCTTCGAGTAGGCCACGATCCCGTTGACGTGCCAGTTCTCGCGCCCCTTGACCGGCTTGAACTTCTCCGGGGGCACGTTGATGAGAATGGTGACCGCCTTGGCGGCCTCGTTCATGTGGTGCTCGGACTCGGAGATGCCCTCCGGCAGCACCGTGATCATCGAGCCGGGAGTGGCGAAGTCGCTGGCCCGCAGCGGACGCGGGTTCTTGGTCCCGTCGTCGATCACGATGCGGGCGCCCTTGCGGCCCTGTGCCTTGGCCTTGCGGACCGCCTCGCCCCAGAAGGTGTGACGCAGCCGCTTCTCCGGCAGCGGACCCAGGTCGCGCAGCAGCACCAGCGGAGCCAGTCCGAGCGGGGCCGCCGCCAGCAGCAGGGTGCGGCGCAGCAGCGGCCGCTTGGTGAGCCCGCTGTCGGCGGCGCCGGCCACGAACTCGGCCTCGAACTCGGCCCGGGTCTTTTCGTCGGAGGGCAGCTCCTCGCGCTGCTGGACGATCTGCTTGCTGGTCATCAGCCGGCGCACCCAGATGGTGACGCCGATGGCCATCGACAGCATCGCCACCGTCATGGTGGTGCCCAGGGCGTAGTTGGACGCCCGGGTGTCGGCCAGGCCGTGCATGCCGTCGGGGCCCTGCTGCCCGCTCCACACGTAGGCGGCGATGAAGCCGACGCTGGCGAGCGCGGCCAGCAGGAAGAACAGCGCCACGATGCGCTCGGCGCGCTTGGCCGAGGCCTCGTCGAGCTCCTCGCCGGCCCCCTGGGGGGCGGGATCGTCGGCGACCAGCAGCCGGCCGCTCTGCTCGGGAGTGCCGATCACGCGCTTGGGCGACTGCTCGCGGGCGGCGTCGCCGGACTCCATGGGCTCGTTCGAGCCGGTGTTGTTGTCGCTCATGACTTCTTCAGCTTCTTGGGCTTCTTGGCGGTCAGCCACATCGCCGCCAGGACCAGCATCGACAAGCCGACCAGCCAGCCGGTCAGACCCTCGGACACCGGGCCGATCCGGCCCAGCCCGTTGCCGCCGGGGTTGGGCTCTTCACGGGTCTTCACCACGTAGGCGATGATCGCCCGCTTCTGCTCGGGGGTGAGCGTGGTGTCGTTGAACACCGGCATCGCCTGCGGCCCGGTCAGCATCGCCTCATAGATCTGGGTGGGCGTGACATCGTCGCTGTCCAGCGGCGGGGCGTACTTGCCGCCGGTCAGCGCACCGCCGGCGCCGACGAAGTTGTGGCACTGGGCGCAGTTGGTGCGGAACAGCTTGCCGCCCAACGCGACGTCGCCCTTGTCAGGGTCGACCATCTCCGCGCTGGGGATCTCGGGACCGCCGCCCAGAGACTGGATGTAGTTGGCCAGGTCCGACAGGTTCTTTTGGGCCTGGGCCTTCTGCCGCTCGGCCTTGGCACGCTCCTCGGGGTCGTGCTGGTCGGTCGGGATGTTGGTGTTGAACTCCGGAATGGGCGGCTTGCGCGGCATCTGGGCGCCGGGGTTCGCCGCGGGCATACGGCCCGTGGAGACCTGGAAGTCAACCGAGGCGGCGCCGACACCGATCAGGCTGGGCGCCAGCGACCTGCCCTCGGCGTCCTTGGTGCCCTCGCCGTTGAGGCCGTGGCAGCTGGCGCAGTTCTTGTTGTACAGATCCCGGCCGTTGGCCAGATCCGCGGCGGCCTGGGAAGCGTTGGCCGCCTCGGCGCGGTCGATACGCGGCGAGAAACCGGCGTAGAGGGCGCCGATCGCCGCCAGGGCCGCCAGCACGACGGCGTAGCCCGCCCACGGGCGCCGTCGCCATGCGGTGAACCTTTTCACGGATATCCCCGTTCGGGTCGGTCGATTGGAAGTCGGACAGGGGGCTTAGAGGTCGAGCAGGTAGATCACGCCGAACAGGCCGATCCAGACCACATCGACGAAGTGCCAGTAGTACGACACGACGATCGCGCTGGTCGCCTGCTCATGGGTCCAGCGCTTGGCGGCGTAGGTGCGGCCGAGCACGAACAGGAAGGCGATGAGCCCACCGGTCACGTGCAGCCCGTGGAACCCGGTGGTCAGGTAGAACACCGAGCCGTAGGGCGAGGACGACAGGGTCAGGCCGTCGTGGTTGACCAGCTGGTAGTACTCGTACAGCTGGCCGGCCACGAAGTACGCGCCCATCAAGAACGTCAGCACGTACCACTCGCGAAGCCCCCACCGGGCGACGTTGAACAAGGAGCCGTCCCGGCCGACCTTGCCGGCCTCGGCCTTGAACACGCCCATCTGGCAGGTCACCGAGGACAGCACCAGGATGGTGGTGTTGAAGGACGACAACGGCAGGTCGAGTTCGGCGCCGGGCCACGGCCCTCCCTGGCCGATGATCACCGAGCGGATGGTGAAGAACATCGCGAACAACGCCGCGAAGAACATCAGCTCGGACGACAGCCAAACGATCGTCCCCACGCTGACCAGGTTGGGACGGTTGGTCCGAGCGTGCGGAGTTGCTTTTATCGCGGATGCTGTTGCCACGGGCAGCATTATTGCCCCACCCAACCAAGGTCTGACGCATGACCCCCGGTTAGGGGTTCCCGCAGCAGCAGAACCGGTAGCCTTACCGCCATGAGCACCTCCCCGTCCGGGGCCGATGCGCCAGAGCGCGAGGCCCCCATGAAGGTCCTGGTCTACAGCGACGACGCCGCCACCCGCGAGCAGGTGCGGTTGGCGATCGGTCGGCGGCCGGCCGCCGACCTGCCCCCGGTGGAGTTCGTGGAGATCGCCACTCAGCCGGCCGTGGTGGCGCGGCTGGACGCCGGCGACATCGACGTGGCGGTGGTGGACGGCGAGGCGCAGCCGGCCGGCGGGCTGGGGGTCTGCCGGCAGGCCAAGGACGAGGTCTACGACTGCCCGCCGTTCGTGGCGATCATCGCGCGCCGCGACGACGGGTGGCTGGCGACCTGGTCGCGGGCCGACGCCGTGGTGAGCCAGCCGCTGGATCCGATGGCGCTGGCCCAGGCGGTGGCCGACCAGTTGCGGCGGCGCCGGGCCTCCCGGCTGCCGGTCCGCTAGTAGTCCCCGGGGACGCGGCCGCGTCCCCGCCGCCTCTTCGTTCCGGACACTGCTTGGGGAATCCATGGACGCGCGTACGACGTGGCCCGCACTGCTGAACGCCCTGATCGACGGCGAGTCGCTGTCGAGCGAGGAGACCGCCTGGGCGATGAACCAGATCATGGCGGGCGAGGCCACCGACGTGCAGATCGCCGGGTTCGCGGTGGCGCTGCGGGCCAAGGGCGAGACGGTGGCCGAGGTGGCCGGGCTGGCCGAGGGGATGCTCGCCAACGCCACCCGCATCCGGGTGGAGGCCCCCGAGGGGGCCCGCACCGCCGACCTGGTGGGCACCGGCGGGGACCGGGCGCGCACCGTCAACTTCTCCACGATGGCCTCGATGGTCGCCGCCGCCGCCGGGGTGCGCATCGTCAAGCACGGCAACCGCGCCGCCACCTCCTCCAGCGGCTCGGCGGACGTGCTGGAGGCGCTGGGCGTGGCGATCGACCTGTCGCCGCAGGACACCGTCCGCGTGGCCGAGGAGGTCGGCATCACCTTCTGTTTCGCGCCGCTGTACCACCCGGCGCTCAAGCACGCCGCCAAGGCGCGCGGCGAGCTGGGCACCCCGACGGTGTTCAACTTCCTGGGCCCGCTGACCAACCCGGCCCAGCCCAAGGCCGCGGCAGTGGGCGTGTTCCACCCGCGGATGGCCGGGGTGATCGCCGGGGTGTTCGCCGAGCGCGGCGCCTCGGCGCTGGTGTTCCGCGGCGACGACGGGCTGGATGAGCTGACCACCACCGGCACCTCGTCGGTGTGGGTGGTGCGCGAGGGCAGCGCCGAGCAGGTCACCTTCGACCCGGCCGAGCTGGGGCTGCCGCGCGCCACCGCCGAGCAGCTGCGCGGCGCCGACGCCGCGCACAACGCGAAGGTGGCGCGGGACCTGCTGGCCGGTGAACGCGGCCCGGTGCGGGACATGACGCTGCTGAACGCCGCCGCGGTGATGGTCGCGGCCGAGGGGGCCCCGCCGGCGGACCGGCTGACCGAGGCGCTGCGAGACGCCTACCGGCGGGCTGCCGAGGCGGTGGACTCCGGCGCGGCCGCCGCGCTGCTGGACCGCTGGGTCCGCGTCTCCCAGTCGCTGAAGTCCCAGGGGGCCGCCGGGCGGTGACGTTCTTCGGCTCCGCCCGCGGGCGGGCGGAGCCCGCTCCTTTCTATAAAGGCGTATCTCGCAGGGAGCGGGACGGCCGGTTTCACGGCCGTCCCGCTCCCTGCGGTGGTCTTCAGCCCGCTTAGGGGTCAGCCCTCGGGAAGGCCCAAGGCGAAGGCCGCCTCCAGGTCGTGCCGGGAGTAGGTCTCGAAGGCGATGTGGGTCTCGGTGTCGCGGATGCCGGGCACCTTGTTGAGACGTCCGGGGATGATCTCGGCCAGCTGCTCGTGCTCGCGCACCCGCACCATCGCGATCAGGTCGTACTCGCCGGTAATGGAGTAGACCTCGCTGACCCCTTCCAGAGCGGCGATCTCCTCGGCCACCTCCGGGATGCGGGCGACGTCGGTCTTGATCAGCACGATCGCGGTGATCACTACCCCTCCTGATCTCACCTGGTCCGGTGGCACCCTATCGGGATCGCCGAGCAGGGCCGGACGGCCCCCGGCTACTCCCTGGCCAGCGCCACCGCGCGCCGGGTGGGACCGGCCCGCCGCGCCATCAGCGCGAACAGCATGCCCGCCACGAAGCCATAGATGTGCGCGACGTAGGCCACGTTGCTGCTCTCATCGCCCAGCGAGAGCCACTGCAGCACGAACCACAGCCCCAGCAGCACCCAGGCGGGCAGCCGGCTGATGATCACCGGCGGGACGTAGCTGACGATGCGGCCCCGGGGGTTGAGGATCAGGTAGGCGCCCAGCACGCCCGCGATGGCGCCCGAGGCGCCGATCAGCGGGGTGGTGGAGCTCGGCGTGGTGAAGGCGTAGCCGTAGACGGCCGCCAGCCCGAACAGCAGGTAGGCCAGCAGGTAGCGGGCTCTGCCGAAGCGGTCCTCCACTCCGGCGCCCAGCACGAACAGCATCACCACGTTGCCCATCAGGTGCAGCCAGTCGGCGTGCAGGAACATCGAGGTGAACGCCGACACCCAGGGCACCTTCTCGTACGGCTCCACCGGGCACGGGCCGACCCGCTCGGGAGGGGGCTGCTGCTCGCCGCTGACCAGCTCCTTGGGGATCGCGCCGTGTTCGAGGGTGAACTCCACGGCGTTGCACTCGCGGACACGGCCCTCCCCGTAGGAGGCGGCGAAGTTGGCCATCGGGGTGAAGAGGAAGACCACGATGTTGACGGCCACCAGCAGGTAGGTGACCACCGGTGCACGCCGGGCGGGCTGGCTGTCGTACAGAGGCACTGCCACCGCGTCACCCCCGGCCCTTCTTCACCACCCGGATCCGTCTCGTTCACCTTAGTGGGCGGCCGCCCCGGCGGAATCCGTCCTCGGGTTCGAGCGGGGTGTAGGCGCGCTCCAGCCACGCGCGCAGGCCCTCGGCGCCGTGCACCGGGCTGCTCCAGGTGCCCTCCAGCTCCACCAGCCGGGTGCCCGGACCCTCCAGCCAGCGCAGCACGCATTCCACCTCTTCGGGGATGGCCCCGCCCACCGGGCCGGGACCGGGGATGACGGTCTCGGCGGTGGCGACCGCCGCCTCCACATGGGGCCAGGGCGAGGCGCCCTGGGGGACCGTCCCGGCGGCGGCGAGCCTGCCGTGCCGCACCACGGCCAGCTCCCAGCCGCCGCCGAAGGCGGGCCGGGCGGCCACCAGCTGGGGGCAGCGGGCCAGCGCGGCCAGCCGCTGGCCCCGGGCCGCCGCCCGCACGAACGCCGCCAGCCGGTCGCGCTGGGCCGCCGCCTCCTCATAGCGCAGCTGCACGGCGAGCCGGTCGATGCGCACCCGGGCCGCGGCCACCACGGGCCGCACGTCGCCCTCCATGATGCTGCGGGCCGTCTCCACATGCCGCAGGTAGACGTCGGCGGACTGGCGGCCCTCGCACGGCGCCCCGCAGCGGCCGATCTGGCCGAGCGCGCAGGTGCGGGCCCGGCCGTGGGCGATCAGGCGGGGCGTCAGGCGCTGGGTGCACTGGCGCAGCGGCACCGCCTCGTGCAGCGCGGCCCTGGCCTCCTCGGCCTGCCGGAGCGAGCCGAACGGCCCCAGGTAGACGGCCTGCTCGTCGCGGCAGTCGCGGACGATCGACAGGCGGGGGAAGGTCTCGCCGACGGTCAGCTTCAGCCACAGCGTCCGTTCGGGGAACTTCGAGCGGCGGTTGTAGCGGGGTTTGTGCTCGGCGATCAGGCGCAGTTCGCGGACCTCGGCCTCCAGCGCGGTGGCGCACACGATCGGCCGGACGCGCTCGGCCAGGCCCACCATCTCGCGGATCCGGCGGCGGGTCTCGGAGGCGGTGAAGTAGGAGCGCACCCGGGCGCGCAGGTCGTTGCTTTTGCCCACGTACAGCACTTCGCCGCGGGCGTCTTCGAACAGGTAGACGCCGGGGGCGCTGGGCATGCCGTCGGCCAGGTGCCGTTTGCGCCGCTGCTCGGGGGTGGGGGTCTTGGCGAAGGCCCGCAGCTCCTCCAGCGAGTGCACCCCGTAGGAGCCGAGCCGCTCGATCAGCCCGTGCAGCACGTCCACGGTGGCCCTGGCGTCGGCGAGCGCGCGGTGGCACGGCTCGGTGCCGGTGCGGAAGTAGCGGGCCAGCGTGGCCAGCTTGCAGTTGGGCACCTCCTCGCGGGTGAGCACGCGGCGGGCCAGGTCGGCGGTGTCGACCACGGGGAAGGCGGGCCAGGGATGGTCGTGGGCCGTGCAGGCCGCGCGCAGGAAGCCGATGTCGAAGGGGGCGTTGTGGGCCACCAGCACGCAGCCGCGGGCGAACTCCAAGAAGGCCGGCAGCACCGCCGACATCGGCGGCGCGTTCGTCACCATCTGCTGGGTGATGCCGGTCAGCGCCGTGATGAACGGCGGGATCGGCACGCCGGGATCGACCAGGGTGGCGAACTCCCCCAGCCGCTCGCCGCCGCGCACCTTCACCGCGCCGACCTCGGTGATCGCCGAGTCGGCCGGTGAGCCGCCGGTGGTCTCCAGGTCCACCACCACGAAGGTGACGTCCACCAGCGGCGTGCCGAGGTCGTCGAGGGTGCCCTGGACTCCCCGGGCACCCGGGCCGGTGGGCGGCTCGGCGGCGCCTGTGGACGTCATGGGCCGTACCGTAGTCCAGAACGCCGACATTTCAGTCGGGTCACCTCCCGCCCGCCACCGCGGCGGTGGCTCTAGGGTGGATGCGTACGCTTGTGCGTTTGCGATCAGCCGACGCGTGGAAGGTCGGGAAGAACCCGGTATGCGCGCCGGATCGCAATCGGGAGCCTGGGAGGAGCACGATCATCGACAGCGGCCCGGAAACCCCCGAGGTCTCCCAGAGGGCGCCGGAACGGCTCGACGGCCCGCTGCCGGAGGCGGTGCGCCAGCGGGTCGTGGAGGCCGCTGCGGAGCTGCTCGGGACGCTGGCGACGGAGGAGATCCCGGCCTCGCTGCGGCCGTTCGCCCGGTGGGAGCGCCGCCACCGGGCCAAACGCGCCGGCCGGCACATCGCCCCCGTCCTGGAACAGGACCCGGTGTTCCGGGAGAAGGCCGCCGGGCCGCTGCGGGCGGCCGAACCGGAACTGGTCGAGGCGGTGGCCTCGGGCACGGTCCCGCCGGCCGCCGACCCGGTGACCGTGGCCGCCGTGGCCTACCTGCTGCGCCCGCCCGGCTGGCCCCGCCTGGTGGAGACGGCCCGCCGGGAACTGGAACGGTCCGCCAGCGCCGCCGAGGACGCCGCCTACGAGCGCCGGATCGCCGCGCTGCAGCGGGAGCTGGCCGAGGCCCGCGCCGGACGGGCCGGTGAGCTGGAGCGGCTGCGCGCCGAGCTGCGCAAGGCCAAGGCGGAGATCTCCGAGCTGCGCCGCAAGCTGCACGAAGAACGCGCCGCCGTCAAGGCCGCCCGGCAGCGGGCCGAGTCGCTGGCCGCCGAACTGGAGCAGCAGCGCGCCGCGGCCCGGGAGGCCGACGCCGCCGCCGACAAGGAACTGCGCCGGCTGCGCTCGAAGCTGGCGCAGGCCGAGGCCGCCCACGAAAGCAGCCGCCGGGCCGCCCGGGAGGGCCGCAACGTCGACGACGTGCGGCTGCGGATGCTGCTGGACACCCTGGTCGACGCCGCCTTGGGGGTGCGCCGGGAGCTGGCCCTGCCCTCCACGATCGGCCGCCCGGCCGACTCGGTGGGCTCGGTGGAGCCCGAGCTGCTGGCCCACCGGGCGCTGCCCGGCCGGTCGCTGTCGGACCAGGACCCCAAGCTGCTGGACCGGCTGCTCACCCTGCCGCAGGTGCACCTGATCGTCGACGGCTACAACGTCACCAAGACCGGATATGGGGATCTGCCGCTGGCCGACCAGCGCAACCGGCTGGTCAGCGGGCTGGGCGGGCTGGCGGCGCAGACCGGCGCGGAGGTGACGTGCGTGTTCGACGGGGCCGAGCTGGACGCCCCGGTGAAGATGGCCGCCCCGCGCGGGGTGCGGGTGTGCTTCAGCGCGCCGGGGCAGACCGCCGATGAGCTGATCGGCGAGCTGGTGCGGGCCGAGCCGCCGGGCCGCCCGGTGATCGTGGTCTCCTCCGACCGGGAGGTCGCCGACGCCGCCCGCCGCGCCGAGGCCCGCCCGGCGTCCGCCGCGCTGCTGCTGCGCCGCCTCGGCCGGGGCTGAACCGCCCTTTCCGGGGCACACATGGTGATCATGTGACAACCGGGCGTGGAAACTACTGAAATGCCCTGACAAGAACATACGAATCGGTTGTGACAGGTGTTGCGTCTCGCTAGTGTCTGCGCCGGAGAGGGTGGAGAGAGGGGCGTAACACGACTGTGGCCAGTGAAAAGACCCGCAGGTTCTTGGCGACGACCTGCCTTGCCGTAGCGGCGACGGTGGCGGCTCCCGTCACCGCGTACGCCGACCCCACTCCCTCGGCCTCTGAAGTGCAAAAGAAGATCGACCGCCTCAACGAGCAGGTCGATCAGCTGGTGGAGAAGTACAACCAGGTCAGGGAGGACCTTAAGGCGGCCAAGGCCAAGCTCAAGGCCGCCAAGAAGGCCGCCGCCGCCGAGCAGGAGGACTTCGAGAAGACCCGCGCCAAGATCGCCGAGATGGCGGCGACCGCCTACAAGACCGGCGAGCTGGGCGATGTGACCCGCTTCGTGGGCACCGGGGACCCCCAGAAGGTGCTCGACCAGACGGCGATCTTCACTCACCTGTCCCGCAACCGCAGCGCGGAGCTGAGGTCCTTCCTGGCCGCCGCGCAGCGGCTCAAGCGCCAGCAGGCCCAGGCCCAGGAGGCCTACGACGAGGTCCTGCGCCGCTCCAAGGAGCTCAAGGCGCAGAAGGAGAAGGTCGAAAAGTCCATCGCCCAGCAGCAGGCGCTGCTGCGCCGGATCGGCGTGACCCCCGAGCGTCCCGGCAGCGGCGGGGGCGGCACCTACCAGGGTCCGGCCAGCGGGCCGGCCCGCGTGGCGCTGCAGTTCGCCTACGCCCAGCTCGGCAAGCCGTACCAGTACGGCGCCGCGGGGCCGAACGCCTACGACTGCTCGGGGCTGACGATGCGCTCCTGGGGCGCCGCCGGGGTGAGCCTGCCGCGCACCACCTACTCGCAGTACAGCGCCACCAGGCGGGTCGCCAAGAGCGACCTGCAGCCGGGTGACCTGGTGTTCTTCAGCGGCCTGGGGCACGTGGGCATCTACGTCGGCAACGGCCAGATGATCCACGCTCCGCGTACCGGCAAGAACGTGGAGGTGGTGTCCATCACCTCCGGCTACTACGCCGCCAACTACTACGGCGCAGGCCGTCCCTGAGGCGCCGAAACGCCGACCGGCGGCCTGATCCGGCCTCATGCGGGCCGGGTCGGGCCGCCGTCTCGTCTTTACCCGCAGCCGGTGTGACGGACGTCATTTTCCCGCCGCTCCCCCACGCTCTGGAGGCATCCGGCCAAGGCCCGCAAAAGCCTTGCCGCACGGGGGATCCGGGGCGCCGCGCCCCGGGACCGGCACGCGCCCTCGGCGGCCCGGCCGCCGGGGAATCCCCAGACCGGGGAATGAATCCTCCCTAACCTGGGTTTTGCCTACGTACAACTTGAAGCGGGCATCCGCTGGGGACACGTGACCTGTCTCGCGTCCGTTTTGCGGATGATTTGCCTTCGAGTTGACGTTTGATACGTTGGTTCGGACAGCGGCGCCCCCCATGCGTCGCACCGGCGGCGACGTTCCCCAGACGCCGCCCCGTGCATTGCCGGCGCGGCCGCCCGGCGCGCACCGCACATGCCGCGGGCGCCGGAGGTCCCGATGCGGACCGGCCGCCCGAGCCGCAACAACCAGGTACTCAGTAAGTCAGCGCCGCATATCTGCGGCCCGCCGAGTCCTTTCGCCTCCGATCTGAGCGTTCCGGCCGCCCGAACGGCCGGGCGGGGGAGGCGAGGGAGCCGGGGACCCACCTTTCCCGGGGTGAATCGGCGCATCCCCCACCGGATCCCGTCCAGGGGACGGATGTGCCGTAGGGCGACTTCCAGCCCGAACCCGTCAGCTAACCCGGTAGGCGTCTGGAAGAAGGAGTGACCTCTGTTCAGCATCGCTGTCAGCAGCATCACCCGTAGCGCCAGGCTCACCGGCGGCGCGATCGTCGGTGCACTGACGCTGGCGCCCGTCCTGGTTCTGGGCACCGCGACCCCGGCCCAGGCCCCCGCCGTGCCGCACGCCGCCGGGCAGGAGCACACCGTCTCCTGGCAGGAGCACGACCGGCACCCGGCCCCCGTGAAGGCCGACACCGTTCACCGCGCCCTCAGGCGTTGAGCCCGGCGGTGCCCACAGGGCACCGCGCCCGCTGAGGGCCGCAGATCTCATCCCAGCGGCGCCCGGCCGCGATGCCGCGCCGCTTCCCTTCCCAAGAATTCCCTTTCCATTGCCCAGACGGACGTCCGTCCACGACGTCCGCCGCCGAGTCCGCATGCCTTCCCAGGGCGCGGAGCCGGGGACCCACCGCATTTCCCGGGGTGAATCGGCCGCAGCAGGCCGTAGGGCGACTTCCAGCCCGAACCCGTCAGCTAACCCGGTAGGCGGCTTGGAAGCAGAGGAGCACATGCTCGTGGCAGGCAAGCACCACATCACCCGCCTCACCCGCACCCTCCAGTCCCGCAAGAGCACCGTCGCCAGCGCCCTGGTCGCCGGTGCGGTGGCCACCACCGCGCTGGGCGTGGCCGCCCAGGCGCCGGCGCAGGCCGCCGTGGGCGCCGCCGCCCCGATCACCACCCTCGCCGAGAGCGGCAAGGCGGCCAAGTCGCTGGCCGGCGGGACCGGCACGGTGAGCAGCGCACACGCCGCGGTGTACAAGGCCCCCGCCAAAAAGCACGGCGGCAAGAAGGCCGTGACCGCCGGCGAGGTGATCGAGGTGGCCGAGTCCCAGCTGGGCCTCACCGAGGACGCCAAGGGCGAGAGCAAGTTCGGCAAGTGGTACGCCTCCACCCCGCACGCCAAGCGGACCCTCCAGCGCGACGGCGGCGGCAGCGACCCCAAGGTCTACAAGTCCGCCCCCTGGTGCGCGATGTTCGTGACCTGGGTCGGTGAGCAGGTCGGCACCGATGAGCTGGGCGCGGACGCCTACACCGTCACCCACGCCAAGTCCTTCAAGGACAAGGGCCGCTGGGGCACCAAGCCCAAGCCCGGCGCGGTGGTGTTCTTCGACTGGGCCGGCGGCAAGAGCATCGGCGGCATCGACCACGTGGGCCTGGTCGCCGAGGTGCTCGACAACGGCAAGATCAAGACCGTGGAGGGCAACATCTCCAACGCCGTCGTCTCCAAGGTCCGCACCCCCGACACCATCGTCGGCTACGGGTACCCCGACTACGCCGCCGAGTGATCTGCCGGCAGCCGCCCCGTCCGGGCACCGGTGAACCCCCATAGGATCACCGGCATGGACGGCGGACCCGAGACATCGGCGAACGGCACCGGCCGGCGCACAGTGCGCCGGCCGGTGCTCGTCGTCTCGGCGCTGGTGGCCGTTCTCCTCCTGGCGGCGGGCGGCCTGTGGGCCGTCCTGCGGGACGGCGGCTCCCCCGCCCCGGCGGCCGATGCCACCGCCGCTCCCGCACCACCGCGGCCGGACGCGCAAGCCGTCCGGCAGATCCTGGACGGCCGCGCCCGCGCCGTGCGGGACGGCGACCGGATCGCCTTCCTGGCCACCGTCACGGCCGCCCCCGCACCCTTCCGGAACGCGCAGGCGACCGTGTTCGACAACCTCACCCGGCTGCCGCTGAGCGGCTGGCGGGAAGAGCTCGCCTCACCGGTCCCGGTGGCCGCAGGCCGGGACGGCGCGGTGCTCGAGGTGACGCTGCGGTACCGGCTGAAAGGCCACGACCGCCGCGAGGTGACCCGGACCCGCTACCTGACCTTCGCCCGGCGCGGCGGCGCCTGGCGGCTGGTCGGGGACGGCACCGCCCACGGCCTGCGCGACGAGGCCGACATCTGGGATAGCGGCCCACTCGACGTCGTGCGCGGCGAGCACAGCCTGGTGATCGGCTCCTCTCCCCTGCTGCGGGAGATCGCCGACCGGCTGGATGCGGCCGTGCCCGTCGTCACCGAGGTGCTGGGAGAGCGCTGGGCGCGCCGGGCGGTCGCGCTCGTCCCGGCCGACGACGTGCAGGCCGCCGCGCTGGTGCCCGACGGCGACCCGCTGGGCGATGCGGGGTCCATCGCGGCGCTGGCCGTCTCCGGCGACTCGGGGGAGGACCGCATCGTCATCGCCCCGGGGACGTTCTCCAGGCTCAACGCCCTCGGCCGGAAGGTGGTCCTCACCCACGAGCTGACCCACATCGCCACCGGAGGCGCCCGCGACGGGCGCACTCCCCTGTGGCTGATCGAGGGCCTGGCCGACTACGTGGGCTACCGGGACACGAAGGTGCCGGTCCGCTCGGCGGCGCGGGAACTGCGCGCCGAGGTGACCGCCGGGCACCTGCCGCGGAGGTTGCCCGGCCCCGCGGAGTTCGCCGACGCCGCACGGCTGCCGCAGGCGTATGCGGAGGCGTGGCTGGCCTGCCGCATGATCGCCGACCGGTACGGAGAGGACGCGCTGGTGCGGCTCTACCGTGCCGCCGGTGAACGCTCCCAAGACGCGGCGTTGCGTTCGGTCCTGGGCCTGGACACCGCCGGCCTCACCGCGATGTGGCGGGACTACCTGCACAGGGAGCTGCGATGACCGCTGCCGGACGGGCCCGTGCCGCCGCACTGATCACGGGCGTGGTGCTGCTGGCGGGAGACGGCGTCCTGCTGATGGCGACCACGCCGTGGGAACCGCTGCCCGGCGGCGGAAGCGAGCCCGATCCGGCCCGGGACTTCTCCCCCGCCGAACTGGCCCGCTCGGCGGCCTTCGACGCCGCGCTCAACCCGCCGGCGTACGCGGGGCTGCTCACCGGGCTGGCGGTCGTGCTGGTGCTGGGGCTGACCCCGCTGGGGGCGCGCTTCATCGGCTGGTGCACCGCGCGGGTGCCCGGGCGGGCGCTGCGGCTGGCGGTGGCGGTGGTGGCGGTGACGACGCTGCTGCGGCTGGCCGCCCTGCCGCTGCGGATCTGGCGGGAGAGTGTGCTGCGCCGCTACGGCCTGTCGGTCCAGACCTGGCCGGCCTGGCTGGCCGACCAGCTCAAGTCGCTGGCGCTGGCCTGGGTGATCTGGACGGTGGCGGTGCTGCTGCTGTACGTCCTGGCCCGGCGTTTTCCGCGTTACTGGTGGGCGGGGGCGGCAGCGGGCGGGTTCGCTCTCGTGGTGGTGCTGTCGTTCCTCTACCCGCTGCTCGTGGAGCCGGTGTTCAACCGGTTCCACTCGCTGCCCGCCGGGCCGCTGCGCACCGAGCTGCTGGCGATGGCCGCGCGGGACCGGGTGCCGGTCACCGACGTCCTGGTGGCCGACGCCTCCCGGCGGACCACCTCGCTGAACGCTTACGTGTCGGGATTCGGCTCCACCCGCCGCATCGTGGTCTACGACACGCTGCTGAAATCGCCGCCCGAGCGGATCAAATCGATCGTCGCCCACGAGCTCGGCCACGCCAAGCACAACGACGTCCTCCGCGGCACGCTCACCGGCGCCCTGGGGGTCTCCGGGGGAGTCTGCCTGCTGTACCTGGCGCTGACCTCGCCCGGGCTGCGCCGCCGGGCGGGGCTGGCCGACCGGACGGCCGAGCCGGTGGTCTGCGACCCGCGCTCGGTGGCGCTGCTGCTGGCCGTGGTCAGCGTGCTGACCCAGCTCAGCGGCCCGGTCCAGAACCTGATCAGCAGGCGGGTGGAGGCGCGGGCCGACGCGCACGCGCTGGCGCTCACCGGCGATGCGGCCACGTTCGTGTCGATGCAGCGCGAGCTGGCGCTGCGGAACCTGTCGGATCTGCGGCCGAACCCGGTGGAGTACGCGCTGTGGTTCAGCCACCCCAGCGTGCCCGAACGCATCGCCATGGCCCGGGACTGGGCCCGCCTGCACGGCGGGCGGGCCGCCCGGCCCTGAAGCTGTGCTCAGTCCCCGCCGGCCTGAGGGGAGATCAGCGCCGACGGGGAGGCCGCCGGGGTCGCCGGTGCCTCGGCCTGCGGCAAGGGCTCCCGCACCGGCTCGGAACCGTGCGGGCCGACCGACAGGGCCTGCTTGAGCGCGCTGCCCTTCACCCACTCGTCCCAGCCGAGCTGCCAGTAGCCCCAGCCGTTGGTGGGTTCCAGCTCCCGGTTGGTGCCGACGACCCGGAAGGGGTCGCCCCGGTAGCTGAAGTGGTAGAACCAGCGGGCCGCCGACGGGCTCATGTTGATGCAGCCGTGACTGACGTTGCGGTGCCCCTGGGCGTGCAGCGACCAGGGCGCCGAGTGGGTGTACTCGCCGCTGCTGGAGATGCGCACCGCCCAGTTGACGGTCAGGCGGTAGTGGCCGGGGCAGCCGGGCGGGCAGCCGACGGTGGAGGAGTCCATGATCACCGGGTTGCCCTTTTCCATCGTCAGATGGTGGCCGTTGGTGGTGGTGTACTTGCGGACCCCGCCGCGGCCCATGCTGATCGGGAAGTCGCGGATCTTCTTGCCGTCCCGGTAGACGGCCATGCGGTGGGTCTTGGCGTTGGCCACGCTGGCATGGGCCTCGCCGATCTTGAACTTCAGGTCCAGGTCTTCGGTGGCGTACCCGTCGCGGACCGCGCGGACCCCGTTGAGATGGGCGATCAGCCGCACCCGGGTGTGGGCGGGCCAGTGCTCGCGGGTGCGGAAGACGACGTTCTGGCCGTCGAACCAGTGCCAGGCGCCCACGACCGGTTTGCTGGAGCGCACCTCCAGCGCCCGCTCCACCGCGGCCCGGTCGGTGATCTCACGGTCGAACCGCACGATGATCGGCATTCCCACGCCCACCGTCTCGCCCGGGGCGGGCGCCTCGACGGAGGCGGTCACCGCCCGCTCGACCGTGCGGGTGGTGAACGTGCCGGTGACCGTGTGGGTGCGGCCGTCCGGGCCGAGCGCGGTGGCGATCACCTCGTAGCGGGTGCCCGGGGTGAGCGCCCAGCGCGACCGCCACTGGCTGCCGTCGTCGCTGATCCGGCCCGCCACCTCGGCGCCGCGGGCGCGGACGGTGACGTTCTGCAGGGTGCCGCCCGCCGCGCTGACCACGATCGGGGTGTCGGGGAGGACGTCCCCGCTGCCGTTGCGCGGGACGACGCTTAAGCCGACCGGTGCGGCCTTCACCTGGGCGGTATCGCCCCCCGTGCAACCGGCGAGCCCGATGACCAGGACCATCCCGATGCCCGCGCTCGCCGCGGTGCGGACGGCCGGACGGCTTGCACGCCTGTCCCCCGTCTTGCGGACGCTGAGGTACACCCTCACAACCCCCCGTGCCTGGGCCGGGCGACCGGTCATCCGGCGTCCGGCGCAATGGGGCCGGACGATCGCGATTCCCCCATCGGTGTGATACCGGTCACCCACCGTCTGGACGGGTCAATTATGAAGGGGGCCGGTCTCCGCTGATAAGCGGACACCGGCCCCCTTAGCAGACCTTTTGCCTGATCAGTGCTGGAAGTGACCCCGGTAGTACTCGAAGACGAGGCCGATGCAGCTCAGCAGCGTGGCGGCGATCCCGAAGACCACCAGCCACCAGCCGAAGACCAGGCCGAGGGTGATGCAGGCCGCCGAGGCCGCCACGAACAGCGGCCACCAGCTGTGCGGGCTGAAGAAGCCCACCTCGCCGGCCGCCTGGACGATCTCCCCGTCGGGGTCGTCCTCATACAGCGGGCCGTTGTTGGCCTTCTCCAGGCGCCGGATCGTGAAGTGGATGTAGAACCCGATCAGCCCGGCCAGGCCGACCGACAGGGCCAGCGCGGTGGTGCCCGTCCACTCCTTGGACCACAGCCAGTAGACGATGTCAGTGATCAGGAAGAAGATCGCGCACCCGTAGAACATGAATGCCTGAACGCGCATCGGTCACTTCTCCGATCCGGTGCCGGCCCCGGCCTCCGCCAGCTCGCCCTTGGCATCCGCGTACGGGTAGTGCAGGTCGAAGGCGGGGCGCTCGGAGCGAATCTGCGGGATCGAGGTGAAGTTGTGCCGCGGCGGCGGGCAGGAGGTCGCCCACTCCAGCGAGCCTCCGTACCCCCAGGGGTCGTCCACCTCGACCTTCTTGCCCTTCTTGGCGGTGATGTAGATGTTGTAGAAGAACGGCAGCAGCGACAGCGACAGCAGGATCGAGAAGATCGTCGACACCTGGTTCAGGGCGGTGAACTCCTCGGCGTAGTCGGGGTAACGGCGCGGCATGCCCGCCGCACCCAGCCAGTGCTGCACGAGGAAGGTGCCGTGGAAGCCGATGAACAGCATCCAGAACTGCAGCTTGCCGAGCTTCTCGTTGAGCATCTTGCCGGTGAACTTCGGCCACCAGAAGTAGAACCCGGCGAACATCGCGAACACCACGGTGCCGAACACCACGTAGTGGAAGTGGCCCACCACGAAGTAGGAGTCCGACAGGTGGAAGTCCATCGGCGGGGAGGCCAGGATGACACCGGTCAGCCCGCCGAACAGGAAGGTCACCAGGAAGCCCAGCGACCACAGCATCGGCGTCTCGAAGGTCAGCCGGCCGCGCCACATGGTGCCGATCCAGTTGAAGAACTTCACCCCGGTGGGCACCGCGATGAGGAACGTCATGAAGGAGAAGAACGGCAGCAGCACCTGGCCGGTCACGTACATGTGGTGCGCCCACACGGTGACCGACAGGCCCGCGATGGCGATGGTGGCGCCCACCAGGCCGATGTAGCCGAAGATCGGCTTACGGCTGAACACCGGCAGGATCTCGGTCACGATGCCGAAGAACGGCAGCGCGATGATGTAGACCTCCGGGTGGCCGAAGAACCAGAACAGGTGCTGGTACAGGATCGCCCCGCCGTGCGAGGAGTCGAACACGTGCGCCCCGTACAGCCGGTCGGCGGCCAGCCCCAGCAGCGCCGCGGCCAGCGGCGGGAAGGCCAGCAGCACCAGGATCGAGGTGAGCAGGACGTTCCAGGTGAAGATCGGCATCCGGAACATCGTCATGCCCGGGGCGCGCATGCACAGGATGGTGGTGATGAAGTTGACCGCGCCCAGGATGGTGCCCAGACCGCTCATGGCCAGGCCCAGCACCCACAGGTCGCCGCCGACGCCGGGGGTGCGGACCGCGTCCGACAGCGGGGCGTAGGCGAACCACCCGAAGCTGGCCGCGCCGCCGGGGGTCAAAAAGCCCGACAGCGCGATCAGGCTGCCGAACAGGAACAGCCAGTAGGCCAGCATGTTCATCCGCGGGAACGCCACGTCCGGCGCGCCGATCTGCAGCGGCATGATCGCGTTGGCGAAGCCGGCGAACAGCGGCGTGGCGAACATCAGCAGCATGACCGTGCCATGCATGGTGAACAGCTGGTTGAACTGCTCGTTGCTCACCAGCTGCATGCCGGGCTCATACAGCTCGGCACGCATGACGATGGCCATCACGCCGCCGATGAGGAACATGATGAACGAGGTGATCAGGTACAGGTAACCGATCACCTTGTGGTCGGTGCTGGACAGCCAGGACGCCAGCAGGCGCCCCTTGCTCGTCCGCGGCGCAGCGAGCGGCGGTGCGCTCGGAGCATGGCTGAGCGTGGTCACTGGGTTCCTCCGGCCGCCTTCGACTCAGCGATGAACTTCTGGTACTCCTCCGGCGTGACCACCTTCAGCTGGAACAGCATCCGGCTGTGGTCCACGCCGCACAGTTCGGCGCAGCGGCCCTCGTACAGGCCCGTCTTCTTGGCCGTGATCTCGAACTCGTTGACGTAGCCCGGGATCATGTCCTTCTTGTACAGCAGCGCGGGCACCCAGAACGAGTGGATGACGTCGTTGGAGTGCAGCCGGAAGCGCACCTTCTGCCCGGCGGGGATCATCACCTGCGGCTTGCTGGCGGCGTTGGGATCCACCGGGACGCCGACCACGGACGCCACCGTCGGGGCGTCCTTGGCCAGGCTCTCCTTGTAGTCGAACTGCCAGCTCCACTGGAAGCCGTGCACATCGATCACGGCGGCGACGTTGTCGTCGCTCGTCTTCTCGATGTAGCTCTGATCACGCGCGGTGAAGTAGAACAGCACCGCGATGATCACGAACGGCACCGCCGTGTAGAGCATCTCGATGGGCAGGTTGTAACGCACCTGCGGCGGCAGATCGTCGGAGCGCTTGCGGTGGAACAGCACCGCCCAGAGGATCAGACCCCAGACGACGCCACCGACCGCGAACGCGGCGATCCAGGACCCCTGCCATAGCTGCAGGATGCGCTCGGCCTGGTCACTGATCGGCTCGGGCATGCCAAGGCGGGCCGCCTCGCCACTGCACGCGGTGGCGGTCATCGCCAGCAGGGCCAGCGCGCCGGCACTGGTCAATGCGCGGCGGGCGCGCACCGGCGTACGCCGCTCCCTTGAGCGGGTCGGACTCACGGAATGCCTTCCCCACAGATGAAGCCCGGTGCAACCGGGCACTCAGATCGGTAGTTCACACGTGTGCAGGACACATTAGCGCGGAGGGTCGCCACCCCCCTGATCGGGTGCCGAGTTGTTAATGTCGAGGTCGTGTCATCTGTATCCGGCCGACCCGGCGGCATGCGATGAACGGGCCGCTCAGCTTCGACGACGCCACCGCCGCGGCGGGGCCGGCGGGCGCGCCCGCCGGCTACCTCGATGCGGCCTCCGGCGAGCCGCTGCACCCGGCGGCGCGCCGGGCGCTGCTGGAGGCGCTGGAGGCGGGCTGGGCCGATCCCGCCCGCCTGTACGGGGCGGCGCGCAACGCCCGGCTGCTGCTGGAGCGGGCGCGCGCCCGCGTGGCCGCGGTGCTGGGCGTGCTGCCCGATGAGGTCTTCTTCACCTCTTCCGGCACCCAGGCGGTGCACCTGGCGGTGCTGGGCGCGCTGCGCGCCCGGCGCCGGGTGGGACGTCACCTGGTGGTCGGGGCGGTGGAGCACTCCAGCGTGCTGCACGCCGCCGAGCTGCACGAGCGGGAGGGCGGCGAGGTCACCCGGGTGGGCGTGGACCGGCACGGCCGGGTCGACCCGGAGGCGTTCGCCGCCGCGCTGCGCCCGGACACCGCGCTGGCCTGCCTGCAGACCGCCAACCACGAGGTGGGCACGCTGCAGCCGGTGCAGGAGGTGGCGCAGGCCTGCCGGGCGGTGCGGGTGCCGCTGTTCACCGACGCCGCCCAGTCGGTGGGGCGGACGGACCTGCCGGAGGGCTGGTCGCTGCTGGCCGCCAGCGCCCACAAGTGGGGCGGGCCCGCCGGGGTGGGGCTGCTGGTGATCCGCAAGAACACCCGGTGGCGTTCGCCGCTGCCGGCCGATGAGCGCGAGCGGCGGCACGTGCCGGGCTTTGAGAACGTGCCCGCGGCGGTGGCGGCCGCCGCGGCGCTGGAGGCGTTCCGGGCGGAGATGGCCGACGAAGGCCCCCGCCTGTCGGCGCTGGTGGACCGGATCCGCGAGCAGGTGCCCCGCCTGGTGCCGGATGTGGAGGTGGTCGGCGACCCGGTGCGGCGGCTGCCGCACATCGTCACCTTCTCCTGCCTGTATGTGGAGGGAGAGGCGCTGCTGACCGAGCTCGACCGGTTCGGGTTCGCGGTCTCCTCCGGCAGCTCCTGCACGGCCGACACCCTGCGTCCCAGCCATGTGCTGGAGGCCATGGGAGTGATTACCCATGGCAATGTGCGGGTATCGCTGCCTCGTGGCACGAAATCCCCCGATGTCGACCGGTTCTTGACGGTGCTTGCGGACGTGGTGAGCCGGCTGCGCCGCGATGCCGGCATGGTCACCGGATGAGCGGCGCCGAAGCGGCGGGAAAAGGCAGGTGGCGTGGCCGTCCATGGGCGCTTTCGGGCACTGGGGCAGTGCAGTGCGGGGCCACGCGCTGTGGTATCGGTCTGATATATTGAGCCCGCTCAATGGCAAAGAGGAAAGAGCCGCTGAGTCTACCGCCGGGCCGGCGGGATGTGAAGCCTGTAGAGGTCGTGTAAGGCCCTGGCAAGCCGGGTTCGTCCCAGGGGCCGCCGCGGCCTGTGAAACAGGAAGGTCCGGCCCGCGAGGGCCTGAAATCCCCGGGCTTCGGCCGTGGGGAGGAGGTCGATGATGTTCCGAGGCCGCGGCACCCGCGGATCAGCCAGAGCGGCCGGTCGCCGGCGGGCGCGGTCCGCCCCCGAGCAGCAGGCTCCCGCCCCGGCCGAGCCCGCCGCGCCCGCGGCTCCCCCGCCGGCGCTGGTGATCGACGCGCTCGGCCGCAAATGCCCCATCCCGATCATCTGGCTGGCCGAGCGGATCCGTGAGGTCCCCATCGGGCAGGTGGTGGCGGTGCTGGCCGACGATGTGGCCGCCCGCACCGACGTGCCGGCCTGGTGCCGGATGAAGTCTCAGGAGTTCATCCGCGAAGAGCCCCTTGCCCAGGGCTGGGCCTTCCACATTCGCCGCTGCTATTAGCAGGCGGCCGGGCCTTTCGGCCACGGCCGCCCGCAACGGCGCGCCCGCCCGTTCTCAGGGCAGGTGCGAGGCGATCTCGTCGGCCGCGCTCTGGCCGTAGGCGTCGGTGAAGCGGGACAGGAACTCCTCCCGCTCCAGGCGGTACTCCTGGGGGCCGGGGCTTTCCAGGGCGTGGACGGCCACGAGGTTGCCGACCTGGGCGGCGCGTTCCAGGGACAGCCCCCAGGCGGTGGCCGACAGGAAGCCGGCGCGGAAGGCGTCGCCGACGCCGGTGGGCTCGACCGCCTTGCGCACGGGGGCGGCGGGCACGTGGATCTCCGGCTGGCCCTTACGGGTGATCACCACGCCCTTGGGGCCGAGCGTGGTCACCCGGATCTCCACGCGGTCGAGGATCTCCGTGTCCCCCCACCCGGTCTTCTGCTCCACCAGCGCCTTTTCGTACTCGTTGGTGAACAGGTAACGGGCGCCTTCGATCAGCGTGCGGATCTGCTCGCCCTCCATGCGGGCCAGCTGCTGGGAGACGTCGGCGGCGAAGGGGAAGCCGCGCTCGCGGCACTCCTCGGTGTGCCGGATCATCGCCTCCGGGTCGTTGGGGCTGATCACCACCAGGTCCAGGCCGCCGACCCGGTCGGCGACCGGCCCCAGCTCGATGTCGCGCGCCTCGCTCATGGCCCCGGCGTAAAAAGAGGCGATCTGGTTGTGATCGACGTCGGTGGTGCACAGGAAGCGGGCGGTGTGCCGCAGCTCGGAGACGTGCACCGACTCGGTGTCCACCCCGTGCCGCTCCAGCCAGGAGCGGTAGTCGGCGAAGTCGTTGCCCACGGCGCCGACCAGGATCGGCCGCAGGCCCAGCGAGCCCATCCCGAAGCAGATGTTGGCGGCGATGCCGCCCCGGCGGATCTCCAGCTCGTCCACCAGGAACGACAGCGACACACGGTGCAGCTGGTCGGGGATGAGCTGGTCGGTGAACTTGCCGGGGAAGCTCATCAGATAGTCGTTGGCGATGGATCCGGTCACGGCGATGCGCACGCGTCGCTCTCCTCGTCGGTGTCGTCCGGTTCTTTTCCGGCTGTTTCAGTCCCGCAAAGCCTTCACGGGAGGCGCCTTCGGGCCACCAAAGGCTAACGCCCGTCAAGTCTCCCCGAATGCGGGGATCGCGGCTTCGGTTCCGGCGAAAGAAAGCGGCGCGTCACCTCGTGGACGGGCTCGTGCAGGGCGGCAGCGACGCGGCCCGGGCGCCTGTGGCACCCGGGCCGCACGCCGTGGACGCCGGCGCCTTGGCCGAGGCTCGGCGAACCCTTTTCAGCACGCCGTCCGCGCAGGTCGAGGCGGTGACGTCGCGGTCAGGGACGACGCTGTGACCTGGAACGTCGTCGCAGCAGGCACCATCGGGGCTTCCGGCCCCGGCTCCGTGGGCCGTGCGTCGAAACAGGTTGAGCGAACCTTTTCAACACATGATCTCGGGCGCCGGAGACGGGAGCCCCGAGGGTGTCTGAGCCGTGACGTCGCAGGTCACGGCATCGTCCCTGGCTGTGAGGCTCCCGTCCCGGCCTGTGGAAACGGCGTGTTGAAAAAGGTTCAGCGGAGACGGCGCGCCGAGTAAGGGTCAGTTGAAGGAGTCGCCGCAGGCGCAGGTGCCCGTGGCGTTGGGGTTGTCGATGGTGAAGCCCTGCTTTTCGATGGTGTCGACGAAGTCGATGGTGGCGCCGGCCAGGTAGGGCGCGCTGGTGCGGTCCACCCGCACCTGCAGGCCGTTGAAGTCCTGCACCAGGTCGCCGTCCATCTCCCGCTCGTCGAAGTAGAGCTGGTAGATCAGCCCGGAGCAGCCGCCGGGCTGCACGGCCACGCGCAGCGCCAGGTCGTCACGGCCCTCCTGCTCCAGCAGGTCCTTGGCCTTGGCGGCGGCGGCATCGGTGAGGATGACGCCGCTGACCTGCTCGGTGGTCTCGGTGCTCTCTACCGTCATGTGTTCAGCTCCCGGTCTAGCTCGTCGGCCGTCCGGCGACCGTCGCGTTCGATCGATGATGGCTGGGGCCGCGGACGCCCCCAAGACGTCGCCGCGCCTCCTCAGCACACCAACGTACCCCGCGCCGCGGGCATTCCGTCTACCCGCGGGGCGGACCCGGGCGGGGCGGTGACCTCCGCCTCACCCCGGCCGGGGACCCCGGGGGTTCACCGGATTTCGGGATATGCGACCATTAGTGTCAGAGCGACGATAAGTCTCCGTCGCAGAGGAGGATCCCGTGACCACCACCCCCGAGCTCGGTACCCGGAGCCTTCCGCTGCTGCTGCTGGGCACCGAGTCCGACCCGGCCAGCGAGCGCGGCGTCTCGTGCCCGGGGGCGCTGCCCCCGGCCTCCGACCCCGCGCTGGTGGAACGTGCCAGGGCGGCCAAGGCCGCGCTGGGCGATCAGGTCTTCGTGCTCGGCCACCATTACCAGCGCGATGAGGTCATCCAGTTCGCGGACGTGACCGGCGACTCCTTCAAGCTGGCCCGCGACGCGGCGGCCCGTCCCCAGGCGCCCTACATCGTCTTCTGCGGCGTGCACTTCATGGCCGAGTCCGCCGACATCCTCACCGCCGACCACCAGCAGGTGGTGCTGCCGGACATGGCGGCCGGCTGCTCGATGGCCGACATGGCCACCTTCGACCAGGTCGAAGAGTGCTGGGAGGTCCTGGAGGAGGTGGGGATCGCCGACGATGTGGTCCCCGTCACCTACATGAACTCCTCGGCCGACATCAAGGCGTTCGTGGGGCGGCACGGCGGCGTGGTGTGCACCTCCTCCAACGCGCGCAGAGCCCTGGAGTGGGCCTACTCCAAGGGCTCGAAGGTGCTGTTCCTGCCCGACCAGCACCTGGGACGCAACACCGCGGTGTTGGAGATGGGCTTTTCGCTGGACGACTGCGTGGTCTACGACCCGCACCGGCCGGAGGGCGGCCTGACGCCCCGGCAGTTCCGCGACGCCCGGATGCTGCTGTGGCGCGGGCACTGCTCGGTGCACGCCCGCTTCACCAAGGCCTCGGTGGATGAGATCCGCTCCCGCGTCCCGGACGTCAACATCCTGGTGCACCCCGAGTGCCGGCACGAGGTGGTGGTGGAGGCCGACTACGTCGGCTCCACCGAGTACATCATCAAGACCCTGGCCGCGGCGCCGGCCGGCTCCTCGTGGGCGGTCGGCACCGAGCTGAACCTGGTGCGGCGCCTGGCGAACATGCACCCGGACAAGAACGTGATGTTCCTGGACCGGACCGTGTGCTTTTGCTCCACGATGAACCGGATCGACCTGCCGCACCTGGTGTGGGCGCTGGAGTCGCTCGCCAAGGGCGAGGTGGTCAACCGGATCCAGGTGGACGAGGAGACCGCCCACTACGCCAAGGCGGCGCTGGACCAGATGCTGGCCCTGCCCTGACGCACCGCCGGCCGCGGGCGGGCACCGCACGCGGCGGGCACGAGGGACGCGCCCGAAGACGGGCGGGCCTTCCGCCCGGCGGGCGCGTTCCCCGGCCGTAAAAAGCCGCAGGCGGGCGGCCTCAGCCGGGGATGAGCCCGGCGTCCCCCAGCATCTTGCGGACCTCCTCCATCTGGGAGTCGGCCGGCGGCAGGATCAGCTCAGAGGGCTCCAGGCTGTCGGCCGGCAGCGGCGTGCCGACGCTGCGCACGCTCTCCAGCAGCTCGTGCAGCGCGGTCCGGAACGCCTCCTCGTCCCCCGCCTCGATGGCGGCCTCGACCCGCTCGTCGAGCTCGTTGAGCGCGGCCAGATCGCCCGGGGCCACCTCCAGCTGCCCCTCGCCCATGATGCGGACGATCACTGGGCACCCCCCGGCTGCTGCGGCCAGGGCCCCTGGGCCGGCGGCTGCTGCGGGGCGGCCTGCTGGTGGGGAGCCTGCTGGGGGGCCTGCTGCGGGGTGCCGGCGTCCAGCTGCTTAGGGGCCGGCGCCTGGCCGAGCTCGGCCTTCATCCGCTCCAGCTCCAGCTCCACGCCGGCGGTGGCGCCCATGCGGTCCAGCTCGGCCTGGATGTCGTCCCGGGAACCGCTGAAGTCGTCCAGCGCGCCGGAGGCCAGCAGCTCGTCGATGGCGCCGGCGCGGGCCTTCATGGTCTCGGCCTTCTCCTCGGCCCGCTGGATGGCCAGGCCGACATCGCCCATCTCCTCGGAGATCCCGGCGAACGCCTCGTTGATCCTGGTCTGCGCCTCGGCCGCGGTGTAGGTGGCCTTGATGGTCTCCTTGCGGGTGCGGAAGGCGTCCACCTTGGCCTGCAGCCGCTGGGAGGCCAGCGTCAGCTTCTCCTCCTCGCTCTGCAGGTTCTGGTGCTGCATGCGCAGCTCGTTGAGCTGGCCGTCCAGGCCGGCGCGCCGCTGCAGCGCCTCGCGGGCCAGGTCCTCGCGGCCGACCTGCAGCGCCTTGCGGCTCTGCTCGGTCAGCTTGGTGTGCTGCTGCTCCAGCTGCTGGATCTGCAGCTCCAGGCGCTTGCGGGCGGTCGCCACGTCGGCCACCCCGCGGCGCACCTTCTGCAGCATCTCCAGCTGGCGCTGGTAGGAGTAGTCCAAGGTCTCACGAGGATCCTCCAGACGGTCCAGCGCCTTGTTCGCCTTGGACTTGAAGATCATCGACATTCGCTTCATCACGCTCATCGCGCGGCGCCGGTCCCTTCGTGATGTACTGCAATGACCACTGCTGGGGCTGATATCACCCTACGCGTTAACGTCTGGCGGCTCCATGGTGTTGCCGTCCCCTGGTCCTGGTAGGACGTACCCACCCGCCCCCGGGTTCCACGGACGGCCCAAGCGGACGCGGAGGGTACCCTGATGGCCGTGTTCCGACGTCGTAGCCAGGCCACCTCCGAAGCACCCCCTCCCCCCGTGGCCAAGCCGGGAGGCAAGGGTCGTCCCACGCCCAAGCGCCGCGAGGCCGAAAAGCGGCGGCGGCAGTACATCACCGCCCCGCGCGACCGCAAGGAGGCCTACCGGCGGCTCCGCGAACGGCAGGCCAAGCAGCGCGCGCTGGTACGCGAGGGAATGCGGCGCGGCGACGAACGCTACCTGCTCAAGCGGGACAAGGGCCCGGTCCGCCGGTTCGCCCGCGACTACGTCGACGGCCGGCGCACCATCGGCTCCTACCTGATGTACGCGATGCTGGTCATCGTGCTGCTGAGCTTCATCCGCTCGCCCATCACCGCGCTGCTGATGCTGTTCGCCCCGCCGCTGCTGCTGGCCGCGGTGCTGATCGAGGGCCTGGTGATCAGCATGCGGGTCAAGAAGCTGACCGCCGAGCGCTTCCCCGACGAAGACCGCAAGGGCGTGGGCCTGTATGCGGCCGTGCGCGCCATGCAGATCCGCCGGCTGCGGATACCGGAGCCTCAGGTGAAGATCGGCGAGCGGGTGGAGGCCCGCGACCGGCGCTGAAGCTCGCCGCGCGGCGCGGCCCGCTAGGGTCGGGATCATGGAGTTCCGACACCTTGGCCGCAGCGGTCTGGTCATCAGCGAGATCGCCTACGGCAACTGGCTGACCCACGGGTCCCAGATCGAAGAGGACGCCGCGGTGGCGTGCGTGCACGCGGCCCTCGACGAGGGGATCACCACGTTCGACACCGCCGACGTCTACGCCGGCACCCGGGCCGAGGAGGTGCTGGGCCGGGCGCTGAAGGGGCAGCGGCGCGAGGGCCTGGAGATCTTCACCAAGGTCTACTGGCCCACCGGCCCCGGCAAGAACGACCGCGGGCTGTCGCGCAAGCACATCATGGAGTCGGTCGAAGGTTCGCTGCGCCGGCTGCAGACCGACTACATCGACCTGTACCAGGCGCACCGGTTCGACTATGAGACCCCGCTGGAGGAGACCCTGCGGGCCTTCGACGACCTGGTGCGCCAGGGCAAGGTGCTGTACGTGGGCGTCTCGGAGTGGCGGGCCGAGGAGATCGAGCGCGCCCTGAAGATCGCCGACGAGATGGGCCTGGACCGCATCGTCTCCAACCAGCCGCAGTACTCGATGCTGTGGCGGGTCATCGAAGAAGAGGTCGTGCCGCTGTGCGAGCGGGAGGGCATCGGGCAGATCGTCTGGTCCCCGCTCGCCCAGGGCGTGCTGACCGGCAAGTACCTGCCGGGTCAGCCCCCGCCGGCCGGTTCGCGCGCCACCGACCAGGCCGGCGGGGCGAACTTCATCAAGGGCCTGCTGACCGATGAGATCCTCACCCGGGTGCAGAACCTGCGGCCGATCGCCCAGGAGCTGGGCCTGACGATGGCGCAGCTGGCGATCGCCTGGGTGCTGCAGAACCCGAACGTGTCGGCGGCCATCATCGGGGCCACCCGTCCCGAGCAGGTCCGCGACAACGTCAAGGCCGCCGGGGTGAAGCTGGAGGCCGACGTCCTCAAGCGCATCGACGAGGTGCTGGGCCCGGTGATCGTCCGCGACCCGGCCAAGACCGTCAGCCCTCCCCGGCGTCCTTAGCCGTCACGGCTGCGGGACGGCGGAGCTCACTCGGGGTCGAGCAGGCTCATCGGGTAGACGACGGCGCCGTCTTCCAGCAGGACCACCTGCTCGACCCCGGCGTCCCGCAGCTCGCGCCAGTGCAGTCCCAGCCACGACTCCGCGTCCGCCTGGGTGGCGAACGTCTCTTCGGGCACGCCGGGCACGGTCACGATCTCCCCGTCGCCCCCTTGCAAACGCCAGCTCCACGGCATGAAAAGCTCGACCTCCCTTGTCGGAAGGCGAGACTAGCCGTTGCCGCCCGCCGATGCCCGGCCCGGTCCCAGATGCCCCGGTCCCAGATGAAAGGTTTCCGGTGCGCCGCGACATGGCAGCCTCTCCCCGCATCGAGCTGATCGGCACCGCCGGGCCGCGCGGCTGGCCCGAGCCGGACTGCCGCTGCGCCTCCTGCAGCGGGCTGCGCCGGGCCGGGGTGGCGTTCGAGCCGACGCGGGCGCTGGTGGACGGGGTGCCGCTGGAGCACCTGGAGCGCACGCCGCTGCCCGGCGGGTACGAGGCGCGCTCGCCGGGCGGCGGCCGGCTGCTGGTCGCCGGCGGCCCCGGGGAGCGCCCGCGGCCCGCGGCGGGGGCGGTCTACGACGCCGTGCTGCTCGATCTGGCGGGCCACCCGGAGCATCTGGGGCTGCTGCGGCACCTGGGCGCGGTCGCCCCCGGCACCCGGGTGCTGGCCGTCCACAACGACCACCGCCTGCCCTCCCCCGGCGAGCTGCGGCGCCGCCTGCCGTGGTGGACGCATCCGCCCGAGGGCCCCCACCGCACCCTGGTGCTGGGCGGCGTGCGGTCGGGCAAGTCCGCCGAGGCCGAGCTGCGGCTGGCGGCCTGCCCTCAGGTGACGTACGTGGCGACCGCCGCCCCCGCCGGCGGCGACGCCGAGTGGGCCGCGCGGATCGAGGCGCACCGGCGACGCCGCCCGCACTGGTGGCGCACCGTGGAGACGACCGATCTCGCGGGCGTCCTGAGGTCCGCCACGGGCGCGGTCCTGGTGGACGGCATCGGCAGCTGGCTGGCCGCGGTGATGGACGAGACCGGCGCCTGGGACGACCCCTCCCGCCTGGAGCCGCGCCTGGAGGAGCTGGTGGCGGCGTGGCGGGCCACGCGGGCGCGCGTCGTCGCGGTGAGCGACGAGGTCGGCCTGGCGCCGGTCCCGCTGACCGCGGCCGGGCGGGCGTTCGGCGACCGGCTCGGCCGGCTCAACCAGCGCCTTGCGGCCGAGTCGGAGGAGGCGGTGCTGGTCGTCGCCGGGCGCGTCCTGGAGCTTCGGTGATCGCCGGTCTGCGGCTGGCGGTGACGCTGCTCACCGTCGTCCCGGCCGGGACGGTGCGCATCGACCGCGCCTCGGCCCGGGCGGCGATGCTGCTCGCCCCGGCCACCGGGCTGATCACCGGCGGCGCCGCCGCGGCGGTGCTGCTGGCGGCCGGGCCGCTGGGCGTCCCCCGCCTGCCGGCCGCGGCGCTGGCGGTGGCCGCCACGGCGGCCGTGACCCGCGCCCTGCACCTGGACGGCCTGGCCGACCTGGCCGACGGGCTGGGCAGCGCCCGGCCCGCCGCCGAGGCGCTGGAGATCATGAAGCGGTCCGACATCGGCCCGTTCGGGGTCGTCGCGGTGCTGCTGACGCTGCTGATCCGGGTCACCGCGCTGGCCACGGCGCCCGATGCGGCCCTGGCGGCGGTGACCGCGGCGGTGGCCGGGCGGCTCACCCTGCCGTGGGCCTGCCGGGCCGGGGTGCCCGGCGCCCGGCCCGGCGGTCTCGGCGCGCTCGTCGCGGGCACGGTCCCCACGGCCGCCGCCGTCGCCGTCACCGTCGCCGCGGCGGCCGCGGCGGCCGCGGCCGGGGCGGCGACCGGCGGTCTGGAGGGCGCCCTGCACGGCGCCGGCGCCGTCGCCGCCGGGCTGGCCGCCGGGCTGGTGACGCTCCGGCGCGTGCTGCGCCGCCTGCACGGGGTGACCGGGGACGTCCTGGGCGCCCTGGTGGAGATCGCCGAGACCGCCGCGCTGGTCGCCTTCATCGCCGTGCGCTGAGCGCCCTGCGGGCGCAGACGCGCACGTCGGCGTTCCGGGGGAGCGCGATGGGCCCGGCCCGCTCCGCAACGGCGAACTCCTCGGCCGGGACCGGTCACGGCCCGGCCGGCCGGTCGAGGAACTCCAAGGCGAGTCGATCAACAGAACGAAAGCGGTCGGCCAGGGCACTAGCATCAGATTGCGTGACGACCATCAGTCTTACCAGCACAGCCCCGTCCGCCCTGGAAGTCGACGCGATCGTCATCGGGATCGCGCCCGGCGGCTCCGACTCGTCGGACGGCGCCCCGCCCCGGCTGGCCGACGGCGCCCACGACATCGACCGGGCCTTCGGCGGCAGGCTGGCGACGGCGCTGCAGGCGCTGGGCGCCACCGGCAAGGCCGGTGAGATCACCAAGCTGCCCACGCTGGGCACGCTGCCCGCGCCCGTCCTGGTGGCGGCCGGGCTCGGGGAGGAGACCGGCGCCGATGCGCTGCGGCGCGCCTCGGGCGCGGCGGTGCGCGCGCTGGCCGGCTCGGCCAAGGTGGCCCTCGCACTGCCGGCGGGCACGGCCGAGGAGGTCGGCGCGGTGGCGCTGGGCGCGTTGCTGGGCAACTACTCCTTCGGCAAGTACCGCACCGGCGAGCACAAAAAGCCGGTCGCGGAGCTGACCGTGGCCACCGGCGGCCCGGTCGAGGACGGCGAGCAGGCCCTGGAGCGGGCGCGGACGCTGGCCTCCTCGGTGACGCTGGTGCGCGACCTGGTCAACACCCCGCCCTCGGACCTGGGCCCGGACGATCTGGCCCAGATCGCCGCGAAGGTGGCCGGCGAGGTCGGCCTGGGGGTGGAGATCCTCGACGAAAAGGCGCTGGCGGAGGGCGGCTACGGCGGCATCGTGGGCGTCGGGCAGGGCTCGGCCCGCCCGCCCCGGCTGGTGCGGCTGGCCTACTCCCACCCCGAGGCCGCCAAGACGGTGGTGTTCGTGGGCAAGGGGATCACCTTCGACACCGGCGGCCTGTCGCTCAAGCCGTCCGAGGCCATGGACTGGATGAAGTCCGACATGGGCGGGGCGGGCGCGGTGCTGGGCGCGCTGCGCGCCATCGCGCTGCTCAAGCCCAAGGTCAACGTGATCGGCTACCTGCCGCTGGCGGAGAACATGCCCAGCGGCACCGCCCAGCGGCCCTCCGACGTGCTCACCGTCTACGGCGGCAAGACCGTGGAGGTGCTCAACACCGACGCCGAGGGCCGGCTGGTCATGGCCGACGCGCTGGTGCGCTCCGGCGAGGACTCCCCCGACCTGCTGGTGGACGTCGCCACGCTGACCGGTGCGCAGCTGGTGGCGCTGGGCACCCGCACCTGCGGGGTGATGGCCAACGACGACGAGGTCCGCGAGAAGGTGGTGGCCGCCGCCACCCGCGCCGGCGAGGCCGCCTGGCCCATGCCGCTGCCGGCGGAGCTGCGCAAGGGGCTGGAGTCGGCGGTGGCCGACATCGCCAACATCAGCGGCGAGCGCTGGGGCGGCATGCTGGTGGCGGGCATCTTCCTCAAGGAGTTCGTCCCCGAGGGCGTCAAGTGGGCGCACCTGGACATCGCCGGCCCGGCCTTCAACAAGGGCGAGCCCTACGGCGAGGTCCCCAAGGGCGGGACCGGCGCCGCCACCCGCACCCTGGTGCAGATCGCCGAGGAGGTCGCCGCGGGAACGCTGTGACCCTCTTCGCCGCGTTTCCACAGGTGCCGAGCCGGAAAAAGTGAAAAGCTTTCCCTGTGGCCTGCGCGCCGCAGCGGGAGCCGGACACCACGCATCACCCAAGGAGCGTTCAGTTGGTCGACAGCGGCGGCCCCTTCGACGTCGTCGTCCTGGGAGGCGGCAGCGGGGGGTACGCCTGCGCCCTGCGCGCTGCGGAACTCGGCATGCGGGTGGCCCTCATCGAACGGGACACCCTCGGCGGCACCTGCCTGAACCGGGGCTGCATCCCGACCAAGGCGCTGCTGCACGCCGCAGAGGTCGCCGAGACCGCCCGCCGGGCCGCCCGGTTCGGAGTGCGGGCCTCCTTCGAAGGCGTGGACATGCCCGCGGTGCACGCCTACAAGGACAAGGTGGTCTCCGGCACCGTCAAGGGGCTGACCGGGCTGCTGCGCGCCAAGGGCGTCACGATCGTCGAAGGCGAGGGCCGGCTGGCGGGGCCGACCGCCGTCCAGGTCGCCACACCGGCCGGCCCGGTCCGCTGCGAGGGCCGCCACCTGGTGCTGGCCACCGGCTCGGCGCCCCGCTCACTGCCCGGCCTGCCGGTCGACGGCGAGCGGGTGATCTTCAGCGACCAGGCGCTGACGCTGCAGCGGGTGCCCGCCTCGGTGATCGTGCTGGGCGGCGGCGTGATCGGCGTGGAGTTCGCCAGCATCTGGCGCTCGTTCGGCGCCGAGGTGACCATCGTCGAGGCGCTGCCGCACCTGCTGCCGATGGAGGAGCCCTCCAGCTCCCGGCGGCTGGAACGCGCCTTCCGCAAACGCGGCATCGCTTTTGAGCTCGGCGCCCGCGTGGAGGGCGTCAAGACCACCGAAACCGGCGTGACGGTCACTTTGGCCGGCGGCCGGACGCTGGCGGCGGAGCTGCTGCTGGTGGCGGTCGGCCGCGCCCCGTGCTCGGCCGGCCTGGGCCTGGCCGAGGCCGGGGTGCGCACCGAGCGCGGTTTCGTCGAGGTGGACCGCTACTGCCGCACCTCGGTGCCCACCATCAGCGCGGTCGGCGACCTGATCGCCACCCCGCAGCTGGCGCACGTGGGCTTCGCCGAGGGCATCTTGGTCGCCGAACGGCTCGGCGGCCTGTCCCCGGCCCCCATCGACTACGACGGGGTGCCCCGCATCGCCTACTGCGACCCGGAGGTGGCCTCCGTGGGGCTGACCTCCGCACAAGCCGCCGAACGCGGCCATCAAATCATGCAGGTTACATATGATCTTGCTGGGAATCCGAAGAGTAAGATCCTGGGAACACAGGGCGAGGTCAAGGTGATCGCCGAACGGGGCGGCCGGGTGCTCGGCATCCACATGGTGGGAGCCCGGGTAGGCGAACTCATCACCGAGGGCCAGCTCATCTACAACTGGGAGGCCCTTCCCAGCGAGGTCGCCCAGCTGATACATCCCCACCCAACCCAGTCCGAGGCGGTCGGCGAGGCACACCTGGCGCTCGCCGGCAAGCCACTGCACGTGCACGGCTGATCCGCCCGCACATATTCCGAAGGAGTCGCTGAGAGCCATGCCGGTCTCCGTCACCATGCCCCAGCTCGGCGAGAGCGTGACCGAGGGCACCGTCACCCGCTGGCTGAAGAAGGAGGGTGAGCACGTCGCGACGGACGAGCCGCTTCTCGAAGTGTCGACCGACAAGGTCGACACCGAGATCCCTTCGCCTGCCTCGGGCATCCTGACCAAGATCTCCGTCGCCGAGGACGAGACCGTGGAGGTCGGCGCCGAACTGGCGATCATCTCCTCTGAGGAGGAGGTCTCCGCCGCCGCCCCGGCCGCCGCGCCGCAACCGCAGCCGCAGGCGCAGCCCGAGCCGCCGGCCGCCCCGGCCCAGCCGCAGTCGCCGCCGCCGGCGTCCTGGCCGCCGCCCGCGCAGTCGGCCGCCCCGGCGCCGCCCCCGGCTCCCGCACCGGCCCCGGCTCCGGCTCCGCAGGCCCCGCCGCAGCCGGCTCCGGCTCCCGAACCGCAGGCCGAAACGCCCGCCCCGGCGCCGCAGCCGCAGGCCCCCGCCCCGGCCGCGGAGGCCCCTTACGTCACGCCGCTGGTGCGCAAGCTGGCCGCCGAGCACGGCGTGGACCTCAGCCAGATCAAGGGCACCGGCGTCGGCGGCCGCATCCGCAAGCAGGACGTGCTGGAGGCCGCCAAGGCCAAGCAGGCCGCCCAGCAGGCCGCCCCGGCTCCGGCGGCTCCCCAGGCTCCCGCCGCGCCGCAGGCCCCGGCCGCCCCGGCGCCGGCCGTTCCCTCGCCCGAGGCGCTGCAGCTGCGCGGCAAGACCGAGAAGATGTCGCGGATCCGGCAGACCATCGCCCGCCGGATGGTGGAGTCGCTGCAGGTGTCCGCCCAGCTGACCACCGTGGTCGAGGCGGACGTCACCAAGATCGCGCGGCTGCGGGAGCGGGCCAAGGACGACTTCGCCGCCCGCGAGGGCGTCAAGCTGTCGTTCCTGCCGTTCTTCGCGCTGGCCGCGGTCGAGGCCCTCAAGGTCCACCCCAAGCTGAACGCGGTCATCAACAGCGAGACCAACGAGGTCACCTACCACGACGTGGAGAACCTCGGCATCGCGGTGGACGTGCCCGACCGCGGCCTGATGGTGCCGGTCATCCACAACGCCGGGCAGCTCAACCTGGCCGGCCTGGCCCAGCGCATCGCCGACCTGGCCGAGCGCACCCGCACCAACAAGGTGAGCCCGGACGAGCTGACCGGCGGCACGTTCACCATCACCAACACCGGCAGCCGCGGCGCGCTGTTCGACACCCCGATCCTCAACCAGCCGCAGGTCGCCATGCTCGGCACCGGCGCGGTCGTCAAGCGCCCGGCGGTCATCGACGACCCGAACCTCGGCGAGGTCATCGCGGTCCGCTCGATGGTCTACCTGGCGCTGACCTACGACCACCGGCTGATCGACGGCGCCGACGCCGCCCGTTTCCTGGGCACCGTCAAGCAGCGCCTGGAAGAGGGCAACTTCGAGGCCGAGCTCGGTCTGTGACCTGCGCGTCCACGCGCATCCGCAGGACCCCGTCCGTCTCCCGGCGCGGAGGCGGCGGGGTCCTTCCCGTCTGGAGGGGGCCGCCGCGATTAGGGTGGGGTCATGAAGGTCGCGATCACGGGGGCGTCCGGGCTGATCGGCGGCGCGCTGGCGCAAAGCCTGGAAAGCGACGGGCACCGGGTGCTGCGGCTGGTCCGGCGGCAGCCGCGCGGCCCCGCGGAGGCGCGCTGGGAGCCCGGCGGGCGGGTGGAGACCGCGGCGCTGGAGGGCGCCGACGCGGTGGTGCACCTGGCCGGGGCCGGCATCGGCGACCGGCGCTGGAACCGCGCCTACAAGCAGCTGATCCGCGACAGCCGGGTGAACGGCACGCGCACCATCGCCGCCGCGCTGGCCGGCCTGGCCGACCGGCCCAAGGTGCTGGTGTGCGGGTCGGCCATCGGCTACTACGGCGACACCGGCGACCGGGAGGCCGACGAAGACTCCCCTCAGGGCGCCGGTTTCCTGGCGCAGCTGGTGGCCGATTGGGAGGCCGCGACGCAGCCGGCCGCCGACGCCGGGATCCGGGTGGTGCTGCCGCGCACCGGCGTGGTGCTCAGCCGCCGGGGCGGGATGCTGGCCAGGCTGCTGCCGCTGTTCCGGCTGGGCCTGGGCGGGCGGCTGGGCTCGGGACGGCAGTGGATGAGCTGGATCTCGCTGACCGACCAGGTGGCCGCGCTGCGTTTCCTCATCGAGGGGCGGCTGTCGGGGCCGGTGAACCTGACCGCGCCCCACCCGGTCACCAACGCCGAGTACACCCGGGCGCTGGCCGAGGCGGTGCGCCGTCCCGCGCCCTGGGTGGTGCCCAAGCTGCCGCTGAAGATCGCCCTGGGCGGTTTCGCCGAGGAGGGCGTCTTCGTCAGCCAGCGGGTGATGCCGCGCCGGCTGCTGGAAGCCGGGTTCTCCTTCACTCATCCCGTGCTGAGCGAAGCCCTGCGCGCGGAGCTGTCCGGGCCCTGAGGTCAAGGTTGGCCAAAGTCACGCCCTGACAACACCAGTGGTCCTACGGTGACGGGTGAGGTGACACAGCCGCAGAGAAGAGGCCGACGAGATGAGCACTGACGGACAGCCGCACATCCTCGCCATCGGCGGGGGGACGTTCATCCCCGACGACCGGTACGGGCTGTCCCCCAGCCCGCTGCTGCGGTACGCGCTCGACCTGACCGGGCAGGACCGGCCCCGGGTGTGCTTCCTGGCCACCGCGCAGGGAGACGGCTCGGAGCACATCGCCCGCGGCTATGCGGCGCTGTCCAGGCTGGACGCCGAGGTCAGCCATCTGGCGCTGTTCCCGATGCCCAACGTCGCCGATGTGCGCTCCCACATCCTCAGCCAGGACCTGCTGTATGTGTTCGGCGGCAGCGTCGCCAACCTGCTGGCGCTGTGGCGGCTGCACGGCCTGGTGGAGATCCTGCGCGAGGCCTGGCAGGAGGGGGTGGTCCTGGCCGGGCAGAGCGCCGGGGCGCTGTGCTGGCACGTGGGCGGCAACACCGACTCCTTCGGGCCGCGGCTGCGCCCGCTGACCGACGGGCTGGGCTTTGTGCCGTACTCGTGCGGCGTCCACTACGACAGCGATCCGCAGCGGCGGCCGCTGCTGCACCGCTCGGTGGGCGAGGGCCTGCTGCCCGCCGGGTACGCCGCCGATGAGGGCGTCGGGCTGCACTATGTGGGCACCGAGCTGGTGCAGGCGGTCTCCTACCGCGAACAGGGCCGCGCCTACGGCATCGAGCCGGACGGCTCCGGCGGCGTCAAGGAGATGGTGATCGAACCGCGGCTGCTGTCGGGTTCCTGAGCGTCCGGCGAGATCCGCGGCACCGGCCGATCGGCGACGGGCCCGGTCGTAGGCTGGTCGCTGTGACAGACGTACTCGAGGCGAGCGGAGCGGCGGCAGGCGACACCGGGGCCGCGGCGACGCGCAATGGTGAGCTGGTCATCGTCCACGTGGGGTTCGGCGAGCGGGCCGTCCCCTACCAGACCGCCTGGGAGCTGCAACGGCGCACCCAGGAGCGGCGGATCGCCGGGCTGATCCCCGACACCGCGCTGCTGCTGGAGCACCAGCCGGTCTACACCGCCGGCAAGCGCACCACCCCCATGGACCGGCCGGTCACCGATCCCGGCGCCCCGGTGATCGACGTGGACCGCGGCGGCAAGATCACCTGGCACGGGCCGGGACAGCTGACCGGCTACCCGATCGTCCGGCTGCCCGACCCGGTGGACGTGATCGCCTACGTCCGCAAGCTGGAGATCATGATGATGCGGGTCTGCGCCGAGCTGGGCCTGGAGACGATCACCGTGGAGGGCCGGCGGGGCCTGTGGGTGCCCGGCACCCCCGACCGCAAGATCGGCTCGATCGGCGTGCGGGTCTCGCGCGGGGTGACCATGCACGGCTTCATGATCAACTGCGACTGCGACATGTCGTGGTTCGACCGCATCGTGCCGTGCGGCATCCGCGATGTGGGTTCCACCTCGCTCAGCCTGGAGCTGGGGCGGCGGGTGCCGGTCCAGGAGGTCGTGCCGCTGGTGGAGCGGCACTTGGCAGAGGTGCTGGGCGCGCGGGAGATCCTGCACCGCACACCGGCCCAGCTGGAGGGTTGAGCCCCGCCCTTCTTCAGCGGGCGCGGGGAGCCATCGTCTTGTAGACGGCCTGGCCGTCGGCCGCCGCCGCGCCGAACAGCCGGGTGAGCCGTTCGTAGGCGGGGCGCAGCACCCGCTCGCACGCATCGGCGTCCATCCGGTCGGCGTCCTGCACCCCGGCGGCGGCCATCGCGGCCGCATCGAAGCGCTCGGCCAGCATCCCGAACGGGACCTCGGCCAGCAGTTCGGCGACCGGGCGGACCCGCTCGGGCGGCAGGTAGATCACGTCCATGCCCAGCTCGCCGGTGCCGTCCTCGGTCAGCAGCCGGCCGCCGCACACCACGTCGCCCTCGGGCGGGCGGCCGTCCCAGGGGTCGCCGGTGATCAGGTAATGCAGTGCCTGCCAGGCGCCGCCCACATCGGCGATCCGGTCGGCCGGATGGCGGCGGCGCCAGTCGGGCCGGCCGAACACCAGCTGGGCGATCCCGTCCGGATCCCGCCGGCCCTCAAGCGACGGGGGCAGCCTGAGGTACGACATCGCCAGGCCCACGGGACGGCTCCTTCACCTAACTCATCGGTAACGGGCAACAGGGAGTCACCACCTTAGGGAGACCGGCAGCGGCGATTGTCACGAACGCGGCGATCTGTGCCTGTTTGCACTGCTTCGGCGTTCCGAATCGTTACGAAGATCCTTACGAGGCCCGGCGGCGCGCCTTGACGGCGGTGCCGTAGGCGCAGATCTCCAGGCCGTTGTCGCGCAGCTCGCTGGTCTCAAAGCGCATCGCCAGCACCGCGTCGGCGCCCAGCTCCTCGGCCGCCTCGATCAGCCGCCGGCGCGCCTCCAGCCGGCCGTCGTGCAGCTCCTTGGACAGCCCGCGGGCCTCGCCGCCGCCGAAGAAGGTGCGCAGCCCGGCCTCGATCTGCGACGAGGGCGTCCGCACGAGGACGGTCAGCCCGAACACATCGCCGAGCACCTCGGTCACCTCATAGCCGGGCAGGTCGTTCATGGTGCTCACGATCATGCTGACTCCCATGACGGGTCGGGGGGCATCGGCCGGCACGTACATTAGAGGGGTGACCACGGTGACCCCAGAGGGGCGCAGGCTCCTCCGCATAGAAGCCCGAAACAGCCAGACCCCGATCGAGCGCAAGCCGCCGTGGATCAAAACGCGCCTGAAGACCGGCCCGCAGTACCGCGAGCTGACCAAGCTGGTCAAGGACGAGGGCCTGCACACGGTGTGCCAGGAGGCCGGCTGCCCCAACATCTACGAATGCTGGGAGGACCGTGAGGCCACCTTCCTGATCGGCGGCGACCAGTGCACCCGGCGCTGCGACTTCTGCCAGATCGACACCGGCAAGCCCGCCGCCTACGACCCCGACGAGCCGCGCCGGGTGGCCGAGTCGGTGGCCGCGATGGGGCTGCGCTATGCCACGGTGACCGGAGTGGCCCGCGACGACCTGCCCGACCAGGGGGCCTGGCTGTACGCCGAGACGGTGCGGCAGATCCACCGGGCGGTGCCCGGCTGCGGGGTGGAGCTGCTCATCCCCGACTTCAACGCGGTGCCGTCGCTGCTGGCCCAGGTGTTCGAAGCGCGGCCGGAGGTGCTGGCGCACAACGTGGAGACGGTGCCGCGCATCTTCAAGCGCATCCGCCCGGCGTTCCGCTACGAGCGGTCCCTGGAGGTCATCACCAGGGCCCGGGAGGCGGGGCTGGTCACCAAGTCCAACCTGATCCTGGGGCTGGGCGAGACCCGCCAGGAGGTCTCCCAGGCGCTGCGCGACCTGCACGCGGCCGGGTGCGAGCTGGTCACCATCACCCAGTACCTGCGGCCCTCGCCGCGCCACCACCCGGTCGAGCGGTGGGTCAAGCCGGAGGAGTTCATCGAGCTCAAGGCCGAGGCCGAGCAGATCGGCTTCGCCGGGGTGATGTCCGGGCCGCTGGTGCGCTCCAGCTACCGCGCCGGCCGTCTCTACCAGCAGGCCATCGCGGCCCGCCGGTAGCCGAAGGCCCCCGATGACGCGACTATCCTGAGGGACATGTCGAACAACGCCACGGAATCGGGCAAGAGCCCCGGCCGCCTCAAGCAGATCCGCATGGTCGCCCAGGTCCTGCGGAAGGCGGATCCCAAGGCGCTGCCGATCGTCTGCGGCGCCGTGCTGGGCACGCTGCTGCTGTTCGTGGCGATCGGGCTGATCTTCGGCGGGCTGTGGTTCTTCGTTCCGCTCGGCGTGTTGTTCGCGGTGCTGGTGGGGATGGTCGTGTTCGGCCAGATGGCCCAGCGCGTCCAGTTCAAGATGCTCGCCGGGCAGCCGGGAGCGGCCGCGGCGGTGCTGAAGTCGATGCGCGGCAACTGGACGGTCAGCGAGGCGGTGCGCGGCAACCGCAACCTGGACATGGTGCACCGGGTGGTCGGCCGCCCGGGGGTGATCCTGGTCTCCGAGGGGCCGCGCAGCCGGGTGGGGCAGCTGCTCGGGGCGGAAAAGAAGCACATCGCCCGCGCCGCCCAGCAGGTTCCCATCTACGACGTGCAGGTCGGCGATGAAGAGGGGCAGGTGCCGCTCACCAAGCTGCAGCGGCACCTGATGAAGCTGCCGCGCAACCTCAACAAGGCGCAGGTCGCCCAGCTCAACGACCGGCTGCGGGCGCTGCCGCAGCGGATGCAGATGCCCAAGGGCCCCATCCCGCGCAACGTGCGCATGCCCAAGGGTCCCAAGCCCAGGATGCGCTGAAACCCTTCGAGAACGTGACGACGCCACCGCGCTCGGCGCGGTGGCGTCGTGTTTTCCGCGGGGTCTCAGATGTTGACCACGGCGGTGTTGGCGGCCCGGTCGTGCAGGCCCCGGTGGTCGCGGTCCCACAGCAGGGCCGGGACGACGGCCAGCAACAGCAGGGTGCGCACCAGCGCCCACAGCGGCCCGATCGGGCGGCCGTCCAGCCGGACGATGCGGATGCCGCACAGCCGCTTGCCCAGCGTCATCCCGATCGTGGCGGTCAGCACCAGCGACTGCAGGCCGAACAGCGCCAGCGTCAGCAGGCTGCGGTCCTGCGGGGCCAGCTCCAGCGCGCGGGTCAGGAACGAGGAGACCACCAGGCACGCCCCCCAGTCGATGAACAGGGCGACCAGCCGGCGGCCGTAGCCGGCGATCGCGGTGGGGCCCTCTTCGGGAAGGCCCAGCCGCTGCCCCGGATAGCCCAGATCCGCACCGGCCGAGCGCGCCCCGCTCAGCCAGGTCTGCGTCCATCGCGGCCCGCCGGCCGCCTGCCTGCCACTGCTCATGGCTCAACGGTATCCGCTGCCCGGCCCGCCCTCCGACGCCGGGCGCGGCCCCTTACGCCGGTCTTCTCCCGATGCCGCACGCAGCGTCCGAAGGGGTGTTCGGACGGTGACGAAGGGGTAGGTCGTCGGCCTGCGAGCGCGGCATGTCACAGCAGTGCACGATGCGTAACACACGCGAAACATTTGGGACACGACAGGGAAACGGCCAGGTCCTAGCGTTCCAGATGCAGAAAGCGCCCCAAGGAGGTTGGATGTTCAGCAGCGCCGGCGAGGTCCTGAGCTTCATAGAATCCGAAGGCATCGAGTTCGTCGACTGCAGGTTCGTGGACCTGCCGGGCACGGTGCAGCACTTCACGTTCCCCGCTTCGAACTTCAGCGAGAGCGTCTTCACCGAGGGCCTGATGTTCGACGGGTCCTCCATCCGCGGCTTCCAGGAGATCCACGAGTCCGACATGCTGCTGCTGCCGGACGTGAGCACCGCGGTGGTGGACCCCTTCCGTCAGCACAAGACCCTCAACATCACGTTCTTCGTGCACGACCCGCTGACCGGGGAGCCCTACACCCGCGACCCGCGCAACGTCGCCAAGAAGGCTCAGGACTACCTCAAGAGCACCGGCATCGCCGACACCGCGTACTTCGGCCCGGAGGCCGAGTTCTACATCTTCGACGACGTCCGGTTCGAGACCAAGCAGAACGCCGGGTACTACTACCTCGACTCGATCGAGGGCGCTTGGAACACCGGTCGTGAGGAGGACGGCGGCAACCTGGGCGCCAAGCCCCCCTACAAGGGCGGCTACTTCCCCGTCCCGCCGATGGACCACTACACCGACCTGCGCTCGGAGATGGTGGTCAACCTGCTCAAGGTGGGCATCCAGGTGGAGATGCAGCACCACGAGGTCGGCACCGCCGGCCAGGCGGAGATCGACTTCCGCTTCGGCGAGATGCTGCGCACCGCCGACAACCTGATGCTCTACAAGTACGTCGTCAAGAACACCGCGCGGGCGGCCGGCAAGACCGTGACCTTCATGCCCAAGCCGATCTTCGGTGACAACGGCTCGGGCATGCACTGCCACCAGTCGCTGTGGAAGGACGGCTCGCCGCTGTTCTACGACGAGGTCGGCTACGCGGGGCTGTCGGACATCGCCCGCTGGTACATCGGCGGTCTGCTCAAGCACGCCCCGGCGCTGCTGGCCTTCACCAACCCGACCGTCAACTCCTACCACCGCCTGGTGCCGGGCTATGAGGCCCCGGTCAACCTGGTGTACTCGCAGCGCAACCGCTCGGCCTGCATCCGGGTGCCGATCACCGGCTCCAACCCCAAGGCCAAGCGGATCGAGTTCCGGGTGCCGGACCCCTCCTGCAACCCGTACCTGGCCTTCTCGGCGATGCTGATGGCCGGCATCGACGGCATCAAGAACAAGATCGAGCCGCCGGAGCCGATCGACAAGGACCTCTACGAGCTGCCGCCGGAGGAGGCCCGCGCCATCCCGCAGGTCCCCGGCTCGCTGGAGGCCGTGCTCAACGCCCTGGAGGCCGACCACGAGTTCCTGCTGGAGGGCGGCGTCTTCACCGAGGACCTGATCCAGACCTGGATCTCCTACAAGCGCGAGAACGAGCTGGACCCGCTGCGCCTGCGTCCGCACCCGCACGAGTTCGAGCTCTACTACGACGTGTGATCCACTCCTCCCGCGGCGGCCTGCAGCCGCTCGGAGGGCGGTGAGACCACGGCGCCAGGGGCGCCGGCCGGGTATCCGGTCGGCGCCCCTGCCGTTTTCGGCGTCGTTCGGCGTCGAGGCGGTGGCGCGCGCCGCGCCGCTCAACGGAGCGGCGCACAGGTGGGATGGGTCTCGTCCCGGCCGCTCAGCGGCGGGGCGCCGTCACCCCGAGGGCGGACCGTGGTCTGATGCGGTCATGGACGCAACCGCTCTCAGCGATCCGCTGGCCCGCTGGCGGGCCGCGGTGGAAGCCTGGCGGCCGCCCGGGCACCTGCGTTCCCCGGGCGGCGGGCCGGTGCCGCGCCCGGCCACCGTGGTGCGCGGCATGGACGAGGTGGATCTTCCCCCGGGCAGCCGCTCCCATGAGCGCGCCGTGCAGGCCCTGCCGGAGGGCGGCACGGTGCTGGATGTGGGATGCGGTGCCGGCGGGGCCTCATTGCCCCTGGCGGGCCGCGCGGGGCTGATCGTGGGCGTGGACCCCGAGGAGCACCTGCTCGAGGCGCTGCGGGCCAGTGGCAGGCATCTGGGTGTGCGGGTGGAGACGGTGCGCGGCCGCTGGCCGGACGTCGCGGCCGAGGTCGCCCCGGCCGACGTGGTGGTCTGTCATCACGTGCTGTACGGCGTCGCCGATCTGGGACCGTTCGCGGCGGCGCTGACCGCGCGGGCGCGGCGGCGGGTGGTCGTGGAGATCCCCGCCCGGCATCCGCTGCACGCCCTCAACCCGCTGTGGGAGAGATTCCACGGCCTGGTCCGCCCGGACGGTCCGACCGCCGACGACGCGCTGGCCGCGCTGCGGGCGGCCGGAGTGGACCCGCGGATCGAACGGTGGACGGATCGGGGCGGCTGGGGGCGCTACCCGGATCTGAGCGCGCTGGCCGACCGGGTGCGGCGGCGGCTCTTCCTGCCGCCCGAGCGCACCGCACAGGTCGCCGAAGCGTTGCGCGAGCTGGGCGTCGACCCCGCCCGGCCGCGTTTCCCCGGCACCGAGGGACGCACTTTGTGCACCCTGTGGTGGGAGCCCTGACCGGCCGGGATCTCACCCCGACCTGGGACTGAAAAAGTATCCCCTTATCCTCTATAAGTCCCATCTGCCACAGAGGGGGCCTACTACTCAAGTCTGAGATGAACACCGTTCATCTTGGTGATCACATTCAGGTGACGGTTGATCAGTATGGGTGGCATGGTTCCCACCGCCCTGTCGAACCCCCGCCGGCGGTCCCCCGGTTCCGTGTCCGAAACCGTCCAGACGGCCTCCCGAACCTGGCGGGCCGTCCCGCCGATGTGGCGTGAACTGCTGCTGATCGCAGTGTTCTACAGCGCCTACACCCTCACCCGGCTGGTGCTCAACGACGGCGGCACGGCGGTGGCGTTCCAGAACGCCTACGAGATCCTGGCGCTGGAACGCACGCTGGGGATCGACATCGAGCTGAGCCTGAACCAGGCGCTGCTGCAGGCCTCCTGGCTGGCGCTGTCGGCCAACTACTTCTACGGCATCGCCCACTTCGCCGTGACACTGATCGTCCTGGTGTGGCTGTACCGGTTCCGTTCCCGCCACTACCGGTGGCTGCGGACGGCGCTGATGGCGGCCACGGCGGCGGCGCTGGTGGGGTTCTGGCTCTACCCGCTGGCCCCGCCCCGTTTCCTGACCGGCGAAGGTTTCGTCGACCCGGTGCAGGCGCTGGGCTCGTGGGGGCTGTACTCGGGGCAGAGCGCGGGCACGCTGACCAACCAGTACGCCGCGATGCCGTCCATGCACGCCGGCTGGGCGCTGTGGTGCGGATTCGCGCTGGTGCTGCTGGGCGGGCGGTCCTGGGTCAAGGCGATCGGCGCGCTGTACCCGGCGGTCACCGTGCTGGTGATCATCGCCACCGCCAATCACTACGTGGTGGACGCCGTCGTGGGCGTCTGCCTGGTCGCCGGAGCGCTGCTGCTGACGCGGGCCGCGCACCGGCACCGTGCGCCGGCGCCGCCGAAGGAGCCCGCCCCGGCCGCCGCGCTAGTCGGAGATGCCGTAGAAGACCCGCTCCATGACCCGGCGGGCGCGGCGGGCGTGCCGGCGGTAGTCCTCCAGCAGGTCCCCGGTGCCCGGGTAGCCCAGGACGCGGGTGACGGCGGTGCGCTCCCGGTGGTGGTCGGTGGGCAGCAGGTCGGAGGCCTTGCCGCGCACCAGCATCATGGTGCCGCGGATGCGGGTGGCCAGCTTCCAGGCCGAGGAGAGGACCTCCCCGTCGGCGGGGTCCAGCAGCCCGGCCTCCACGGCCGCGTCGAGGGCGGCCAGGGTGGAGGTGGTGCGTAGCCCGGCGACCTCGTGGGCGTGCTGGAGCTGCAGCAGCTGCGCGACCCACTCCACATCCGACAGGCCGCCGGGGCCGAGCTTGGTGTGCAGCCGCCGCTCCACCCCGTGGGGCAGCCGCTCGGACTCCATGCGCGCCTTGAGCCGGCGGATCTCGCGCAGCGCCGCATCGCTGATGCCGTCCCGGGGCCAGCGGATCGGGTCGATCAGGGCGCGGAACCGGTGGCCCAGCTCGGCGTCGCCGATGACCGGGTCGGCGCGCAGCAGGGCCTGGGCCTCCCAGGGCGAGGACCAGCGCGAGTAGTAGGCCTCGTAGGAGGCCAGGGTGCGCACCAGCGGGCCGGCCTTGCCCTCGGGGCGCAGGTTGGGGTCGATCTGCAGGGGCGGGTCGGGGGCGGGCCGCGACAGCAGGCGGCGCATCTCCTCGGCGACCGCGTGCGCGGCGTTCTGGGCGTCCCGCTCGTCGGCGCCGGGCAGCGGGTCGTGCACGAACATCACGTCGGCGTCGCTGCCGTAGCCCAGCTCGCGTCCGCCGAAACGGCCCATGGCGACCACGGTGATGCGGGTGGGCAGCGGGCCGCGCCGCTCCATCTCGATCTTGTTGATGGCCGCCTGCAGGGCCGCCTCGATGGTGACGGTGGCGATGTCGGTGAGCGCCTCGCCGACGGTGCGCACATCGATCAGGCCGAGCAGGTCGCCGACGCTGATGCGGAACAGCTCCCGGCGGCGCAGCCCGCGCACCGCGGCCACCGCGTCCTCGGCGGAGGCGTGGGCGTCGCGATCGTCGTCCTCGCGGCGGCGGACGGCGGCCAGCGCCTCGTTCAGCAGGGCCTCGAAGGGACGGGGGGCCAGCTCGGCGTCGTTGCCCAAGATGGCGACCGCCTCGGGGGCGCGCAGCAGCAGGTCGGTGGCGTACCGGCTGGAGGCCAGCACCTTGGCCATCCGCTCGGCCACCGTCACATCGTCGCGCAGCAGCCGCAGGTACCAGGGGGTGGTGCCGAGCGCGTCGCTGACCTGGCGGAAGCCCAGCAGCCCGGCGTCGGGGTCGGGGGCGGAGGCGAACCAGCCCAGCATCACCGGCAGCAGGGTGCGCTGGATGGCGGCGCGCCGCGACACCCCGGAGGTGAGGGCCTGGATGTGCCGCAGCGCCCCGGCCGGGTCGGTGAAGCCCAGCGCGACCAGGCGGGTGCGGGCCGCCTCGGGGGTCAGCCGGGCCTCCTCTTCGGGGAGGCGGGCGACCGCGCGCAGCAGCGGCCGGTAGAACAGCTTCTCGTGGAGGGTGCGCACGGTGCGGGCGTGCCGCCGCCACAGGCGGGTGAACTCCCCCACCGGGTCGGTGCGCAGCCCCAGCGCCCGGCCCAGCCGCCGCAGGTCGGCCGGGTCGTCGGGGACGGTGTGGGTGCGGCGCAGCCGGTGCAGCTGCAGCAGGTGCTCCACGTTGCGCAGGAACCGGTAGGCCGAGGCCAGCCCGGCGGCGTCGTCGCGGCCGACGTAGCCGCCCTCCGACAGCAGCGACAGCGCCTCCAGGGTGCCGCGGCTGCGCAGGGTCTCGTCGGCGCGGCCGTGCACCAGCTGCAGCAGCTGGACGGCGAACTCCACATCGCGCAGCCCGCCGGGCCCCAGCTTGAGCTGCCGGTCGGTCTCCTCGGTGCGCTTGTACAGGTGCTCTTCCACCCGGCGGCGCATGGCCTGGATGTCCTCGACGAACTCCTCCCCGGCCGCCGCCTTCCACACCAGGGGGGCGATGGCGTCGATGTAGTCGGCGCCCAGCTCCATGTCCCCGGCCACCGGGCGGGCCTTCAGCAGCGCCTGGAACTCCCAGGTCTTGGCCCAGCGCTCGTAGTAGGCGCGGTGACTGGCCAGAGTGCGCACCAGCGGCCCGGCCTTGCCCTCGGGGCGCAGCGCGGCGTCGACCTCCCACAACGCGCCCTCGGGGGTGCTGGCCGAGCAGGCCCGCATCAGGCCCGAGGCCAGGCGGGAGGCGGCGCGCAGCGCCTCGGTCTCGTCGTGGCCGGGGCGGGGCTCGGCCACGAAGATCACATCGACGTCGCTGACGTAGTTCAGCTCCCGTCCGCCGCACTTGCCCATGCCGATCACCGCCAGCCGGCAGGAGTCGGCCTCGGGCACCTCGGTCCGGGCGACGGCCAGCCCGGCCTCCAGGGCGGCGGAAGCCAGGTCGGCCAGTTCGGCGGCGACCTCGCCGACGTCCAGCACGCCGGTCAGGTCCCGGCCGGCCAGGTGCAGCAGGTGACGGCGGTAGACGGCCCGCAGCGCCACCAGCGTCTCGGTGGAGGCGTCGGCGGCCGTGGGGGCGGGGTCGGCGGGGTCGGCGCCCACCGCGCGCAGCAGGCTGTCGCGCAGGTCGCGGGGGTCCGGCGCTTGGATCGCTCCATCGCCGCTGAGCACCCGCCAGTCGCCCGGGTGCCGGGCCAGGTGCTCGCCGAGCGCGGCGCTGACCCCCAGCACCGCGGGCAGGCGGCGCCGCAGGCCCTCATCGGCCTGCAGCGCGGCGCGTTCCGGCGCGTCGAGCTCGCCCAGCAGCCGCAGCAGGCTGGAGAGGGCCAGGTCGGGGTCGGCGGCGCCGCCCAGGGCGTCCAGCATCGCGTCGGTGACCGTCACGCCTTCCGCGGCGGCCTCGGCCAGCAGCCGTTCGGCACGCCCGGCGTCCGTGAAACCGAGCCGGGCCAGCCGGCCGGTCAGAGAGGATGGACGGCGTTCAGAGGTCCACGGCTCGCTCACGGCCTCAACCGTAACGGGACATCCAGGCCTCGGAAGGCAAACCGGGCCGAGATGTGATCGAAAGTTTCGCTCGGCGTGTCCTTACAGCACGGCGATGTGGCGCTTGCGCTCCCAGTCGGTGACCTGACGCCGGTATTCCTCCCATTCGGCGCGCTTGTTGCGCAGGAAGAAGTCGAACACGTGCTCGCCGAGCACCTCGGCCATCAGCTCGCTGCGCTCCATGGCCTTGATGGCCTCATCCAGGCTCTGCGGCAGCGGCTCGATGCCCAGCGCCCGCCGCTCGGCCGGGCTCAGCGCCCACACGTCGTCCTCGGCGCCCGGCGGCAGCTCATAGCCCTCCTCGATGCCCTTCAGACCGGCGCCGAGGATGGCGGCGAAGGCCAGGTAGGGGTTGGCCGCGGTGTCCAGGGAACGGAACTCGATGCGCGTGGAATGGCCCTTGTGCGGCTTGTACATCGGCACCCGCACCAGCGCCGAGCGGTTGTTGTGGCCCCAGCAGATGTAGGAGGGGGCCTCGCCGCCGGCGCCCGCGGAGGCGCCCACGCCGCCCCACAGCCGCTTGTAGGAGTTGACGAACTGGTTGGTGACGGCGGTGATCTCGGCGGCGTGCCGCAGCAGGCCGGCGATGAAGGCCCGCGCCACCTTCGACAGCTGGTATTCGGCGCCCGGCTCGTAGAAGGCGTTGCGGTCGCCTTCGAACAGCGACATGTGGGTGTGCATGCCCGAGCCGGGGTGGTCGGTGAACGGCTTGGGCATGAAGGAGGCCCACACCCCCTGCTCGAGGGCGACCTCCTTCATCACCAGCCGGAACGTCATGATGTTGTCGGCGGTGGTCAGCGCATCGGCGTACCGCAGGTCGATCTCCTGCTGGCCGGGGGCTCCCTCGTGGTGGCTGTACTCCACCGAGATGCCCATCGCCTCCAGCATCATGATCGCGTTGCGCCGGAAGTCGTGGGCGGTGCTGTGCGGGGTGTGGTCGAAGTAGCCGCCGGCGTCCACCGGCTCGGGCTCGGAGCCGTCCTCCGGCAGGTTCTTGAACAGGAAGAACTCGATCTCGGGGTGGGTGTAGAAGGTGAACCCCAGATCGGCCGCCTTGGCCAGCGCCCGCTTGAGCACATAGCGGGGGTCGGCGAAGCTGGGCGTGCCGTCGGGCATGAGGATGTCGCAGAACATCCGGGCCGTCCCGGGCGCCTCCGAACGCCACGGCAGGATCTGGAAGGTCGCCGGGTCGGGCTTGGCGATCATGTCGGCCTCGAAGACCCGGGCGAACCCCTCGATGGCCGACCCGTCGAATCCGATGCCCTCGGCGAAGGCGCCTTCGAGCTCGGCGGGCGCGACCGCGACCGACTTCAGGAACCCGAGCACGTCGGTGAACCACAGTCGGATGAAGCGGATGTCGCGCTCCTCCAGAGTGCGGAGCACGAACTCCTGCTGACGGTCCAAGGCCTTCTCCCTTGATTGCCTTCTGCTTGCCCGACCCGTTCCTACCCGCTCGCCGCCGCCGGCGGGACCACTTCGCCCCCATCCGCGGCGCCGTGGGCGGCACCCTCCGCCAGGCCCCCGGACACGCCATGCATGCGCCGACACGTCCGGCTACCTAGCAGTATGCCTTGTGGCTGTTTCTTTGGCGTTACAGAGTCCCCAGAAAAGGTCTGCCCCAGCCAAATCTACCGGCCGGCCCGAAAAGAACATGAACTTGGTCACAGCCGAACCGGGCAGGGCGCCCGCGAGATTTTCCCGCCCCGCCGTTGCCGAAGACTTGACGTGGCGGTCGGCGACTCCCCCGCGGCACGCTCCCTAGCCTGGTCGTGCTGTGGATGCCGCACTCGTTCTCTCCCTGGCCGACCGGGTGGCCTCGCTCGCCGACCGGTCCGGCATGCACCCCGCCGCCCAGCTGATCGGCGCGCAGGCCGAAGGGTGGGCCCGCTCCCGGGGCCTGCTGCTCGGCGACCCGGACGCCACGCCGCTGGGACGCGCCCGCTTCGAACGGCTGGCCTGCCGAATCTTCCCGCACGCCCAGCCGGACCGGGTGGTGCTGTTCGCCCGCTGGCTGATGTGGCTGTTCGCGCTGGACGACCACTTCGACGACACCCCGCTGGGCGCCTCGGCCACCTCCGTGGACGGGCTGTACGCCGACCTGCTGGGGGCGCTGCGCCGCGGCCACACCAAGCCGGAGGCCGGCGCCCTGGAGCTGGCGCTGGAGGAGCTGTGGCGCGACACCGTCCCGGGAACGAGCCCGCAGTGGCGGCACCATTTCCTGCGCCTGATGGAGGAGCACCGGGCCGCCTGCGCCGAGGAGGCGGTCAACCGCCGCACCGGCCGCATAGCCCCGCTGGCCGACTACCCCGTGCTGCGCCGCCGCTCGGCCGGGCCGTTCCTGTATGAGCTGGCCGAGCCGGTGCTGCAGGTGGCGCTGGACCCCCGCCTCAAGCGCAGCCCCGCCTGGAAGGCGCTGGTCGACGGCACCGCCGACATGATCACCTGGGCCAACGACGTGGTCTCCTACCCCAAGGAGTCCCGCCAGGGCACCGTGCCGGTGACCGGCAACCTGGTGGCCGTGGCCTGCCGCGAGCTCGGCATGGCGCCGGCACAGGCCGCCTCCTGGGTGGTCGACCGCATCGCCCGCCGCGCCCCGCAGGTGCGGGAGGCCGCCCGCGCGGTGGGCGCCGAACTGGACCGGCTGGAGATCGGGCCGCAGGGCCGCAAGGACACCGCCGCGGTGGTGCGGGTGCTGCTGCAGGCCCCGCGGGCCCACATGGACTGGCTGGCCGAGACCGGCCGCTACACCCCGCCGGTGCGCTCCCCCGTGGTGCTGCTGCACCGGACGGCCGCCGGCGTGGCCCGGACCATCGGCTGAGCCGCCGTCCCGGCGGCGGGCCGACCGATCACGGCCGCCTACCCTGGGGGTGTGGCACAGCTGCGATTGGCTCTCGCTCAGGTGAATCCCACGGTCGGCGATCTGGAGGGGAACGCCGACCTGATCGTGGAGTGGACCCGCCGCGCCGCCGAGGCCGGCGCCCATCTGGTGGCGTTCCCCGAGATGATGCTGACCGGGTACCCGGTGGAGGACCTGGCGCTGCGCGCCTCGTTCGTCGAGGCCTCCCAGCGCACCCTGGAGCAGGTGGCGCGGCGCCTGGCCGATGCGGGCCTGGGCGATCTTCCGGTGGTGACCGGCTATCTGGACCGCCGCGCCGACGCCCCGGCGCGTCCCGGACGGCCCGCCGGCGCCCCGCTGAACGCGCTGGCCTGGCTGCACCGCGGGCGGGTGGCGGTCCGCTCGGCCAAGCACCACCTGCCCAACTACGGGGTGTTCGACGAGTTCCGCTACTTCGTGCCCGGCGACCGGCTGCCGGCGGTGCGGGTGGCCGGGATCGACGTGGCCGCGGTGATCTGCGAGGACCTGTGGCAGGACGGCGGGCCGGTGAGCGTCACCCGCGCCGCCGGCGCCGGGCTGCTGCTGGTGATCAACGGCTCGCCGTACGAGCGCAGCAAGGACGATGTGCGGCTGGAGCTGGCCGCGCGGCGGGCCCGGGAGGCCGGGTGCACGCTGGCCTACGTCAACATGGTCGGCGGGCAGGACGAACTGGTCTTCGACGGCGATTCGATGATCGTGGGGCCGGACGGGCGGCTGCTGGCCCGTGCCCCCCGCTTCACCGAGGAGCTGCTGGTGGCCGACCTGCAGCTGCCGGAGGCGGGGTCGGAGCCGCTGCCGCGGGAGCAGCCGGTGCGGGCCGCCGACGGCGCCACCATCACGGTGGAGCGCACCGTGCTGTCGCCGCACCCGGTCCCACCGTATGAGGCCGTCCCCCCGCCGGTGGCGCCGCCCATGGACGACCTGGCCGAGGTGTACGCGGCGCTGGTGCTGGGGGTGCGCGACTATGTGCGCAAGAACGGCTTCCGCTCGGTGATCTGCGGGCTGTCGGGCGGCATCGACTCGGCCCTGGTGGCCACCATCGCCGCCGACGCCATCGGCGCCGAGAACGTGCACGTGGTGCTGCTGCCCAGCCGCTACTCCTCCGGCCACTCCGTCGCCGACGCCGAGGAGCTGGTCAAACGGCAGGGCCTGCAGGCCCGGACGGTGCCGATCAACCCCATGGTGGAGGCGTTCGAACGCGAGCTGCACCCCAGTGGGCTGGCCGAGGAGAACCTGCAGGCCCGGGTGCGCGCGGTGGTGTGGATGGCGCTGTCCAACCAGCACGGCCACCTGGTGCTGACCACCGGCAACAAAAGCGAGCTGGCCACCGGGTATTCCACCCTGTACGGCGACTCGGCGGGCGGCTTCGGCCCGATCAAGGACGTCACCAAGACGATGGTGTGGGCGCTGGCGCGCTGGCGCAACGAGCAGGCGGTGGCGGCCGGACAGGTCCCGCCCATCCCCCAGCAGATCATCGACAAGCCGCCGTCGGCGGAGCTGCGGCCCGGCCAGCTCGACACCGACTCGCTGCCCGAATACCACGTGCTGGACGCCCTGCTGGACGACTACGTCGAACGCGACATGGGCCGCGACGCGCTGATCGCGGCCGGTCACGACCCCGCCCTGGTGGAGCGGGTGATCCGCCTGGTGGACCGGGCCGAGTACAAGCGCCGCCAGTACCCGCCGGGACCCAAGATCACCGGCAAGAACTTCGGCCGCGACCGCCGGCTGCCCATCACCAACCGCTGGCGCGAGCCCTCGGCCGGCTGAGCGGACCGGGCCCCCCGGGCGCACCGGCCCGGCGCCCGCTCTCCGCAGCCGGCCGGCGGGCGCCGGTCATCCGGCCGTCTCGCCGTCACCCGAAAGCGATCCGTCCCAGGGCGGTCCGTGCGATCTCCTCGGCGTCCCGCAGGGTGCGTGCCGCCGGGCGACCCGCCGGGTGATCGGACCGCAGCGTCACGGCGACGACCACGTTCGCCCGCCGGGAGACGACATGGGCCTCATGCACGCCCCTCACCGGGGAACCGAGCAGAGCGACGGCCTCATCCCCCAGGGACGGCGTCTCGGCGGTCCGGCGGGCGCCATCGCGCACGGCGTCGGCGACCGCGGATTCGTATCGATCGGCGGACTCGCGCATTCCGTTTTGGAAGTCCACATCCGCGTACCGGTCATATCGCAGGATCAGCAAACCCAGCGCGCCCTCCCACATGCACCGGGAGAGGTCCGACAAGTCATCCCGCGAATCGTGGTCGATCACCTTGCGCGCTGACCCGAGGTACTGTTGCGCAACGGCCGGGTCCAGCGCGGAACACGCGCGCGGAATCCGCGCCGCCTCCAACCGCCCCGGCCACCAGGGCTGGTCGGGCGGCCACAACACGGGCAGCAGGCGCACCAGGGCCGAGCCCACCAGCAGCAGCGAGAGCACCGTCCTGACGAGACTCCCCGACTTTGCCGAGACCTCGACGAGCTCCGGCCGGCGGTCGCCGGCCAGTTCGAGCATCCGCCGGATTCGCCGGTCGAACTCCCGGTCCCGGGCCAGAAAGCGATCATGCGGCGCGGCCAGCAGGCGTCTGTGGCCGTCCACACCGACCAGCACGGCGCTGCGGCCGATGATCCCCCGTCTGACCTGAACGGCCTTGACCTGGTGCCAGGGCGTCCATGTCCATCGCACGCCCAGCCGGTTGCCCACTCCCTCTCTTGTCACCCGGACCCGGCCGCGCAGCGTCACCACCATGTCTCCCAGCAGGAGCACGGGCATGAGGAGCAGTACCGCCGCCAGCTCCCACATGGAGCATCGCGCCGCCCATATCACCCCCACCGCCAATGTGAAAAGCAACAGCGGAATCTGCCACACCAGCGCTCGCCGAGACATGCGCAGATCCAGGTCAGCGACAGACATGCCTCACCCGTTCACTCGGTGATCCGTTAAGGCGCGCCTTGTGCGTCTCTCCCACAGCGGAGTGCCGGTACAGCCTTGCAAAGCCCAATGCAGCCTGACGCGGCGGCGGTCTTCCGGCCGGTGAGAAGGACGCCCGCAGCGCCCGATCAGAATCCCATCGGCAACGGCCGCCGCCCGAGTGCCGAAGCCGAAACGGCCTGGCCGGCACCGGTCATGGCCAAGGGCACGGTGAACCTTTCCAGCACGTGGCCTCAAGCGGCCGAGACCGGAGCCTCAGCACGGTGCCGTGCCATCACGGATCACGGTCTCCTCGACCGCGACGTCTCCGTCCTCAGCCGCGGAAACGGCGCGCTGAAAAGGTTCAGTGAAAGGCGATCCCCGCTGCCCGCAGGGCCGGGAGCACCGGTGTGCGGGCGTGGCGAGGCCGGCTGCGTGCGGAGGTTTCGCGGCCGGCGGCCGCAAGCGGTCAGTCGCGGTGGTGGTTCTCGCCCGGCCAGGACTGGGGAGGCTCTTCGGGCTCGGGATCGACGCCGGGGATGAGCTGCTCGCACCAGACGACCTTGCCGGTGGCGGTGCGGCGGGATCCCCAGCGGTGGGCGAGCTGGCTGACCACCAGCAGGCCCCGGCCGTTCTCCTCCTCGTCGGTGGCGTGCCGCAGCCGGGGCAGCGCGGCGGAGCGGTCCAACACCTCGCACATCAGCGTGCGCTCCATCAGCAGGCGCAGCTCGATGGGGCCGGGGGCATAGCGCAGCGCGTTGGTGATCAGCTCGGAGGTCAGCAGCTCGGTGGTGTAGGACAGCTCCTCCAGGCCCCAGCGGTCCAGCTGGGTGCGCACCAGGCCGCGGGCGCGGCGGACGGCGGCCGGGTCGGCCGGCAGCGTCCAGGAGACCCGGTGCTCTTCGGGCAGCCGGCGCAGCCGGGCGATGAGCACCGCGATGTCGTCGCGGTGGTGGTCGGCGTACACCCCGTTCAGGACGGCCTTGGCCAGGTCCTCCATGCGGCGCTCGGCGGTGTCGGGGCCGAAGACGTCGCGCAGCCGCGACAGGCCGTCGTCGATGTCGCGGCCCCGGTTCTCCACCAGGCCGTCGGTGTAGATGACGAAGACGCTGCCGTCGTCGACCCGGAAGGTGCGGCTGCCGATCGCCGTGCCGCCGGCCACGCCCAGCGGCGGGGCGGGCGGCACCTCCAGGTACTCCTTGGTGCCGTCGGGCCGCACCAGCAGCGGCGGCAGATGCCCGGCCGAGGCGATCTCCAAGGTTCCGGCGGAGGCGTCGTAGACCGCGTACACGCAGGTGGCGAAGTGCGGTTCCTGCTCGCCCAGCTCGATCATCAGCTCGTTGAGCTCATGCAGCGCGTCGGCCGGGGAGAACTCCAGGTTGGCCAGGGTGTGCAGGGCGGTGCGCAGCCGTCCCATGGTGACCGCGGCGCGCACCCCGTGCCCGGCCACGTCCCCGACGATCAGGGCGACCCGGGCGCCCGGCAGTTTGATCGACTCGTACCAGTCGCCGCCGACCTCCACCAGCTTGCTGCCGGGCAGGTAGCGGTGCCGCACCTCCACCGAGGTCGGCGCCGACAGCCGGTTGGGCAGCAGGCTGCGCTGCAGCGCCAGGGCGGTGGCACGTTCCCGGCTGAAGCGGCGGGCGTTGTCGAGCACGATGGCGGCGCGGGCGGCGAACTCCATGCCGATCTCGACGTCGTAGGCGTCGAAGCGGCGAAAGCCCGGCACCCGGACGCACACCATCATGCCCAGCAGGGTGTCGCGGGCGATCAGCGGCAGCAGCACCATCGACACGCCGCTCAGCAGCCCGGCCACCGGGGGGCGGCGCCAGACCCGGGCGATCTCGGCGGCGGTCTCCGCGCTCACCTGGGGCATGTGCACCGGCTGGGCGGTGTCCAGGCACTTGCGGTAGGGGGTGCCCTCCGGGTAGACCAGCACCTCCCCCTGGGGGAAGGTCGCCGGCCACATCTCGTTGCCGTCGTCGAAGGCGACCGCCAGGCGGCGCAGCACGGCCGCGCCGGACTCGCTGTGCACCTCGTCGGCGGCGACCAGGCTCTCCAGCACCAGCACGGTGGCGGTGGTGCAAAAGTGCGGGACGATCACGTCCGCCAGTTCCTTGGCGGTCTGGTCCAGGTCCAAGGACGCGCCGAAGCGGGTCAGCGGGTCGTCCAGCAGGGCGCGGCGCATGCGCGCCGGGTCCTGGAAGCGTTCGCTGGGCGGCAGCGCCACCCGCACGTGCAGCAGCGCGGCGACGACCGGGCCGGGCCGGCCGTCCTGGGCGGCCACCATGGGCTGGGCGGTGACGACGGCGTCGGTCACCGAGCCGTCGGCGCGCCGCACGGCCAGCACGGCGGTGCGCTCCTGCCCGGCGGCGACCCCCTCCAGCAGGGTGTCCAGGTCCTCCTTGGCCTCGTCGGCCACCAGCGCAGCGGTGTCCCTGCCGAGCAGTTCCTCGGCCCGGTGCCCCAGAACGGCGCGAGCGTTGTGGCCGCACTGGACCACCCGTCCGGATCGGTCGATGCCGAGAACCAAGGTCCGGGAGTCCGAATCGGCGGCGGGCACGGCACCTGGCTGCGCGCCCGCAGTCCGGGGTGTCGGCAAGTCGGTCACCTCGCGCTCTTGAGAACCTGTCGTTCCACGGCTTCCTGGCGCTCAGTATGAAGCATGGTCACTCGGCTGGGGAGAAGAACCGGGGAAGGCACCCGGGCGGAACGGCCGGATGGGGCGGGAGATCGCGCGGAGAATGGGCCGCGGAATAAGACGGATAAGGCCGAATCTCATCGCCTGCGGTGGCGGCGGAGTTCAGGCCGCGATGCCGCGCAGCAGCGTATCCACGACCCGTTCGGCCAGGTCCTCGGGGGGTGCGGTGGCCGCCGGGGCGCGGCTTTGCAGGGTCATGGCGCCCACGAGCATTTCGATGGCCGCTTCGACATCAAGGTCGGCGCGCAATTCCCCGGTCTCCACACCCCGGCGCAGCACCCGCCGGATGATCTCCCGGCGCGGTTCGATGACCTCCCGGTGGTAACGGGCCAGCAGTTCGGGATATTTATCCGCACCGCCCAGGACGTTCCACAGGCAGCGGCCGTGCTTGGCCGACCGCTCGCGGCACATGGCCTCCGCCAGCGCCAGCAGGTCGTCGCGGACCGAGCCGCCGGCCGGGTCGGGAAGGGGGCGTTTGAGAGCGGCCAAGGCGTCGACGATGAGCCGTTCCTTATTGGGCCAGCGCCGGTAGACGGTGCTCTTGCCCACCCCGGCCCGCGCCGCCACCGCCTCCATGGAGATCCCGGCCACCCCCGCCTCCTCGGCGAGCAGCTCGAGGGTGGCCTGCAGGATCGCCTCGTCGGCCCGGGCGCTGCGCGGCCGCCCGGGCCTGGCGGGTTCGGGCCTGCGGGACCGGGTTTCGGTCTGGCTCATCGCCGTCACCGCCTTCGTCGCAACTTTCCGCTCAAAGCCGCTGCTCGGCCGGGGCGGGCCGGGGCCGCCGGCCGGCCGGCGCCGGCCGTCCCGGCATCCATCGCAGCACCAGCATGGCACCGGTGAACGCGACGATCGCCGAGGCCACCACGGCGACGTGCATGCCGTGCACGAACGCACTGCGCGCCGGCTCGATCAGGCCCTCCCCCGCCGGGCCCAGCCGGGCGGCCAGCGCCAGCGTGCCCTCGATGGACTCGCCGGCCGCATGCCGCACCTGCGCGGGCAACCCGGCGGGCAGGCGGGCCAGCAGGCCGCTCAGCTCGCCGCGGTAGACCGAGGCGACCAGCGAGCCGAGCACGGCCACGCCCATCGCCACCGCGACCTGGCGGGCGGTGTTGTTGAGGGCCGAGCCGGCGCCGGCCCGTTCGCGGGGCAGCGCCGACATCACCGACTCGGTGGCCGGCGGCATCACGTGGGCCATGCCGCTGGCCTGGACGAAGGCCACCACGCCGAACACCCACAGCGGGCTGGTCTCGTCGCACAGCAGATAGCCGACCATCGCCGTGGCCACCAGCAGCATCCCGGCGGTGCACACGGCCTTGGCCCCGTACCGGCGCACCAGGGTGGGGCTGTAGGGGGAGAAGATCAGCTGGCCGGCCGCGAACGGCAGCATCATCGCCCCCGCCTCCAGCGGGCTCAGCCCGCGCACCGACTGCAGGTAAAAGGAGCCGAAGAAGAACACCCCGGAGGTGGCGAAGAAGCAGAAGGCGATGGAGCCGACCGCCACCGACAGCCGGGGGTCGCGAAACAGCCGCACATCGAAGGCGGGGTGGTCGGTGCGCGCCTCGTGCCAGGCGAACAGCGCGATCACCGCCAGCCCGACGGCGATCGGCCCGAGCACCACCGGTTCCAGCCAGGAGCCGCGCTCGCCGCCCTCGATGATCCCGTACGACAGGGAGACCAGGCCGACGATCGACAGCAGCACGCCGAGCGGGTCCAGCCGCCCGGGGTCGGGGTTGCGGGACTCGGGGACCAGCAGCAGCATCCCGGTCAGCCCGAGCGTCACGATCGGCACATTGATCAAAAAGACCGAGCCCCACCAGAAGTGGTTCAGCAGCAGCCCGCCGGTGATCGGGCCGATCGCCACGGCCAGCCCGACCGCCGCCGACCAGATCCCGATGGCGCGGGCGCGCTCGGTGGGGTCGAAGACGTTGGTGATGATCGACAGGGTCTGCGGCATGATCGCCGCGCCGCCCAGCCCCATCAGCGCCCGGGCCGCGATCAGCTGTTCGGGGCTTTGCGCGTACGCCGACACCAGTGAGGCCAGGCCGAAGACCGCCATGCCGGCCACCAGGACCCGCTTGCGGCCCAGCCGGTCCCCGATCACCCCGAAGGTGAACAGCAGCCCGGCGAACACCAGCGTGTAGGAGTTGATCGCCCATTCCAGCTCGCTTTGGGTGGCGCCCAGCCCGCGCCCGGGGTCGGCGATGGTGCGCAGGGCGACGTTGAGGATGGTGTTGTCCAGGACGACCACCAGCAGGCTGAAGACCAGCACGCCGAGAATCGGCCAGCGGCGGGGGTGCCCGCCCTGGCGGGGTTGTGATTGCACGTTCCTCCTTTGCCCTCCCGGTCTCCTCCGTCCCCTGCAGGCGGGAATGAGCCGGTGAGGCGCCTGTGTTCCAAGACTCTCGGGAGAGCGATCGCGGGTGGAACGACGCGCTCGGAAACAATATAGATACGGTACCGTATCGTTTCGTATTGCGTTCCGGCCCTTCGTGTCACCGCATCCTGCAAACCGCCGAAAACGCTCCGGCCGGGAATGCCCGGGTCTACCGCATCCGTTTTGTCCGTGGGATCATCGATCCCGTCCGGGTACGCCACCGTGGCGCCTCGAGACCGGAGGTTGTCTCATGTCTTCTGCTGTCTCCAGCCCCGCCCAGCACGGCCGTCCGACCGCTCTGTACGGCGGCAAGGCCGGAACCGACCGGCGGGTCACCGTACGCGACATCGCCGCCGCCAAGCAGCGCGGCGAGAAGTGGCCCATGCTGACCGCCTACGACGCGATGACGGCGCGCGTGTTCGACGAGGCCGGCATCCCCGTGCTGCTGGTCGGCGACTCGGCGGCCATGGTGGTCTACGGCTACGACTCCACCATCCCGGTGACCGTCGACGACCTGATCCCGCTGACCGCCGCCGTGGTCCGCGGCTCGCGCCGGGCGATGGTGGTGGCCGACCTGCCGTTCGGCTCCTACCAGACGAGCGTGGAAGAGGGGCTGGCCACCGCGGTGCGCTTTTTGAAGGAGACCGGCGCGCACGCGGTCAAGCTCGAAGGCGGCCGGCGCATCCTGCCCCAGGTGGAGGCGATGGTCGCCGCGGGCATCCCGGTGATGGGCCACCTGGGCCTGACCCCGCAGTCGGTGAACGTGTTCGGCGGCTACCGGGTGCAGGGCCGCGGCGAGGCCGGCGAGCAGCTGATGGCCGACGCCAAGGCGCTGGAGGCGGCCGGCGCGTTCTCGCTGGTGCTGGAGTGCGTGCCCGCCGACCTGGCCGCCCGGGTCACCGCCTCGCTGTCCATCCCCACCATCGGGATCGGCGCCGGGGACGCCTGCGACGCCCAGGTGCTGGTCTGGCAGGACATGGCCGGGCTGACCCCGCGCACCGCCAAGTTCGTCAAGAAGTACGCCGACCTGGCCACGGTGCTCGGCGACGCGGCCCGGGCGTTCGCCGAAGAGGTCGTCGCGGGCGCCTTCCCCAGCCCCGAGCACTCCTACCGCTGAGCTCTCCTCCACCGGCGGACGGGAGCGGACCGCGCCGCGCTCCCGTCCGCCGTCGTCATTTCTCGCGGCCCTGCCGGGCCGGTCCCGCGGCGGGACCGGCCCGGGAAGGCTCCTCATACGTCCGTGATGCGCAGGCCCGCGTGGGCCTTGTAGCGGCGGTTGATGGAGATCAGGTTGGCGGTGAACGCCTCGACCTGGTGGGCGTTGCGCAGCCGGCCGCCGTAGACGCCGCGCACCCCGGCGATCCGCCCGGCCAGGGCCTGCACCAGGTCGGTGGCCTCCCGGTCGTCGCCGAGCACCAGCACGTCCAGGTCCACCTCGGCCACGTCCGGGTCCAGCAGCAGCTTGGCCGACACGTGGTGGAAGGCGGCCACCACCCGGCTGTCGGGCAGCACCGCGGCCGCCTGCTCGGCGGCGCTGCCCTCTGCCACCGGCAGGGCGTAGGCGCCGCGCTTGTCGAAGCCCAGCGGGTTGACGCAGTCGATGACGATCTTCCCGGCCAGCTGCTCGCGCAGCGACTCCAGCAGGGCCTTGTGGCCCTCCCAGGGCACCGCCACGATCACCACGTCGGGCTCGGCGGCCGCGGTGGCGTTGTCGGCGCCGCGCACCCCCAGCCCCAGCTCCTCGGCGGCCTGCCGGGCGCGCTCGGCGCTGCGGGAACCGATGATCACCTGGTGGCCGGCCATGGCGAACCGCCGGGCCAGCCCCTTGCCCTGGTCGCCGGTGCCGCCGAGGATGCCGATGGACAGGCCCGCGACGTCCGGCAGGTCGTAGGGCGTCTTCTGCTCACTCATGCCCCGATCCTGCCAAAGCGCTCCAAGCCGCCCTCCGGCGGGCTCCGCCCTACCTTCACGGCCGCTCGTTTCCGTCGGTTCTCCGTCGGTTCTCCGTCGGTTCGCCCCCCTGGCGGCCGCCGGCTGCGGCACGATGAAGACATGGACGCAGAGCAGGTGGCGATGCTGCGCGAAGTCCTGTCGGCATCCGACTGGCTGGGGCGCACCGAGGAGTTCGCCCTCGCGCTGCGCGACTGCGCCAACCGCTCCGAGGGCCTGCTGCTGGTCGGCACCCCCACCGCCGAACCCTGGCACATGGCGGCCCACCTGGACGACGAGAGCCGTCTCAACCACCTGCCCTGGCTGTCCCCCACGCTGGTGCGCTGGTCCCCCCCGCCCGGCTCGCCGCCGCACCTGCGCGTCGGCATCGAACGGCTGGAGCAGGCCCGGCGCGGGGAGACGTTGTTCGTGGTCGCCGAGGACGCCGCGCCCGCCCCGCTGCTGGAACGGGTGGACGACGCGCGCCGCACCGGCGTGACGATCCTCACACTCGACGGCGGGGACCGGGAGCTGTCGGGGCTGGCCCACGAGGCGCTGACGGTGCCCGCCGGGGAACGGCTGCTGTCCTTCGACGGCGCCCAGCACCTGGTCAGCGCGGCCGCCGGGGGCGCGCCGCGGCGCCGGCCGGGCCTGCGCGACCGGCTGGCCCGCCTGCTGGAGAAGGTCACCGGCCCGGTGATGGAGTGACCTCGGGCGTCCCACACTGGGGCCATGCCGTTCATCGAGCTGAGCCACCGCATCACCGCGGGCATGACGACCTACCCCGGGCTGCCGGTCCCGCGCATCGGCGACCACATCTCGCGCGCCCAGGCCGCCGAGCGCTTCGGCCCCGCCATGGCCTACCAGATCGGCGAGATCACCATGGTCGCCAACACCGGCACCTACGTGGACACGCCGTTCCACTGGTATGAGGACGGCGCCGACCTCGGGACGTTCCCGCTGGAGCGGCTGGCGGACCTGCCCGGCACGGTGGTGCGGGTGCGGCCGGGACGGCGCGCGCTGGAGGCCGACGACCTGGCGGGCGTGGCGGTGGCGGGCCGGGCGGTGCTGGTGGCCACCGGCTGGAGCCGGCATTTCGGCACCGAGCGCTACGGCGCGCCCGACCACCCCTACCTGGCCCGCAGCGCGGTGGAGGCGCTGATCGCCGGCGGCGCCGCGCTGGTCGGCATCGACTCGGTGAACATCGACGACATGGCCGACCTGAGCCGCCCGGCGCACAGCGGGCTGCTGGCGGCCGGCATCCCGATCGTCGAGCACCTGCGGGGGCTGGAGGACCTGCCGCCCGGCGGTTTCCGGTTCAGCGCGGTGCCCCCGCCGATCACCGGGATGGGCACGTTCCCCGTGCGCGCCTACGCGGTGGTCGATTAAGACGCCCCCGGCGAGTCAGTCGTCTCCCTCGTCGTCCTGCTCGTCCCAGGCCTCGTTGCGCCTGCGGGCCAGCTCCAGGGCGCCGGCGGCCTCGGCCTCCGTCCGGTAGGGGCCCATCCGGTCCTTGTTCGCACAGCCCGGGCCGTGCTCGACCCGCATGTGCCGCAGGCAGTACCACCACGCGTCGTCGGAGATCTCCAACCCGCCACCTCCCGTTGCCGGCTTCGCGTCCACAGTCGTGCCCACGGCGGGACAACTACACTCCAGTGACATGACGACCCAACTCCGGCCAGGCCGCATCTCCCCCATGCGCAAAGTACCGGCGCACATCGCCCGCCCGGAGTATGTCGGGAAGAAACAGCCCCGCACGGGCGAGCCCGACATCAAATCCCCCGAGATCATCGAGCGGATGCGGGTGGCGGGCAAGATCGCCGGGCAGGCGCTGCAGGAGGTCGGGCGGCACGTGCGGCCCGGCATCACCACCGACGAACTCGACCGGATCGGCCATGAGTTCCTGCTGGACCACGGCGCCTACCCCTCCACGCTGGGCTACCGGGGCTTTCCCAAGTCGCTGTGCACCTCCATCAACGAGGTGATCTGCCACGGCATCCCCGATGACACGGTGCTGCGCGAAGGCGACATCATCAACATCGACATCACCGCCTACATCGACGGCGTGCACGGCGACACCGACGCCACCTTCCTGGTCGGGGAGGTCGACGAGGAGTCCCGCCTGCTGGTGGAGCGCACCCGTGAGGCGATGATGCGCGGCATCCGCGCGGTCGCGCCGGGCCGGGCCATCAACGTGATCGGCCGGGTGATCGAGTCGTACGCCCGCCGCTTCGGGTACGGGGTGGTGCGCGACTTCACCGGGCACGGCATCGGCACCACCTTCCACTCCGGGCTGGTCATCCCGCACTACGACGACCCGAACGCCACCACCATCATGCAGCCGGGCATGACGTTCACGATCGAGCCGATGCTCACCCTCGGCACGATCGAGTACGAGATCTGGGACGACGGCTGGACGGTGGTCACCAAGGACCGCAAGCGCACCGCCCAGTTCGAGCACACCGTGCTGGTGACCGAGGACGGTCACGAAATTCTCACTCTTCCCTGACCTTCGGCGGGGTAAGAGATCTGCCGCCCGCTTTCTGCCTCCGCCATGGGAGACGTGACGGATGACCTCGCCAGCGCCGTATGAGCCCCGGGTCCCCTCCGACAGCATGTCTCCCGGGCGTGCGGCGCTCAGCGTCATCTGGGCGGTGTCGCCTTTCCTGACCCTGGGCTGGGCCACCCCGTTCGCGTTCGCGGGCGCGGCGATCTGGCGCCGCAGCGGACATCTGGTGGTCGCCGCGGCGTTCTACCTCGGGGTGTTCGCGCTGCAGATGATGCTGCTGCCGGTCATCGACACCGACGCCGGCGCCGAGCGGCTGTACGGGGCGTGCCTGCTGACGCAGGCGGTGGTGGGCTGCTTTCACGCCTTCCTGGTGCGGCGCAGGGTGTTCGACCCGGAGGGGACGGGCGGCCTGGCCGGCAACGAGGCCGCGATCGAGATGGTGCGGCGGCAGCGGCTGCTGCGGGCCAAGGCGCGGGAGCTGGCCGCCAAGGACCCGGCCATGGCCAAGGAGCTGCGCATCGGCCGGCCGGACCTGCCGCGCCGCTATGACGACGGGGGGCTGATCGACGTCAATCACGCCCCGGCGACGGTGCTGACCATGCTGCCGGGCGTCACCGAGGAGCTCGCCCACCGGATCATCAAGGTCCGCCAGGAGACCGGCGGGTTCGTGTCCGCCGAGGAGCTGTCCACCCTGGCGCAGCTGCCGCCCGCCCTCACCTCCGACATCGCCGAATACGCCGTCTTCCTGCCCTGAAGCCGGCAAGGCCCCGGCGGCCGGTACCCGACATGGCCGGTTTTCGGCGTGCCGCTCCCCGGCCGGGGTCCGCGATGGTTACAGTCCGTGTGTGCGGATCTTTCGGGTGAACCTCCCATGATGGGGCGTACGCACGCCCTCAGCGGCGCGGTGGTGTGGCTGGCGGCCGTGCCGTTGCTCTCCCAGGAGCGGCTGCTGGGCGAGTTCGCGGTCTCGTTGTCGACCTCTCAGGTGCTGGCGGGCGCGGTGGTGTGCGCGGGCGCGGCGCTGCTGCCGGACATCGACCACCACAACGGGCGGATCGCCAACACCATCGGGCCGCTCACCAAGCTGCTGTGCAAGTGGGTCGGCCGGATCTCCGGCGGGCACCGGCAGGCCACCCATTCGATCCTGTTCGCCCTCGCCGCGGGGCTGGTGATGGACCTGCTGGCCACCCATGTGGCGTACGCCTGGTGGGTGGCGCTGTTCATCACCGTCGGGTTCGGGCTGCGCGGCATCGGCCTGGACTTCGAGGGGCACCCGGTGTGGTCGTCGGCCGCCGACTGCGCGGTGGCGGCGCTGGCGGTGTGGTGGATGAGCGGCCTGGACATGAGCTTCGCCGGCTATGCCGTCACCCTGGGCTGCCTGGCGCACGTGATCGGGGACTGCCTGACGCCGCGCGGCTGCCCGGTGCTGTGGCCGGCGCCGTGGCGGGTGGGCCTGCCGCTGGTGCCGCGCACCGACGGCGCGGTGGAGCGCGTGGTGGTGGCACCCGTCCTGGCCGTGAGCGCGGTGATCTTGGCCGCCTACGCGGTGTTCGGGGACGCGGCCGCCCGCTGGTTCGCCGGCGCGGGCTGACCGGGCGCCGTCCCTGCCGCGTCCCGCGAGCCGCGGCGAACGCTCCGCCCCGTCAGGGGGCGATCACCGTCCGATTGAACCTTTTGTGGTGGGGACAACCCGGTTCAGGAGGTTCTGCATGGACGCAAAGCTCAGGCCCGTGCTGCGGGCGGGAGCAGCCGTGCTGCTGGGGGCGGCCATGGCCGCCGGGTGCGCCGGCGGCCCGGAGCCGGGCAGGCCGGGCGCCGGCGGCACCGGCACGGCGACCGTGGCCACCGCGCAGGGCGCCGTTCAGCTGGAGGAGCAGTACGAGAGGGTCATCAAGGCGGTGCTGCCCTCGGTGGTGCAGATCACCACCGACTCCGGTGAGGGCTCGGGCGTGGTCTACGACTCCGCCGGCCACATCGTCACCAACGCGCACGTCATCGCCGGGGCCCGGCGGATCGAGGTGGTCCCGGCCAGCGGCGGCCGGCCGCTGCAGGCCAGCGTGGTCGGCGCCTTCGTGCCCGACGACCTGGCGGTGGTGAAGGTGCGCGGCGGGGTGCTGCCCCCGGCCCGTTTCGGCGACTCCGCCAAGCTGGAGGTCGGCACCATCGTGCTGGCGATGGGCAGCCCGCTGGGGCTGTCGGGCAGCGTCACCAACGGCATCGTCTCGGCGACCGGCCGCAGCGTCACCACCGGCCGGCAGGGCGCCTTCCCCGGCGCGACCATCGCCGACGCCATCCAGACCAGCGCGGCGATCAACCCGGGCAACAGCGGCGGCGCGCTGGTCACGCTGAACGGCGAGGTGATCGGGATTCCCACCGCCGCCGCCAACGACCCCCAAGGCGGCGGCGCCGCCCCGGGCATCGGTTTCGCCACCCCCAGCAACACGGTCACCCGGATCGTCCCGCAGCTGATCAAGGACGGCCGGGTCACCAATTCCGGCCGGGCCGCCCTGGGGGTGACCGTCCGCACGGTGGCCGATCTGCGCAGCGGGCAGCCCGCCGGGGTGGGGGTGGTCTCGGTCACCGAGGGCGGCGGCGCCCAGCGGGCCGGGATCCGGCCCGGTGACGTCATCGTCCGGGTCAACGGCACCGACACCCCCACGCAGACGGCGCTGTCGCAGGTGCTGGCGCAGCTGTCGCCCGGGGACACCGTCGAGGTGGTCATCCGCCCGGCCGACGGCGCCGGGGAGCGCACCGTGAAGGTCACCTTGGGCGAGCTGCCCGGAGAGTGAGCCAGGAGGCCCGGCGGCGCCGGAGCGCCGCCGGGCACCGGGAGGCTACAGCCGCTCGCGCAGCTCCCGCTTGAGGACCTTGCCGGCCGCCGAGACCGGGATCTCGTCGACGAAGATCACCTCACGCAGCTTCTTGTAGTGGATGACCTTGGCGTTGACGTACTCCATCAGCTCCTCGGCGGTCACCTCGCCGGACTTGACCACAAAGGCGGTCGGCAGCTCCCCGGCCTTGGGGTCGGGACGGCCCACCACGGCGGCGTTGGCGACCTTGGGGTGGGTGAAGAGGATCTCCTCCAGCTCCCGCGGGTACACGTTGTACCCGTTGTAGATCAGCATGTCCTTCTTGCGGTCCACGATGGACAGGTAGCCGTCCTCGTCGAAGACCCCGATGTCGCCGGTGCGCAGCCAGCCGTCCTCGCTGAGCACCGCGGCGGTCTCCTCCGGGCGGTTCAGGTAGCCGACCATGACCTGCGGGCCCTTGGCGCAGACCTCGCCCTCCTGGCCGGGCGGCAGGCCGGGGGTGGAGTCGTCGACCTTCTCGGCGTCCACCGGCACCAGCTTGACCTGGGTGTCGAAGACCGGGACGCCGACGGTGCCGGCCTTGCGCTCCCCGGAGCGGTGCGGGGGGTTGGCGGTGACGCCCATGGTGACCTCGGTGAGGCCGTAGGCCTCGACCAGCGTGGCGTCGGGGAACTTCTCACGGAGCTTGTTGATCATCTCCACCGGCAGCGGGGCGGCGCCGGAGGAGATGGACCGCACCGACGACAGGTCCCGCGTCTCAAACGACGGGTCGGCCATGAGCGCCGAGAACAGCGCGGGGGCGCCGCCGAGGGTGGTGGCGCGGAACTTCTCCATGTCGGCCAGGAACGCCGGGACGTCCAGCCGCGGGTGGACCACCACGGTGGAGCCGTTGAGCATCGGCATGTTCAGGTAGCCGATGGTGCCCATGGCGTGGAACCAGGGCGCCACGTTGACCAGCACGCCGGTGCCCAGCCGGACCGGGTACTCCTCCTCCGAGCCGATCTGGTCCAGCGTCAGCCCGCCGGCCTCGTCCAGCTTCGGCAGCGCCCCGGCGCCCCAGCAGGCGTACTGCAGCGAGCAGACCACCACGTTGCGGTGCGGGATCATCACGCCCTTGGAGCGGCCGGTGGTGCCGCCGGTGTAGGCGATGTGGGCCAAATCGGTGCGGGGGTCGATGTCCACCTCGGGGAAGGTGTCCGGCTGCCCTGCGCCGATCTCGGCGAAGTTCACCCCGCACTCGGCGAACGCGCCGTCGCACAGGGTGGACAGGTCCACCGCATCGCCCATCAGCGGGGCCACGATCACCGTGCGGACCTTGGTGTTCTTGAGCGCCTGGGCCAGGGAGCCGGCCACGAAGTCCAGCGTCACCACCGCCACGGCGCCGCAGTCGTCGAGCTGGAAGGCCAGGTCGTCGGGCGGCAGCAGCGGGTTGCACGGGGAGAACGTGGCGCCCGCCAGCAGGATGCCGTAGTAGGCGACGGGGAACTGCGGGATGTTCGGCAGGTGGATGGCGACCACGTCGCCGCGCCCGATGCCGCGGGCCCGCAGCCCGTGCGCGAACCGCGCCGCCTGCCTGGCCAGCTCGGCGTAGGAGATGTCCTGCCCCTGGTAGTGGAACGCCGTCCGGTCGCCCCAGCGGCGGGCCGCACCGGCGAGGATCGCCCCCACCGCGACGTCGGGGTAATCCAGGGACCGTGGCAGTCCGGCCGGCCAGTGCGCGGGGTTGCCCGCAGACGTCGCACCCATCGTCGTCCTTTCACGAAACTGCTGGTAGTGAGGCTGCTCACACAGCCGCAGACCTAATCGAATCGCGTTCGGTTCTCTTGGCGCAAGGGTTTGCCCATAACGATGCGCCCGATGTGCCGAAGCGACGTCCGATGGGCTCCTCAGCGCAGCAGTTCGATCACCGGGCCCAGGGCCTCCATGTACGGACCGTGCACGGTGATGTAGGAGAACCCATAGCGTTCACGCCGTTCCAGCAACTGGTCGGCGATCTGCCGGTGCGTGCCCAGCAGCAGGAACGGGGTCTCCAGGACCTGCTCGGGGGTCAGGAACGGCATCCGCTCGGCCGACAGGCGCTCGGCCGCCGCACGCCGGTCGCCGGTCACGATCACGGCCTGGATCAGCACGCTGGACTCGACGCGGTCGGCCCGCTCCCCCAGCAGCCCGCGCACAAAGCGCACCCGCTCCTCGGCCTCGGCCGCGGTGGCCAGCCGGAACGTCCCCGGCTCGGCGCCCTTCATCTGCAGGCCCCCGCCGTAGGCGATGATGTCGGCGCAGCGGGCCGCCAGGCGCAGCACCCGGTCGCTGGTGCCGCCGATCAGCAGCGGCGGGCCGAAACCGCCGAAGCCCCGCCGCTGCACCGGCTTGAGCTCGGCCAGGTCATGCAGCTCCCGGACGGCCGCGCGCTGCGGATAGTCCGGGCCGGAAAACAACCGGGTCAGCTCCTCGACCGTCCGCTCCAGCCGCTCCACCCGGGCGCCGAACGGCTCCCAGGGCAGGCCGGCGGCGTCGAACTCCCACTTCATGTGGCCGGCGCCCAGCCCGAGCTCGACGCGGCCGTCGGTGAGCCGGTCGGCGGTGGCCACCTCGCGGGCCAGCAGGTGGGGGTTCCAGAAGCCGACGTTGAGCACCAGGGGGCCGACCCGCAGCCGTTCGGTCGCCTCGGCCGCCGCCACCATCGCCGGGAACGGGGCCGGCCCGCCCAGGTGGTCGGGGATCAAGGCCACGTCGTAGCCGAAGCGCTCGGCCGTCCGGCAGCGCGCGACGAACTCCTGGCGGGAGGGCAGATCGAAGAAGTTGAACCCGAACCGGAAATCTCGCATGCCCCCACCTTTCCCGGCCGGGGCGGGGGCGTCAGCGCCGTCCGCCGTCAGCGGATCCGCCCTGAGCTGAGCCCCGCCCCTTGACAGCGGGCCCCGCCGGGAAAGGGCGGCGCGGCTAGGAGCCGCCCTCCCCGGTCCCTCCGCCGGCGGTCTTCTTCATGCGTTCGTCGCGCCGGGCCAAGGCGGCCAGGCGGGCGTTGTAGGCGGCCAGCTCGTCCTCCTCGTGGCGGGCGGCGGCCCGCTCGGCCTTGCGGTCCTCGCGGCGGGCGGTGCGCTGGTCGTCCAGGAACCACTGGACGACCAGGGCCAGCAGGACGATGAAGGTGGGGATCTCCCCAAAGCCCCAGGCGATGGCGCCGCCGGCGTGCTGGTCGGACAGTATCGAGGCGGCCCAGTCCGGATGCACCGACCGGTACCAGCCCTCGGCGAGCGGCTCGCCCAGGCTCATCAGCGCGATCCCGAAGAAGGCGTGGAAGGGCATGGTGGCGAACAGCGTCACCAGCTTGGCCACGTACGGGACCTTGCGCGGGGTGGGGCCGACCCCGATCAGCACCCAGAAGAACAGCGCCCCGGCCGCCAGGAAGTGGATCTCCATCGCGATGTGCCCCAGATGGTTGCGCATCGCGTTCGCAAACAGCGGGGTGAAGTAGAGCGCGAACGTGGTCACCACGAAGATCGCGGCGGCCACCACCGGGTGCGAGATCACCCGCACGTACCGGCTGTGCAGCAGCACCAGCAGCCATTCGCGGGGGCCGCGGTCGCCGCGGACGGGGGCGGGTTTGATCGCCCGCAGCGCCAGCGTGATCGGGTCGCCGAGCACCATGAAGATCGGGGTCAGCATGCTCAGCGTCATGTGCTGCACCATGTGCATGCTGAACAGCAGCGGCGCATACCGCGCCAGCCCGCTCTGGGTGACCAGCACGATGGTCAGCAGCCCGAAGAACCAGGAGACGGTGCGCAGCATGGGCCAGCGGTCGCCGCGGGCGCGCAGCCGCGCCACCCCCGCCAGGTACAGGCCGCCCAGCACCACCACCAGCAGCGCGAAGAAGAAGTCCAGCTTCCACAGCGTCAGGACGCGGCCGAAGGTGATCTGCGGCGGCATCGGGTAGCCCAGCAGCACCTGCACGGCGTTCTCGTCCAGCAGGGGGGCGGGCGGGGCGGTGCGGGCCAGCGCCGTCGCCACCCCCAGCACCGCGGCCATCACCGCCACCTCCACCGCGGCCAGCCGGGCGAACGCGCCGGGCCGCCGCTCGGCCAGCTGCGGCAGCGTGCGGCGGCGGTGCCACCAGCCGAACCAGCCCAGCGCCCCGAACAGGACGATCTTGGCCAGGACCAGCCGGCCGTAGGAGGTGGTCACCAGCTCGGCCGGGCCGGGCAGGCGGGCCATGGTGCCGGCGATCCCGCTGACCCCGACGACGATGTAGCACCACAGGGCCATGCGGCTGTAGCGGCCGGCCATGATCTCCGGCCGCCCGCCGCCGGTCAGGACGTGCCGGCCCAGCATCGCCAGCCCGCCGACCCACAGCGCCACGGCGAGCACGTGCAGCGCCATCGAGGTGACCGCCAGGGAGTGGTTGCCGGCCGAGGCGGCGTGCCCGGTCAGCGGCGGCGGCAGCAGCGCCACCAGGGCCGTCACCAGCAGGCCCGCCGCCCCGTTCACGGTGGCGGTGGTCCGCGCCAGCAGCGCCACCAGCACCGCCAGCAAGATCACCAGCATCAGCGCGGTGGCCTGCGGCAGGTCGCCCACATAGCCGCTGAGCCGGTTGCCGGTCAGCACCTGCCCCACCGGCTCGCCGAGCACGTCGGAGACGGTGAACACCAGCGCCGCCGCCGCGGCGGCGGCCCAGCCGGCCCCCAGCCAGGAGGCGGCCCGCAGATAGGTCAGCGCGTCGGCGGACAGCCGGCCCTTGCCGCCGGCGACCTCCAGCGGCAGCAGCATCGTGGCGGCCAGCAGCGCGCCGACGGTGAGCGCGGCGGCCGCGTGCATGGCGACCCGGGCGACCGGCAGTCCCCAGCGGGTCAGCGCGCCCGCGTCCCCGATCCCCGGGACGATCTCCTCGGCCGCCGCGCCGCCGGCCACCATCGCCGCCGCCAGTGCCGCGCCCGCCGCCGCGACGGCGATCGCGGCGGCCCGCGCCACCTGTGCCACGCCCTTGCTCATCGCGCGCCCCCGGTCACTTGGAGGAGTCCTTGCGCAGGAGGGTGAGCGCTCCGCCGATGCCCACGCCGAGCAGCAGCCCGCTGCCGATCATCAGCCACTTGGGGGCGCCGCCGGAGGTTTTCTGGGCTATGGGTGTGCTTTCGGTGGACGAGACGGACGCGGCGGCGGGTACGGCCATTGCCACCATCAAGGTCAGCAGGATCGCGGCGAGGGCGCCGATGCGCGCCTTGGAACTGGTCATGGGAACGTCGCTGGTCTCCGGGTACGGACTGGGGCGCCCTCTACCCTATTGAGGTTCGCCCCAGCCCTCGACGGCCCCCGCAGGCGACCGGACCGGCCCGCTTCAGTCGCAGCAGTTACCGCAGTTGCCGCAGCCCTCGCAGCAGTCACAGCAGTCGCCGTCGCGGGTGCACCAGCAGCGGTCGCCGCAGCTCTTGCCGCGGTATTTGCTCCATTTCGGCTGGTAGAGCCCGCAGCTGAGGCAGACGCAGGTGTCGGCCAGGCACGGGATCGGAAAGGGCGGGCGCTTGGGACGGCCGTGCCCCTTGCCGTACCAGCCGCCACCGCCGCCGCCACCGCCCCAGCCCCCTCCGGGTGCTCCGGGCCCCATGGGGACGGACGGCGGGTGCCCGGCCGGCGGGTAGGGCTGCTGCGGGGCGGGGCCATAGGGCCCCTGGGGCGGACCGTAGGGACCACCGCCCTGCGGCGGGCCGGGGTAGGCGGCGAAGACCCGCTCCACCGAGCGCGCCACCTCGCGTTCCAGCAGCGCCTTGACCAGGCGGTCGTCGGCCAGGTCGAGGTCGGCCAGGGCCAGTCGCAGCCCGTGCAGGGCGTCCCGGCAATGGCGGTGGGCCGTCGCCAGGTCCGTGCCGGTGGCGATCAGCGGGTTGTAGGCGCCCGAGGCCCGGTCCTGCTCCAGGTCCTCCACGGCGTCGAGGATGTGGGCCAGGCGGCCGAAGAAACGCCCGGCCTCCGCCAGCGGCTCGGCGTTGTGCGGCTTGCCCGCCAGCACGGCGGTGTGCGCGAACGCCGCCGCCACCGCCGTCTCGGTCGGCTCGGTCACCTCCAGCAGCCGCAGCGGCCGGCCGGCCGACTCCAGCTCCGCCTGCCGGCTCACCGCCTCCCGCAGCACGCCGGCGTCGAAGCCCAGCGCCCGCCCGGTGCGCGTCCCGGCGGCCTCCCAGCGGCCGGCCAGCCGCCTCGCCCCGGCGGCCACCAGGGCGCGGGCGTAGGCCCCGTCGCCGTCGGCGATGTGGTCGCGGGTCTTGGCCGCCGCCAGCATCAGCGACACCGCCGCCGCCAGCCGGGCGCCTTCGCTACGGGCGTCCACCACGCGGGCCGTCCGCATTCCCCGCAGCGCGCACGGACCGGCCTTGCGGTGGGGCGAACGCTCCGGGGCCTGCGCCTCCAGCAGGACCGACACCAGCAGGCCGTCGTAGTTGGTGACCAGCCGGGCGGCCTGTCCGTGCTCGGCCCGCAACGTCAGGCACAACCCGCACAGGTGCGCCATCCAGCCTTCGAACAGCGACCGGCACATCACGTGGCGGCACGGCCGTACGACTCCGAACATCCCTCTCCCCTCGCCTCGCCCCGTGGGCGTCCGGGCGCTCCGGTCCGGGCCGCGGCGCGATCTCATCCCGCCGGGAGGCGACGGACCGCCCGTCCGGCGCGGACGATCATAGAGCCGTTACAGGCCGAAAAGTCGCTTTCGGTCATACCGAGACCACATGTGGCCCCGCCCCGGGGACGCTGCGCCCCCGCCAAGGCGCCCGTCCCTTGAGGCGGGGCCGTGTCGTCAGAGCCCGGCGCAGGCCAGGGCGCGCCGGTAGGCGCCCAGCCGCGGGCCGTCGGCCGCGCCGGTCTCCCCCAGCAGCTCGGCCAGGTCGAACCAGGCCTGCGCGGCCTCCCGGGAGGACTCCATCTCCTCCATGAGCGTGGCGGCCCGGGTCAGCACCTCCACGGCGTCCTCGGTGCGGCCCAGCCGCACGTACGCCTCGCCCAGCACGGTCAGCGCCCAGGCGCCGGCCCGGCGCGGGCTGTCGCCGAGCAGGTCCAACGCCTCGTGGGCGAGCGTGACCGCCTCGGCGGGCCGGCCGAGGACGATCTCGGCGCGGGCCAGTTCCACCAGGCACAGCGCCACGTCGATCTCCCCGGCGGAGCTGGAGTCGATCTGCTCGCGGATGCGCAGCAGCATCTCGCGGGCCTGCTCGGCCTGCTCGGGCCGGGCCCGCAGCAGCAGCCCGGCGTAGACCATGCGCAGCCGGTGCGCGCTGCGGGGGTCGTCCATCGCGCCCGCCAGCGGCAGCGCCCGCTCGGCCAGCTCCATGCCCTCTTCGTAGTTGCCGCGCACTTCGGCGACGTAGGCGGCCTCCCAGTAGGCGGCCATCTTCGCCCGGGGGCTGCCGATCCGCTCGGCCCGGGCGATGAGCTGGTCGGCGAGCTGGCGGGCCCGCACCAGGTCGCCGCGCTCGATGTAGGCGGCCAGCAGGGACGCCCCCAGGTGCACCGCGCCGTCGGTGGAGTCCGCCCCGGAGGCGATCAGCTTGCGCAGCGCCTCTTCGGCCACCTCGACGCCGGCGCTGATGTCCCCCCGTTCGCGCAGGCAGCGGCTGAGCGCCACGTGCACCTTGGCCCACTGCTCCAGGTCCGCCTCCGGGGAGGTCTCGGCGGTCAGCTGGCGCAGCTCGGCGATCGCCTCCTCCAGCGCCCCGGCCGCCTCCAGGGCCAGCGCGTGCCCCCAGCGCGCCTGCTGCAGCAGTTCCGGCAGCGCCACCGCGTCGGTGTTGGACAGCACCTCGGCGAAGCGGGCGCGGGCCTCCTCGGCGGCGCCGTTCTGCAGCGCGATCTCGGCGTAGTCCAAGGTGACCCGCAGCTCGTCGACGACCTCTTCGCTGACCCCGCTCACCAGGTAGGTCGCCGAGCAATTGAGCTTGGCCGCCAGCAGCTCGATCACGCTGGGGGCCGGCACCCGCTTGTCGCTTTCGATCAGTGAGATATAGCTGTCGGACAGCTCGGGAAAGGCGAGTTGCGCCTGGCTGACACCCTGACGGATACGCAGCGCACGTATGCGTTGTCCGAGAGTTTCCTGTCCGGCCACCACGAAGCCCCTTACTCACCGCATGCGGGGGTGTGCACACGGTAGTGATTCCCGACTCTTCCCCACAGACCCCCGAACGCTGAAGAGGCGGCCGCGCCGCTCGGTCGCTCTCCGCGTAGGTATCGCAGCGTATTCACGAACACCCCTGATGGCGAGGGGTCCTCCCGTACCGTGATACAGAACCGTGATGAGCGTCCCACCAGTAGAGACGGCAGGGTGCGGATGCTCTACTGAGGGCGTGCAAAACGGCACTCGCGGAGCGGGAGGGCCGCGCGGCGCCGGGGCGGCCCGCGCCGCCGCAGAGCCGCCCGCCCGCGTCCCGATAGGAGTTCTGGAGCGCCCTTGAGTGTGAGCACCCATGTCCTGGACACCCACCGCGGCAGGCCCGCCGCCAAGGTGCCGGTCCGGCTGGACCGCTACGACGGACGGACCTGGCAGCCGCTGGCCGAGGACCTGACCGGCGACGACGGCCGGCTGGAGGACCTGCCCGGCGGCGGGACGGAGCTGTCGGCCGGGGTGCACCGGCTGCGCTTCGGCACCGGCCCCTACTTCGCCGCGCTGGGCGTGCCGGCCTTCTACCCGGAGATCTGCGTGATCTTCGAGATCACCGACCCGGCCGAGCACTACCACGTGCCGCTGGCGGTGAGCCCCTACGGCTACTCCACTTACCGGGGAAGCTAGGCCCCCGGTTGTGAAAAGTCACAGCCGGACACCACAGGACATTCGCTAAAACGGGTTCCGGTGAGCCCAGAACACATTTCGGGCAGTTAATCTGAGTACGCGGCGACGCGGGCGGCGACCAGGGGCGGGCCGCCCGCGTCGTACCGCGCGAGCATGATCGGGGGATGTCCTGATGGCGCACGCCGGCACCGGGCCGCGACGGGCGGGGGGCCCGCTGGAGCGGTTATTCGACCTGAGCGGGCGCGGCACCACACTCGCCCGCGAGGCCCGCGGCGGGGTCACCACCTTCTTCGCGATGGCCTACATCATCCTGCTCAACCCGATCATCCTGGGCGGGGCGCAGGACGTCACCGGCGCGAGGCTGTCGATCCCGCAGCTGACCACGATGACGGCGCTGTCGGCGGCGATCGCCACCATCGTGATGGGGCTGGTCGGCAACGCCCCGCTGGCGCTGGCCGCCGGGCTGGGCATCAACGCGGTGGTCGCCTACCAGGCCGCCCCGCAGATGACCTGGCCGCAGGCGATGGGCCTGGTGGTGCTGGAGGGCCTGGTCATCGTGCTGCTGGCGGTCACCGGGGTGCGCGAGCGGATCATGAACGCCATCCCGCTGTCCCTCAAGCACGCCATCGCGGTCGGCATCGGCGCCTTCATCGCGCTGATCGGGCTGGTGGACGCCGGGTTCGTCACCGCCGGCACCGGCGGCACCCCGCTGGCGCTGGGCGCTGCCGGCTCGCTGAACACCTGGCCGTCCCTGGTGTTCGCAGTGGTACTGCTGCTGATGATCGTGCTGTACACCCGGGGGGTGCCCGGCGCCATCCTGATCGGGATCGTGGTGGGCACCGCGCTGGCCATCGTCATCGAGACCCACGCCCGCATCCCCGAAGGCGGCTGGGGCGTGGTCACCCCGCGGATGCCCAAGGAGCTGGTGGCCGCCCCCGACTTCGGGCTGCTGCTGCAGGTGGACCTGTTCGGCGGCTTCGTCCGCGCCGGTTTCCTCAGCGCCCTGGTGGTGCTGTTCACCCTGGTGCTGTCGGGGTTCTTCGACGCGATGGGCACCATCTTGGGCATCAGCGACGAGGCCGGGCTGGTGGACGAGCGGGGCCGGGTGCCCCGGCTGGGGCGGATCCTGGCGGCCGACGGGCTGTCGGCCGCCCTGGGCGGGCTGACCAGCTCCTCGGCCAACACCGTCTATGTGGAGTCGGCCGCCGGGGTGGGCGAGGGCGCCCGCACCGGCCTGGCCAACATGTTCACCGGGGCGCTGTTCCTGGGCACCCTGCTGCTGACCCCGCTGGCGGCCGTGGTGCCCGCCCAGGCCGCCTCACCCGCCCTGGTGCTGGTGGGGGCGCTGATGATGACCCAGGTCTCCAAGATCGACTGGTCGGATCTGGAGCTGGCCGTCCCGGCCTTCTTGACCATCGTCATGATGCCGTTCACCTACTCGATCACCACCGGCATCGGCGCCGGCCTGATCGTCTACACGCTGATCAAGGCGGGCCGGGGCCGCTGGCGCGAGGTGCACTACCCGCTGTGGATCGCCGCCGCGGTGTTCGCCGCCTACTTCGCCCTCCACCCGATCAAACTGCTGCTGGGCATCGGCTGAGGCCCGCCGCCCGGCCTTGACGCCGCAGCGGCCGCGCCGGAAAGTGCGGCGGGGAACGGATACTGAGAATCTCAGACCGCACGACGTAGGGTCCCCGCGAGGTGTCAAATGGTCCCGGTGTGACGTAAGCAGAAGGCAGAGCCTGACCTCATCGGACGTGGAATCGGGCGTGACATCAGGCGTGAAAGGCGTGGCAGTGGTCTCCACAGCATCCCCCTCGGCATCCTCCCCCGGGCAGGTCCCGGCCGGCGGCCATGTGCTGGTGGCTCCGGACAAGTTCAAGGGGTCGCTGAGCGCGCCGCAGGTCGCCCGCCGGCTGGCCGACGGGCTGCGGCGGGCCCGGCCGCAGGTGCCGATCGTGGAACTGCCGATCGCCGACGGCGGGGACGGCACCGTCGAGGCGGTCATCGCGGCCGGCTGGCGGCGGGTGGAGGTGAAGGTGGCCGGCCCCACCGGGCAGCCGGTCACCGCCGCGCTGGCGATGAACGGCGACACCGCCGTGGTGGAGATGGCCGCGGCCTCCGGCCTGCGGCTGCTGCCCGGCGGCAGGCCCGCCCCGCTGAGCGCCACCAGCCTGGGCACCGGGCAGCTGATCGCGCACGCGCTGCGGCTGGGCGCCCGCCGCATCGTGCTCGGCCTGGGCGGCAGCGCCTGCACCGACGGCGGCGCCGGGATGGTGCAGGCGCTGGGCGGGCGGCTGCTGGACGCCACCGGCCGGGACCTGCCGCCCGGCGGCGCCGCGCTGCGCGCCCTGCACGCTTTGGACCTGCGCGGCCTGCCGGACCTGTCACGAGTCCAGGTGATCATCGCCAGCGACGTGGACAACCCGCTGCTGGGCCGCAACGGGGCCGCCGCCGTCTACGGGCCGCAAAAAGGCGCCGGACGGGAGGAGGTGCGGGTGCTGGAGGCCGGGCTGCGGCGCTGGGCCGACCTGGCCGAGGCGGTCTCCCGCAAGAGCGCCCGCGACCGGCCCGGGGCCGGGGCGGCCGGCGGCCTGGGCTTTGCCGCCCTGGTGTTCCTGGGCGCCCAGATCCAGCCGGGCATCTCGTTCATGCTGGATCTGCTGGGGTTCGCCGACAAGGCCAAGGGCGCCCGGCTGGTGATCACCGGGGAGGGGTCGCTGGACGCCCAGTCGCTGCGCGGCAAGGCGCCGATCGGGGTGGCCAGGGCCGCCGCCCGCGCCGGGGTCCCGGTGATCGCGGTGGCCGGGCGGCGCGGGCTGACCGGCGAGCAGCTGCGCCGCGCCCGCATCCAGGCCGCCTATGCGCTCAGCGACATCGAGCCCGACATGGAACGCTGCATGCGCCAGGCCGGCCCGCTGCTGGAACAGCTCACGGTGGCGATCGCCGACGAGTGGCTGCCGCCGAGCAGCCTCGGACCGGTCGCCTGATACGCCCTCCTCGGCGGCGCTCCCCGGGGCTTTACACTCTGTCGGCAATCGGCGGAACTGCGCGACAGGCTGCTCATAGCCCCGCCGGCATACCCGGCCGCACTCTGGGGAAAACGGACATCCTGGACCCCGGAGGGCGCGGTGAAGGTCGGCATTCCCCGCGAGATCAAGACCCACGAGTACCGGGTGGCCATCACCCCCGCGGGAGTGCTGGAGCTCACCCGCCGGCACCACGACGTCTTCATCGAGCGGGGCGCGGGGGCGGGCTCGTCCATCCCCGACGCCGAGTACGCCTCGGCCGGGGCCAAGCTCCTGGACACCGCCGATGAGGTGTGGGGCGAGGCCGAGCTGGTGCTGAAGGTCAAGGAGCCGGTCGCCGAGGAGTACCACCGGATGCGTCCGGGCCAGACGCTGTTCACCTACCTGCACCTGGCCGCCTCCCGGGCCTGCACCGACGCGCTGCTGCGGGCGGGGGTGACCGGCATCGCCTACGAGACCGTCCAGCTGCCCGACCGCTCGCTGCCGCTGCTGGCCCCCATGTCGGAGGTGGCCGGGCGGATCGCCCCGCAGGTCGGCGCCTACAACCTGATGCGCTTTGCCGGCGGGCGCGGGGTGCTGCCCGGCGGGGTGCCCGGGGTCGCCCCGGCCAAGGTGACGGTGATCGGCGGCGGCGTGGCCGGGCTGAACGCCGCGCAGATCGCGGCGGGCATGGGCGCGGAGGTGACCGTGCTGGACATCGACGTCGACCGGCTGCGCCACATCGACGCCCTCTACCGCGGGCGGATCAAGACGCTGGTCTCCAGCGCCTATGCCGTCGAACGGCAGGTGCGCGAGGCCGACCTGGTGATCGGGGCGGTGCTGATCCCCGGCGCCAAGGCCCCCAAGCTGGTCTCCAACGAGCTGGTGGCCGCGATGAAGCCGGGCTCGGTGCTGGTGGACATCGCCATCGACCAGGGCGGGTGCTTTGCCGACTCCCGCCCCACCACGCACGCCGACCCGACCTTCCGGGTGCACCAGTCGCTGTTCTACTGCGTGGCCAACATGCCGGGCGCGGTGCCCAGCACCTCCACCCACGCCCTCACCAACGCCACCCTGCCGTACGTGCTGGCGATCGCCGACAAGGGCTGGCGGCGGGCGCTGCGCGAGGACGCGGCGCTGGCGGCGGGCCTGAACGTCCACGACGGCCACCTCGTGCGCCCCGAGGTCGCCGAGGCGCACGGCCTGGACCACATCGACCTCGCCTCGGTGCTGGGCTGACCTCCTCCGCCGGCGCACCGCTCCCCTAAGGTGATCGCCATGGGGGAGATCATCGTCCTGCGGCACGGCGAGACCGAGTGGAGCAGGGCCAGGCGGCACACCGGGCGCACCGATCTGCCGCTGACCGCCCGCGGCGAGGAGCAGGCCCGGGCGCTGGGGCCCTATCTGGCGCGCCGGCGGGTGGTCCACGCGGTGTGCAGCCCGGCGCTGCGGGCCCGGCGCACCGCCGAGCTCGCCGGGCTGAGCGCCGTCGAGATCGACCCGGACCTGTGGGAGTGGGACTACGGCGGCTATGAGGGCCTCACCAGCGCCCAGATCCGCAAGCGGCGGCCGGGCTGGTACCTGTGGGCCGACGGGGTGATCCCCGGGGACGCCGAGCATCCCGGCGAGTCGGTGGAGCAGGTCGGTGAGCGCTGCGACGCCGTGCTGGGCCGCATCCGGCCCCACCTGGAGCAGGGCGATGTGGCGGTGGTGGCGCACGGCCATCTGCTGCGCGTGCTGACCGCGCGGTGGCTGGGGCTGCCGCCGGCGAGCGGCAGGCTGTTCGCGTTGCACACCGGGACGGCCGGCACGCTGGGCACCGAGCACGGCCGCCCGGTGATCACCTCCTGGAACACGCCGGTGTGAGCGGCGGCCGACCTCACCTCCCGGACAGAGCTCATACCCCCCAGGGGTGGATACCCTGAGTGCGGCGAGCACAGACCCAGACGGGGAGGGCGACACCCACCATGGCGGCCAACGGGGCTCCCACGCGCGGGTACACCGCGACCAAGGACCAGCTGCAGACGCGGCTGCGGCGGATCGAGGGGCAGGTCCGCGGCATCGAGCGCATGGTCCAGGAGGACCGTTACTGCATCGACGTCCTCACCCAGATCAGCGCGGTCCAGGCGGCGCTGGACAAGGTGGCGCTGGGCCTGCTGGACGGGCATGTGCGGCACTGCGTGGCCGAGGGCGCCCAAGAGGGCAAGGCCGATGAGATGTCCACCGAGCTGATGGCCGCGGTGGGACGGCTGATGCGCCGCGGCTGAGGGCGGCCGCGGGTTCCGGCGCCCTCAGGAGGCCATGCCCAGGCTCCTGGCCTCCGCCTCGTAGGCGCGGATCAGCTCGTGCGCCCGCTTGGCGTCCGGGGAGTAGCGCAGCCGGGCCGGGATGACCCGGGTGCCGCGGTGCATCGCCTGCAGGGTCAGCGTCGCCGCCAGGTCGGAGGTGGGCAGGCCGGGCAGCCCGTACATGCGGCGGGCCCAGCGCGGCAGCGTGGCCACGGTGAGCGTGGCGAGGCTGGGGGCGGCGAGCTTGAGCGGCAGCATCGGGCGCGGCACCGGGGGGTTGAACAGCCGCCGCAGCCCCTCCCGGGCCTCCTTGCACGCCCAGATCTTGGGCCGCATCATCGCGTAGTAGTCGCGCATCTCGGCCACCGAGGCCGGCACGTCGGCCGGGTCCAGCCCGACGACCTGGGCGGCGCGGCGCTGCTCGTCCACGAAGCGGTCGGCCTCGGCGTCGCTGAGCACGATCCCGGCGCGGCGGGCGATGTCGAGGTAGGAGTCGACCTCGCCCATGTGCACCCACAGCAGGTTCTCCGGGTCGTCGATGCGGAACACCTCGCCGGTGCGCATGTCCAGGCCTTCCAGCTTGGCGTGCATCTTGCGGACCCGGCGGCCGATCCGCTCGACCTCCTCCAGCGAGCCGTAGGTGCGCACCCGGACGAACTCGATGGTGCGGGCCAGGCGCTGCCAGGCGGAGTCGGGGTTCATCAGCTCGGAGTTCTGCGCGGTGCCCCACATGCTGCGCGGGTGCAGCGCCTGCAGCAGCAGCGCCCGGAAGCCGCCGATCATCATGACCGGCTCGCCCATCACCCGCCAGGTCACCGAGCCCGGTCCGAACAGACCGAAGTCGCCGGGGCGATCGGCGCCCGCCGCACGGTCCGAGCCGCGCTTGCCGTCCATCTCGCGGAGCCCGCCCATGTCACCACCTCGTCCGTCCCATACCCGGATATGTGGAAACACGAGCGTAATGAATGACTTACCCCCCTGTCATGAGGTAGATCACATCTTTTACCGAGATGCCCGGTTTGCTCTGACAGGTCGGGTCGGGACGGAGTCAGCCGGAGGCGCTGGGCTGGGCGGCCTGTTCCCGGCGCGGGGCGGCGCTTTCGTCCGCCGTCTCCACCGGCTTGGTCTGCTCGCTGACCCAGCGCAGGTAGTCGCTGCTGCCGGCCACCACGGGGGTGGCGATGATCTCCGGGGTGTCGTAGGAGTGCAGCTCGGTGATCAGCGTCGCCAGCTCTTCGAAGTTGTCGGCGGTGGTCTTGAACACCACCATCCACTCCTCGGCCGTCTCCATCTCGCCCTCCCACCAGTAGGTGCTGGAGATCGGGCCGACGAGCTGGGCGCAGGCCGCCAGGCGCTCGCGCACCGCGGACTTGGCGAGGGCGGCCGCCTCCTGGCGGGAGTCGGTCGTGGTGGTCACCTGTAGGTACGCCTGGGGCATGCCGTTGCTCCTTCCCCTAAGCGACGATCGTAGTCGGCTTTCCGCTCAGTGAGCGGGCCTGACCACCATGGCGCTGCCGCCGTGCCTGCGGTGCGGTTCGGCCACCGCCTGCACCAGCCCCGGGCGCAGGAACTCCAGCGCGGTGGCCGCGCCGATCTGGCCGGCCGGCGGGCCGGGGAAAAGCGCCAGCTCGTGCCCCAGAGAGCGCAGGCGCGGCCCGTAGGCGTCCAGGAACGCCTGCTCGGCGAAGGTCTGCGGGGTGTTGCGCTGGGTGGCGCGCGGGGCGGCCAGCGCGGCCGGCAGGTCCATGCCCAAGTCGATGCGGCCCAGCAGGATCTGCAGCACGGTGGTGATGATCGTGGAGCCGCCCGGGGAGCCCAGCGCCAGCAGCGGCCGTCCGTCCTTGAGCACGATGGTGGGCGCCATGCTGCTGCGCGGGCGCTTGCCGGGGCCGGGCAGGTTGGGGTCGGGCGCGGCGCCCGGCGGGGGCGGCTGCATCGTGAAGTCGGTCAGCTCGTTGTTGAGCAGGAAGCCGCGCCCGGGCACGGTCAGGCCGCTGCCGCCGAACTGCTCGATGGTGATGGTGTAGGAGGCGACGTTGCCCCACCGGTCGGCGACCACCAGGTGCGTGGTCTGCGGTCCTTCACGGCCCAGGCGGAGCGGTTCGCCCCGGGCGGGCTCGCAGTCGCGGTAGTCCCCGTCGGGGGAGCCCGGCGGCACCGGGCTGACGGCGGCTTTGCCGGGGTCGATGAGGCAGGCCCGTTCGCGGGCGAAGCCGCGGGAGAGCAGCTCCCGCAGCGGGACGTCCACATGGTCGGGGTCGCCGATGTAACGGCCGCGGTCGGCGTAGGCCAGGCGGGACGCCTCCAGGTAGTAGTGCAGGGCCTGCACGGGGTCGCCTTTGTCAAGGCGGAAGCGGTCCAGGATGTTGAGCGCCTCGCCGACCGTGGAGCCGCCGGAGGAAGGCGGCGCCATCCCGTACACCTCCAGCCCCCGGTAGGTGACGCGGGTGGGCGGGCGCAGCGGCGCCCGGTAGGCGGCCAGGTCGGACAGCTCCATCAGGCCGGGCCGGACGGTGCGGGTGGCCGTGGGCTCCACCGGCGGATGCCGCACGGTCCGGACGATCTCCCGGGCCGGCTCCCCCCGGTAGAACCAGGCGGGGCCGCGCCGGGCGAGCGTGCGGTAGGTGCGGGCCAGGTCGGGGTTGCGGAAGCGGGAGCCGACCGCCGGCGGGCGGCCGCCGGGCAGGAACAGTTTCCGCGTCGGCGTGATGGCGGCGAACCGGTCGGCGTTGAGCGCGGTCTGCTCGTGAAACTCCCGGTCGACCACGAACCCCCGCTCGGCCACCCGGATCGCCGGCCGCAGCAGCGCGCCCAGCGGGCGGGTGCCGAAGCGGTCCAGGACCTGCTGCCACTGGGCGACCGTGCCGGGGACCCCTACCGACAGCCCGCTGGTGACGGCCTCTTCAAAGGGAATGGCCCGGCCGGTGGCCGGATCGACGAAGGAGCGGGCGTGCATCTTGGCCGGTGCCGTCTCCCGGCCGTCCACGGTGTGGACGCGGCGCGTCCGGGCGTCGTAGTAGACGAAGAACCCGCCGCCGCCCAGAGCCGCCACATAGGGCTCGGTCACCCCGAGGGTGGCCGCGGCCGCCACGGCGGCGTCGGCGGCGTTGCCGCCCTGGCGCAGCACCTCGATGGCGGTGCGGCTGGCGTCGGCGTCCACGGTGGAGACCGCGCCGCCGTAGCCGGTCGCCACAGTCTGCGCCCGCCGGTCCGTCCGCTCGGCGGGAGAGGGCGGGGCGATCGCACCGGCCGGGCCGGGGGCCGGCAACGGCAGCGTGATCACCAGCGTCCCGGCAAGCGCCGACCTGCGGAAAAGGGCAGCAGGCACGGGAACCTCCGCAAATGGACAGCCGCCACCACCGTCTCTCCGGTCCCACTACCCCGCCGAGAGCGCCGCCAGACCCGGCCGGCGGCAAGTGAGCTGTATGGCTTTTTGATCACTTCTCCGGAGAGGAGATTGCTCTTTACTAGAACTTTAGACATTCTTTGGTCTCCCACGCCCCGGACTCTCGCGCAGAAACGCACCTCGGCCGCCCGCACCGGCCGGCGTGTGGCGACGCCCCGGACTTGGAGACGCCCATGCGCAACGATCTGCTGCGGCGGCTGCCCGTGGAACAGGCCGCCCCGCAAAACTACGGAGGCGGCCGGCACCGGCTGCGTGTGCTGTACAAAAAGCGCGACCTGGTGATTCTCGGGCTGGGGGTGATGATCGGCGCCGGCATTTTCAAGATCTCCGGAGTGCAGGCGGCCACCGCGGCCGGCCCGGCGGTGATCGCATCGTTCGTGATCGCCGGCACGGTGTGCCTGCTGGCCGCGCTGTGCTTTGCCGAGCTGTCCTCGGCGGTGCCGGTCGCCGGGAGCGCCTATTCCTTCGGTTATGTCGCCTTCGGGGAACTGTGGGCCTGGTTCATCGGCTGGGCGCTGATCCTGGAGCTGCTGCTGGCCGCCTGCGCGGTGGCGCGCGCCTGGTCGCTGATCGCCGTCCAGACGCTGCAGGACCTGTCGATCGGGATGCCGTCCGGGCTGGCGGGAGTCGTCGGGCAGGAGCGGGGCTTCGATGTGTTCGCCCTGGCCATCTTGGTGCTGCTGATCGGGCTGCTGGCCAGCGGCAGCCGGGTGGGGCTGCGCACGCTGTGGGCGATGGTGCTGGCCAAGCTGCTGGTGATCGGGCTGGTCATCGTGGGCGGGCTGCTGCTGTTCGACGCCGGCAACCTCACCCCGTTCGTCCCGCCCGCCCGGCCCGCTCCCGGCGGCGGCGAGCCGACGGTGCTGACCGCGCTGTTCGGCGACCCCTCCCAGACGTTCGGGATCTGGGGCATCTTCGCCGCCACCCCGGCCATCGCCTTCGCCTACATCGGCTTCGACCTGATCGCCACCGCCGCCGAGGAGACCGAGGACGCCCCGCGCAAGGTGCCCCAGGGCCTGCTGACCAGCCTGGTGATCACGATCGTGCTGTACGTGGGGGTGGCGGTGGCCATGGTCGGCATGATCTCCTACCGCGAGCTGGACCCGGCCCGCCCGCCGTTCGCCCAGGCGTTCGCCGAGGCGGGCGCCGGCTGGATGGGCACGGTGACCGACATCGGGGCGGTGCTGGGGCTGACCACCGTGATCTTCGTGGTGCTGATCAGCCTGACCCGGGTGGTGTTCTCCATGGCCCGCGACGGGCTGCTCCCCTCGGGCCTGGCCGCGGTCAGCCGCTACCAGGTGCCCAGCCGGGCCACGCTGGTGGCGGGCGGGACGGCCGTGGTGCTGTCGCAGACGGTGGACGTGCTGACACTGGAACCGCTGGTGGTGATCGGCGCGCTGTTCGCGTTCCTGGCGGTGTCGGCCGCGGTGCCGGCGCTGCGGCGGGTGCGGCCCGACCTGCGCCCGCCCTTCCGGGTGCCCGGCGGGGCGACGATACCGATGCTGGCGATGGCGTCCATCGCCTGGCTGATGCTCAACCTGGAGCTGAAGACCTGGAGCTACTTCGGCGTCTGGATGCTGGCGGGGTTCGTCTTCTACCTGCTCTACGGCCGGCGCCACAGCCGCCTGCGCGAGCTTTTGGACCAGCCGCCCGCCCCTGCGACGGCGCTCTCATCCCCTCCCCCGGCCCGCTCCCCGTTCGACGTTCCGCCCATCTCTCCGCAAGCGGGTCCGCTCAGGCAAAGCCCTCTCGATCGGCCCTTCTCCGCTCCGGCCGGGGTGCAGCCCTCCCCGCCGTACCCTTCCCCGGGGGAGTCGCCTTGGGGCACCGGCTCTGCACACCGCCGGCCGGAAGGGCCGTATCCGCACCCCTCGCCGCAGCATGCCGCACCGCCCCGTCCTCAAGGCGCCCCACCGCCGTACGCCCCGTCCTCCTTCCAGGAGGCCGCGCCGCCCCGCCCGCAGAGCGGTCCCCCCTTCCCTCCCCTGGGCGGGAGCGGGCGTGACGGGGAGTTCCCCCAGGACCGCCTGCCCCGTGGGCCGCGTCCCTATGTCCAGGGCGGAAGGCGTCCCTGGGGGCAGACCCCGGCCGGGCCCGCCGATGGGGACCTGCCGTACCCGGAGGAGCCCGGCGAGCCTCCCTACGGGGGATACCGCCGTCCCTGAGCGAACAGCGGAGATGGACGGTGCGTCCCGCCGCGAGTTGAGTTATTCTCAGCCCGAGACAATCTCATCTTGAGAAGGATTCGTCGTGAAGCGGACGCCGGACACCCAGCGCGAGGAGGAGTTCCTGGCCTCCTACGACCCGCGCGCCTACGACCCGGTCGCGGTCACGGTCGACGTGGTGGCGCTGACCATCCGCGACGGGGCGCTGCATGTGCTGCTGGTGCGGCGCGGCGCCCCGCCGTTCGCGGGCATGTGGGCGCTGCCCGGCGGGTTCGTGCGGGGCGTGCGGGAGGCCGAGGACCTGCCGCAGGCCGCCGCCCGCGAACTGGCCGAGGAGACCGGGCTGAGCACCGAGGAGGGCGCGCTGGCCCGGGTGCACCTGGAGCAGCTGGCCACCTACGGCGCGCCCGGCCGCGACCCCCGGATGCGGGTCATCTCCGTGGCCTACCTGGCGTTCGCCCCCGAGCTGCCCGACCCGCGGGCCGGCAGCGACGCCGCCGACGCGGCCTGGGTGCCGGTGGACTCGCTCGGGCTGACCGAGGCGGGGACGCAGCGTCCCGGCACCACCCGCAAGCTGGCCTTCGATCACGCGCAGATCCTGGCCGACGGGCTGGAGCGGGCCCGCAGCAAGCTGGAGTACACCCCGCTGGCCACCGCCTTCTGCGCCCCGGAGTTCACCATCCCCGAACTGCGCGCCGTCTACGAGGCGGTGTGGGGAGAGGAGCTGCACGCCGGCAACTTCCACCGCAAGGTGCTGTCGGTGCCGGGCTTTGTGGAGAGCACCGGGGAGACCACCGAGCGAGGCGGGCGGCGGGGCGGCCCCCGTGCCCGGCTCTACCGGGCCGGCGACGCCCGGCTGCTGCATCCGGCCCTGCTGCGTCCCAGCCGGGAAGAGCAGGTGCGGTGAACCTCGCCGCCGCGGCCCCGGCTTTTCGGACCGGCTCCGTGCGCGGGGGCCGGAGCCGGTCCGAAGCGATCGTCCGCCGCGGCGCGACCAGTGGGGGCCGCGCATCGCCGGTGGGACGCCGTCAACCCCGCCGGCGCCAAGAGCGGTCACCGCGATCACGCCCCGGCCTCCTGAGGATGCGGTGCCGCCCGGTGCCCTCCGGGGACGGTCAGGCGGCCGTGCGCACGTCCAGTGCCCTCAGCAGCTCCTCGGTGAGCGGCGGGCCGGAGTCGGACCGCAGGTACCAGGCCACGGCTGCGGCGCGTCCGGTCAGGCGCCACTCCCAGTGCCAGTGCAGCGCGGCCACGTCCAGCGTCGGCTCGCCGGCACGGGGGCCGGGTCCGGCCCGGCCGGGCCCGGTCCCGCCGGCCGGAATACCGGGCTCCAGGCCGGATCGCAGGGCGCGTCGGCTTCGTTCGGCGTTTTGCGGACCGGCTCCGCGGCCAAGACGCCGCCCGCCGTGGCCGCCCCGTTCAGAAAATTCGGTCAGCCGGTTATAAGGACCCGCATACCGCCCGGTCACCTCGCCTGGATCACTGAAACGAAAACTCCGCCGTCGATCAGAAGTCCCCCGGTCGGCGGTCGCTTTATCGCGTGCGGGCGACAGCGGCGCCAGGCCGCAATGAAACAAAAAGCAAGCCCGAAAACCGGGCGCGGGAGATGGGCATCCGCACGGGGCCGAGCCGCGCGTCCGGCGGCGCCCTCCGGCCGCGGCGGGGCCGGAGGTTCCGCCCGGGAAGCAGAGCCCTCCTGGGACAGCCCGCGTAAACGAAAAAAGCCGGGCCGGAAAGGACCCCACTCGGTCCAGTGTCAGAAATTACCCGTGTGGGCTCTTGGCAAGGATGCGCACCGGCGCAATGCTGATTTGCCACGAGAATCCCAGTGAGGTCATCGTGGCAGACTCCTCCGTCGACATGGTCGTGGTGGACGGCGACCGTTACACCGTCACGCTGCTGTGCGGAGAGATCGACTGTTATGGCAGTCAAGGGCTGCAGGAACGGCTGCTGGAAGCGGCGCCGGACGCCGGGCGCCCGCTGATCCTCGACATGAGCGGGGTGACGTTCTGCGACGGCAGCGCCCTGTGGACGCTGTCGGCCGTGGAACGCCGGTGCGCCGAACGCCGCGTCGCCTTGGCGATCGTCGGGCTGCGCCCCTTCCTGGGCCACCTGTTCCGAGCCTTCCACATCCATGAGCGCATCCCGCTGTGCGCCACTTTGGACGAGGCGCTCTGGCGGGTGCTGCCGCCCACCGACGCCGACCTCCACGCCTGGCTGGAGTCGGCCGGCTGAGGCCGCCTCCCCTCCCGCGCACCGGCCGCCCCCGGGGAGCGGCAGGCCCGGCGCTCCCGTTTTGGACGCGTCCAATGCCGCCTTTGTTCGTGCGCACGCCGGTGCCTTTGTTCACATCCAAGCCCGGATCTAAACCGTGTTCTCCCCCGTCAGAGGGCATATCGGTCGCGCGCACGGCGCGCCGGACGACTGACGGAGAGACACGATGCACATCCCCCGGCGATCCCTGGCCGCCTTCGCCCTGGGCGTCGCGCTGACGGCCTCCAGCGCCTGCACCATCCAGGTCGGCGAGGTCGACGAGGCCGGCCCGGCCGCGTCCGCCACCCCCGCCGTCACCCGGAGCGAAGGCGGCACCGGCACGCCCACCCCGCCCGCCGGCCGGGACGAAGACGGCGCGGCCCAGGGCGTTCAGATCGACGAGACCGAGTATCAGCAGGACATCACCGGGGCGCCGCAGGTAATCGACGACTACTGGCGAACCCACTGGTCGGAGTTCTTCACCGGCACCTACACCTCGCCGCGGGTCTACGGCGGCTACGACGGCAACGACCTGTCTAGCGCGCCGACCTGCGCGGGGCAGCCGGCCACCCCCAACAACGCCTTCTACTGCGTCCCGGAGGACTACATCGCCTGGGACGAGAACCTGATGCGCGCCGGCTACACCCAAGGCGACGCCTGGGTTTACCTGGTCATCGCGCACGAGTGGGGGCACGCCATCCAGAACCGGCTGCGGATGGAGCACGTGGCGCTGGCCAGTGAGCTGCAGGCCGACTGCCTGGCGGGCGCGGCGCTGTACGGGGCCGCGGCGGACGGGACCCTGCGCTTCGAAGAGGGCGACGTCAAGGAGCTGTCCAACGGCCTGGTCGTGATCGGCGACGACAGCGAATGGACCGATCCGCAGGACCACGGCGACCCCATCGAGCGGATCACCGCGTTCGGCAAGGGCCGTGACGGCGGCGTGCGGGCCTGCATTCCCGACGCGCCCTCCTCGTGAGCCGAAGGCCCGGCGGGAACGGCGGCGGTCCCCGCACGGCGCAACGAGGGCGGGACTCAGCCCCCGCTGAGATACCGCTCCACAGACTCGACCTTCTTGGTCATGGCGTCGGTGACACCGGGCCGCAGGTCGGCCTTGAGCACCAGGCTGACCCGTGGGGCGCGGGCCGCCACCGCCTCGGTCGCGGCCTTGACCACGGCCATCACCTCGTCCCACTCCCCCTCGACGGTGGTGAACATGGCGTCGGTGCGGTTGGGCAGGCCGCTGGCGCGCACCACCCGCACCGCCTCGGCGACCAGCTCACCGACGTCCTCGCCCGCTCCGAGCGGGGTCACTGAGAAAGCGACCAGCACGCTGCGTCCTCCTCATCCACGGCGGGTCCCCGCGACCGCGCCTCCCCTGTCATGATCTTCGAACCTTCCGGGCCGCCTCGCCGCACGGCGCTCTCTTCGGCAGGACCGGCCCTAGCAGGCGGCGGCCAGGGCCATGCCGCAATAGGCGGCGCCCAACCCGGCCGTGACCGAGGCCGCGACGTTCAGCAGCGCCGGCGTCCGGGCGCCCTGCTCGGCCAGGCGGAACGTCTCGTAGCCGAAGGTGGAGTAGGTGGTCAAAGCGCCGCAGAAGCCGGCCCCGGCCAACGCCGTGAGCCCCTCCCCGGCGGGCAGGGCGGCCAGGAAGCCCAGCAGGGCCGAGCCGGTGACGTTCACGGTGAAGGTGCCCCAGGGAAAGGCCGAGTCGTGGCGGGCCTGCACGGCGCGGTCCACCAGGTAGCGCAGCGGCGCGCCCAGCGCGGCGCCCAGGGCCACCAGCAGGGCGGTCACCGCCGCCCCTGCCCGGTGAGGCGGCGGGCGAGCAAGCGCATCGCCCATGCGCCGGCGGCGACGGCGGCCGGCGCGGCCAGGGCGGTGCCGGCCAGATAGGCCAGCGCGGTGCGCGGGGCACCGGCGCTCAGCGCGGCGTGGGCGTCCATGACGTAGGCGGAGAAGGTGGTGAAGCCGCCGAGCACGCCCACCCCCAGGAACGGGCGGACCAGCGGGTGGGCCCGCCACACCTCGGTGATCGCGACCATGAGCACGCCGATCAGCAGGCAGCCGGCCACGTTGACGGCGAAGACCGCCCAGCCGAAGCCGCCCGGGTCCGCGGGGAAGGCCGCCGTCAGGCCGTACCGGGCCAGCGCGCCGATCGCGCCGCCCGCCGAGACGGCGCCGAGCACGGCCCACGGCGCAGGACGCGGCTCTTGCCGCAGCGCCGGAACGTTCGAGTGAATGGGCTCGGCGTCGAGCACGCCCCTCCTCCTCCGCCATCACGATCGACCGGTTCCGACCCCAGGCTAGGCCGCGCCTCGCAGTGGGCCGTTTCGAGCGCGTGATCCCAGGCGCCGGGTGAACCGCCACGCCGCGCCGGTGCCCGGCGGAGAAAGGGACGAGCCATCGCCCCGGACGCCCGGCCGGGCGTCCGGGGCGGCTCGGGTCACGCCGGCAGCGTCTGGGCCTCGCCGCGCCGGACGGGCTGCGGGTGCAGCGGCGACAGCGGCGAGGTCCAGGAGAACCAGCACAACGCGTCGTACCGGTCGGCGAGCGTGGTGGGGACGAACTGGCGGTGGTCGCGGTCGGGGTCGTAGACCACCCCGATCGCGCGGTGCCCGCGCCGGGCGGTCAGCCAGGGCTGGTCCGGCCCGTCGGCGAACACGAACAACGCCTGGTCCAGTTCGACCTCCCGCATCAGCAGCTCCTCCAGGGAGCCGTGCATCGGCGCGGGCACCGGCATGGTCTCCATCGGGCCGTCCCAGTGCGAGGCGGCGATGACGTTGCCGTGCCCGCCGGCGAACCCGACCACGGCCACCCGGTCCCGGCCGTGGCGTTCCCGGACCAGCTGCCCCAGGCTGACCATTCCCGAGTCGGCCATGGCGGTGGCGCGGGCGTCCCCCACGTGGGTGTTGTGCGCCCACACCACGGCCCGCGCCCGGGGGCCGTGGAGGGCCAGCAGGCGGTCCAGGGTGTCGGCCATGTGCGCATCCCGCAGGTTCCAGGCCTGCGGGCCGCCCTCGAGCATCGCCCGGTAGTAGCGGGCGGCGCCGGCCTCGGCGTTCTTTTCGACGTCGAGCTCCTCGGCGACGGCGTCGGAGCCGGCGGTGCGGCGCAGCCCGGTCAGCAGCTCCAGCGCCTCCGCTTCGCAGCCTTCGGGGACCAGCCGGCTCTTCCAGGCGTAGACCTGCGGGTTCTCCCCGTAGGGGTCGAAGCAGCGGTAGGCGTTGCGGGCGATGCCGAGGTAGTCGGGGTGGTGTTCGGTCAGGTAGGCGTGCACCGTGTGCAGCGACTCCCACAACCCGTAGACGTCCAGCCCGTAGAAGCCGACCCGCCGGTGGGGCGGCAGCTCGGAGTTGTGGGCGAGGTTGTGCTCGCGCAGCCACCGGCAGAACCTGGCGGTCTCCTCGTTGGCCCACACCCAGGCGGGCCAGCGGCGGCGGGCCTCAAGGACGCGGCGCGGGTCCTGCGGCGCCTCCGGCGTCCCGGTGACGCTGCGGCGGATCTGCCGGCAGTCCCGCCAGTCCCACTCGACCGCCACGAAGGAAAAGCCGTGCTCGGCGATGAGCCGCCGGGTCAGGGCCGCCCGCCAGGCGTAGTACTCGTGCGTGCCGTGGCTGGCCGCGCCCAGCAGGACGCAGCGGGCGCCGCCGATGCGCGCCAGCAGCGGGTCCAGGTCGCTTTCGTACTCCAGCGGCAGGGCGGCGCCGTAGATGTCGGCCTCGTCGGGAGTTTCGTTGAGCATGGCGGCCTCCGGTCTCAGCGCTCGTCTCGGGGGGTCTCGGCCCACCCGCCCCACTTGCCGGAGGCGGTTCCCTCCTCCTCCCGCTGCGTCCTGGTCTCGGCCCGTGCGCCGTCGTAGGCGCGGGTTCGCGGACGGTGCATCCGGATCTCCCCCGTTCTGCCACTCGGTTCCGTCTTCCGTCTCCGCCCGCCTTCCCGGTTTCCCGGGTTCGATGCGGCGAACGCCCCGCTCACGCGTCCCCGGCGCGGCCGGGCGGCCTCACCGGGGCCTGTTTTCCGCGCCGGGAAAGCGGCGTGTCGGACGGGGTGCAGCGGGCACGCCGGGGTCATGCACACGATCGAACTGCACAGCCCGGCCTTCGACGACCATGCGCCGATCCCGCGGGAGCACTCCCACGCCTCAGGGGACGTCTCGCCGCCGCTGGAGTGGTCGCAGGTTCCCGACGAGGCGGTCGAGCTGGCCTTGGTCTGCGAGGACCCGGACGCGCCCGGCGGGACGTTCGCGCACTGGCTGCTGGCGGGGATCCCGCCCGAGACCGAGGGGATCGACGCCGGTGAGGAGATCCCCGGGGCGGTGGCCGGGCGCAACGACTACGGCGCTCTCGGTTACGGCGGCCCGCACCCGCCCGCCGGGGACGCCCCGCACCGGTACTTCTTCCGCCTGACGGCGCTGTCGGAGCCGTCCGGCCTGCGTCCCGGGTTCACCGCCGACGACCTGCAGGAGGCCATCGAGGACAAGGTGGTCGGCGAAGGCGTCCTGGTCGGCACGTTCGGCAGGTGAGCCTCCCATGCCCGTGCACGATCGCAGGCCGCCGCGCGGCACCGAACCGCTGAACGCCCGCAGCCCGCTGGGGGTGCGGATGGTGCTGTCCGGCCTGGCGCTGGTCGCCGGAATCGTCGCCGCCGTGGTGTTCGGGGTCCTGGCGGCCGGCGGCACCTCCCCGGTGGCGGGGTTCTGGACGGCGGCGGCGATCAGCGCGGCCGTCGCGGTGATCGCCGCCATCGACCTGTGGGTGCTCCGCCGCCGCAGCCGCGCCCCATGACCCATCACAGGAAGGAGCCGACATGGCTTCCGCAACGCCTCTCCCCGGGGCGGTGCACCCGTCGCCGGTTCCCAAGCCGCCCCCGCGCCCGAGCCCGGCCCCCGAACCGGCGCCGCAGCCGCCGGGCCCGATGCCGCCGCCCCGGCCGATGCCCGAGCCGGCCCCGGGTCCGGCGCCGCCGCAGCCCGACCCCGAGCCGGTGGGCCGGGGCGTGGTCTCGCCCGGCCGGAGCGCTTGAGCCGGCGGTTCCGTCGAGCCCGGGGAAGGCACGCCCCGGTGTGCCGGGCTCCGCCCGGATTCCCCTCCTCCGGCCGGTGCGATCTAGGCTCGGGGACCGGCGCGGACGACGCGTCCGGCGCCGGGAGCAGGCGGAAGGGAGGCCCGGTGGGTCGGGTGAGGCGCACCGTGACCCGGCTGGCGGACGGACGGGAGCTGATCTACTTCGACCGGTGCGAGCGCCCCGGCCGCGACGCCGTCGACACCCGGCCGGCCGGCGGGCCGCCGCCGGTCTCGGAACTGCGGTACGACCCGCTGCTGGAGGAGTGGGTGACGATCGCCGCGCACCGGCAGGGCCGCACCTTCCTGCCCGGCGAGGACGCCTGCCCGCTGTGCCCGTCGGCGCCGGGACGGCCCACCGAGATCCCCGCCGCCGACTACGAGGTGGTGGTGCTGGAGAACCGGTTCCCCACCTTCCAGCCCGGCGCCACCGGGGGGCGCTGCGAGGTGGTGTGCTTCAGCCCCGACCACCACGCGTCCTTCGCCGACCTGCCGCCGCAGCAGGTGCGCACGGTCATCGAGGCGTGGGCCGACCGCACCGCCGAGCTGTCGGCGCTGCCCGGGGTGGAACAGGTCTTCTGCTTTGAGAACCGGGGCGAGGAGATCGGGGTGACGCTGCGCCACCCGCACGGCCAGATCTACGCCTACCCGTTCGTCCCGCCGCGCACCCGGCAGATGCTGGCGGCCGTCCGCCGGCACGCCGAGCGCACCGGCGGGGACCTGTTCGCCGAGCTGCTGGCGGCCGAGCGGGAGGCCGGCACCCGCGTGGTGGCGGCCAACGAGCTGTGGACGGCGTTCGTGCCGCACGCGGCCCGCTGGCCGTTCGAGGTGCACCTGTACCCGCACCGGCGGGTGCCGGACATCTGCGCGCTGGAGGAGGCCGAGCGGGACGCCTTCGCCGCGCTCTACCTGGATGTGCTGGGCCGTTTCGACCGGCTCTTCGGCCGTCCCATGCCGTATGTGGCGGCCTGGCATCAGGCGCCGGTGCGGCACGAGCGGGAGCTGGCGTACCTGCATCTGCGGCTGTTCAGCATCCGGCGGGCCGCCGACCGGCTGAAGTACCTGGCCGGGTCGGAATCGGCCATGGGGGCGTTCATCAACGACGTCCGCCCCGAGGAGGCGGCCAGGCTGCTGCGCGCGGCAGGGGATTGAAGGCCGCACGGCGCCCGGCCGCCCCCGCTCACCGCCAGCCGAGGCTCTCGGCGGCCTCGTCGGGGGCGTACCCGCAGTGCCCCGCCTCGCCGATCCACACCAGGCCGTCGGCCTCGGCGACCGGCCCGATCCGGTGCTCTTGCGGCAAGCGGGGCTGGACCGCCAGCCGCACCCGCAGCTTCGGGTCGAACTGCTGCAACGCGGCCACCAGCTCACCGACCGTGATCTCCCTGGGTTGACCTCGTCTATGCCGTCCCATGTCCTGCTCCATACCAGCCGACGACCCTATGTAATCACCCTCCGGAGCTGATATCTAACACCGAGTGATGATGACATTGGGCTCGCTTGACCCGGGCATGTCGTTCTACGGTGAGGAAAAGGGCCGATCCCTCGGAAAGAGGGAGCAACGCACAGCGCGGGGCAAGCCAGTGAACCTCCTGCACATCGGCAAGACCGCGGCGGCCATCGCCGCGGCGCTGCTCGCCCTGACCGGCTGCTCCGGCGGCGCCGCCGAGACCGCCCGGCACCGCTCGGCGCCCGAGCCGGCGCGGCTGACCATCACCCCGGCGGACGGGACGCAGCGGGCGCGCCCCGATCACCCGATCGTCGTGCAGGCGGCGGGCGGCACGATCCGGCAGGTGACGGTCGAGCGGGTGGACGCCGAGGGCGGCGTCGCAGACGGCGGGGTCGAGGGGACGCTGAGCGCCGACCGCACCCGGTGGACCTCCCGCTGGACGCTGGCCCCGGACACCGGCTACCGGGTGACCGCCGTCGCCGTCTCCCCCGACGGCCGGGCCGCCACCCTCACCAGCACGTTCACCACGCTCAAACCCAAGGAGACCATCCGGGTCAGCGCCGTGGCGCCGATGCAGGACGAGACGGTCGGCGTCGGCATGCCGATCATCTTGAGCTTCGACCGTCCCGTCTACAACAAGGCCGAGGTGGAGCGGGCCCTGCAGGTGACGGCGTCCAAGCCGGTGGAGGGCGCCTGGCGGTGGGTGGGCCGCCAGCAGGTGATCTACCGGACCAAGAAGTACTGGCCCGCGCACACCGAGGTGAAGCTGACCGCCCGGATGAAGGGCGTGCGGGCCGCCAAGGACGTCTACGGCACCCGCAACCTGACCTTGCGTTTCAAGGTGGGCGATGAGCAGATCAGCACCGCCAGCGCCCGCACCCACCAGATGACCGTCACCAAGAACGGCAAGGTCGTCCGCAAGATCCCGGTCAGCATGGGCAAGGCCACCAAGTACGCCTACACCACCACCAGCGGCGTCCACCTGACCATGGAGAAGGCCTACCACGTGGTCATGGACTCGGCGACGGTCGGCATCCCCAAGGGGCATCCGGAGTATTACCGGCTGGACGTGTACTACGCGGTGCGGATCTCCAACAGCGGCGAGTTCACCCACAGCGCCCCCTGGTCGGTGTACGCGCAGGGCCGCGCCAATGTCAGCCACGGCTGCGTGAACATGAGCCCGGCGAACGCCGCCTGGTTCTACCGGTTCACCCGGCGCGGCGACATCTACAAGATCACCGGCACCAGCCGTGAGCTGGAATGGGACAACGGCTGGGGCTACTGGCAGCTGTCGTGGAAGGAATGGAAGAAAGGCAGCGCCCTGAACTGAACCCTTTGCAACACATGGCCCAGGCGCCGTGGACGGGGCTTTGAAGGTGTCCGGTGCCGCGGCGTTCCCGTTTCGATGCGTGGAGACGGCGTGTTGAAAACCCGACAGGCCCGTTCCGTGGGTGATGCGGCGTGCCGCCCGTCCCCCGGACGGCCCTGACACGGGGTGCCAGGCCGTCCGGGGGCGGGCCGCGCGGTTACAGCGGGGGACGCCGGTCGCGCACTTCGTCGTAGACGTCGATCAGGCCGGGCCGGACGCGCTGGAAGGAGACCTCGTCTTCCAGGCCCGCCCAGCGGCGCAGCGCGGCGATCGCCTCCCGGCGCTGCTCCTGGGGCAGGTACTGGATCAGCCTGCCGCTGTGGTTGAGCCCGGCCACCTCGTACCACAGCGAGTCACGGGTGCCCGGGCCCAGGCGGAACGGCTCGGCCGTCCACGGGTCGTTCCCGCCGTACAGGAACATCAGGCGGCGTCCGTGGTGCCGCACCCACCGGTCGATGTCGGCCATCGCCGTGGGGTCGAAGCGCATCTGCTTGCGCAGGTCGGCCGGGACGAACCAGCGCGGCTTGTACAGGCCGGGATAACGGCGCACGTCCTTGAGGTGGCGGAACTTGGGTTCGGGCCAGCCGAGCTGGGTGCCGGCCTGGAAGTAGTACGGCAGGTACGGCTCCAGGCCCTGGTCGGTGTAGAAGGAGAAGCCCGCCACTTCGTCGACGAACTTCCACAGCTCGTCGGTGGAGGCGTCAGTGGACGGCACCGAGTCGCAGTCGGACTCCAGCCGGTACTGCCAGAAGGCCCATTCGGTGTCGAGCACGGTGGCCTCCAGCGCCCGGTCGGCGCCGCCGAGATTGCCGAAGGTCAGGCCGTTCTCCGCGGCGTACGCCTCATAGCGCCGCACGAACTCCTCCCGGCGTTTCAGCACCTCGCGCTGGACGTTTTTGAGGGCGCTGCGGCAGGCGGGGTCGGAGCCGACGGTCTCAAAGAAACGGTCGTAGGCCTTGTCGTGGGCGTTGACGACATCGTTGGGGGCGACATAGGCGACGGTGGCGTCCACATCCGAGGGATAAAAGCGCCGGTGATAGACCGAGGCCATACCTCCCTTGCTGCCGCCGGTGGACACCCATTTGGCGGAGTAGATCGGCTTGAGCGCCTTCACCAGCCGGTGGTGGTCGGTGGCCGCCTGCCAGATGTTCAGCGTGGACCAGTCGGCCGGCTGCGGCCGGGACGGCGTGAAGAACCGCTGCTCCACCGAGATCTGGTTACCGTCCACCAACTGGGTCGGCTCGGCCCGGAAGGGCACCTCCGCCACGTGGTAGCCGGAGGTGTGCAGCACCATCGGCCGTGCGGTGTCCTTGTGCATGAGGGTCAGCCGCTGCTCGAACGTCCCCGCATTCGGTTTGCGATGGTCGATCGGCTGCCGGTAACTCAGCATGAAGAACCGATAGTCAGAAGTCCCCGAGGGTCTTTCCCAAAGCACCCGCATGCCGGGAATGGCCTCCAGTCGCTCGACGATGTCGCCCACCGCCGCATGGGACGGCACCGTCACCACCGCGCCCAGCATCCCGGCGACGGCCACGGCCGAGAGCAGCCTCCTACTACGGACTTTCATCCGCACCTCCCAGGAAACGCGACCCCGACGCCGCGACCCTAGAGGCGGACAGACTGAGCGCGCCATTTGTCTGGTCCGTTTCTTTACCGACCTGTAGCACACCAACTGCCCGTTTAGGGATCGATCGGGACACGCTTCCCAGCGCCGACAATCCAGCAATCGGCCACACAGGCGCCATAACTCTCTAGGATGGAGCGTTAGGGCGCTTTCGCCGCTGATCTGGCGGGACGAGACGGAAGCTCCCTTGGGCTGGTCACCGGGGGGAGGGCGATGTCGCAGGGCCGTTCCGTCACCGTGCTTCACGTCTCCGACACGCAGTTCGGCAAGGAGCACAGGTTCGGCGAAGAAGGCCTGACCCCAGGGGATCGGCGCCACTCGTTTCTGGCCGCCCGGACACTGAAGGACGTCCGTCATCTGGAAGATGAGCACGGCCTGCGTCCGGATTTGGTGGTGGCCTCCGGCGACCTGGCCGAATGGGGTCTCCCGAAGGAGTTCAAGCAGGTCCAAGAGTTCCTGGAGGAGCTGACCGACGGTCTTGGCCTGAGCCGCGACCGGGTGGTGATGGTCTCGGGCAACCACGACGTCAGCCGACGCAAGTGCCAGCGGTACTTTGAGGAGTGCGAGGACAACGACACCGAGCCGATCCCGCCGTACTGGCCCAAGTAGGAGCCATTTTCGGCGATGTTCGCCGACTTCTACGCCGACGTGCCAGGGGTGCGCTTCCTCAGCGACCAGCCTTGGACGCTGTATGAGATGCCCGAGCTGCGGACGGTGGTGGCGGCGCTGAACTCCACGATGGCCGAGAGCCATCGGGAGGAGGACCACTACGGATACTGCGGCGAGGAACAGCTCCAGTGGTTCGCCGACCGTCTGCGCCGCTTCAAGGAGGAGGGCTGGCTGCGGATCGGGGTGATGCATCACAACCCGGAGATCAGCGACGAGACGGATGAGGCCTTCCTCCGCGACCGCGACAGGTTCACCGAGCTCCTCGCCCCCTCCCTGAACCTGCTGCTGCACGGCCACACCCACCAGGCCGCCCTGTGCTCCCTCGGCCCGGACGGCCTGCCGGTGCTGTGCGCGGGCAGCGCGGGAGTGCGCCCGCAGGCCCGCCCCGCGGAGGTGCCCAACCAGTACCAGCTCATCCGGATCACCGCCGGGCACCTGGAGGTGTACGGACGCCGCTACAACCCCTCACGTCGCCGTTGGGAGGGCGACACCGGCATCGGCAAGGGCCGTGAAGAGTGGGTGCGGCGGTTCCGACACCAGTTCGAGGACGTCCACGGGATCTTCCCCGACCCGCACTCGGCCGACGACCGTTCCCCGGCCGACCCGCGACACGACCGGGAGCGATCCCCCCACGAGTTCGGCGGTCCATCCGTCCCGCGAGACGACCTGCTCGCCCGCCTCCAGGAGATCTGCACGCTCCACTGGCCCGAGGCGCGGATCGAACGCATCGCCCCAGCTCCCGGCCGCCCTCAGGAGTACCTGCGGGTGACCAAGAAGGAAGGCCCGGCTCAGATCTCCCAGTTTCCGATCGGCGCCTTCCAGGGGACGCCGACGCGCGAGGACATCGCGGTCTTCATCGCCCAGGTCGACGCTCGGCTGCGGCCTGGTGACCCGACGATGGTCTCTCACCTGGTCTATGAGGGCGAGCCCGTCCCCGACGAGCTGCGGCTGTGGGCCGGCAAGCAGGGGGTGTGGGTGCGCTCGCTGCTGGAGTTCGAAGGCGTGGTCGATCTGCGCCCCTACGCCAAGCGCCAGGCCGAGCGGCTGGCGGCCGATGAAAGCTACCTGCCGGAGCTGTATGTGCCGCAGCGATACACGCTGCTGCGCGGTCGCCACGACCAGTTCATCAAGGAGCCCGGCACGGACCTGCTGGCCCGATTGCAAGAGTGGGTGGCCGACCCCGAGGGCCGGTTCGTGGTGCTGCTGGGCGAGTTCGGCCACGGTAAAACCTTCGCACTGCGCGAGCTGGCTCGGCGCATCCACGAAGAGGGTCGTCCCCCGGTCGTCCCGATCTTCATCCAGCTCCGGGCGCTGGAGAAAACGCACAGCCTGGAAGAACTGCTGGCCGTCCATCTCACCGCGGGTGGCGAGCAGCGGATCGATCACCCGCGGCTGCAATACCTCATCCGCGAAGGGCGGGTACTGCTGCTGTTCGACGGGTTCGACGAGCTGGCCCTGCGCGTCACCTACGACCAGGCCGCCGAGCATCTCGGCCAGTTGGTGCGGGCCGCCACCGGCCGAGCGAAGGTGGTGCTGACCAGTCGCACCCAGTACTTCCTATCCGACAAACAGGTCGAGACCGCCCTCTCAGAGAGAACCACCATCCCCGGCCGGCAACTGGTCAAGCTGCAAGGCTTCAACGAAGACCAGATCCTGGCCTACCTGACCAAATGCCTGAAGGGCGACGAGGTCGCCGCCCGCTCCTGGTTCGAGCTGCTGGACGAGGTCAAGGACCTGCTCGGGCTGTCGGCCAACCCCCGGATGCTCGGCTTCATCACCCGCCTGGAGCGCACCCGGCTGGAGCGGATCCGGGCCCGTGAGGGTGAGATCAGCGCGGCCCGGCTCTACCGGGAACTGCTCGACCAGTGGCTCGGCTACGAATACGGCCGCGCCCATATGCCCGGTTCTCCCCCGACTCTCAGCAAGGAAGAACGGTGGGAGGCGGTGCGTGTGCTGGCCCTGCGGCTGTGGGAATCCGGCGAGGACGCCTTGGGTGTGGCCGACCTCAGCGAGGTCGCCGCCGCCCTGCGCAATCTCGCCGAACGTCAGCTCACCCCCGAGCAGGCCGCCCACATGATCGGCTCGGGCACACTGCTGACCCGCAGCGAGGACGAGCGCTTCAGCTTCGTCCACGGTTCGGTGATGGAGTGGCTGGTCGCTGAGGAGGCGGCCCGTCGGCTCACCGCAGGCGAGCCGTTCCCGGCCCTGCTCAGCCAACAGTCGATCTCGGAGCTGATGGCCGATTTCCTGTGCACCCTGGCCGGTGAGCAGACCGCAGTGGCCTGGGCCGAACGAGTGCTGGCCAGCGGCGAACAGGACAACACCGCCAAGATCAACGCCCTGCTGTTGTGGAAGCGCCGGCGCCGCATCACCTCGCAGCCTTCCGCTCCGCCCAAGGCCATCCGGCTTAGCGGCGCAGACATACAGGGCCGGGATCTGTCCGCCCTAGACCTCCGCAACGCCAACCTGAACGGAGCCGACCTGCGCGACTGCCGACTGGACAACGCCGACCTGACCGGCGCCGACCTGACCGGGGCCGACCTGAGAAACGCCTCCTTGAATGGGACGATTCTGAATGGGGCGATCCTGCGGAGTGCCAAACTCGACTACTGCTCCGGCACCGCCACCAGTCTTTCTGGGGCCGACCTGCGGGATGCTTCCCTTGAAGCCGCCCGCCTGTTCCAGGCCGACCTCCGCCTAGCCAAGGTCACCGGCTCCCGCTGGCAGCGCGCTGCGCTTCTCGGCGCGGTCTTGGACGATGGCGCTCTTGATGAATGCGACACTGCCGGAGCTGCTCTCCCACCCTTCAGGCAACCCCGGCTGGAAACCTCACCCAGTCGGCAAGCCACGTACACCACGGTGGCGTGGAGCCCGGACGGCAAACTCATCACCACCGCCAGTGACGACGGCACC